>Ga0209231_1000012_pt1 | contig 171415 bp, 149 predicted proteins | sample Deesub45470m_DNA_FD_188086 | JGI IMG/M metagenome (GOLD analysis project Ga0209231, IMG submission 188086) | Deep subsurface microbial communities from North Pacific Ocean - 450_OLKR46/470m Metagenome (SPAdes) (version 2) | ecosystem: Environmental > Terrestrial > Deep subsurface >...
TGGGCGACCAGGATCAGGGCGCAGAAGCCGAGGAACATCCAGACGACGATTCCACTGTGGTCAACCCGCCCGGCGCTGGCGGCGAAAGCTTCGGAGGCATTGATCAACAGGGCGGCGGCGAGAGTGGTCAGCATAGCGGTGGTTTTCATAATGTCCTCCATGATGGAATAGGATGGTTGCCTTGGGTTCTTGCCCAGACTAAGAGCATCAGCTGTACCAACTTTGGAAAAATTTTATAAATAAATCCTAAGTGTCTTGAATTGTTTGGAAAATAACAGGAATCACCATGGCTAAGGTGGGTGCCAATAGGGCAGGGGTGTATGTTTTAGATATGCAGCCGGGGCTGCAAGTCAACTCGGTTTTCGAGCTTTTTTTTCTCCCAAGTCACCGAAACTAAATGTATTTTCCGTTTTCGTGGTGGTGCATGTCTGACACATGCACCTGTATGCTGGAACTATTACGGGGGGGGGAGACGGTCCAACTCGTCTGAGGTTGTGGTGAGGCTGCATTTAGGTTTTTGCGGGGTATAGTTCAGGTATGGCGCGCTACGCGACCTTCAGTTCTATTGGGGACTGAAAGCGATCGGACGATTGGCCTGGACATGGAACCTGATGGCCTGACAACCCTGCACGAGGTGGCACTGCTTCTGAAATCGCTTTATTTTTATCCTGGTGATTTCATCTTGAAGTACGTCATCGGGTCAGACCTCGGCAATTTTCTGGATTTGTCTGTTGAAGACTTTGGCGGAGTCACTTCGGCAACCCTGTCGTTTTTTTGTTATTTTATGCTTTACGCCATCATTTCTCAGATCAGAGAGGATCTGAAACGGGGATTTGACGAAATTGGGAAAAGAAAAAATGGCAAGAAGGGACCGAAAACGTTATAAACAATTCTTCCGTGTCACGCATTCATGCGCGATGTTTCAAGATTCATTTGTAAACTAAAGGACTTATCTGTGACTAGTAACGATGTGCTGCGCCGCGTACGCTATATTCTCGATTTGAGTGATTCGGCGATGATTGCTGTTTTTGGCTTGGCTGAATGCGAGGTAACCCGGGAACAGATCAGCGATTGGCTGAAGAAGGATGATGACCCGGCCTTCAAGGAAATGAGCCAGATGCAATTGGCGCTTTTTCTGAATGGTCTGATCATCGATAAACGGGGGAAAAAGGATGGGCCACAGCCGAAACCGGAGCAACGGTTGAGCAATAATCTTATTTTTTTAAAATTAAAAATTGCACTAAATATGCAAGCTGATGATATCTTCGCAGTCATGACTCTGGCCAGTTTCCCGTTGAGCAAACATGAAATCAGCGCTTTTTTTCGTAAGTCGGATCACAAAAACTACCGCGAGTGCAAGGATCAGGTGTTACGTAACTTTCTCAAAGGCGTGGAACTGAAGTATCGGCCAAAAGTTTAATCGTCGAAATGAATCCCGGGGGGGGCTTTCAACGCGATGACCGAAGAGACCATCCACATTCTTCTGGTGGAAGACTCTGAACTTTATGCGGCGCAACTGCGCTCTGCTCTGGAGTCAGGGCCCAACCGAGTGGAATTGACCGTTGTCCAGAGCCTCGCTCAAGCGCGCATTCGCCTGAGCGAGGCTTTGTGCGATCTGGCCCTGATTGAACAGGATCTGCCCGATGGCAAGGGGTTGGAGTTGCTGCCGGGCGATGACGCTGCCGCGGAGTATCCCGCCCTGATCCTGACCCGCCACGGGGATGTGGGGGCAGCGGTGGCGGCGCTGAAGGCCGGAGCCTGCGATTATCTGGTCAAATCGGCGACCTTGTTGGCCGAATTGCCCGCCATCATCGCCCGCACCTTGAAAGAGTGGCACCGCACCCTCGAGCGCCGGCAAGTCGAGAAGGAGCTGCGGGAGAGCGAGGAGCGGTTCCGTTCCTTTTTCGAGTCGGCAGCCAGCGGCATGGCGATCATCAGCCCGGAGGGGCGGCCGCTGCGGGTCAATCCGGCCTTTTGCCGGTTGTCGGGCTACACCGAAGCGGAGGCGATGGAGAAGAATGTCCTCGAGGTGACCCACCCTGACGATCGGGAGGATACCAGGCGCCTTTACAGTGAAATTGCCACCGGCCGCCGGCGGGTGCTCGATCAGGAAAAGCGCTACCTGCGCAAGGATGGGTCGGTGGTTTGGGGCCATGCCACAGTGGCAGGGGTATTCGGAACCGACGGAACCCTGAACTGTTTTTCCGCCAATGTGCAGGACATCACCGAGAGCAAAGCCGCCAGGGAGGCCTTGCGGCTCAGTGAAGAGCGGTTCCGGACCGTCTTCAACAATGCCGCTGCCGGCATGGTCACGCTGGCCCCGGATGGCCGGTTTTTGGAGGTGAACCAGGCTTTTTCCCATTTCACCGGTTATTCCAAAGAGGAACTGCTGCGGCTGCGGGTGCGTGAGATCACCCACCAAGACGATCTCGAAGCGACCGAGAAAAACTACCGGCTGCTGATCGACGGCCAGAGCCGGGTGCTCGATTACCAGAAGCACTATCTGCGCAAGGACGGCAACATCGCCTGGGGTCACGTTTCCGTGGCCCTGGTGCTGGATGCCGCTGGGCAGCCGTTGTATTACATTGGCTTGGTGCAGGATGTGACCGAGTCGCGCCGGGTTCAGGACCAGATCCGGGAATCGAAGCAGATGCTGCAGCTGGTTCTCGACTACATTCCGCAGGCGGTGTTCTGGAAAGATCGCAACTCGGTTTTTCTCGGCTGTAATCGCAACTTTGCCAGGGCCGCAGGGGTGGAGAAACCCCAGGACCTGATCGGCAAGACTGATTATGATCTGGCCTGGAAGCGGGAGGAATCCGACTTTTACCGGGAGTGCGACCGCCGGGTGATGGAGACGGATACCCCGGAGCTGCACATCATCGAACCGAACCTGCAGGCGAGCGGCAAGCAGGCCTGGCTCGATACCAACAAAATCCCTCTGCATGACGCTGAAGGACGGGTGGTCGGCATTCTTGGCACCTTCGATGATATTACCGATCGCAAGGCGGCGGAGGAGGCGCTGATCAAGGCCAATCGGGAGCTGGATGCCTTCGTCTATACCGTCTCCCATGATCTGCGCTCGCCACTGACGCCGATCATCGGTTACGCCGAGGTGCTCCAGATCACCTGCCGGGAGCAGTTGGACGAGCCATCCCTGAATTTCCTGGCCGAGATCGAAAACCAGGGGCGCAGAATGTTGGCGCTGTTGGAGGATCTGCTGGTTTTGGCCAAGGTGGGAGAGGTGGAGCGGCCAGCACTGCCCGTCGACCTTGCAGAGGAGTTGAGCGAGGTGCTGCTCGGACTGGGGAGCCAGATGGCGGAGGCGGGAGTGTTCGCCAAGCAGAACCCCTTGCCGAAGGTGCGGCTGCCGAGGAGTTTTCTGACGCAAATTTTCAACAACCTGATCGGCAATGCCATCCACTATGCGGGTGCGGCCGGCAGCCCGATCGAGATCGGCGGCGAACGGGCTGGGGAGTTCGTGCAGCTCTACGTGCGGGATCATGGGCCGGGGATTCCGCCAGAGGAGCGCAGCCGGGTTTTCGAGGTCTTCTATCGTGGCGAGTGCGGCAAACAGCTGCCCGGATCGGGGGTCGGGCTGGCCACTGTGGCGAAGATTGCCCAGCTGTATGGGGGGCGGGCCTGGGTGGAGGAAACCTCGGGCGGAGGAAGTACCTTCCGGGTTGAATTTCAGGACGATTCGCAATCCTGTTGACGTTTTGGTGACTCAGCGAAGCCAAGGGCCCATCCTGAACATTCCGGGTGGGCCCTTGTGTACCCTCGGGAGGAACCTTGGCTTGCGGTTGAAGGGAGTCTCTTGTTAACTTCTGTACTCGACAAGTCGGCACAGGCTGGCAGGAGGTGGCGTGAAGGGAAAACGCCTTAAACCTGGAAATCAAAACGAAAGGCAAAGCCCATGACAACGCTGGCTTTTGACGTCTATGGAACCCTGATCAACACCCAGGGAGTTTTGGTTGCACTCGAGGAACTGGTCGGCGACAAGGCACAGGCGTTTTCCAACACCTGGCGAGACAAGCAGCTGGAGTATTCGTTCCGCAAGGGGCTGATGCAGAACTATGAGACTTTCGCCGTCTGTACCAGTCAGGCCCTCGATTATACTTGCGCACTGTACCGGGCCGACCTGAGCGAGCAGCAGAAAAAGGAGCTGATGGGAATCTATCGCATTCTTCCTGCCTTCGATGACGTCAAAGAAGGGTTGACCCGGCTGCAGGCTTCTGGGTTTCGTCTCTACGCCTTTTCCAACGGCGTGGCCGATGCGCTCGAAGTTTTGTTGACCAATGCCGGGATACGGGATCTGTTTCTCGGCGTCGTCAGCGTCGATGACATCAAGTCATTCAAACCCAACCCGGCGGTTTACAGCCACTTCCTCAGGCAGTCAAAGTCGACCGGGAGCAGTGCCTGGTTGATTTCGAGTAATCCTTTCGATGTTATTGGATCGATTTCGGCCGGGATGAAATCAGCCTGGGTTCAGCGCTCTCCTGCGGCCATCTTCGACCCCTGGGGAATCGAGCCGAACCTGACCGTCAAGAGCCTGGTCGAGTTGAAGGAACACATCACCCAATATGAAACCACGCCCCATGGAAGAAGCCAGCCATGAGGGATAGCCGCTGCTTTTGTGAAAAATGTTCCGGCAACCTGGGGTTGCCCTGCTAGTGTGGAGGATGCCGAGTCTAATTGTTGGCTCACCATCCAGCACACCACAAGTCGAAGAGGGATTGGAATCGGCCATGACGACATCAGATGAGAAATCCGCCATTCACAATGCCACTATGAAAAAGCGCAAGGAGAAAATCGACGCCAGTATCAAGCGCGCCGATGTAGAGCGCGGCGTGGCGATTTTGCTGACCGGCAATGGTAAGGGAAAGTCGAGTTCTGCATTTGGGATGGCGATTCGCAGCCTCGGCTATGGTTATAAAGTCGGCATCGTGCAGTTTATCAAAGGCAAGCAGCTGTCCGGCGAGGAGATCTTTATCCGCGAAAAGCATCCGGAGGTCTATTTTCAGCAAATGGCCACGGGCTTTACCTGGGACTCTCAGGATCGCGACAGCGATATCGCCGCTGCCGAAGCCAGTTGGGCCCATGCGGAAAAACTGTTGCAGGATGACAGCTATCACCTGGTGATTCTCGATGAGCTCACCTATATGCTGGCTTACAAATATTTGGATGAAGAGACGGTGTTAAACGCTTTGCGCAATCGCCCTGCAGAACAGAGCGTTGTCGTCACTGGCCGCGGCGGCGGGGAGGGACTCCGCGATCTGGTCGATACCGTTTCGGAAATTCAGGATGTTAAGCATGCCTTCCGTGCCGGTGTGAAAGCCCGCAAGGGAGTCGATTTTTAAAGACCCGGGAGTTCCGCGGACTTAACCGCAGGCCTGGGGAGATTCAGCCGCAATGACCAATGACCACTTTGTTGGGAAGAACCGACCTTTAACGCCAACCGAGTCAAAGGAGTAGCCGATGCGTTTTAAAACCATTGAACATACCAAGTGCGATGTTCTGATCATCGGTGGTGGCGGGGCCGGTCTGAGAGCAGCCATTGCTGCCGCAGAGAGTGGTGTCGACGTGCTCATGGTCTCCAAAGTACGTATCGGGCAGGCAACCAACACCATTCTCTCCAAAGCGATCATTGCCGCCTCGGGCTGGGGTGATGCTGAGGATAGCAGCAGGGTTCATGGTGCAGACACCCTTCAGAGCGGCCGCGAACTGAATGACCCGGCCATTGTTCAATATTTTACCGATAACATTCGGGCTGAAACACAACGGCTGCAGGAATGGGGGGTCGAATTTGTCAGTGATGACAATCAAACGCCTATGGTGGTGAAATTACCCGGCCACCGTTATGCGCGGCATATTGTGGGAAAAAACTGGCAAGGAAAGAATCTGGTCCTGCCCCTCAAGAAAAAAGCCGTGGAGAGTGGTGTCCGGTTTGAAGAAGGGCTGTTTGTTTCATCGTTGGTCGTGGCGAACAACAGGATTTGTGGCGCCACCTGCATCTCTGAGCAGGGGAGGTTCCTTGCTGTTCAAGCCAAGGCTGTCATCCTGGCCACCGGCGGGTTCGGGCATCTCTACATGAACACCAACAACGTGCCCGGTATTACCGGAGACGGTCAGGCTTTGGCAGCAACTGCCGGGGTTGATCTCCAGGACATGGAATTTGTTCAGTTTTATCCGACCACCCTTGGCCAGAGGGGGCGGAGGATTCTTTTGTATGAGAGAATTCTTGTTCAGGACGGTGTTGTCTTGAGAAACGGTCGCGGTGAAAACATTCTGGAAAAGCACGGTTATCCTAACCCGGCTGAGATCACCCGGGACCAGTTGGCCCAGGCGATTATGAAAGAAATCCTGGCGGACCCGGAACAAAGCGGGACTGTGGCCTTTGATCTTCGAGGTCTTTCGGCTGACAATGCCGTGGAATTATCCGCCCTGCTGCCACCCGATTGGGCAGCAGGCGAAGGGGTTTTACAGGTCACTCCCACCGCCCACTTCTGCATGGGCGGAGTTGTGGTGGATAACACAGGGAAAACCTCCTGTGCGGGGCTCTATGCCGCAGGCGAGGTCACAGCCGGTGCCCACGGTGCCAACCGCCTGGGCGGCAATGCCCTGGCCGAAGCGATTGTCATGGGCGCTCGGGTGGGGACAACCGCAGCAGCAGCGACCACCGACCCAGTGCCTGCGGAAGGGTTTGATGCAGCAACCGAGGAGGAACTCAATCGTCTCAACGCATTGTTCAACCCTCAAGGCCAGAAACCTGATGATCTGATTGAAGCGCTGAAAAAAAACATGTGGTTCAATGCCGGGATTATCAGGAATCAGGACTCCTTGAACGAGGCCCTTAAGACAATAAACGAACTGACAAAGGCCCAAGTGAATGTGACCTCGTTTACCGACCTGTTGCGTCTCTTGGAGTTCAGGAACATGGGATTGATTGGGGAGATGGTTAGCCGCTCAGCCCTCGAGAGGACGGAGACCAGAGGGGCACATTTCAGAACTGATTATCCGGTTGATAATAACGCCGAGTGGCTGTTGAACATCCGCATCAGCCGGACGGACGACGGGCTTGTCCTGAAAAAGGTCCGGGTCAACCAACAGGTCGCAGCCCAGGGATGATGTTATTGCTATAAACGTCCGTTTATTCCGCCAACCATAAACTCTTGGTGCCAAAGCGTTTGGCCAGGGCTTTGGACTGCTCCCGCTTTTCCAGCCGTTTTCGGGCCCGTTCCGGGGCGCCGTCATAGAGCAGTTTTTCCAGGTCGGTCTCGGGAACCACTGCCGGTACCAGCTGTTTTTCCCCCTTGACGTCGAGGGCGACAAAGGTGACGAAGGAGGTGGCGCAGACGGTGCGCTCCCCGGTCAGCATCTCTTCGGCAATCACCTTGACGAAAACTTCCACCGCGGCGCGATGGGTCCAGATCACGAAGGCTTCGAGGCAGACCGACTGGCCGCTGCGGATCGGGCGGAGAAAATCGACGGAGTCAATCGAGGCGGTCACCACCGAGGTGCGGGCGTGGCGGGTGGCGGAAATGGCGGCGATGTCGTCGATATAGGCCATCACCTTGCCGCCGAACATGGTGCCGTAGTGGTTGGTTTCGGGGGGGAGAACCATCAGGGCCTTGATGGCCCGGGATTCTTTGCAATACTTGGCGGGTTTATCGGACATGGTCAGGCTCCTGGCTGGGGTGCAGCCGAAACTCTCCGAAGAGATTGAAAAATTGTCTGGGCTACTGGCGCTCAGCGACCCAGCAGTAGCGGCAGCATGGCCCGCAGGCTGGTTTTGAGGTCGTCGGCTCCAGCATAGCGGACATAACCGTTGTTGCTCATCTCTCCGAGCAAGGCATCGCTCTGGTGCTGCAGAATGACCACCGGTTTGCCAACCCCGTAAGCCAGGCCGAGGGCGAGCATGACGTTGGGGGCCTGGCCGGACATGTTGAAAATCGCCAGCCGGCAGGAGTGCAGCTCCTGGCTGAGCTCGCACAGGGCGACATCGTCGAGCAGCGGGCGGTCGGAGCGGTAGAAGGAGAGTCCCTGGGTTTCCAACGCCGGCTGAATTCCCTGCCAGAACAGTTTCAGTTCGGCCTCTCCGGCGGGGATGGCGACAAAGACCCGGTTCTCCGCCAGCGGTGGCTCGATCGTCTTGCCGTCGCTGTCGCGGTGGAAAAACCGCGCCAGGGGGTGGGGCGGAATCAGCTGCTCGGCTGCCGTTCTGTTCAGTTCCTCGATCTTGTCGCTCAGGCGGATAATCTGGTGGTTGATGGTCTTGACGAACTTTTCCACGCTCGCCATTTTGATCGACTTGCCGGTGGGAGAATAATCAAAGGGGCTGAGCTTGAACACCGGAACGTTGACGGTTTTATCGGCATTGAGCCGCGCCGCCGCCTGGTTATAGCCATCTTTCCAGCTGTCGAAGGCGCGCAGGTAGACGTACTGGTTGTTCTTCAGATATTTGCTGATTTTTCCCAGCAGATAGTTGAATTCCTCGATCTGCTCGGCGAGTTGTGCGACATCCATGATGGCTTCCCTTGCTGAATCGTCCGTTCCTGTTGCGGCCGGGAACTGTCCCCTTGGGTGAGCTTTGTCGGGAGGAGATCCCTTGTCTGCAACCCTTTGAAACTAGCACGATTGCCGATGCAGCGTTAAGGGCTAAAATGCAACGCGGCCCCTGGATTGCCAGGGGCCGCGGGCGTTTTGGAGCAATGCTTGAATCCAGTTGAACATGCGGTTGGGTTGGCGGGGTGAGTGCCAACCCCGAGCAGGTATCAAGCGGCCCAGTGAGCCGCGGATCAGTGCTTTCGATTGGACATTTTGTGGGTCATATAGGCCATAATCTGGGTGCCGAGGGCGAGTCCGGCGAGGACGAGGTAGCCGATGAAGATGCCTTTCATAAACGCTCCTTTCAAGGTGACACGGTTAGAAGAACATATACAAAACAGTGTTGCAGAAAATCCGGTTCGGTGTCAAGAGCGTGGGTGCAGATGCTATAGGGCGTTGTAATGTTTAGCTGTTTGATGGCGCGCCGTTGTTTTGCCAAGACGGTTTCCCGGTCCTGGACGCCTATTGTGGAGAGGCCGGTTTTCCCCGGCCCCAAAACAGTGGCGAGACCAGATAGGTCAGGGCGGCGGCAAAGGAAATGACCAGGCTGGCGGTGTAGTGATCGCGCCGCACTCCCAGGGCAAGCAGAAACAGAAAGACCGCAAGAAACAGCACCCGGACGATTTTTGGTATCTTCGGCAGCACCGCCCGTCCGAAATGGGGGTAGGGGACCCGGGAGATCATCACCAGGGCCGTGGCGACCACGATCAGTCCAATCACCACCTGGGAAGGAATCAGCACACAGGTGGTGCCGGCCAGCAGTGCGCCTGCCGGTGACGGCATGCCGGAGAAGGTGGCGACGCCGCCGAGAACCCCCTGCTTGCGTTTTTCCACCACGAAGCGGATCAATCGGTAAACCACCGCACCGAGGTAGAGACCGCCGATCAGCAGGCCGACCCAGAGCTGGGAAAAGGAGACGGCGACGATCATGCCGACGGTGAGGCCGAAACTGGTGCCGTCGGCGACGTCGTCGAAAATCTCGCCCTTGGGGGTCGACCCCCAGCGCTCGGCTGCCCGGCCGTCGAAGAGATCGAGGAACTGGCCGAGAAAGACCAGCCCCAGGGCGTAAACCGGAGGGTGCCCGGCGAGAATAACCCAGCAACCGGCCAGACCGCAGACCAGGTTGAGGATGCTGAGGATGTTGGCGTACCAGTAGTTGGGGATCAGCTTAAAGGCGCTGGAGCAAAAGGCGAGGCCGGCACAGAAGACCATCAGTGGCTGGGTGGCGCGACCGAGCAGCGGCAGCGAGCCGTAGATCCACTGCAGGCCGACCACGATCAGCAGCACCACCACCAGGAAAGTCTTGGCCTTGCCGAACAGGTTGGCGGCCTTGATTTTGATAAAGGAGCGGGAGAACTGGCCGAAGATGTCGAAGGCCAGAAACAGCCCGACCAGCACCGGGCTGAGCCATCCCTGCCAGGCCATGTAAACCAGCATCGGGCAATACATCAGCTTGTCCGAGAGCGGGTCGATGGTTTCCCCCTCTTCGGTATGAAGGTCGCATTTACGGGCGATTTCGCCGTCGGTGATATCGGTGATCATCCAAAAGGTGAAAAACAAAAAGCAGAGCTTCGGATAGCCCAGGTGCAGCATGGCCACCGACAGAAAACCCATGGGGTAACGGGCCCGGCTGATGGAGTTGGGATGCAGCCAGCGGTGGTTGCGCACCCAGGCGATCTGCTCGGGGGTGCGCAGCATACGAATCACGGCGAACCGCTCGAGCCCCAGCATGAGAAAAACCGGGATGGCGATTTCCAGCATTATGGCGTTGAAAGTAGACATGGGATCCTGATGTGGTTGGGCGAGGAACGGTAGGAAAATAGTTGATTTGTCTGCTTATCCTACCCCGGGCGCTGATGTCAACTTGAAAAACCGAAAGCTGGCTTGGCGACACGGTTTTCAGCCCTTCCCATGAGCGAAGACGCAGATTTCAGAGTCTTAACGAAGCGGGGGTTGACAGGGGGGGTGGAGTGGACTACAAGGAGGGATTCGCATTTCATCTCTGCAAATGAAAGGTCGACCCGATGAAAAAGATCGCCCTGCTCACCCTCTCGCTGATGATGGTTCTCCCCCTGGTTGCCACCGTGGCCAATGCGGCCGAAAAGAAAATCAAGGCCGGCTTTATTTACGTCGGTCCGGTTGGTGATGCCGGCTGGACCTATTCCCATGACGCGGGGCGCAAGGCGCTTGAAAAGCTGCCCTTTGTCGAGTCGACCTCCTTCATCGAATCGGTCCCCGAGGGGGCGGAGTCGGCCCGAGTCATCAACGGTCTGGTCCGCAAGGGAAACAATCTGATTTTCACCACCAGCTTCGGCTACATGGACGCCACCCTCGAAGTTGCCAAGCGCAACAAGGACGTGGTCTTCATGCATTGCTCCGGCTTCAAGACCGCCGACAATGTTGGCAACTACTTCGGCCGCATGTATGAGCCCCGCTTCCTCTCCGGCATCGTCGCCGGCAAGATGACCAAAGCCAACAGCATCGGCTATGTTGCCGCTTTCCCGATCCCTGAGGTTATCCGCGGTATCAACGCCTTCACCCTCGGCGTGCGCAGTGTCAATCCCAAGGCGACGGTCAAGGTGGTCTGGACCCAGACCTGGTTCGATCCGGGGATCGAGCGTGACGCCGCCGACAGCCTGCTCGATGTTGGCGCCGACGTGCTGGCCATGCATCAGGATGCCCCGGCCACCCTGCAGGCCGCCGAGGCTCGCGGTGCTTACGTCATCGGTTATAATTCCGACATGCGCAGCTTTGCTCCCAATGCCTTTTTGACCGCACCGGTCTGGAACTGGGCGCCGCTCTACAAGAAGGTGGCTGAGGAAGTCAAAAACGGCACCTGGAAATCCGCGGCCCTCTGGCCCGGGATGAAGGACGGCCTGGTCGAGTTGGCGCCGATGAGCAAGAAGGTTCCCGCTGATGTGCAGAAACTGGTGACCGAGAAGACCACGGCGATCAAGGCAGGCACCTTCCATCCCTTTACCGGTCCGATCAAAGATCAGGCCGGCAAGGAAAAGGTCGCCGCCGGGGTCATCGTCAGCGACGCCGACCTGCTGAGCATGAACTGGTTTGTCGAGGGCGTGCAGGGAACCATCTCCAAATAAGGCCCCTCGAGTTCTCTCGCTAACAGGGCACGCACCGTCAACCCGCGACGCTGCGTGCCTCTTTTCTGCTGGATGCCATGGCTGACCTTCTGCAGATTGACCAGATCCGCAAAACTTTCCCGGGGGTCGTTGCTCTGGAGAGTGTGTCGTTGTCGATCGCCCCGGGGGAGATCCACACCTTGCTGGGCGAAAACGGCGCCGGCAAAAGCACCCTGATGAACGTGCTGACCGGGCTCTATCGACCCGACCGCGGTGAGATCCGTTTTGCCGGCATGCCGGTGACTCTATCCAGCCCCCGGGATTCCCTGGCTCTGGGGATCGGCATGGTCCACCAGCATTTCATGTTGGTTCCGGCCCACAGCGTGTTTGAAAATATCCTCCTCGCCCTCGACGGCGTCCCCAATTTTTTCTCCCGCAAGGCCTACAAACAGAAAATCCAGGCGATGCTCGACCAGTTCGGCCTTGAGCTCGATCTGGAGGCACCGGTGTGGAAACTCTCCATCGGCGCCCAGCAGTGGATCGAGCTGATCAAGCTGCTGATGCGCGACTGCCGCTTGTTGATTCTCGACGAACCGACCGCGGTTCTCACCCCTCAGGAGAGCGCCCGACTGTTTGCGGTCCTGGCCAAACTCAAGGCCCAGGGCAAGAGCATCATCTTTATCTCCCACAAGATGCGGGAGGTGATGGAGATTTCCGACCGGGTGACGATCCTGAAAAAGGGGCGCAGCCTGGTCACCCTGGAGCGCGGGGAGTACGATGAGAACCGACTGGCCTCGCTGATGATCGGCGAGGACCAGATCCCGGAGTGGGAAAAGCGTCCCTGCGGCAGCGACGAACTGGTGCTGGAAATCAAGAACCTGGCGGTGCGCAACGATCGCGGCCTCTCCGATCTGGAGAATTTCAGCTTGCAGCTGCACCGGGGCGAAATCCTCGGTATTGCCGGTGTCGCCGGCAACGGTCAGAAAGCCCTGGCCGAGGTTCTGACCGGGCTCAAAGAGGCGAGCAAGGGGCAGATTCTGGCCGGCAGCGAAGATATTACCCACAGCGGCGCCCGCAGCTCCTACATCGCTGGCATCGCCCATATTCCCGAAGACCGCAAGAGCATCGGCATCGCTCCTGATCTGAGCGTTGACGACAACCTGATCATGAAAAGCTTCAAGAGCAAGGAGTTCCGCCGCTGGATTTTCCAGGACCGCGGGGCGATCCGCCGCAATGCTTCTGAAAAGATCGCGCAGTTCGCCATTAAGGCCGGCCCTTCGGGCAACCCGGTTCGGTATCTCTCCGGAGGCAATATCCAGAAGGTGATCATCGCCCGGGAATTGAGCGAAAAGCCGACCGTACTGGTCGCCCTCTACCCGACCCGGGGGCTGGATATCGGCAGCGCCGAATATGTGCACAAGGTGATGGTCGACGGCGCCGAAGAGGGGATGAGTACCATTTTGATTTCCGAAGACCTCGATGAACTGCTCAAGCTTTCCGACCGGGTCGCGGTCATGTTCCGTGGCCGGCTGGTCGGTTTTGTCGATCCCCGGCAGACCTCCCGCGAGGCGATCGGCCTGATGATGAGCGGCGAGGCCCAGGCATGAGGGTTGTTGCCGTCAAACGGGAGCTTTCCACTCCCCTGTTTCGTTTTACCGCCCCGATCCTCTCGATTCTGGTGGCGCTGTTCGTGGCCGGCTTTCTGCTTTTGGCCGCCGGGGTCAACCCGCTGCAGGCTTATATGGAAATCCTCCAGGAATCCCTCGGCTCTAGCTATGGTCTTTCCGAGACCCTGGTCAAGACCACCCCGCTGATTCTCGCCGGGCTCGGGGTTTCCGTCGCCTTCCGGATGCAGATCTGGAACATCGGTGCCGAGGGGCAGATCTACATGGGGGCCTGCGGGGCCACCTGGGTGGCGCTTTTCTCCGGGATCGAAAACCCCACTTTGCTGATCAGCGCCATGTTCTGCGCCGCCTTTCTCGCCGGCGGACTCTGGGCCGGGGTGGCCGGCCTGCTGCGGGCCCGCTGGCAGGTCAACGAAGTCATCGTGACCCTGTTGATGAACTACATTGCCATCCTCTGGGTCAACTACCTGATTTACGGCCCTTGGAAAGATCCCCAGGGTTTCAACTTTCCCCTCACCGCCCAGTTTTCCGACGCCGCCCGCCTGACCCAGTTCTTCGACACCCGGCTGCACAGCGGTTTTTTCCTGGCCCTGGTCTGCGCGCTGCTGCTCTACCTGTTCATGGAGCGCACCGTTTGGGGGTATGAAATCAAGGTCATCGGCAGTAATCTCAAGGCCGCCAAATATGCCGGCATGCGCACCGGAGTGGCGATTTTCGTGGTGTTGTTCCTGAGCGGGGCGATTGCCGGTATTGCCGGTTTCAGCGAAGTTGCCGGCCTGCAGGGCCGGTTGCAGCACGGCATCTCCCCCGGGTACGGCTACACCGCGATCATTATCGCCTGGCTGGCCAAGCGCAGCGCTCTCGGCGTGGTCATCGTCTCCTTCTTGATGGGGGTGCTGCTGGTTGGCGGTGATAGCCTGCAACTCTCCTGGCAGCTGCCGATTGCCTTTGTCTCTGCCTTCCAGGGGCTGATTCTGTTCTTCCTGCTCGCTTCTGATTTTTTCATTCACAATCGCCTGCGCTGGGTTCGGGAGGAACGCCATGGTTGAAATTCTCCTTGACGCCACCGTGCGCGCCGGCACCCCGATTCTGTTCGCCACCCTCGGGGCGATTGTCAACGAGCGCGCCGGCATCATCAACCTCGGTATCGAAGGGTTGATGCTGATCGGCGCTCTGGCCGGATTTGCCGGCACCTTCGCCAGCGGCTCGCTGCTGGTCGGGGTGTTGGCGGCGTTTGTCGCCGCCTTTCTGGCCGGCTGCATTCACGCCTTTGTCACCGTGCAACTGCGGGGCAACCAGATCGTCAGCGGCCTGGCTCTGACCATGTTCGGCATCGGCATCACCGCGCTGTTCGGACGGGGTATGGTCGGCCAGACCATCGCCGGTTTCGAACGCATCGCCATCCCCGGCCTGAGCGCGCTGCCGGTGATCGGCAAGCCCTTTTTCAACCAGGATCTGCTGATCTACACCAGCTTCGCCCTGGTCGCCGCTTTGAGTTTCTTCTTCTACCGCACCCGCACCGGGCTGGCGCTGCGCACTGTGGGGGAAAATCCCGGCGCCGCCGATACCTGCGGCGTCTCCGTCAATCGCTATCGGTTTCTGGCGGTGGCGGTCGGTTCCGGGATTGTCGGCGTCGGCGGCGCCTATCTGAGCCTGGCCTCGACCCCGATGTGGATCGAGAACATGAGCGCCGGACGGGGCTGGATCGCGGTGGCGCTGGTGATCTTCGCCTCCTGGTCGAGCCCCCGGGCCCTGGCCGGGGCCTACCTGTTCGGCGGCATCACCGCCATGCAGCTGCGGTTTCAGGCCATGGGGACCACCGTCAGCGCGCACATCCTGCAGATGCTCCCTTACTTTTTCACCATTCTGGTGCTGGTTATCTCCACTCTGCGGCTGCAAAAAGGGGCTTCCCAGCAACCCGAAGGCCTCGGCCAACCCTATGACCGGGAGGACCGCAAATGACCGCTGCCGCCACCACCCTGCTTGCGCGCATTCACGCTGAAGGTTCCATCAACGGTGAAGTGATCAAGGTCGATCGTTTTCTCAACCATCAGGTCGACCCGCTGCTGATGGAGCTGATGGGTGCCGAGCTGGCCGGACGTTTTACCGGCCGCCCCATCGATAAGATCCTCACCGCCGAAACCAGCGGTATCATGCTCGCTCAGGCCATTGCCGGCCGTCTCAAAATCCCCTTCATTTACGCCAAGAAAAAACGCCCTCGGACCATGGGAGAGTTTTACTCCGCCGCCAGCTTCTCTTTCACCAAACAGGAGTCGACCACTCTCTACGTCTCCCGGGAAGTCCTCGGTGCCGGCGAACGGGTGCTGTTCGTCGATGATTTCTTCGCCTTCGGTTCCACCTTCAAGGCGATCGAGGAGATTCTGGCCCAAGCCGGAGCTTTGCTGGTCGGCGCCGCGGTGATCATCAACAAATCCGAGCGCCGGGATGTGGAAGCGATCCTGACCCTTGAGGAACTGCAACGCAATGGGTAAACTCCGGGGGCTGCGCCGATGAACGATCTCTGCCGTTTGCCAGCCTCGCAGCAGCTGCTCAAGGGGGTGCGGCTGTTCAACACCGGCGAGTATTACCAATGTCATGAAGTGCTCGAGGAGCTTTGGCTGGCCGAGCGGGGACCGATTCGGGGACTCTACCAGGGGGTGCTGCAGATCGGGGTGGCTCTGCTGCACCGGGAGCGGGGCAACTTCAAAGGTGCGGTCTCTTTGCTGCAGAGTGGCTTGCGGCATATCTCCCCCTTTGCTCCGGCCTGTCAGCAACTCGATCTGGCGCGGCTGAGCCTGGAGACCGAAACACTGTTGGTGCATTTGCAGGAGCTTGGGGCCGAACGGTTGGCTGAGATGGACCAAACCCTGGTGCCGCAGGTCTGGTTACGATCCGATTCTTTATGCGATGATGAACTGGGAGGCGATGATGACAGCACGCAACTCTGATCAGCCAGTAGGGGGCCGGCCATGAGCCCTTGGCGCGAGGCCGCACGGGCCAACCTTGAAAACCTCTACCGGATCTTTACCGTGCCGGAAGCTCCCAATTCCACCCTGGGACGGATCGATCAGGCGATCGCCGACAATGTCGCCGGCTTCCTGCAGGAGCACATTGTCGCCACCGAGCGCCCGCTGGAGGAGATCGAGGCCGACTTCACCCAGTCACGCATCCCCGAGGAACCGACCTTCGTCTCCGACTACACCGAGTTTCTCAAGGAGAAGCTGGTCGCCCAGTCGGTGCACACCGCCTCGCCGAGTTTCATCGGCCACATGACCTCGGCCATTCCCTATTTTATGCAGCCGCTGGCGCGGATCATGGTCGCCCTTAACCAGAACCTGGTCAAGGTCGAGACCTCCAAGGCCTTTACCCCGCTGGAGCGCCAGGTGCTGGCGATGCTGCATCATCTGGTCTACCGGGGGGAGGACGATTTTTACCGGCAGTGGATTCACGATCCCCAGGCCGCCCTGGGGGCTTTCTGCTCCGGCGGGACGGTCGCCAACATCACCGCCCTCTGGGCCGCCCGCAACCGGCTTTGCGGCCCTTCGGGGGATTTCAAGGGGATTGCCCGCGAGGGCCTGGTCAAGGCGCTGCAGCATCTCGATTGCGCCGGGTTGGCCGTGCTGGTGTCGCGGCGGGGGCATTACTCGCTGGGTAAGGCCGTCGACCTGCTGGGGATCGGTCGCGACAATCTGGTGACCGTGCCGACCGACGAGAACAACCGCATCAATCTGACTCAGCTGCGGGAAGAGAGCCGCCGGCTGCAGGGGGAGGGGCTGCGGGTGCTGAGTCTGGTGGGGATTGCCGGCACCACCGAAACCGGCAGCATCGACCCGCTGGAGGCGATGGCCGACCTGGCCGAGGAGCTGCGCTGCCATTTCCATGTCGACGCCGCCTGGGGCGGACCGACCCTGTTCAGCCAGACCCACCGCCCGCTGATGCGGGGGATCGAACGGGCCGATTCGGTGACCATCGATGCCCACAAGCAGCTCTATGTCCCGATGGGGGCCGGCATGGTGGTGTTCAAGGATCCGGCGGCGCTCTCGGCCATCGAGCATCACGCCGCCTACATCATCCGCCGTGGCTCCCGCGACCTCGGCAGCCACACCCTCGAGGGGTCACGACCGGGGATGGCGATGCTGGTGCACGCCGGTTTTTCCATCATCGGCCGCAAGGGGTATGAGTTGCTAATCGATCTGGGGATTACCCGGGCCAAGAGTTTCGCTGAAAAAATTGCCGGCCATCCCGACTTCGAGCTGATCACCGAGCCCGAACTCAACATTCTGACCTACCGCTACAATCCGGCTTGGCTGCAGACCGCGCTGGCTCAGGCCTCCCCCGAGCTGGCCAGCCGTCTCAACGGCCTGCTCGATATCGTCACCGAAACCATCCAGAAAAACCAGCGGGAGACCGGACTCTCCTTCGTCTCCCGCACCCGACTGGCTCCTGCCCGTTATCTGGGGGATACCATTACTGTGTTCCGGGTGGTGCTGGCCAATCCTCTGACCACCGACGACATCCTCGACAGTGTGCTTGAGGAGCAGTGCAGCATCGCTGCGCAGGGGGACGTCGCGGTGCAGATGGCGGAGATCAAGACCTTGTCCCTGGGGTGACTCCCAGTGAGGTGTACGCGATGCTGCAGATTGTCGACCTGACCCAGACCATCTCCCCGCAGATGCCGGTCTATCCCGGCACCGAACCTCCGGTGTTCGGCGTCGGCTGCACCCTCGAGCTCGATGGCTTTCGGGAAAAGAAACTGACGCTGTTTTCCCACACCGGCACCCATATCGATGCCCCCGCCCATCTGCTTGCCGACGGCAAGACCCTCGACCATTTCCCGGCCTCCCAGTTCGTCGGCCCGGCCTGCTGCCTCGATTTTTCCGCTCACGCCGGGTCCGTCATCGAAATGAGCGATCTTGAGCCCTACCAGCAGCAACTTGAACAGGTGGAGTTCTGTCTGCTGCGCAGCGGTTGGAGCCGCTATTGGGGCGAGCCTCAATACTTTGCCGGTTTCCCGGTGCTCTCCCTGGCCGCGGCCCAGTGGCTCTGCCGGTTTGAGCTCAAGGGCGTCGGCTTCGATGCCATCTCCGCCGACCCGGTGGCGTCGCAGGATCTGCCGATTCACCAGGTGCTGCTCGGCAGGGGGTTGCTGTTGATCGAGAATCTGACCCATCTGGAGCAGTTGCCAAACCAACCACTGTTGTTCTCCTGTCTGCCGCTGAAACTGGCCGACGCCGACGGCTCGCCGGTGCGAGCGGTGGCGATGCTGCCGGCCACCGTGGCCTAGCGCTTCCCCCTCCCTTTCAGACACAACAGCCCGCCCCGGAGTCAATCCGGGGCGGGCTGTTGTTGTTGGCGCTGGCGACACTGTCTCAGCCGGAGAGCAACTTCTGAAAAGCGGCATAGGGTTGGAATCCGACCAGCGCCTCCCCCTTCCAGACCGCTGTCGGCACGGCGGTGATGCCGAGCTTGCGGGCCCTGTCCCAGTCGGCATCGACAGCGGCGGCGAAGCGCCTCTCATCGAGGATCTGCCGGGCTTCGGCGCCGGGCAGACCGAGGCTTTCTGCGAGTTTGACCAGTTGATCGGGGAGGGCGATATTGCGGCCGTCGCCAAAATAGAGCCGGTAGGCGGCGGCGTGAAAGGCCTCCCCCTGGCCGAGAGCGTCGGCCCATTTGCCGAGTTCCTGAGCGCGGCGGCTGTTGTAGGTGTGGGTGCGTTCGCTCCAGAGCAGACCCAGTTCTGCCGCGACCCCCTTGACCCGCTCGAACATCGCCGGCAGGTCGTACCCTCGCCCGGCCAGCAACTCGCTCAATTCCACGCCATCCTCAGGGGTGTCCGGATGCAAAGGGAAGGCGGTCCAGCGCAACTCGAAGTCGAACTCACGGCGCAACTGCTCGATACGCACGGTACCGAAGTAGCACCAGGGTCAAACATAGTCGTAGAAGATTTCCAGAGTATCCATAGCTTCAGCTTAACACTGGACGAAGCGATGGCAAGGGTTGGGGGGGGCGCGCCAACCGGGCGTGGTTTAAAACCGGTGGATCACTTTGGCGGTCAGTTCGTACTGGGGATCGAGGGGTTCGAAGAATTCCTGGGTCACCATGCCACGCAGGGCCAGTTTGGTCGAGTGACCAAAGGACTGGGTCAGGTTGAGCTCCAGGCCCCCCTTGACGTAGTCGAAATTGCCGCGGGCTTCCCAGCGGATCAGGGGGGCGTTTTTCTGTTTGCGCAGATCGGCGACGATCTTGCTTTCAGGGTCGGTGGTTTCGATGAACAGTTTCTGGTCTTTTTTATTGAGGAACAGATCGCCGGAAGTGACCGTCAGGTTGCGCAGGCGATCCTCCAGGGCGGCCATGGCATTTTGCAGATCAGGAGCGTATTGGACCAGAAAAGCGCTGGCGAAGGTACGTACGGCGGCACTGCGGCCAGTCTGCTGCTCCTGCTTGAACTCTTCATCGGCACAGGCGGTCAGGGGGATCAACAACGCCACCAGGATCATTATCAGCAGGTTCATGGCCAGCTCCGTTGTCTGTGGACGAGGTTTGTCGCGGTTTCAGTGTGCAGTTGATATCGATAATTGCAGCTGCCGGGCCAATTCGGTGTTTGTTTGAAAAAATACAGAAAATAGTGGTTTTTTCTTTGGGATGTCTCCGGTAACTCTCCTAAATCACATGTTTATCCAAGTTGAACAGACTTATGAGGTCGAGCAGAATTGAGCGTCTCGGGCGAAACGCTGGTAAAAAGACCAGTTCGTTGGTCGCAAAACGTCAGGTGGAAAAATGTGGCCGCAGGCGGCTAAAATTCCGTTGCCGTTCTTGCCAAATGGCTCGCAGGTGAAACAATGGAGAAAACTCTCTTGGGAGGTCAATATGTGTTTTCTCCGCCTGCGAATTTTGTTCTTGCTGGTTATTTCCCTGACCTTGCTCCCCTTCGAGGTGCTGGCACAGCCGGCCACCAATGCGACCAGCGTCCCCAATGCGCCCAATCTGATCTGCCCCCTCCCCATCGGCAGTGAAGTTCCGCCGATGACGTTGCAGAGCCTCGATGCCAAACCCTTCGACCTGCCTGCGGCAGTCAAGGCCAAGCCGACGATTCTGATCTATTTCCGCGGCGGCTGGTGACCTTACTGCAATCTCCAGTTGGGAGAACTCATCCGCATCGAACCGGCTCTGCTTGAACTCGGTTATCAGATTCTGGCCGTCAGCGCTGACAGCCCGCAGATGCTGGCGCAGAGCCAGAGCAAACACAAACCGAATTACCGTCTGCTTTCCGACCACAGCATGCAGGGGGCCATCGCCCTCGGCATCGCCTGGCGGGTCGATGACAAGACTCTGGAAAAATTCAAGGGGTTCGGCATCGATCTCGAAAAAGCATCCGGGGAAGCCCATCATCTGCTGCCGGTCCCGACTGCTTATGTCATTGGCACCGATGGCCTGATCAAGTTTGCCTACACCAACCCCGACCACCGGGTGCGCATCAGTGCCGATGTTCTGTTGGCCGCGGCCAAGGTCGCCTTGACCCAATAGACTGTGATTTTTCTCAGCATTGAACGCCAAAACGGCCAGCTCCCGGAAGGGAACTGGCCGTTTTGGCGTTGTTAGTAAGTGAGGCTTTAGCTGCGCCTATCTCAGGCTTTGACTTTGACCAGAATCCTGCCTCGGGTCTGCCCTTTGAGCATGGCGCCGATCTGGTCTTCGAGACCGTCGAGACCGATTTCGGTAACGGTGCTCTCGAGGTTTTTCAGCTTCCATGGGCCGGCCAGTTTCTCCCAGGTCTGACGGCGGTGCTCCATCGGGCATTCGGCCGAGTCAATACCGATCAGGCTGACCCCCCGCAGAATGAAGGGGAAGACGTTGACCGGCAGGTCGGGGGAGCCGACCAGGCCGCAGCAGGTGACCGCGCCGCGCGCCTTGGTCGATTTCAGCGCCGCCGCCAGCATCGGCCCACCGACCACGTCGACGGCGCCGGCCCAGCGCTCTTTCATCAGCGGCCGCTCGGCCCCGGCTACCACCTCATCGCGACTGACCACCGTGGTGGCGCCGAGGCTGCGCAGGAATTCGGTCTCGCTCGCCTTGCCGGTGGCCGCGGTCACCTGGTAGCCGGCCTGGGCGAGGATCGCCACCGCCAGGCTGCCGACGCCGCCAGTGGCTCCGGTGACCAGGATTTCGCCGTCACCGGGCTGAACGCCGGCTTGAACCAATTTGAGCACCGAAAGGGCTGCGGTGAAGCCGGCGGTGCCGAGGATCATGCTTTCGCGCAGGTTCATCCCTGCGGGGAGGGGAACCGCCCAGGTCGAGGGGACCCGGATGTATTCTCCGAAGCCGCCGGCGGTGTTCATCCCCAAGTCATAGCTGGTGACGATCACCTTCTGGCCGGGAGTGAAGGCGCCGCTGCTGCATTCCACCACCTCGCCGGCGGCGTCAATGCCGGGGGTGTGGGGAAACTTGCGGCTGACTCCCGGGTTGCCGGTGGCGGAGAGGGCGTCCTTGTAATTCAGGCTGGAGTAGTGCACCCGCACCAGCAGATCGCCAGCGGGAAGGTCGCCGAGGTTGCGGCTGCCGATCCGCCGGGCGAAGGTTTTCGGGGCGATTTCCTCGACGATCAGGGCGGTAAAGGTCTCCGGTTGCATTGATTGACTCCTTGCTGGGTCGGGGTGGATAATCGGCCTGTTGGCCATCAGTAAAACAGCTGCGGACCATTTGACAACCTGGGAGTGAAAAACTTTCCCGGTAGTCCGGAGTGAAAGTGTGCTATACCGTAACCGTGTATAGGCTGTATTGACAAGTACCGACTATTTTGTTTGTTACTTACCAAAAAGATACTATTAATCATAAGAGGTAGTTATGGCGCTCAAAGACAAGGAATACCGCTGCACCGTCGAAGTGACCTTGCAAATCATCGGTGGAAAATGGAAATCGGTGCTGCTTTGGCACCTTTCCCATAAAACTCTGCGCTTCAGCCAGTTGCAGCGGCGCCTGCCGGACTGCACCCAGAAGATGCTGACCCAGCAGTTGCGGGAACTGGAAGCCGATGGCATGATCCATCGGCAAGTGTACGCCGAAGTGCCACCCCGGGTGGAGTATTCGCTCACCCCCCGCGGGGTCAGTGTGGTGCCGATTCTGAGTCTGATGTGTGATTGGGGGAGGGTTTTTCTGGCGGAGAGTGAAATGGAAGTGCGAGAGCAGGCTGCGGCCTCCTGAACCTGGGAGGGTCAGGAGGCTGTTTTCCCAGCTTTGAGCAGAGTGAGTCGCGGGCGCAGCAGCACCATCAATGCGACCGAGGCGTTGGCGAACAGCAACAGGGTCAGGGGGGGGGCGCCGAGCAGGTGCAGCACCATCCCGATCAGGGCGATCCCTTCGGCCAGGGCCAGTTGCAGGGTCAGCGCCGCCTGGTAAATGGCGACTCCGGCCAGCAGATTGCCGCCGGCGTTGCGCTGCAGACGGATAGCCAGTTTCAGCACCAGCCGGGAGGGAGGGCCGGGGAGGCCGCCGCGGCGCAGGCGCATCGCCCCGTAGAGGCAGGCGGCCCCAAGTCCGGTGCCCAGGGCCAGTAACCCGGGGAGGGCGGACTCCATCCACGGCAGCTCGGTGTGCAACTGGCGCCCCAGCCAAAGCCCGACCAGCAGGTAGCCGAAGGGGACCATCAGCATCAGTGTCCAGAGCCCGCGCATGCCGCGCAGGGCGTCGTCGAGTTCGTTCAGGTGGCCCTTTGCGCTCATCCCTTAGTCCTGTTCCGCCAACAGGCCGTCGAGTTTTTCCAGCTTGACGCCGATTGCCTTCTGCACTTCGGCCTCACCGAACATGTAACTCAATTGCCCGACCATCAGGGTCACATCCGCAAGCTCGTTGATCACTGCTGCCGCGTCAGCCTTGCCGCGGCGGAAGTGCTTGAGCACCGTGATCAGTTCGGCACATTCCTCCACCGCCTGATCGTATTGTCCTTCCGTCCCCCATTTTTCCAGGGTGGCTCGGTAAATTGCGTCCAGATTCATCAGCGTCTTTCATCCAGGGGGAACAGAAACGGCGCCGTCACCGTTGCCTCGTTTTTACCTGTCTCGGGCTAAAAATGCAACCGCCACGCTGCAATCCTGCCATTTTAATCCCCCGGCTGGCCGCATCGATCAGCGGTTTTGGTGGATGCGGGTGAACTTCGAGCCCTTGAAGGAGATGTCGGCAATCAGTCCCTTGACGTCGAAAACGAAGGCGACGATGGGGGATTGCACGGTGGTGGTGTCAATACGTTTACCGCCGCCGCTGTCGATCAGGGCGATATTGCCATCCACTCCCCCCTCCCATCCTTCGGAGGAGCGAAAGCGCTGCAGCGATTCTTCGGTCATGAAGGCGATGATGATGTCCTTGGCCTGGGCTCCGATCTGCAGACCGTAGGACGCCGCCGCCAGGTTGTAGTAGGCGACGGTCTGGCCGTCGACCAGCAAGGCCCCTTCGCCGTATTCACCGCCGATAATAAATGCGGCCTTTTTGACGTTGGGGAGAACCAGCATCCCTTTGGCACCGGCGGCGAAGGTTTTGCTCCCCTCGACCTGCTGATAGAAACGCTCTAGAGTCAGCTTGACGCTCAAATCGATTTCCTGCGGACTGGCGGCAGAGGCCAACACCGGCGGAGTAAGCCAGCACAGCGCCAGCAGCAGAGCAAGACAGCGAGGTGTGGTGGCAAAGGATCTTAATACCCTGGTCATAACAGACTCCTTTCCGGGGCGACGCTGACGACTGCTCAATCAAGCCGGCGCCAGCAAGCCTTCTATAACCATAATCCAGTCAGCAGGTCTGTCAATTCTCTCCCACTCCCAGGCTGCAATCGGAACTCCGGGCTGTGTTATAGTCCTGCCAATGAGGGCCTCAGGGAATTAAGTTAGGCCAGGTCGAAGAAATCATAGGAGCGAAACCATGGGGCAGGAAATCGAACGTAAATTTCTGCTGTGCAACGATAGCTGGCGCTCAGGGGCCAGCGGAATCCTCTTTCGCCAGGGCTATCTCAGCACCGACCGGGAGCGGACGGTGCGGGTGCGTCTCGAGGGGGAGTGCGGGGTGTTGACCATTAAAGGTCTGTCCCGCGGCATCAGCCGGGCCGAGTTCGAATATCCCATTCCGGCAGCGGAGGCGGCGCTGCTGCTCGACACCCTTTGTCTGCAGCCGCTGATCGAAAAAACCCGCTACCGCGTCGAACATGCCGGGCGTATTTGGGAGATCGACGAATTCGCTGGCGACAACGCTGGACTGGTACTGGCCGAGGTGGAATTGACCAGTGAAGAAGACGTGGTCGAAATTCCCCCCTGGGCCGGCGCTGAAGTCTCCAGCGATCCGCGCTACTTCAACGCCAACCTGGTACGCCACCCCTTCCGCAGTTGGTGACAATTCTTCCACATCCCGTTCCCCCATTGCGGCCAGGTGGTAAACTGTAGCTATGCTAGGGAGACGATGGTCACTCCAGCGGCGATAACTCAGTAAAGCGGGAGGGCGTTATGCAGGTCCATCTCAAGTACGGCCAATCTGGTCTCGATCTGGAGTTCCCCGCGACCCCAAATTTCAAGGGGGTGCTCTACCCCGGGGCGGCAGAGCCTCTCGCCGACCCGGTCGGAGCTGTTGCCGCGGCTCTTCTTGGGCCGATCGCCTCTGATCCCCTGCAGCAGTTGGCACGGGGAAAGAAGAACGCAATCATCGTCATCAGCGACATTACCCGCCCGGTCCCCAACGCCCTGCTGCTGCCCGCCATTACCCGCGAGCTGGAAGCGGCAGGAATCCCCCGGGAGCAGATCACCATCCTGATCGCCACTGGGATCCATCGCCCCAACGAAGGGGCCGAATTGGAGCGGTTGGTCGGCAAGGAGATTGCCGGCCGTTACCGGATTCTCAATCATTTCTCCAAACGCCAGGAGGAGATGGTGCTGGTCGGCGAGGTTGGCGACGGGATTCCCGCCTATGTCAACAAGCACTATGTCGAGGCCGAGCTGAAAATCCTCACCGGCTTCATCGAGCCCCACATGTGGGCGGGGTTTTCCGGCGGTCGCAAATCGATCCTGCCGGGGATTTCCTCGGTGCAGACTCTGGAATTCATGCATGGCCCGGAGATGGTCGCCCACCCCAAGACCGCCTACGGCGTCCTTGAAGGCAACCCCTTTCACCAGGCGGGGCTGGAGATCATGCAGAAGGCCGGGGCTGATTTCATCCTTAACGTCACCCTCGATACCAGCAAAAAAGTGACCGGGGTCTTCGCCGGCCATCCGGTCGAGGCCCACCTGGCCGGGGTCGAATTTCTCTCCCGCCACTGCGTGCAGACCCTGGATGAACCCCTTGATTTCGTTGTCACCACCAATGCCGGCGCTCCCCTCGACTGCAACCTCTACCAGACCGCCAAGGGGCTCTCCGGGGTCTCCGGCGCCACCCGTCAGGGCGGAGTGATCCTGATCGCCACCGAATGCCTGGAGGGTTTCGGCAGCGAGGAGTATCGCGCTGTTTTCGAGCACGCCACCACCCCGGCGGCCTTCATCGAGAAGTTGATGAAGAAGGAGTTTTTCATGCCCGACCAGTGGTGCGCCCAGGAAACCTACCAGGTGATGCTGAAAAACGAGATCTGGGTCTACACCCAGGGGATCGATGCCGAGACCCTGCGCCGCTTCCACTTCCAGCCGGTTGCGGCCCTCAACAGTGCCATCGAGGCGTTGCTGCAACGCTTTGGCCAGGAGGCCCGTTGGGCGATCGTGCCGGACGGGCCGATGCTGATCCTGCGCCTGGCACAAAACAGCTAAACAACCCCGGCCAGCACCCCCGAATCGTTGGGGCCGCACACCGGCAACCGGCGCACCTCGCGGCAGCCGGCCTGGTGCAGCATCTCGCTGAGTTGCTGGTTGGTATAGGATTGCCCGGACTCGGTGCCGAGCAGCATGTTGAGGGAAAAGAGCGCCGGGAACAAAGGGCCGGTGGCGTCATCCTGAAGGACGAATTCGTGGATCAGCAGCAGCCCCCCCGGGGGGAGGGCCGCGGCGGAAAGGGCGACGATGCGGGCGGCATTCTCGGGGTTTTCGCCGTGGAGAATGTGGGAGAGCCAGGCGATGTCGCAGTCGCGGGGGACTGGATCGACCAGGAAATCCCCGGCGGCGAAGCTGACCCGCTCGGTCAATTCGAAACGTTTGATGGTCGCTTCGGCGAAGGGGCGGGTGGTGGGGAGATCGAAGACCACGGCCTGCAGTTCAGGGTGGTGGCGGCAGAAATGCAGCGCCCAGGTGCCGGGTCCGCCCCCCAGGTCGAGCAGTTTGCGACGCTTGCCGAGATCGATCTGTGGCACCATCTGTGGTGCAATCCGGTTGGCCAGATTGAACATACCGAGCAGAAAGTTTTCCCGCCATTCGGCATCGGCAAAGGCTGAGGCATCCCTCACCGGGCCGCCGCTCTTGACGCTGCGGTCGAGATGGGCCCAAGACTCCATCAGGTGGTGGTGATGCAGCAGGATGTAACCGAGGTAGTCGGGCGAAGCGCGCACCAGTTGCCGGGAGGCAAAGGGGGTGTTGGCGAAGAGTTCCCCCTGTTTGCTCAGCAAACCGAGGGCGACCAGGGCGTTGGCCAGCATGCCGGCTCCCCGGGGATCGCCGCCGAGGCGGCGGGCGAGTTCCGCGGCCGTTGCGGGGCCCGTTTCAAGTTGGGAAAACAGATCGAGTTTAACTCCGGCGTGGAGGGCACAGGTGGCCCAGTAACTTCCCGAGGTCTGGAGCAGTCGCTCCGCTGTCCAAGGCTCTGGTTCCATAATGTGATTTCCTCTGTGTGGATGTGAACTGAAACGGTAGCAGAAGAATTGCAAATGTCAGCCAGGGGCGGGCCTTTCGGGCTGTTTTGTAAAGACGAGACTCGAAACTAAAAAGATCGGTTCGCCACGGGGGCGAACCGATCTTTTTTAGTTTTAGAGAGTTGCTGATGGCGGATCGAACCCGGGTCCGATTATCCCTGTCGCGCCTCTTGCCGGGCTGGTTCCTGGTCCTCTCCGACAGCTTGGACGCCGGATTGATCGCGCAGGGTGTAATACTCCTGCGGTGTATTGATATTGCGGAAGGAGAACCCTTGCGGGTCGATGCCCTGCAAATCTTCTGCGGCCAGTTCATAAACCCGGACGGCGGAAAAGAAATCGCTGATTTTCCGGCTGCCGCGATCCAGAACCGCCTCGATCGCCGGCAAACAATTCTTGCTGTAGCGGGCGTGCAGCGGTTCGACACCCTTGCCGTTGCGGGCGATGACCACATCGGCGGCTGGGTCGCTGGCCGCCAGTTGCCGGATCACCGCGGTGGAGAGCAGCGGCATGTCGCAGGCAACCACAAACACCTGCTCATTGCGGGCATGGCAGAGCCCTGAGTGGATGCCGGCCAGTGAGCCTTTGGCGTAGTAGATATCCGGCACCTTGCGGCAGGGGAGATCCTGATAGAGACCGGGAGAGTTGGTGACCAGCAGCACCTCGTCGAACAGGCTGGCCATGCGCCGGTAGATGTGATCGATGAAACGAGCCCCGTCCACCGGCAGCAGTGACTTGTCGCAGCCCATCCGCCGACTCTCCCCCCCGGCCAGAATGACCCCGGTGATGCCTGCGATTCGGCCGCTGCCTGGTAGGGCCAGGCGCTGGGGATGGCAGAACAGTTCGAAGGATTCGCCCCGCAGGTAGCCGATCAGGGTGATGCCGGCGGTCTCGGCCATGCGCACGGCCAAAGCAGTCGGCGAGGTGCGCGAAGCGATCAGGGCGATTCCGAGGCGGGCGGCTTTGGCGACCATTTCGGTGGAGATGCGACCGGAGGTGACCAGCATTTTCCCGGCCAGGTCGATCCCCCGGAACAGCGCCTCGCCGGCGATGCGGTCGAGGGTGTTGTGGCGGCCAAGATCCTCGGCGAACAGCAGCAGCGACTGACCGTCGCCCACCGCCGCCGAATGAATACCGCCGTGGCTGCGATAGTTGTCGGCCTGGCTGGCAAGATCCCGCATCAGAGCGAAAATCTGTCCGGCGCTGAAGCGGGCGGAGCTGGAATTTGCCGCAAGCTTGGCGTGGGGGAGTTCGAAGGTGATGCCGGTGCCGCAGCCGGAGGTCAGGGTCGGTTTGAGGCGCTCGGGAACTTGGCCACGGATGCGCACCCGGGCCTGCCCCTGCTCGGCGCAGATGCCGAGAGTCTGCAGATCGTCGAGGCTGTGGATGAAGCCCTGCAGCCGCAAAAAACCGGCAACCAGAAAATTGAGCCGGTGCGGCGAAGCGACCAGAGTGGCCAGTTCGCGACCGTTCACTTCGAGGGTGAGGGGGGCTTCCTGCACCACGGCGCGCTCGATGGCTTCGAGCTGTCCCTTGGAATAGCGGTAGATTTGCCCTGCGGATGATAAACTCATGGCCGGATCTGACCTCCTTTGAATTTCGTCTTCAAACCCTGTTTGCAGGGACCGTGCCTCACCGTAGATGCTGAAATTTCAAGGAAAAATCCCAGGTGGCAGCGGGGCGGTTGGGTCAATATGCCGCAGCTGGGTTAAAGGTATACAGTATCGCCGGCGTTCCATTCGGCAGTGTGCAGCCTCGAAGTTTGCAGCGGGGGAGGAATGTTCTGCGACGTCAGGAGGGGAGGTGCTGGTTCTTCTCAGGCTGGGTGGCGCAGTCCGGGTTTTGTCGCCACTCTGACACCCCATGGGGGTAGGCGTCGTGAACAGAGGCATTCAGCCTCTGTCGTCAATATGGAGTCCTCGTGCAACTGGCGTTGAACGAGGCCAATCTGGTGTCGGACTTGATCAACAACATGCTCACCTAGAACTTTTTCCAGGTTCCCCAAAGGTATTACACTGCGCCAGCTCCCCGGTCTGAATCCCCCGTTTGAACCACTCAACCCGCTGTTTCGAACTGCCATGGGTAAAGGATTCCGGGGTCACATAACCCCGCGCCTGGCGCTGCAGGCGGTCATCGCCGATGGCGCTGGCGGCGTTGAGGGCTTCTTCGATATCCCCCTCTTCGAGAATCTGCCTAGCCCGTTGGGCGTGATGGGCCCAGATGCCGGCCAGGCAATCGGCCTGCAGTTCGAGCCGAACCGAGAGCTGATTGGCTTCTTCCTTGCTCACCTGGCCCCGTCGGGACTGGACCTGCTCGGAAATTCCCAGCAGATTCTGCACATGATGGCCGATTTCGTGGGCGATGACATAGGCCTGGGCAAAGTCTCCCGGGGCCTGGTGGCGCTCTTTCAGGTCGCGGTAGAAGCCGAGGTCGATATAGACTTTTTGATCCGCTGGGCAATAAAAGGGGCCGACCGCCGCGTCGGCATAGCCGCAGGCCGAGTTGACCGCATCGGTAAAGAGAACCAGGGTCGGTTCCTGGTAGTTTTTTCCACCCTGCTGGAAGAGTTGGTTCCACACGTCCTCGGTGTCACCGAGAACCACCGCAACGAATTCCGCCAAAGGGTCATCGGCCCTGCCCGCAGGACCCGGAAAACTGGAGCCCTGCGGAGCCCCGGTCGACATGCTGGTTGGGGTCGCCTGTTCCAGAATCACACTCGGATCGACCCCGAAATACATGGCGACCAAAGCCAGTAGCAGCACTCCGATCCCCCCGGCCTTTTTCCCCCCGGAGGCCCGCCGTTCACGCTGATCCTCCACGTTGCTGCTTTTACGGCCGCTTTTCCAGCGCATAGAACCACCTCCTGCAGGTCATTAAGAGAGTCTTCAAGGGAAAGCTTACCCGTTTCACGGAAGATGACAAATACAGCAGAAGGCCAGTCCCAAAGGGGAACTGGCCTTCTGACTCCTGCGCTATGAATTTCTTTATCCCCCCAGGTAGGCCTTTTTCACCTCGGGGTTGCCGAGCAGTTCCACCCCGGTCCCCTCGGCGACGATATTGCCGGTATCGAGCACGTAGCCACGGTGGGCCAGTTCCAGGGCGAGTTTGGCATTCTGCTCGATCAGCAGGATGGTCATCCCCTCCTGATTGAGGCGCTTGAGGGTGCGGAACAGGTCGTACTTGATCACCGGGGCGAGGCCCATGGAGGGCTCATCGAGCATCAAAAAGGTGCAACCGGTCATCAGTGCGCGGCCGACGGCAAGCATTTGCTGCTCCCCGCCGGAGAGGGATTCGCTGCGCTGTTTGCGGCGCTCGTGCAGGCGCGGAAAGAGGTCGAAAATCCGCTGGTACTCCTGGCGGAAGTCGGTCCCTTTGGCCCGGGAGTAGGTGGCCAGTTCGAGGTTTTCCATCACCGTGAGGTTGCCGAAGATGTGCCGGCCCTCGGGGACCAGGGCCATTTTGAGCTCTTTGACCACATTGGCGGCCGGGGTTTTGAGGATCGAGTTGCCGGCGAACTTGATATCGCCGGCGATGACTTTGGGCGCCTCCGGGGGGAGCAGCCGGGCGATGGCGTAGAGGCTGGTGGTCTTGCCGGCGCCGTTGGCGCCGATCAGGGTGACGATCTCCCCCTGGTTGACATGGAAGCTTATCCCATGCAGGGCCTGGATATTGCCGTATTTGACTTCGAGGTTTTCGACGGAAAGCAGCATCAGATCTGGTCGTCCCCCAGGTAGGCGGTGATCACCGCCGGATGGTTGCGAATCACTTCAGGCGTCCCCTCGGCGATGGTCTGGCCGAAGTCGATCACCTTGATCCGTTGGCAGAGCTCCATCATCACGTCCATGTGGTGTTCGATCATCCAGATGGTGACGGGAAAGGTCTCGTGGATCCAGCGCACCAGCCGGATCAGCTCCTGAATGTCGACGGAATTGAGCCCGGCTGCCGGTTCATCCAGCAGCAGCAGCTTCGGCTTTTCGGAGAGGGCGCGGACGATCTCGACCTTGCGCTGCAGGCCGTAGGGGAGATTCTTCGGCAGCTCGTCGGCGTACTTGTCGAGCTGGAAGACCTCCAACAGCTCCCTTGCTTCCCGCTCGATTTCGGCTTCACGGGCCTGATAGGTGCGGCTGCGGGCGACGGCATGAAAAAAGCCGTAGCCGAGAGTGCCGTGCTGAGCGACGCGGATGTTGTCGAGCACCGACATCTCGTTCCAGAGCCGGATATTCTGGAAGGTGCGGGCGACCCCGAGGGCGGTCACCTTGTGCGGTTTGAGCCCGGCGGTCGGTTTGCCGCCGATGCGGATGGCCCCCTCGCTCGGCTGGTAGAATCCGCTGACCAGGTTGAAGACGGTGGTCTTGCCGGCGCCGTTGGGGCCGATCAATCCGGCCAGCTCCCCCGGTTGCAGGGCGACGTTGAAGTCGTTGACCGCGGTCAGGCCGCCGAAGCGCTGGGTCAGTCCCTGGATTTCAAGGACCGGACTGCTCTCTGCTTGGGTCTGCGTCTGTGTCATCATTTAAACCTGTAGAAGCGCTTCAGCCATGGGAAGATGTCGCCCAATTCCTTGTTGCCCATGATCCCTTCCGGGCGAAACTGCATCAGCACCACCAGCAGCAGCGGAATCACGATCCACTTGATGATCTGCAGCGGCCGCAGCGCTTCAAGCAGCACGGTGAACAGCACCGCCGAAAGGACCGAGCCGGAGAGGGAACCCATGCCGCCGAGGTAGACCATCACCAGCACCTCGGTCGATTTGAGGATGTTGAAGGAGCCGGGGTTGACGTAGCCGATGACGTAGGCAAAGAGGGCGCCGCCGATGCCGGCCAGCCCGGAGGAGACCATGAAGCTGATGGTCTTGATCTTGTTGGTGTTGACGCTCATGATCTCCGCCGCCACTTCGTCCTGGCAGATGGCGCTGACCCCCTTGCCGAAGGTCGAGGAGACGTAACGGCGCAGTACCCAGACGGTGAAGACGGTGAAAATGAAGACCCAGATTACCATCCAAGGGAGATCGGCGGCATCCTCCATCGAGGAGATCACCGACTTCATCCCCATGAAGCCGCGGGAGCCGCCGACGGTGTCGATGTTCTGGATCAGGCTGATGATGATGTAGTTGGCGGCAATGGTGATAATCGCCAGGTAGTCCCCCCGGGTCTTGTAGGAGGGGATGGCGACCAGCAGTCCGGCCACCGCGGCGGCCGCCCCACCGGCGAGGATTATCAGCGGAAAGGCGTAGAGGGCCAGGGATGGGTCGAGCCAGGGCTCACCAAAAACCTTGTCTTTGGTGAACAGCAGCACCCCAAGGATCGAGCTGACGTAGGCGCCGACGCACATGAAGCCGGCATGGCCGCAGGAGAACTCGCCCATGTAGCCGTTGACCAGGTTAAGGCTGGTCGAAAGGATGATGTTGATCCCCATGAACATCAGCACCGAGAGGGTGTAGAGGCCGAGCATCTCCTCATAGGCGCAGTAGGTGAGCAGCCCGCCGGCGAGGATCAGCAGCATAGGAACGGAATAGCGTCTGAGCATAGGGGCTCTCTAAATCTTCGTGGTCTTGGCGATGCCGAACAGTCCGGTCGGTTTGAACACCAGAATGATCAGCAGTACCGAAAAGGAGAACAGATCGCGATAGGAGGAGGGGAAGACCGCGACCACCAGGATCTCCACCGCGCCAAGCAGAAAACCGCCGAGAAAGGCGCCGCGGATATCGCCGATGCCGCCGACCACCGCGGCGATGAAAGCCTTCCAGCCGATCAGCGCCCCCATGTAGGGCTCCAGTACCGGGTAGCTCATGGCGAACAGCAGTCCGGCCAGGCCGGCGAAACCGGAGCCGAGCACGAAGGTGACGACGATGATCTGATCCATCGGAATCCCCATCAGCGGCACCGCGAACTTGTCGTAGGAAATCGCCCGCATCGCCATGCCGACCCGGGTCTTGGTGACCACCCAGTGTAGAAAAATGAAGACCGCGAAGGCGGTAAAAATGACCCCGAGCTTGAGATTGGTGAAGGTGACCCCGCCGACGTTGTAGACGGTTTCGGTGATCAGTGGTGGGAAGGCTTTGCGGCTGGCGCCGAGCACTGCCAGGTTGGCGTGCTCGAGGATCAGCCCGCACATCAGCGCGGTGATGACCACGTAGAGCCGGTTGGCCCCTTTGCGGCGCAGCGGTCGGTAGGCGATCCGCTCCAGGGTGACCCCCACCGCCGAGGTCAGAATCATGGTCAGCGGAATGGTCAGGGCCAGGGCCATCCAGCCGGGCATGCCGGCGATGCCGAGCAGAAAGGTGGCAACGAAGAAGGCGATGTAGGCGCCGACCATGAAGACGTCGCCGTGGGCGAAGTTGATCAACTGCAGCACGCCGTAGACCAGGGTATAGCCGAGGGCGATCAGGGCGTAGAAGCTCCCCCACTGCAGGGCGTTGATCACATTTTGTAGGATGGTTTCAAGCATAGTGGCGGTCGGCCCTCGCGCAGCCAGGCACCTTTCGAAAAATATTGAACGAACGAATCGGCAGGCTGGATGATCCAGCCTGCCGATCTTACCTCTAATCCGTGGACGATTTCAAACCCGAAGTTTGCTTAGGGGCAAACGGATTTGGTGAACTCGAACTCGCCCTTGTCGTTGATCTTGACCACCACGGCGCACTTGACCGGATCGCCCTGGGCGTCGAACTTCATGCTGCCGGTGATCCCCTCGAAGCTCGGGATCGCGGCCATCGCCTCGCGGATTGCCTTGCGGTCCTTCTTCAGCTTGCCCGAGAGGCCGCCGGTATCCTGGATCGCCTTGAGCACGATGCGGGTGGCGTCCCAGGTCAGGGCGGCGACGTCGTCGGGTACATAACCGTACTTTTTGCTGTAGCGGTCGATGAAGGTCTTGGTGGCGCCGGTGGCGCCGGCGGCGGCGTAGTGGGTGGAGAAGAACAGCCCTTTGCAGGCGTCGCCGCAGAGGGTCATCAGCTCCGAAGAACCCCAGGAGTCCGAACCCATGAAGGGACCTTTGTAGCCGAGCTGGCGGGCCTGCTTGACGATCAGGGCGACCTGGTTGTAGTTATCCGGAACGAAAATGAAGTCGGGCTTGGAGCCGATGATCTTGGTCAGTTGGGCGGAGAAGTCCTGGTCCTTGGTGCCGTGGCTTTCAAAGGACTTGATGGTTCCCTTGCCCATTTTCTTTTCGAATTCGCTACGGAAAATTTCTGCCAACCCTTTGGAGTAGTCGTTCTCCAGGTCGTAGAGCACCGCGGAGGTCTTGGCCTTGAACTGCTCAACGGCAAAATTTACCGCCACCGGCCCCTGGAACGGGTCGAGGAAGGCGGCGCGGAAGACCCAGGGGCGGTCCTTGGTGGTGTCGGGGTTGGTCGACCAGGGGGTGATCATGACGGTCTGGTTGTCGTTAGCCACCTGGCCGGCGGGAACCGCCTGCTTGGAGGAGTTGGGGCCGACCATCGCCAGAATCTCATCCTTCTCGATCAGCTTCAGGGCGGTGGTGACGGCCGATTCGGCCTTGGCTTCGTTGTCCTCGTAGACGAACTCGAGCATATACTTCTTTTTGCCGACCTGCAGGCCTCCGGCGCCGTTGATGTCTTCCTTGAGCATCTCGGCGGAGAGCTTGGAGGACTCACCGACCTTGGGGATATCACCGGTCATCGGGATGTTGAAACCGATCTTGATGGTGTCGGCGCCCCAGGCCGTTCCGGCCAGCAGCAGGGTGGTACAACTCAACAACAACAGCGAACGCTTCATCTTGACTCCTCCTCTTCACGTTGAGTGGAACGACCGGTTAGAGTCCGGTCACGGCAATCCGGAAGCTGCAATCGGTTAATCTTACCCGAAAACTTTAAAATCGCCAGAAAAAGATGAAGGTACACCAACCGCTCAGGCGCGAGCTGAAGCTGGGGTCCATTGAAATAATGATAATGTCGGTTATGATTCGCCGAGATTCAAGCTTCCGTCTTTAGAGGTCAGTTTATTGCAGCTTGGGGTGGATTGACCCGTGTTGGACTTGTCCCAGGAGGGTGATTTATGGTCGATTTCTTTTTACAATTCCATCCGGTGACCCAAGCGCTGATCGCCACCCTTTTTACCTGGGGGGTCACCGCGGCGGGTGCGGGTCTGGTCTTTTTTACCAAAGAACTCAATCCCAAGGTCATGGATTCCATGCTCGGCTTCGCCGCCGGGGTCATGATCGCTGCCAGTTTCTGGTCGCTGCTCGCGCCAGGTTTGGAGATGGCGGAGCAATTGGGGCACACCCCCTGGTTGACTGCCGTCATCGGTTTTATGGGCGGCGGGATTTTCATGCGCTTGACCGATCGGTTTTTGCCCCACCTCCACCCCGGGTTGGGAATGTCCAAAAAAGAGGGGGTCAAAACCTCCTGGCAGCGCAGTACCCTGCTGGTGCTGGCCATCACCCTGCATAACATCCCCGAGGGGTTGGCGGTCGGCGTGGCGTTTGGCGCGGTTGCGGCGGGCCTGCCTTCGGCCACCATTGGCGGCGCCATCGCCCTGGCCATCGGCATCGGGTTGCAGAACTTTCCCGAAGGAACGGCGGTCTCCATGCCGCTGCGGCGGGAGGGGATGAGCAAAAGGAAGAGCTTTTTTCTCGGCCAGGCATCAGGGATTGTGGAGCCGATTGCCGGGGTGATCGGGGCCTTGTTCGTCCTGCATATGCAGCACATTCTCCCCTACGCCCTTTGTTTCGCCGCCGGGGCGATGATTTTCGTGGTGGTGGAGGAGTTGATCCCCGAATCGCAGCGCAATTACGCCAATATCGATCTGGTGACCATGGCCACCATGGCCGGTTTTTCGGTGATGATGGTGCTGGATGTGGCTTTGGGGTGATTATTTAGCCGGTGGCGAAACGGGCGCGATACACTGCTCACCTTCGTTACCCGCCTTGTTGACATAGCTGGAGACCGGAAACAGCTCCAGAACTCCGGCCGCCGCCGGCTGCAGCAGTTGCCGCAAGCGGTCGGGCTGCCGAAACTCAGGATCGAGCCAACATTCGAAATCCTCCGGCTCCAGAATCACCGGCATGCGGTCGTGGATATTCGCCATCGGTCCGGCCGCAGCTGTGGTCAGGATGGCGCAGGACTCGATCACCTCCCCATTGCTGTTATCCTCCCACTGTTCCCAGAGCCCGGCCAAGGCCAGCGGTTTGCCATCCGCCCGGCGAATGTGCCAGGGCTGTTTTCCTCCCTCGACGCTCTGCCACTCGAAAAAACCGCTGGCCGGAACCAGGCAACGCCGGTCGCGAAATGCGGCGCGGAATGCCGGCAGACTGTATGCGGTCTCCGAGCGGGCGTTGAACATCCGATAAGCGATTTTTTTTTCCTTGGCCCAGAAGGGAATCAGCCCCCAGCGCAGGGAGGACTGGCGCCGAAGACCTGCCTCTATTCGCACTGCCAGAAGTTGCTGCGAAGGGGCGAGGTTATAGTGGGGCAGGGGAGCCTGGGCTTCGGCGAGAAGGAAGTATTCAAGGAGATCGTTGCTGCTGAAGGTCTGGGAGATGCGTCCGCACATGGAGTAAGTATAGCCGCTTGGGCCGGCAGTGCACAGCGGACCAATCCTCGGCCGGGTTTGACCCCGGCCGCTACGGTAAATAAAGAATAACCAGACCGGAATCGAAATGTTTCAATCCTCGGCCGGGTTTGACCCCGGCCGCTACCCGATGGTTAGAGGTGATTTGCAATGGCCAACGCGTTTCAATCCTCGGCCGGGTTTGACCCCGGCCGCTACGCCGGAACCGTCGAACCGCACCAACCCTGAGTTGTTTCAATCCTCGGCCGGGTTTGACCCCGGCCGCTACGTTGTCGATTTTGTGGGTGTGGGCGCTCGCCTTCATGTTTCAATCCTCGGCCGGGTTTGACCCCGGCCGCTACGCGCTGGGGAAATTTGAGGGCGCCAAAATCTGGCAGTTTCAATCCTCGGCCGGGTTTGACCCCGGCCGCTACTTTTGTTGAGGGCGATGATGAGGGCTTCGTTCGTGTTTCAATCCTCGGCCGGGTTTGACCCCGGCCGCTACCATATCCGCCGACTCAAACGTGCCGTTAGTAATAGCGTTTCAATCCTCGGCCGGGTTTGACCCCGGCCGCTACGTGATAAGGTTAACTGGTGCAAACTGTGGGGGTGTGTTTCAATCCTCGGCCGGGTTTGACCCCGGCCGCTACCCTCGATGGTGTCGTTTATGGTCCGGTTCAGCCCGTTTCAATCCTCGGCCGGGTTTGACCCCGGCCGCTACGCCCAAAGCGACGCCGGCGGCGAGACAGATGGCCAGTTTCAATCCTCGGCCGGGTTTGACCCCGGCCGCTACACCCCGCCGGCAGGGCGTGGTCGATGCGCTCGGCCTTGTTTCAATCCTCGGCCGGGTTTGACCCCGGCCGCTACTCAAAGCTCTCGAGCATGCCGCCGAGGCCGTCTTCGTTTCAATCCTCGGCCGGGTTTGACCCCGGCCGCTACCCGTAAACGTCTACCTTGTCGATGCAGCACTTCTTGTTTCAATCCTCGGCCGGGTTTGACCCCGGCCGCTACCCATTCTGGCCGGTGAATCCCGCCGAGAGTTGGGAGTTTCAATCCTCGGCCGGGTTTGACCCCGGCCGCTACTGCGGCACTTCGGGCAGGTGACCGCTTGATAAAACGTTTCAATCCTCGGCCGGGTTTGACCCCGGCCGCTACTCCAGCACATAGTCAGCCCGGGGCAGGAATCGCGTTTCAATCCTCGGCCGGGTTTGACCCCGGCCGCTACTCGAGTCCACCGCCCTGCTCGCGCAGCTCGAACCCGTTTCAATCCTCGGCCGGGTTTGACCCCGGCCGCTACTCAGCAACATCCCCGCCTACATGCACGGCGACGAGTTTCAATCCTCGGCCGGGTTTGACCCCGGCCGCTACGTTCAGCACGTCCGTTCCCTCTTCCCACCCTGTACAGTTTCAATCCTCGGCCGGGTTTGACCCCGGCCGCTACGACCACACCAGCGCGATGTTGGCCGCCGGCACCCTGTTTCAATCCTCGGCCGGGTTTGACCCCGGCCGCTACTTCCGCCTGGCCTGGGTCTGCGCCTGCGATTATGCCGTTTCAATCCTCGGCCGGGTTTGACCCCGGCCGCTACTTCGGCGAAGGGCCAGCTCGTGCCAGGTTTTTTTGTTTCAATCCTCGGCCGGGTTTGACCCCGGCCGCTACACAGTGCGGTCAGCCAATGCGGCATGAAAATCGCGTTTCAATCCTCGGCCGGGTTTGACCCCGGCCGCTACCCACGCATCAACGGGGGTGAACGTTTCTTATTTTGTTTCAATCCTCGGCCGGGTTTGACCCCGGCCGCTACCGGCCGCGGGGCAGGGGCTGGGTGAGGGTTTCGTGTTTCAATCCTCGGCCGGGTTTGACCCCGGCCGCTACGAGGCCGCTCTCGCCGGGCTCAGCCTGATTCTGGGCGTTTCAATCCTCGGCCGGGTTTGACCCCGGCCGCTACCTCGGCCTGGGTGACGGCGTCGCCAGCGGCGTTTTTGTTTCAATCCTCGGCCGGGTTTGACCCCGGCCGCTACAGACACGCATAGGGCGCGGAAGAGGATCATAACTCGTTTCAATCCTCGGCCGGGTTTGACCCCGGCCGCTACGATTGCCGGCGACGACGACAAGGACCAGGAAATAAAGTTTCAATCCTCGGCCGGGTTTGACCCCGGCCGCTACAGGGGCGCATGTGCGGTTTCGCTATTCGATCCCTGTTTCAATCCTCGGCCGGGTTTGACCCCGGCCGCTACGAGATAGCGATTGACCCACTCCGGCGCCGTCATGAGTTTCAATCCTCGGCCGGGTTTGACCCCGGCCGCTACCGCCGGCACCTCGTCGGAGGCAAGGCCGCCGAAGTGGTTTCAATCCTCGGCCGGGTTTGACCCCGGCCGCTACACCCAAAAACCCCATTCTTAGGTTTTACGCCAAGGGTTTCAATCCTCGGCCGGGTTTGACCCCGGCCGCTACCAGGGAGAGTGGAAGAGAGAGCATTAAACCTGCGTTTCAATCCTCGGCCGGGTTTGACCCCGGCCGCTACAGGTTCCGAGGAACCTGCTGTTACCATTGAGCATTTTTGCGGGGTTTCGCGAACCCGCCTCCAATCGCCTCCTTTCCAGGATGAAAAAATCCCAGGGTTTAAAAACTTCTTCCATTTCAGCAACTTTCCGTTGCGCGAAGCCCCCGGGGTTTTCACCGTCGCACCAGGTTCGCGCAATCTGCATCAAACGATAAGCGGTTCTTCAAAATTCACGAACTGATCAACCCCGAAACTATCGATCACACAGTCGCGAGAGCCAATCAGCCGGTAAATTCGCAGGTTGTCGCATGCCTTGTCGATTTCCCGTACCAGGTCGCGTTTCAATTGCTCGTGCTGCATTTCATTGACGGAGCATTCGAATACCGACTTCTGCACCCGTTGGCCGTAGGCCTTGCACACTTTGGCCACCCGCCGCAGGCGTTTTTGGCCGGCACGGTCCTCGGTATTCACGTCGTAAGTCACGATCAGCCACATGCGAGCTACCTGTAGAGAAAGGGAGTGTAGGTTTCGGTGTCACCCCGCAGATGCCGGGCCAGAAGACGGGCCTGGGCATGGGGGATCAGACCAAGGGGCACCGACTGTTCCAGCACCGGATGCTGGACCTCGTCCTGCTTGCGTTTCTGATAGGCGGCGACCACTGCCTTGCGCCCCTTTTCGTTCAAATAGACCGCGCCGCCGGGCCGCTCTTCAAAATCATCAGGGGCGATCTGCCGCAGGTTGATCAGGGTCAGGGCCAATCGGTCGGCCAGGATCGGGCGCAGTTCCTCCATCAGATCAAGACCGAGGGAGGGGCGGCCGGGGCGCATGACATGCAGAAATCCCATCTGCGGGTCGAGACCGATCCCTTCGGCGGCGGAAATGCAGTCGTTGAGCAGCAGCACATAGAGGAAGGAGAGCAGGGCGTTGATGCGGTCGCGGGGCGGCCGGCGGCTACGCCCGTTCATGCGGAAGGCTTCACGGTTTTGGCTCATCATCCGATCGAAGCAATCGAAGTAGACCCGGGCCGACTCCCCTTCAAGCCCGCGCATGAATTCGATTTCGGTGGCCGAGGGCAGGCGTTCGATCGAACGGCCCAGCAGATCAGCGGCGGTGCGCAGGGCGCTGCTATCGGTTTCGTCCTTGGCTTCGCGCTGGCCGCGCAGCAGCACCTGACGGGCATTTTGCAGTTTGCCGGCGACCAGGTTGCGGACAATGGCCACCTGGCGACCAGTGTCGGCGATGGTCAGGTGCTGTTGATGCCGGAGCAGGACATTGCCACCGACCTTGCCGACCATCCGGCAGCGGTAGCGGCCGTTGCGGTCGAGCAGCACGACGCTGCGGCCATCTTCGGCACATTTATGCAGCAGGAAAGGGGAAGTCATGACGTTGCCGAACAGAACGAATCCCCCCAAGTGGTGCAGCGGCACCTGCAGACGGGTCTCGCCGTCCAGCTTAACCTTGACGGTTTCGCTTTCCAGGTGCAGATAGCTCCCCTCGGTCATGACGAACAGGGTGTTGAGCAGTTGTTTCATGGTTTTCTCCCCTTCAGCCGCTTGCGGCTCTCGGGTTCGTCCAGATAATTTTCCTCCGTGGAGACCTTTTCACCCGTTTCCACTTCCAGTTTTTCCCGCGCCTCGCCGGCAATCCGACCGCCTTTATGGGCCGCCCCCCGATTTTCCGGAAAACCCTGGGCATCCTGCTTGCGAGCAATCTCCGTTGTGGCCGCCTCGCCAAGCATGGAAAAGATCAGTTCCAGGTCGGTCATGTGATCGCGCAGATTTTCCCGTTGCAACCCCTTGAATTGTTTGTATTCGCTTGGCGTCATGCCGAAGGCGGCCTTGGAGATTTCGGCGGTCAGAATGGCATACCCGGGTTCTCCGTTCACTCCCCGATTCTTCCATTCCTCCGTCAACTCCGCCCGCACGGCAATGCCCCGCATACGCTTTTCGATCCAGGCCTCGGAATACCCCTTGGCCTGGTACAACTCGCGGGTGCGTTTCGTCGCCAACTCGGGGTTTTCGATCTCCTGGACCCGCTCGTAACCGACCTTGGCCAGCCAGCGCTTGAAGGGCTCGGCCTTGGGGGACGGAATGGACTGGATGATGCGGAAGATTCCCTCGGTGCTGGCACAGTCGGTCACATATTTTTTTCCATCAGCAGCCTCAAGTTTCAGTCCGTGACAATTTGTCACGACCTCACTTCCTTCCGCCTTGAGTCGTTGTTTCAATTTTCTCCAGTATGCTCCGGCATCGGCGCTCCCCGTCAAAGCACCGCAGACATCCACAACTGAAAACCACCACTCGCCATTGTGTAGCGTCCGCCGGATTTCCTTGCTCTGAAAAACCGCCAACTTGGTTGCCATCACATACCTCCTTCGACAATGAACAGTTTCCGCGCCGCCTTACGGCTCCGGTCCTTTTCTGCAATCACGGCGGGAAGGCACGATTCCTTCAAAGAGCATCCTTCACAGCGTTTGTCATTGACTGGTGGCGGAACCTGACGGTTCCCAATCATGTTCCGCACGGCATCGGTCAACCCTTCGACCTCCGCCACCTGTTTGTCCGTAAAGACAACCTCCCGTCGCTCCCGGGAGCCATGCCAGTAGAGCGCCCCCTTGGGTACTGCGACCCCGAACATCTCTGCAAGACAGAGGGCCTGGGAGCAAAGCTGCAACTCCTCGTGGTGGCCCTTGCGGCTGCGACCCGATTTGTATTCAACTGGGCAAGGAATGCCATCGACGAATTCGACCACATCTGCCTTTCCGACCAAGCCAAGTCGCTCGCTCCAGAGGGGCAAGGCCCGTTCGATACGCACCCCACAGCGATCTTCACCGCCGGCCTCGTCGGCATGGCGATGCAGGTCGCGCCCACGCAAGGTGTATATGTTCTCGTCCCAGACCTGCTCCACATGGATCAAGGCGCATTGGCGCGGGCAGTAGCTGTAGTGCTCCAAGGCGGAGAGCATGACGGGTTCAGGCGCATCGATCATAAAAAGAATCCTTGTCGGGGCGCTGCTTGCTGCGCCCTGGTGTGTTCCGAGCAATGTAGGGGTGAACCTTGTGTTCGCCCAGTTGTTTTCCGGGCAATGTAGGGGCGCCGCTTGCTGCGCCCTGGTATGTTTCAATCAGACCAATCGAGGGCGCAGCAAGCGGCGCCCCTACCAATGGGGCATCGAACCAGGGCGCAGCAAGCAGCGCCCCTACGCAGAGGCATTGGCCGGGTTTTCATCGTCCTGTTCCCATTTCTGGGGGTTGTTGCGGATATAATCGCGGATTGCGCCCAATTCCCCTTCGTTCCGGATAACCCGCTCATAATAATTGCGTTGCCACAATGGACAACCCTGCCGGTCCAGTAAACGATTGACGGCAATTGCGGATAACGATTTGAACGCCCGCATGATCGAACCCAACGTAGGGACGCTGCTTGCTGCGCCCTGTTCTCCAAAAGGCCCGGGCGCAGCAAGCAGCGCCCCTACGGCATCGGTGATTAGGACAATTCCGTGCACGTGGTTCGGCATGGCCACGAATTCATCCGTCGCCACATTCGGAAAACGCTCCGGTAAAGCACGCCAAATCCCCTCAACCATCCGTCCGGCGTCGTTCAACACCATCGCACCGTCGATGACCTCGCCGAACAGGCATTCGCGCCCCTGGGTGCAGATGGTCACGAAATACGCCCCGGCCGACGAATAATCATAGTCCCGCAAACGGCTGGAATGGCGCTGATGGATGTCAGGGTTGTAGGGCATTCACGTTCCCGTAGGGGCGAACCTTGTGTTCGCCCGGTTTGTTGCCAGGATTTGAAAACGAACCATTTGTTCGCCCGGACCTTCCGTTGTGCAGGTGGCAATCCATGAAATGCCCGGGCCTTAGACACCGTCGATAATTTCAGGGGTCGGTCCATTCAGTTCGCTGAATGTAATCAACGAACCCAGATCATCAGTATCCGCGACATTCAAACTCCTGTGAACCTTTGCGGATGAACACTGCCCGCTGGCGCAATTGTGCTCCCACCAGACCACCTTGAGCACTTCCATGCTCCCCTCCGGTCGAGCCGAAGAGGCGTCATTTTCGAACAGGCGCGGCAGAACGGCCTTGATGGTTTTTGCGTCGGCGTCGCTGAACCCGGTCTTGACCGACAACTGCGGGTTCATGCTGCCGAAGAAGGTATAGATGCCGCGATCGACGCGGTGCTTCATCCCCATGGTGTCGGAGCCGCGCTTGGTGCCGTCTCCCTCGCTGCTGACACTCTTGGTGATCTGGGTGCTGGTCAGGCTGACCGGAGCGATGCTAAACGCCGACTGCACGCTCACCGGACCGCGAATGCCAATGGAAACGCCCTTATCATCGCCGCCTTCCTCGCCCTTGGCTTTTTTTCCGCCAGTCGCCTTGAACGCGAAGAGTTGCCCAAAGGCGCGGACATCGAACCAGGTTTCGCAGGCTTTCTTGGCAATCTCTTCTGGAACCTTGATACCGGCCAAGACTCCATCCGCCCGAGCCTTCAGGCTGGGATGTTTATCTGTCTTGTTGTCGTCGGACTGGACAAAGATCGATTTGCCCACCTCCATCAGCCGATTGCGAATCTTGCGTTTGATACAGACATCGGAAACCTCACCGTTGCCTTCATAGATGGTGCGGGGGCGGTTGCCGTTGAGGGGGTCGCCATTCGGATTTGCGTTGACGACCTTGAAGACAACCGCGAAATCGATTTTCTTAGACAGGCTCATGACGTTATCTCCTTTATGATTTAGATTCAGGGTGCAGTTTCGTCGGATTCTATGGTGTCAGGTGCGTTGCCTCCGGTACCTTGCGTGGCTACTGGCTTCAACGCCGCTCGTTGACAGTGGTAGCCGAGCAGGAACTCTCCGCCCAATTTGTCGTCACGGATGTAATCTGCCGGGGGTTCGAATTTGCCATGGACAGTGTCGATCAGGGAGAGAACCTTGTGTGCCTTGCCACCAAGCCGTGTCTTGTAGGGTACCAAGGCAAGTTCCAGTGTTCGCCACGTGGTGTACGGGTGATCGGCAAACCGCTGCATCATCCGCTCCGCGTTGGTCGGCCGATTCTCACCGGCTGAACGGATGGCCCAATGTTCAAGATGTTCAGCCAATGCCAGCAACCGGCCGTATAGATAATCCCTGCTGGTCCGCTCCTCTTCCAAAGCCATGTTGTATTCCTCCTTTTCATGCTGTTTTCGATACAATGCACACGCTACTCCCAAGGCTTTTTCCCATTCCCAATTTTCGATGCCGTTGCGATTGCTTGCACGTCTGACGCAGGATTCTACAAGGTTCCGGGGGATTGGTGCCCCATCAACAATGCAGGGGAGCAGGCGCTCGACTATCGCTTTACGCAATTTGTCGTCAATCCGCCTGCCGTATGCGACTTCGGCAATGTCGCGAGGTGCAGGCGCCCCGAAAAAAATCCTGTCTTTACCGAAATATTGCTGCCAGCAACAACCGGTATGCCATGCCTCGATCCGTTCCAGAAATTCTGAACCAGTCAATTCCCGGTAATAACTGATGGCCATACGTCCAGGAGTGGCAGAGTCAAGACCAACTACAACCACCTCATCGGCTGATTTCAGCTTCGCTGCATATCCGGCCATCTTTTTGGACAGCGCAACACCGACTTCTTGGGCGGTATATCCAGACTTTGGTGGGGCCGGCCCCTGCTCCTCGCCGAACAAAAAAGAAAAGGTATCTGCCTGCGGGTCGGGAATGTCGGCCCCTGAAACGGCCCAGGCAACCACGGCTTGATCTCCATCGCGCCGACCTTGGCGTGCGACTAACCAGCGAAGAGCATTGTGGGCTTTTTGCGTTATTTGAAAACCGACACCACAGGCTTCTTCAGCAGAGGCAAAGCGGCCCCGGAAGGTATAACCAGTCAAGTCATTGGAAGAAATCAGTTTCGCCTTGTCACCATCATTGCGAATTTTTGCGGGGTGTTGATCCGCCAATGGAAGTACAAGCCCAGTAACAAAGCACAACGACTTGCTGCTTTTTAAACTGCCGAAGAAATTTTCCCATGATTGCCAAAGTCCCTTGTCAAGCCAGACCTCTGGCAGTGGATCTCCGGGCATTTGCACCGTCCAACGGACAAATGCGTCAGCCTGCCAAGGTTTTTTCTTCCCCTTATTGTCGTAACCGCCTGGGAGCAATTTGAAGATTTCCGGGGAATTCTTTCCGTCCTGCCACTCATCCACCAGTTTCCCATCGTCATCCGCATGAAGAACTGAAGCGGTTACAAGATCGGAAATCAGATGCCCCTTGTCTACATAAGCAGCGATGGCCTTTAATTTCCATTGCCTATCATCCGCTTCGATCCATTTGGTCAAAAGTTCTGTGTACTTTTCAATGCAGGAATCTTTTTCTCCGCCAAAGTGCTTATAGTCAGCTGCCACATATTGCAGTTTGTCGCATAACGGATGTGGAGTCGGCCCGCTGGTTCTCCCGGCTGAATCTTCAGTTGCCGGGATAATTGTTCTTGCCTCGGATTTTGGGACCACAGTGGCGCGAAGAAAGTTGCCCATTTCGTCAACAACAACTGTCAGATGGGCATTCTGCGTGGTGTGGCAAATTGGTAACAGTGGAACCTTGTCGCTGCCGATTGCTCCGGTATTGTTTTCGTAGGTCCTGTAAAGTTTCTCAATCCAACTCATTCAGCAGGCCCTCCTCTTGCAACCCGTTGGAACTGGGCGGGTTGGGGATCATCTCCCGCACAAACTTGCGTATGGTGCATTCTTCCGGTTTGAAAAATGCCACCACACCGTCGCGCATCACCGGTCGCCAGAACCGACTGTGCAATCCCTTGGTGCCGGTTTCATCGGGGTAATCGAACCCATGAAACATCAGCCCGTATTCCAACTCCCCGTAGTCGTCGTACTCGCCTTGCCCCTCGCCGAAGGTGCACGGTTCCACATACCCCTGACATTCCCGTGTACCGAGGAAGATATCCTGACGCCCCCCCTTTTCGAGCATCCGCTTAGCCACATGCCAGTGCTTGTTTTCATCCTGGTCAGATGCTAGGTCTTCCCGATGAGGATTCCATTCGAAATGGGCCTGCACTTGATACTCGACATCAGCGAGGTAGGTGTAGATCGCCAGCGAATTGCCGCCGCTGAACACCAACGGTTTCATGCTCTTCGACTGGGTACGGATGCGACGCATGACTCTCACTTTATCGATCACCCAGACGAAGGTCGGTTTCCAGTAGATCGATTTGGCGACCCCTTTGAGCGCCTCGTAAGTTGGAATGTGATACGAGCATTTCTCCCCACCGATTTTGGTCAGCGGGTCGGTGAAGAGCGCAAAACGCCCCGTCACCTTGAAATCGATCCGACTCTTCATGCACACCTCCTCATATGATGTGTACCTTCATTTGTGCAACTTCATCGGTGCTTGCGCCAAAATTATCGCTGTAGTGGCGTTCGTCGAGATAATAGATGCCGCTCCCCTCCCATATCTCGTCCAGCGCCCGTTTTTCTTTCAGTTTTGTCATTTCATGCGGGAACACATTGACCGAATACCGTTGCGCTTTTTTCAACAATTTCGAACGGTCCTCGCCAGAGCTGCACATCAGATCGGCGATGAGCCGTTCGCCATCACCGTAGGGGACGATGACCCCCTCGGTTGGCGAATCGATAACCTTGAATGCCCTGGCTGCGCTCATGAATGATTGACGGAGGGGAAAAGATGGGGCTTTGCGTTGATCATGTTTGTATATCTCCACGGAATGACTGTTCGTGGAAAGTAAGGTCAGCAAGTCATCGGCACGCCCGATGGTCATGCAATCCTTTTTCGATATCGGAAAGACCTTTTCCGCGGAACGGTTGAAAAAATAATAGAAGTAATAACGCTCCATGACTTTCGGGCTTTGCAAGTCGCGATCGAACGCATCGGGATCTTGCCGGAATTCATGCAACACCCGTCTGGATATTTCTTGTGCGGTTCTGATGTCGACGAGGCTATCCAGATTCTCGTTGGCAGGGTTAACAATCAAGGCTCTTCCCCTATCCCGTCGACCGTTGCGGTTACAGCGTCCGGCCGCTTGGGCGATGGAATCCAGGCCGGCCAGATAGCGGATAACCGAGCCGAAATCTACATCGACCCCGGCCTCGATTAACTGCGTGCTGACACAGATAACCGGCTGCGGCTGGTCGGGGTCGAGGCACGCCTTGATCTTGTCGAGCACCGCCATGCGATGCGCCGGGCACATGCTCGTGCTCAGGTGATAGACATGCTCCGTTGAACACCGCAGTTGCTCAAAAAGTTCCCTGGCTTGGGCCTTCTTGTTGACAACAATAAGAACACTGCCGCTGCTCTCGAGTTCTTCCGTTGCCTTTTGCGCGATTTCATCGACGGTCCAGCCACCGTCCTTGCACAGGTCTTCGATTCTGGCGCGATGGAGCTCGCGAAAAAGTTTCTCGACATTCGACATCATCTCCGCGTTCTCGGAGAACTTTGCCGCACCTTTCTTGGCATCGACCTGATCGAGCAAAGGCTGCGTCGCGGTACAGAAGACAACCGTCGAGCCGCATTGGTTGACCAGGAAATTTATGGCGTTGTTGAAAAGATGAACGGTGCGAATCGGAATTGTCTGAATTTCGTCGAAGACGATCACAGCATTGGCAAGCTGATGGAGGCGGCGAACGCCACGGGTGCCGGAGGCGAAAAGAGTTTCCAGAAATTGTACGGCCGTGGTGTAGATGATCGGCGCATCCCAGTTCTCGGCCAGAAGTTTGCTTTCGTTGGTGTCTTGTTCCGGGGTGAGGTTTGAGTGATGTTCAAGGACGATCCGACTACCCTCTGCTTCAAGCGATGCAAAAACTGTCCGTGCCACACGGGCATTCTGGTCGATGATCGAGGTGTAGGGGACAACGTAGACGATTCGATCCATTTCATGCTTCGCCGCATGATGCAGGGCAAAACGCAGGCTTGCCAGCGTCTTTCCTCCGCCGGTCGGCACCGTAAGGCGATACAAGCCTTTTTCCCGTTCGGCGCAATTCCGACAGGTTTGCGAAATTTCTCCCCTGATCTCATCAATTCTGTTTCTGACCGTGAATTCGGCAAGGTGTTCTTCGCACCGTGAAACAAGCGGTTGCCAATCAATCTTTGTGGCAGGGGTGCGTTCCGCCGAATTGAGTCGGTCTGCATCGATCAGTGCACTGAAAAGGAAGCGGGTCATAAACCCGATCATAAACTGGCCGGTTTCGGGAGATGTTGCGATGGCTCTTAGCTCTGCGAGCATTGTTGCCAACTCGCCTTCCAATTCTTGGGATGCCAACAGGGTTCTGGCGTGGCGTTCGATCTCTTCCTCCATCAGGGCCACGGCATCCGTGTAATGGGTCTTGTCATCCGCTTTGTCCATGCGTTTGCTGAAAACGTCGCTGCCATCCGGAGCCAGACAATCAGTCAAACCCGAATGATGGGAGGCAATGCACAGCGCCATGATATTAGCCGCTACCTGCTGAAACGGTGACCCTCCGCTTTCCCGCCAAACAAATTGCGCTCCCGCCGATGAATGATCGATCTTCCCTCTGGCCTTGCGGGCGTCGATAAAATCGTCATCATCCGGCTCTATCTTCCCCTCGGCGGAACGAATGTAGTCCTGAAACGCCTTGGGGTATTTCCCGACATCGTGTTGAAGTCCCATCACTTCACCACAGGTCGGAAGGCCGATTTTACCGGCGAATTTCGCAGCGAGTTCGGCGACTCCTTCAAGATGTTCCTTTAGACTTTGCGGTGCACCGTCCGATTGCCGGTAGCGAGCTACGAAATCCATAACACCCCTTCCTGCGGATATATTTAACCACCAGTTCTCCGCCCATCTTCAGCCACATGTGCAATAAATCGACTGAGCATTCCACCCCCGCCAATAAATTAACCCGACAGCCACGCCGACCCTACCACCCCACCGTGCCAGAATACGTCACACCCCAAAATCATCCCGTAGAAAAAATCATGGCAGACAGGTGCATCGCATCTGCAAAACCGGGCGAACACGAGGTTCGCCCCTACGGCCCAACAGTCGCCGCGGTAAAATCTGCGCCCTTCCTCGCGCCCCCTTCCGACGCGAAATGAAGTATTACGGTGAACATCTGCGGCCCTGAAACAGGCTGAATCTGCCTCAGAGCTGGTTTGGGGAAATTGCCGGATTTGTATTTGAGCAATCTTATTTGCTTGTTTTTAAAAATTCAATGAAAGGTTTATTGCAGGAGATACCGGAGGGAGTTGAGATGGGCCAAACAACTCGAGGCCTGCGACATCTGCCGCAGGCCTCGAACTTGTTACAGGAGTATCAATTGTCAATGACTTTCCGGGATGGCCTTGCCACCGGCGGCGGTTTTCGCTTCCGCTTTAGTATGGCTGGCGCCATCGATCTTGTGGAAGTGGTCGGGGATGCTGTAGTCGACGGTTTCCGGGTGATGCTCGAAGATCGGGAAATACTTGGCGACCAGCACGAAGAACAGGATGTGGGCGGCGATGATACCGACGGTCACCAGGCTTTCGATGATCGAGGGGAGGTAGATCTCATCGCCGAGCATCATGCCGAACATCGAAACGTTGAAGCGGTTGAGCACCAGGCCGAAGACCACCAGCCCGGCGGCGATGACCTGCAGCCGCCCGGTGGTGCGCACCTTGGGGCTGAGCAGCATCAAAAACGGCAGCAGCACACCGATGCCGACTTCGACCAGGAACGAGGCCAGCAGTTTCGGGTGGTCGAAGAACGGTCCTTCGGCCAGGGCGAACAGGCTGAAGGCCTTGACCGAGATGTAGACGCCGAGCACCCAGGGGAGAATTTTGCACAGGGTTTCTAGCAGCTCGGACTCGTTGGGCTGTCCCATCCATTTATGGCTGGCGGTGGCCTCGAGGATAATGATCGAGAGGCCGGCGGCGATGGCCGAAATCCAGAACAGCAGCGGCAGCAGCGGGTTGTACCAGAGGTTGTGCAGCTTGTCGACGGCGATCAGGAAGAAGGTGCCGAGGGAGCTCTGGTGCAGGGTCGAGATGGCCGCGGCGGCAATTACCAGCGGCATCTCGATCCAGCGCAGGAGCCGCAAAGGAATGTGCCAACCGAAGCGCTCGGCCACCGGCGAGAGGAACTCCAGGAACAGTACGGTGGTGTAAGCCATAACGCACATGGAGACTTCGAACATCGGAGAGTGCACGTTCCAGTAGCGCAGCACGTGCCAGCCCTTGTGGGGCTGGCCGAGGTCGAGGACCAGGCCGATGGTCACCAGAGAGTAGCCGAGGAAGCCGGTAACGATGGCCGGACGCACCAGTGGCTCGAGCTTCTTGATGTGAAAGACATGGACGATGGCGCCGAGGGTAAAAGCGCCGGCGGCCAGAGGGACGGCGGTGACGACGTCGAAGGAGATCCACAACCCCCATGGGAAGGTGTCGTTGAGGTTGGTGGTCACCCCGAGGCCGAGGGCAAAGCGGGCCATGGACGCAATCACGCCGACGACGACCAGGGCGATCAGGGCCTGGACAAAGCGGTGATAGCTCTTGATTTCACTGATGACGAATTTGGCGGCGGTCATTGCTGCTCCTCCTTGCCCGGCTCGGTAGCTTCGGCCTGCTGAGCCTTTTCGGCCCGCAGACGGTCTTTGCGGTGGTTGATCCAGGAGATGGCCGAGAGGCCGCCGCCGACAGTGAGGAAGATCCCCGGCACCAGGCGCAGGGCTTGCCAGGTGAAGGAGGGGAGGGCCCGCATGGTTACCGGCTTGAAGCCGAGCTCGTTAAAGGGGAGGGCGGTCAGGTAGAGGACCCCGGTGCCGCCAGCTTCGTCCTTGCCGTAGATCTTGCTCAGGTAGCGATCGGGCCGGGCGGCGATGCGGCGCTCGGCTTCGGTGATCATTTTATTGCGCGGACCGTAGGTGATAGCGGTGGCGCAGGTGGTGGCGCAGGCGGGTTGGAACCCTTCTTTGATCCGGCTGTAGCAACCGGTGCATTTTTTCACCAGCGGCAGGGCTTTGCTCCACTCGTACTTGGGAACGCCGAAGGGGCAGGCGATCATGCAGAAGCGGCAGCCGATGCAGCGGTCAGCCTTGTAGATAACTGGCCCTTCGGTGGTTTTTTCAAAGGCACCTACCGGGCAGACCGAGGCGCAGGCCGGGTCGTTGCAGTGCATGCACATCTCTTTGTAGAAAGCGAACTCGTTCTGTCCGTTCTTCTCGTAGTCACGGAACTTGATGCGGGTGAAGGTGTACTCCGACATCGCCGGCGGGTTCTGATAACCCTCGCCGGTGAAAAATTCGGTCTTCTCCGCTTCAAGCTCATTCCACTGCTTGCAGGCCACCTGGCAACCGCGGCAACCGGTGCAGCGGGTCATGTCGATCAAAAAGGCGTTGGTCTTGGAAAAATCCTTCGCAGAACTCATGCCTTGTTACCCCCTTTTTCGATATTGCACAAAAACGCCTTGTATTCGGGGATGAAGCTGTTGGCGCAGCCGACCGCCGTGGTCAGGACGTTGGCGCTGTCCCCTTTGGCCAGACCGGTAAAGCCGAAGTGCCAGGGCAGGCCGACCTGTTCCATCATTTTTCCGCCGACCCGCAATGGCTTGATCCGGGCGGTAACCAGGGCACGAGCCTGAATCTTGCCGCGCTCGGAGCTGACGGTGACCATGTCGCCGTTTTTCAATCCCTTGGCGGCGGCCAGTTCCTGGCTCATTTCCACAAACATGTCAGGGACCAGTTCCACCAGCCACGGCAAGTTGCGGGTCATCGCCCCGGCCTGCCAGTGTTCGGAAACCCGGTAAGTGGTGCCGATGAAGGGATACTGCTCGACCTTGCCAAGCCCCTTGGGGGTGGGAACGGCCGGATTGCACTGCTGGGTACTCATCATGTTGCCGACCGGACTTTCCATCGGCTCGTAATGCTCCGGGAAGGGGCCGTCGTTGAGGCTGGCGGCGTATAGCCGGGCGTAGCCTTCGGCGATCATGATAAAGGGGTAGCGGCCATCGCTTTTATTCATCGGCGGCCAGGGGCCGTCGGGAACGTCTCCCTCCCATTTGCCGGTGGCATCGTTCCAGGCAATGACGGTGCGCTTGGGATTCCAGGGCGCCCCGTCGAGATCGACCGAGGCGCGGTTGTAGACGATGCGGCGATTGACCGGCCAGCTCCAGGACCACTTGGGGTACATCTCCAGACCGGTGGGGTCCTCCTGACCGCGACGAGCCATCATGTTGCCGTCGTCGGTGAAGGAACCGGCGTAGATCCAGTTGCCGCTGACGGTGGAGCCATCGGCCTGCAGGAAGGCAAAGCTCGGCACTTGCTGGCCGGCCTTGAACAGCTTGTCCTTGACCATGGTGTCGCGGGTGAAGTAGCCGTTGCACTCCTTGGCCACCAGCTCGATGTCGGGCTCATGACCGTTGCCGTAGTTCCAGGAGAGGTTGACGATCGGCTCGGGGAAGACGCCGCCTTTTTTGTACTGGGCTTTGACGGCTTTGAACATCTGCTCGACGATGAAGGCGTCGCTCTCGGCATCTCCCGGGGGATCGACCGCTTTGTAGCGCCACTGGGCCCAGCGGCCGGAGTTGGAGATGCTCCCTTGCTTCTCGACGCTGGAGGCGGCCGGCAACAGGAAGACTTCGGTATCGATGGTCTTCGGGTCAACTCCGGGGCGTTTCCAGAAGATCGAGGATTCAGTCTCCCAGAGGTCGGCAGCAACCAGCCACTTGAGCTTGTCCATCCCCGAGGAGATGGAGTTGGTGTCGGGGCCGCCGACGATGGGGTTGGTCCCCATGCAGACCATTCCCTCGAAACCCCCGGCCTGCAGGCGATCCATCAGTTTGATGAAGGAGTAGTTGCCGCTGCGTTTGGCCAAGTAGTCGTAGCAGAAGTTGTTCTCCTCGGTGGCATGCTCCCCGTAGTAAGCCTTGAGCAGGCTGACCATGTACTTGGGGTAGTTGCTCCACCAGTTGGCGCTCTTCTCATCGGTCGCCTTGGGAGTGACCTTCTCCAGATAGGTGGCCAGGTCGACGTCGGTGAATTCGGGAAGTTTGAGGTAGCCGGGGAGGATGTGGAACAGCAGCGCGTAGTCGGTGGAGCCCTGAACATTGGACTCGCCACGCAGGGCGTTGATGCCACCGCCGGCAATGCCGATGTTCCCCAGCAGCAGCTGCAGCATGGCGTAGGAGCGCACGTTCTGGGTGCCGTAGGTGTGCTGGGTGGTTCCCATGGCGTACATGATGGTGGCGGACTTGTCCGGGCGACCGGTGGCGCAGTAGGCCTTGAGCACATTCTCGTAGGCTTGGGGGTCGGTGCCGGTGATCTCGCAGGCCTTCTCCACCGTGTAGCGGCTGTAGTGGGTCTTGAGCAGCTGGTAGACGCAGCGCGGATCCTGCAGGGTCATATCCCGCAGCGGCTTGCCGGCGGCATCTTCCTTGTATTTCCAGCTGCTCTTGTCGTAGGTGAAGGTTTCGGCGTTATAGCCACTGAACAGGCCGTCGCCGAACTCATAGCCGTCGCCGATGATAAAGGAGGCGTTGGTGTAGGCGACCACATAGTCCCGGTGAATCAGATCGTTCTGCAGCACGTAGTTGATCATGCCGCCGATGAAAGCGATGTCGGTTCCGGGGCGCAGCTGGGCATAGAGGTCAGCCTTGGAAGAGGTACGGGTGTAGCGGGGGTCGACACTGATCAGGGTGCCGCCTTTTTCCATCGCTTTTTCGATGTATTTGAAGGAGATCGGGTGGTTCTCGGCCGGATTGGAGCCGATGGCCAGAATGACATCAGAGTGTTGGATGTCGTTCCAGTGGTTGGTCATTGCGCCGCGACCGAAGGAGGCTGCCAGACCGGCAACCGTTGCGGAGTGTCATATTCGGGCTTGGTGTTCGAGGTAGCCAACCCCCATGGCCCGGGCGAACTTGCCCCAGAGGTAGCATTCTTCGTTGTCGAGGGCGGCGCCGCCGAGGAAGGCCATCCCTTCGTTGCGGTTGACCAGGTACTCCTGACCGTTCTTGGTTTCGGTCGTGACGAAGTTGCGGTCACGGGTTTCCTTCATCAGGGTGCCGATACGCTCCATCGCCCAGTCCCAGGATTTCTCCTGCCACTTGTCGCTGCCGGCGGCGCGGTACTGCACCTTGGTCAGGCGCCGCTCGTTGTTGGCGACCTGGGTGACGGCACTCCCTTTGGAGCAGAGGGCTCCGCGATTGATCGGATGCTCGGGGTCACCCTCGATGTTGACGACCTTGCCGTTTTTGGTCGAGACGATCATGCCGCAGCCGACCGAGCAGTAGGGGCAGACGGTGGTGCTGGTCTGCAGACCCTTGGTGCGCATCTCGGGGGCATCGACACTGGCCTGCGCCGCTTTGCCGCTCAGCGCCAGGGTGCCGGCCGCGAGACCGCTGCCTTTGAGAAAGTTGCGTCTGGAAATACCCATGTGACTTCTCTCCTCCAATGAAAACATGAACTCGTGGACGTCCTGGCCGCAGTGGCCAGCCTAAGGAACTTGGCAACAGCCGTGCCAATCTGTTTACGGTTCTCTAAAACCTGGTTTGGTCATTTGTTTTCAATGGTTTGGCATACTCTTCCGGGGACTGGAGAAGAGGAGTTTGATCGAACTTTATGGGTCATCGTGACCCAGGTGTATACTGGTGACCCGGTCTCCGGCGAGCCCTTTGAGGAAGATTCAACGAGGGCGCAATCGGTCCTTTTCTCCCCCGGGTTTTTGTGTTTACATAAAGCCGGTTCAGGGGGAAGGAAGGATAGAAGCATATGGATCAACGAATCTACATCTGCGACGATGAAGAAGGAATGCGCCGTTACCTCGGCAAGGTTCTGGCCAGTTGGGGCTACCAGGTCGAGGTTTTCTCCAGTCCACTGCTGTTGCTGCGGGCCTTGGAGGATAGCCGGGGTGAGGACGACCTGCTGCTGCTCGATATCAAAATGCCCGAGCTCGACGGCATCGAAACCTTGCGCCGGGTCAAACAGTTGCGGCCCAGCCTGCCGGTGCTGATGATGACCGGACACGGCACCATCGAGTCGGCGGTGGAGGCGATGAAGCTTGGTGCCTACGACTACCTGACCAAACCCTTCCCCCAGGAGAAACTGTTTGCCGCGGTTCAGCATTGTCTGGAGCGCGAGCGCTTGCTGGACGAAAACTGTTCTTTAAAACGGGAGTTGCGAGAGCGACAGGGATGCGAGACGCCGGTCTTTGTCAGTACTGCCTTTGGCGAGGTCTACGATCTGGCCTTGCGGGTCGCCGAGAGCGACGCCAGCGTGCTGATTCTCGGGGAGAGTGGCACTGGCAAGGAGTTGGTCGCCGGTACCATTCACTACCATAGCCCCCGGGCCCAGCAGCGCTTTCTGGCCCTGAACTGTGCAGCGCTTTCAGAAACATTGCTGGAAAGCCAACTGTTCGGCCATCTCAAGGGGGCTTTTACCGGCGCACAGCAAAATCAGAAGGGTTTTCTCGAAGAAGCCCATGGCGGCACCCTGTTTCTCGACGAGGTTGGTGATTTGAGTCTGGGTCTGCAGGCCAAACTGCTGCGGGTATTGCAGGAGGGTGAGTTCATTCCGGTCGGGGCGACTCGGGCCAAGCGGGTCGATGTGCGCTTCGTCGCCGCCACCAATAAGGATCTGCAGGCAGCGGTGCGGGAGGGGAACTTTCGCGAGGACCTCTTTTACCGGCTCAACGTTATTCCGCTTCATCTCCCTCCGCTGCGGGATCGTCCCGAGGATATCGAACCGCTGACCCGGCATTTTCTCGCTCGCATCGCCAAGAAAAACCGCCGGGCGCCCAAGGGGGTCTCGCGGGAAGCGCTGGAAATGATGTTGACCTACTCCTGGCCGGGCAACGTGCGGGAGTTGGGCAACGTCATCGAGCGTGGTGCGATCCTGGCCCGGGGGGAAGAGATCGCCCCGGAAGATCTCCCCTTTAAAAATCAGCTCGCCGCAGCGGCGATCAATGATAGCGCGCCGGGCAACCCGGCCCTGCGGTTGCGGGACGCCGAGCGGGTTCAGGTTGGTCGTGCGCTGCGTCAGACCGGCTGGAACAAGAGCCAGGCCGCCGGGCTGCTTGGGGTGACCCGCAAGACCCTGGATCGCAAAATTAAGGAATTCGCTCTGACTCCCGAGGCTCTGCTCCCCCCTACATGAAAAGATTTTTTCCCCCCACCTGGTCGCTACGCGGCAAGCTGACTCTGGCCGCCCTTGTCCCCCTCGCTTTTATTCTGCTGCTGGTGGCCGTGGCGGTGTTTGCCCTGATCAATGGCTGGATCGTTGCCGAAGCCCAGAAGAAGGTTCAACACGATCTCGATGCCGCCCGGGAGGTCTTCCGCCACGAAGCCGACCGGGTCCGCGATATTGTGCGGTTTACCGCACAGGGCGAGGAGTTGTCGGGGATTCTGGCGCTGCCGCAAACAACCCCACTGCTGTCCGGACTGCGGGAATTACGCCGCCGCGAGGGGCTCGATCTGCTCACCCTGATCGATTTGGAAGGCCAGGTGGTTGGCCGCGCAGCGGAAAACGGGGGGCGCGGAATAGCCCCCTTGCCGTCGAAATTTTTACAGGAGATTTTGGCCGGCCGGGATGCCTGTGGCACTCTGTTGTTGTCCGAGGCTGAGTTGTTGCGTGAAGGGGCTGAACTCGCCAAGTTGGCGCAGGTGGTGCGGCGCCCTCCCGTGCCTGCCGGGGTGGGGGAGGTCGAAAGTCGGGGGTTGGCGCAGATCTGCCTGGCACCGGTCCTCGATGCCCAGGGTGAGGTCGTCGGCGGTCTTTATGGCGGCCGCCTGCTCAACAACAATCTGGTCCTGGTCGATCGTATCCAACGGATTGTCTATGGTGAGGAGAGTTACCAGGGGACCACCACTGGTGGCGCGACGATCTTTCTGGCCGATTGGCGGGTGGCGACCACCATCCGACTCAAGAGTGGCGAGCGGGCCCTTGGCACCCAACTCTCGGCGGCGGTGGCGCAGAGCGTTCTCACAAACAAGGTTCCCTGGATCAATCGGGCCCGGGTCATCGATGATTGGTATCTGACCGCTTATGAGCCGATTCTCGATCCTTCCGGCAGTGCCATCGGTGCCCTTTACGTCGGTCTGCTGGAGCGTCCGTTCACCGATTTAAAGGGGCGCGCCGCCTGGATCCTGCTCGGGTTTCTCGGCCTCGGCTGCACCCTTGGCTATCTGCTGGCCCGTCTCATTTCCAAAAGGTTGTCCCGGCCGCTGCTTGAACTCGACGCCATGGCCGACCGGGTTGCTTCGGGTGAGCGGGAGGTGGCTCTGGAGACGACCAGCCGGGACGAGATCGGCCACTTGACCCGGACCTTCAACCGCATGGCGGCTTCGTTGGGGGAGCGGGAAGATGAACTCAACCTCCTCAACCGGCAGCTCGAAGCCAAGGTGGCCGAACGCACCGAGCTGCTGGAAAAGCAGAGTCTGCAGCTGATCCAGGCCCAGGAGGAGCTGCGGCAGTCGGAAAAGCTGGCGGCTATCGGTTCGCTGGCGGCTGGCGTAGCCCACGAAATCAACAACCCGGCGGCGATCATTCGCGGTAACATCGAGCTGCTACAGATGACCCTGGAGCCAGAAGACAGCCGCCGCGAGGAAGTCGACGAAATTCTAAAAAATACCGAACGCATCGCCCTGATCACCCAAGACCTGCTGACCTTCGCCCGGGAGCAGGTGATCCACCCGGAGCAGGTGCAGATCAACACACTGCTGCAGGAAATCCTGGCGCAGATCGGGCATCAGGTGGCGCTTGGGGGGGTGGAGGTGCGCTGTCAGCTTGACCCCAGCCTGCCCCCTTTGCAGGCCGATGGCCAGCGGTTGCGGCAGGTCTTTACCAATCTGCTGCTCAACGCCCTGCAGGCGATGGCCGGCAGTGGAACCCTGACCTTGACCAGCAGCCACAACGAGGATCAGGTCGAAATCCGGGTGCAGGACAGCGGCCCTGGTATTGCGCCGGAAATCCGGGAAAAGATTTTCAATCCCTTTTTCACCACCCGCCGCAACGGCACCGGTCTCGGGCTCTCCATCTCTTACGGCATCATCCAGGCCTGCAAGGGACGGATAGAAGTCGAGAGCCGGGTCGGGGAGGGGACGACCTTCCTGGTGCGGTTGCCGCTGCGAACTGGCACCAATTGAATGCGCCCGGCGGAAAATTCCCGCCGGGCGCCTATCTCTGGGTCCTTCTCCCCACCATGGTTGGTCATTCGATCACAATCGTGCCGTGCATTCCCTGCTCCTCATGGCCGGCGATGGTGCAGTGCAGTTTGTAACTACCTGGTTTGACCGGAATAAAGTAGAGGTCGAGGCTGCGCCCGGGGTAGACCTCCAGGGCGGAAAAATAAGGGGCCTTGATCTCGCCATCGGTGTTTGATTGAACCTTGCGGGTGGCGATCGCTTTGAAAAACTCAGGCGCGGTAAAGTAGTGCTTCCCGGCACCGGTGTTGTTGAGGGTCAGCTTGTAGGGAACCCCGCTCTGAAACTTCAAAGTACCCGGTTGATAGCTGTACTCCTGCAGCACCACAGCCGAGTTCTGCATTTTATTCCAATCCGCGGCCTTGACCCGGGCCTCGCTGTCGGCGATATAGTCGACGCCGGCACAGGCGCTCAGCAACAGCGCGGTCAACCCCAGCGCCAAAATCCTGATTCTTGTTTCCATTCTGCGTGCTCCTTTCTCTCCCGCGTTCGTCCGGCCGTCCTGGCCAATGCCTGGGGGCATCCCCTTTGTACTTAATGCTACCAGCCAGCGGTCCGGTCTCAAGCTTGCCCGGGTCAAACCCGGTTGCGCCGCAGTTCTTCCAGGGGATAAAAGGTCCCCCGCCAGCGAATGCCACCCTGCCAGAGGTTGAGCAGGGTGGTGCGGACAATGATGAAGGCGAACAGCGCCGCGGCCAGTGGGAAGCCGAGGGCATACCAGGGGGAGCTGCCTTGCCGGCGTGCGCTGTCGATGAGCAGCAGATTGATCAGCGCCACCGTAGCCAACGCCAGCCACCAGCTCATCCCTTGGGTCAGAAGCAGGGCCGCATAAGGCCAGACGCTGCACCCCAGCAGAGCCATGGCGCCGCCCAGAGCCAGCCAGATGCGGTAGTCGGTGCCGGCGAAGGCGTTTTTCTCCAGCCCGCGAATCAGTTGCGGAACCGAGGCGTACCATTCGACGGCGACCAGCCCGGAACCGTAGAGCAGTTGCTGGCGGTAGCCGGCGCGTTTGAGGATCTTGCCGAGTTTGAGATCGTCATCGGGGCGCAGGGCGATGGTGCGATGGCCGCCGACCTGGCGATAGGCTTCAGCCCGCACCAGGTTAAAGGCGCCGATGCCGATGTGGCAGGGGCTGCTTGGGTCGCCGGCGCGCCAGGGGCGGGTGAAGATGGCGAAGATCAGGCCGAAGGCGAGGCCGAACATGTTGAGAAAAGCGGTCGGCATCCGGGTATCGGGAGTCAAGGCCAGATGATCCACCGCGCTGTTTTCGAGGTAGGTCACCGCATGCCGCAGAACCTCAGGGGCAAACACCACATCAGCATCGGTAAACAGCAGCAACTCGCCGCTGGCCTGCTGGCTGCCAACCCAGAGGGCATGATTCTTCCCGAGCCACCCCGGGGGTAGTTCTTCAATATGCAGAACCCGCAACTTCTGGTGCTCGGCGGCTAGGCCGTGGAGAATCGTTCCAGTAGCATCCTCGGAGCGGTCATCGATTAGAATCAGCTCCAGGTTGGGATAATCGAGCCGCAGCAGCGATTCCACCGCTTGTTGCAGGTTGCGCTCTTCATTGCGGGCGGCGGCAATCAGCGAGACTTTGGGGGCAGGGGTGGGCAGATGCGGGGAAACTTCCCGCAGCATCGGAATGCGGCGGCTGCCGGGGAGCACTTCCAGGGCGATCAGGCTGTAGCAGAGCAAGCCGAACAGGTTGATCCAGAACAGGACGTCCATGCCGGCTGGTCTCCTTGGCTTCGAAGCGGTTCAGGGGAAGAGTTCGCGCATTTTGGCGGCCCGATAGTCGAAGATCTGCTCCAACATTCGCCTGATCATCAGCCGATGCAGCAGCGCCCCAAGGGTGCCGAAGGGGAGCTGATAGCAGACCCGGTCGAGCATCAGGCTGTGGCCATCGGGTAGAGCGACAATCTCATGGTAATGGTACCAGAAACGATAGGGACCAAGACGCTGTTCGTCGACAAAGGAGATTCCTGGCCGGATATGTTTGATTTCCGTCAGCCAGCGCCAGCGGCCAAAAGGGACGATACCAACCTCATACAGCAGCAACAGACCGTCGCTCATGGTTTCGGGCAGCTCGGAGAGGAATTTGAACTGCAGGTTGGGCGGGGTCAGCAGATTGAGGTTGACCGGAGTGGCGATAAAGGCCCACAGCTCCTGCTGGGAGAGATTGATCCGCTGTTGTCGCTCAAGGCTGTACATCGAAGGGCTTTCCTTTTGCAGCGGCAGGGGCGGCAGGCGGTCAAAGAACAGCCCCGCCTGGGGCGGGGCTGGCCAAGGGGTCAGCGGGGTGGGGCGATCATCAGGTCGAGGTCTTCGAGCAGGGCCTGCAGGTCTTCTTCGTGCTCGACTTCCTGCTCCAGGATGGTCAGGGCGATGTTATAGGTGACCGGGTCTTTGCCCTCGGTCATTTTCATCAGCTTGTCATAGACGCTGATGGCGCACTGTTCGGCCTTGATGTTCTGCTCCAGCAGTTTGCGCACGAATGGTTCTGTCGGCGCTTCATAGCCGCAGTTGGTCCAGTCGAACCACTGCTTGGGGCTGGTCAGTGGGGTGCCGCCGAGTTGGATGATGCGGTTGGAAACCAGGTCGGCGTGGTTGAGTTCTTCCGTTGCGTGCAGCATCAATTCGGCAATAATGGCATCTTTCATCGGCCCCTTGGCAACCTTGGCACCGACCCAATACTGATAATAAGCCAGCCACTCGTCGGCAAAGGCCTTATTGAGAACTGTCAGCAACTCGTCCACGTCCAATTGAATGATTTCCCGTCCTCTGGTTCCCATCGAATCCTCCTCTCAGCTCAGGTCATGTGGTTTTTTTCTGCTCCCTCTTGGGTTTATCGTATTTGCCGCCGATGTCAACGCCAGCCGCAATGCTTCCCGGTGCCAAGGTGGGTGGTGTTGAACGAAAAAAGGGCGGGTCCGAAGACCCGCCCAAATTGCATATTCCCCTATTTCAAGGGACTGCAGTCGGCACTGAGAATATTAAATCAGGGACTTGATGTACTCGCGGTTCATCTTGGCGATGAACTTGACGTTGATCCCCTTCGGGCAGGCTGCTTCACACTCGTAATGGTTGGTGCAGTTGCCGAAACCGCAGGACTGGGCCTCCTCGGTCATGGCCTGGACGCGGCGCTTGGCTTCGATCTTGCCTTGTGGCAGCACCGCGAACTGGGAGACCTTGGCGCCGGTGAAAAGCATGGCCGAGCTGTTGGGGCAGGATGCCACGCAAGCCCCGCAGCCGATGCAAGCGGCAGCGTCCATGGAGTAGTCGGCTTCGATCTTGCCGATCGGCAGAGCGTTGCCATCGGGAATCCCGCCGGTGTGGCAGGAGACATAGCCGCCGGATTGCTGAATCTTTTCCAGGGCCTCGCGATCGACGATCAGGTCCTTATGGATCGGAAAAGCCCGAGCGCGCCAAGGCTCGATGTAGATGGTTTCACCATCCTTGAACTGCCGCATGTGCAGCTGGCAGACGGTGGTTTCTTCCTGCGGCCCGTGGGGGCGACCGTTGATGACCTGGGAGCACATGCCGCAGATGCCTTCGCGGCAGTCGTGGTCAAAGGCGATCGGGTCGACCCCTTTTTTGATCAGATCTTCGTTGACTTCGTCAAGCATTTCAAGGAAGGACTGGTCGGGGCTGACATGTTTGGCTTCGTAGCGCTCAAGCTTGCCCTTGTCCTGGGCGTTCTTCTGGCGCCAGACAAAAAGTGTAAGGTCCATTATTTGTAACTCCTTACGGCCAAGTGGACGTTGTCGAACTTCAGGGGCTCCTTGTGCAGCTCATACTCTTTGTTGAGCCCTTTGAATTCCCAGGCGGCGGCGTAGCAGAAATTTTCGTCGTCGCGCATCGCTTCCCCGTCGTCGGTCTGGTGCTCGACCCGGAAGTGACCGCCGCAGGACTCCTCGCGATGCAGGGCGTCCTTGGCCAGCAGTTCGGCGAACTCGAGGAAGTCGGCAATGCGGCCGGCGTTCTCCAATTGCTGATTGAGCTCTTTGCCGCTGCCGGTGACCTTGACGTTCTGCCAGAACTCCTCGCGCAGTTTCGGGATCTCGCGCAGGGTCTCCTTGAGGCTGGCTTCGCTGCGGGCCATGCCGACGTTGTTCCACATGATCTTGCCCATCTCGCGGTTGAACTCGGCCGGGGTCTTCTTGCCGTTGATTCCCAGCAGTTTCTTCGCCGTGCCTTCAACGTCTTCGCGGGACTTCTTGAATTCCGCGTGGTCGTCCTTGTACTGGCCCGGTTTGACGGTGGTCAGGTAGCCGGCAACGGTGTAAGGGATGACGAAGTAGCCGTCGGCCAGGCCTTGCATCAAGGCGGATGCGCCGAGGCGGTTGGCGCCGTGAACCGAGAAATTGGCTTCGCCGAGGACGAACAGGCCCGGGACGTTGCTCATGCAGTTGTAGTCGACCCAGAGCCCGCCCATGGAATAGTGGGGAGCCGGGTAGATGCGCATCGGCTGTTTGTAGGCGTTTTCGTCGGTGATCTTCTCGTACATGTCGAACAGGTTGCCGTAACGCTCGCGGATGGTGTCTTCACCAACCCGCCCGATGGAATCGGCGAAGTCGAGAAAGACGCCGCGGCCGCCGGGGCCGACGCCGCGATTGTCGTCGCACTGCTCTTTGGCGGCGCGGGAGGCGATATCACGAGGGGCGAGGTTGCCGAAGGAGGGGTACTTGCGCTCCAGGTAGTAATCGCGCTCGCCTTCAGGAATCTCGCCGGCCTTGCGGGTGTCGCCCTGTTTTTTCGGCGACCAGCAGCGACCGTCGTTGCGCAGCGACTCGGACATCAGGGTCAGCTTCGACTGATGATCTCCGGACTGGGGGATACAGGTCGGGTGGATCTGGGTGTAGCAGGGGTTGGCGAAGAAAGCGCCTTTCTTGGCGGCCTTCCAGGCAGCGGTGACGCTGCAGCCCATGGCGTTGGTGGAGAGGTAGAAGACGTTGACGTAACCACCGGTGGCGAGGATGACTGCATCACCCCAATGAGACTCGACTTCGCCGGTGATCAGGTTGCGCACGGTGATGCCGCGGGCGATGCCGTCCACCACCACCAGATCGAGCATCTCCCGGCGGGGGAAGAGCTTGACGCCGCCGGTTTTCACCTGACGGTTCAGCGCCGAGTAGGCGCCGAGCAGCAACTGCTGGCCAGTCTGACCACGGGCATAGAAGGTCCGGGAGACCTGGGCGCCGCCGAAGGAGCGGTTGTCGAGGTAACCGGAGTAGTCGCGGGCAAAAGGAACGCCCTGGGCGACGCACTGGTCGATGATGTTGTTGGAGACCTGGGCCAGACGCCAGACGTCGGCCTCACGGGCACGGAAGTCGCCGCCCTTGATGGTGTCGTAGAACAGACGGTAAATGGAGTCACCGTCGTTCGGGTAGTTCTTGGCGGCGTTGATGCCGCCCTGGGCGGCGATGGAGTGGGCGCGGCGGGCGCTGTCCTGGTAGCAGAAAGCATGGACGTCGTAGCCGAGTTCGCCGAGGGAGGCCGCGCCGGCGCCACCGGCCAGACCGGTGCCGACCATCAGGATCTTGTACTTACGCTTGTTGGCCGGGTTGACCAGCTTCAGATTGAAGCGATGGCGATCCCAGGAAGTTTCAATGGGTCCGGTTGGACATTTTCCGTCGAGTATCACAATAAACCCCCTATTTGACGAGTCCGATGACGATGAGGACAGGAATGGAGATGTAGCCGAGCAGGATCACCAGGGAGAACGCCTTGCTTCCCAGGCCGATGGGGGCCAGGGTCTTGTCGTTGGCCAGGCCGAAGGTCTGAAAGAAGCTCTGTGACCCATGGCTCAGGTGCAGGAACAGCAGCACCATGGCAATGACATAGACCAGGGAGATGTAGCCCTTCTGGAAGCTCGAGACGACCATGGTGAAGACGTCCGGACGCCCCAGGGCGTCAGGCGGCAGCATGCCGACGGAAATCTCCGGGTTGGTCACATGCATGGTGAAATGGAGGATGTGGTAGACGACGAAGGCGGCCAGGATCAGACCGGAAACGATCATGGTCTCGGCGGCGAAGGTGGTGCGCAGGGTCTTCTTCTGGGCGTAAGGAACCGGATTGGCGGCGCGGTTCTCCAGGGTCAGCTGAATGCCGATCAGGATGTGCACCCCGAAAATCGCCAGCATTGCCAGGCGGAAGATCCAGACCACCGGGCCGAGGCTGTGCAGTTTCACCGCGTAGGCGTTGATACCGTCGGCCCCAAAAAACACCGAGGAGTTGCCCAGCAGGTGGATGATGACGAAAGAGATCAGCATCAGGCCGGTCACGGCCATCAAGATCTTTCTGCCCACGGTACTGTTTAATAGTTGCATGATAGTATCCCTTGGAAAGATGGAACGCATGTCAAACAGGGGAATGAAAACTCCTCGTCAGGTGGCTCTTTGAATATGCATTTCGCGGTTGGTTGGGCCAGAGGAGAATCCCCGAAGGGCCGACCGGAAAGGCAAATTAATTGTTCCCGGGGGGGCTCGCCAAAGGGTGGAAGATTTCATGCTCGAACTCCTTTGCAGCGTGGGTCATCTGGCTCCAGGGCGCTTTGCCCCTCGCTCCGCGACCCGCCAAGTTGTATACAGTGTGCTGTATACTAAACGCCGTTTCGGCAAATTGCAAAAAAAAAATTTAAGAATTTGAGGTTCTTTGCCAGATATGGGAGCGGGTTGCCGGTGGCTGGTAGAAGAGGGTCAACCGCTTGTCCACAACTGTTGTGAATAACCCCCGGAATAAACCATGAAACCATCGGGCAACTAGCGGTCGTTGAATCGAAAATCGCTCTTTGCCTAAAAAATGACATGCGGAGTTTGCCCGCCGTCCATTTGACCGTTGGTGGCAGAACCAATCCTTGAACCAATCCTGGGACCGACTTGGCTGTGGTGAATGAAAAAGATCTTTTAATTCCCGGTGGCTCTTGCTAATATCTTGCAGCTACGACTTATTCTGGTTGTGGCAGCCGTTGGCGGAGCTGGCGGTGGGTGGATTGGGAGCTGGGCAAGGTTGAGGACAAGACGTGCAGTTCAGCCGCTTCGAAGAATCCACGGTCGCCCGCAGGCTGACCGCCATCATGCTCTTTGTAACCAGCATCGTCCTGGTGCTCACGGTGGTGCTGCTGCTCACCCTTGAAGTCTTTTCCTTCCGCCGGGAACTCGCCTCCAACCTTGCCTCCACAGCCGAAGTTATCGGTACCAACGCCCGCCCCGCCATTCTCTATAACGATTTTGTGGTCGCCCGCGAGATTCTCGATTCCCTCTCTGCCAAACCCGGTGTCTGCCTGGCCTATATTTTCGACCGCGCCGGCAAACCCCTGGCCCGCTATCTCTCCAGTAACGATGCCGCATTTGCCTCAGAACAGATCCGTCACGGCCTGCAGGATTTTCAAACATTATCCCGAGACTTTCCCCTTCAGGCCGGACAACGTTTCGACGATCTGCATCTTGCCGTCACCTACCCGGTCGTAGTCGATGGCGAACTGCTTGGCACCGTGTTTCTGCGCTCTGACCAGACCGCTCTTTGGGATCGCATGCTCTCACTGGTGTTTGGTGCCTTGCTGATTCTGGGCGCGGCCATGATTCTGGCCTATTTGCTGGCCGCCCGGTTGCAGGGGGCGATCACCCGGCCGATCCTGCAGTTGGGCGAGACCATGCGACAGGTGGCCGAAGAGAAAAACCTCCAGGTCCGGGCCGACATCAAGGGGGACGATGAAGTGGCCCTGCTCGGCCAGGGGTTCAACACCATGCTCGATCAGTTGGCCGAGCGGGATGCCGACCTGGCCCGCTACCAGGGACGGCTGGAGGAGTTGGTTGCCCAACGGACCGCCGAGCTTCAGTCGAGCTATGAGCATTTGCGCAGCACCAATCAGGCCCTCGAGCAGGCCCGGGTGGCTGCGGAGGCCGCCAGTCAGGCAAAATCCCGTTTCCTCGCCAATATGAGCCACGAGATCCGCACCCCGATGATCGGGGTTCTTGGGATGACGGAACTGTTGCAGACAACCCCCCTCGATACCCAGCAACGCAACCTGCTCGATACCGTGCATCATTCCGGCGAAGCCCTGCTGGCCATACTCAATGACATTCTCGATCTGGCCAAAATCGAAGCCGGAAAGCTGGTGCTGGAGCAGATTCCCTTCGACCTGTTTCAGGTTGCCGAGGAAGCCGTCGACCTGTTTGCCGAGCAGGCTTCTGCCAAGGGGTTGGAGCTGGTCTGCGATGTTGATTTCGATTGCCGCACTCAGTTGCTCGGCGACCCCGGGCGCCTGCGCCAGGTGCTGCTGAACCTGATCGGCAACGCGGTGAAGTTTACCCCCTCCGGTCTGGTCGCTCTCAAGGTCAGCCTGCAGCAGCGCAGGGAGCAGAAGGCCAGCCTGGCCTTCGAAGTCAGCGATAGCGGCATCGGTATTGCCGAGGAGGCACAGCGGCAGATCTTCGACTCGTTCTGTCAGGCAGACGATTCCACCACCCGTTATTACGGTGGTTCCGGGCTTGGACTGACCATCGTGCGGGACATGGTGGAGATAATGGGGGGAGCGCTGACCCTAGAGAGCGCCCTTGGTCAGGGGTCGCGGTTTGCCTTCGTGGTTGAATTCCCGGAAATCAACTCCGACGAAACGACTGCAACAGTAACGCCTGCTCTGGCAGGGCGCGGAGCCTTGCTGGTGGAGCGCGCTGATCTGACGCGTCAAGTTTTGAGCAAAGAATTGCAGCGGCTCGGGCTGCGAGTCACCGCTGTGGCCAGCTTGGAGCAGGCGGAATTTCAAGTCCCGGCGGGCGGTTTCGACTTTCTGCTGCTTGATGCCGGTCTCCCCCGGGAAGAGCAGCTGCATCTGCTGACCCGGCTCAGCATGGCCAGCGGTGGAACCCAACCGACAGTGCTGCAACTGGGGTCTACCACCCAGAGCGACCGGCAGCTTATGACTTTACGCAAACCGGTCCGCAGCTCATTGTTGGCCGCAGCCCTCAGCCAGCCTAATCCTCAGGTCCAGCCCAGCGAGTCGCATTCATCTGCCGAACCGCCCCCTGCTTCGGCCAAGCTGCGCAGCCAGGTCCTGCTTGCAGAGGACAATCCCACCACCCAACGGCTGATCCAAATCATCCTTGATAGCGCCGGATTCGAGGTCGTTATCGCCGGCAATGGCCACGAGGCTCTTGCCGCTCTGGCCGGCGACAGTTTCGACCTGGTGCTGATGGACTGCCAGATGCCCGGAATGGACGGCCTCGAAGCCACCCGCACCCTTCGCGCTGCAGGCAACATGGTGCCGATCGTGGCGCTGACCGCCTTCGCCCGCCAGGAAGATGCCGACCGCTGCTTTGCCGCCGGTATGAACGATTACCTGCGCAAACCCTTCAAACGCAGTGAACTGCTCGCCATGGTCGACAAATGGCAATCCGCCACCGCTGCGGCGATCTGATCTCCACACCTTTGCCGATCTTTCCGGCCAGTATCGAAGAAATCTCCCATGGCGCTGCGCAATAGCTTGTCATTGAAGTTGATCCTGCCCCTGGCCCTCTACCTGCTTGCCGTGGTGGGGCTGGGCAGCTACCTGTTCTGGCCGAAAAACCAGCAGCCACCGTTGCAGGTCACCCGCGCCAGCTTGGCCCCCGAGGGCGACCGGATTCTCCTCGAGGGGGAGGGCTTCAGTGCGGCGACCGAGGTTTCTTTGTCGCTGGATGTGAACAACCAGCGTTTTCTCCGCCACTCCGTACCGACTTACGGGCGTGGGGCCGATATGGTTCGGGTGGGTGGGTTCGCTTACGTTCTGGTGCAGAAAAAAGGCCTGGTTGTCCTCGAATTGGCCGAGCCCCAGCGGCCGCGGGTCATCAGCACCCTGGAGCTTCCAGGGGTGGTGTGGAACCTGACTGTCAACGAGGGAGTGGCCTACATTGCCTGCGGTCGCGATGGCCTGGCCCTGGTGGATGTCAGGGATCCCCACGCACCGCGACTGCTGGCGACCCTTCCTGAATTGCAGATGGTTCAGGGGCTGGCGGTGGGAGACGGGCGGCTTTATGCTGCGGTTTTTGGCAAGGGGTTGGATCCCGCCCTGGTTGTGGTTGATGTCTCCGAGCCGAGCCGTCCTCGTTTGCTGGGTCGAGTCCCCCTGACCGGGCAACCTCTCGGAGTTGCACTTTCGGGGAAAAATGTGCTGGTCGCTGCCGGCAAGGCCGGCTTGATTTGCCTGGAACTCGGAGCAGAGCTTCCTCGGGAAAGCTTCCGGCTGGCTTTGCCGGGGTCAGCTCATTCCTTGGTGGTGGCGGGAGACCATGCCTACGTCGCCTGCCACAATGGCGGTTTAGCGGTGGTTGAAATTGCCTCGGGTGCTCTCCGGCTTCAGGCCCATCTCCCCCTTGCAGGAAGACCGACCCGATTAATCGTCGAGGGAGGGCGATTGTATATGGTCAGTTTCAGTGAAGGTGGCCACGTGATAGCCATCAGCCAACCGTCGCAACCTCTCCTGCTCGGCACCTTCAACCTGCCAGAGGGGCTGTCCTCGGTGGCAACCGCCGGTTCTACCGTATACCTTAACACCCAAAAATCAGGTGTGAAGGTTGTTGATTTAAGCCAACCGACCCTTCAGGAAAACCCCGAACTGGGACCCGTAGGGGAGGTGGCCACCAGAATCAGTCGAGATGGGGACCTGATTGCTGTGACGACCAAGGCAGGCCAACTGCACTTGTACGAATGGCGAACAGGGGTGAGGCCACGCTCTTTGTCCACATCTCAATTGAAGGGGGACGGGCAGGAGGTGGCTCTTGTTAGTGGTTATGCTTACATCAGGGCTATAGATTTCGGTCTGACTGTCGTCGATGTTCGGGACCCCCGGGCCCCGATTTCTGTTGGACATTACCCCTTTGAGGGTGAACTCAAAAAGGACTTCAGCCCCCTCTTCACGCTGGCCATTTCAGAGGGGCGTGGAGCTTTGGTTGATGATAATGGTCGAATTTGGTTGTTCGATACGAACCAACCCGGAGCATTGCAACTAAAAGTAGGCCCAGACATCCAGGCCGTGGCGGAAAAGGTGATTTGGGGCCAGGACCTCTTGTATGTTATCAGTTCCGACAAGTCGATCAGGGCCATTGATTTCCGAAAACCCCACAGCCCCGCAGTCCTTCCTGCTTTATCCTTGCCGGCAAATGGTGTTAATGGGTTGGTGGTAATGGAAAAGACGGTGGTGCTGGCCTGCGGTCTTGAAGGTTTGCTCATCCTTGATTTTGATAATCCAGCGGCCCCCCGCTTGCTGGCCGCCTTGCCCCTTCCAATCAATGCCAACAGGATTCGGCTGGAAGGGTCAACTGCTTATGTCGGCGACCGTCGCGGTGGGCTATTACAGATTGATTTGAGTGACCCGGCTAAGCCCCGATTTGGTGGCCTCCTCACCGATGCCGGAGTACTTGAGGATTTTATTGTATCCGGCACTCAGGCGCTGGTCGCGGCGGGGTCGGGTGGGTTGAGGGTTGTGCCGCTCCCTCAGGCGCTGCAGCCAGTGGAGCGGAACAACCGGGAAATGGGCCTTAAACTACCCCCCATCGACACAGCCGGCCACTACACTTTGCGGGTTACCGACGGCGCGCAGTCCGTCGTTCTGCCCGGGGCCTTGGCACTGGAACCCCGTTAGTTTTTAGCAAGGAGAGTTTTCGGCTGAATATCGAGATCTCTGTCCCGAACACGTTGAAAAATTTGATTTTTCGCTGTTTTCTAGGGCGAAAATTGAGACCCGCCAAATGGCCCTATCCAAACGTCTGTCAAATCCCCTGAAAATATTTCTGCTGTTCTACCTGCTGGCGCTGGTGGGGCTTGGCAGCTACCTGTTCTGGCCCCAGGCCCAGCAGGCTCCGCTGCGGGTCACCCGTGCTAGTCTGGCGCCGAGTGGGGACCGGATTTTGCTCGAAGGCCAAGGGTTCAGCGACTCGACTCAGGTTTCTTTGGCCCTGGATGTGAGCAACCGCCGCTTTCTCAAACACTCGGTGCCGACTTGGGGCCTTGGGGGTGATCTGGTGCGAGCGGGGCGTTTCGCATATGCAACCAGTCGTGATCTGGGGTTAATTGTTCTTGATTTGACCGAACCAGAAAGGCCGCAGATCGTCGGCAACTTGGCCCTTCCCGGTCGGGCACGAGCCCTGACAGTGGAAGCGGGGATTGCTTATGTGGCCTGTGACCGTGCGGGTCTAGCGCTTGTCGATGTCAGTACACCGGATACGCCACAATTGATGGCGACTCTTCCTGAACTTGAGATGGTCCAGGGCCTGGCGGTCCGGGATGGCCGACTTTATACGGCAATATTTGCGAGCGACGTTGTACCAGCTCTGGCGGTTACCGAAGTTTCCGATCCGCGCCATCCGCAGGTGTTGGGCCGAATATCCCTTCCGGGCCATCCCCTCGGGGTCGCATTTTACGGAGAACGCTTGTTTGTTATTGCTGGCGCGAAGGGGTTGCTTGAGTTGGGCCTTGGGGAAGGGTTGCCGCGGCTTCGTTCGCAACTTCCCCTGCCGGCATCGGCCAACTCCCTAGTCATTGTCGGGGAGCATGCCTATGTCGCTTGTACGTCAGCGGGGTTGGCTGTGATCGATCTGAAATCTGAACCTCCGCGGTTGGTCGCTCAGTTGCCGCTTCCTGGTAATGCCACCCGTCTCGTCGCCGAGGGGGGCCGATTATACATCCCAGGCGGGACCGGTGGCGGTCGGGTGGTCGATATCGAACGCCCGGATCAGCCAAAGGTTATCGGTGACTTCCCTGCCCCGAGAGGCCCATTGGGGGTGGCCGCTCAGGGTAGAACGGTTTATCTCAATACCGGGAGTAAAGGGGTGCAGGTTCTTGATCTGACTAAGCCAGTCGTCTTTCAGAATGTGGCCCAAGTTGATTTAGGTGAACCAATAGTTGCCATGTCCCTGGAAAACAATCTGCTTGTTGTGGCTACCCCGACTGGCAAGCTGCACTTACTGGAGCACGAGCAGGGGGGGACGCCGCTCCTAATGAAAACCCTTGGTTTGAAAGGTGAATGCCGGTTTCTGCAGATCAAAGATGGTTATGTCTACGCACATATCAAGGGTCTTGGGTTGGAAGTGGTAGATATTCGGAATCCCAGGGAATCTGTCAGCGTTGGCCGTATCCCAATAAAGGGCGCTAATAAAACGACTATTCGAACAATAAACACCTTCGACTTCCATAACCGGACTGATCAGGTGGTTCTGGTCGATGAGTTGGGGCGGTTGCTGTTGCTTGGGTCTGCCGAATCCGGAGAGGGCAGGCTACTGGCTGTTCATGAACTTCCTGAAGAGGTTGGGAAGGTGGTGTGCGGAGATGACCTTTGCTATGTGGTTACCCGAGTCGGAGCGGGACTCAGGCCTGTCCGTTTGCGACAAAGAGGCGTTTCTGAAGTCTATCCGGTATTCAGTCTGCCGGCTCAACAGGTCAACCAGTTAGCGGTGTTGGGAAAGGTGGTCCTGGCTGCCTGTGGCCTCGAAGGTTTGGTCATTATCGATTTCTCCGACTCCTCGGCGCCACGACTTCTTGCAACGCTACCGCTGCCTATTTCGGCAGATCGGATCCGTTTGGTAGGAACTTCCGCCTATGTAGGGGATGCCAGTGGCGCGCTGATGCAAATTGATCTGAGTGCTCCGGCTCGCCCCCAACTTGGTGGACTGCTCGCCGATGTTCCAGAGTTCCGGGATTTCGCTGTGTCCGAAGGGAAGGTCTTTCTGGCAGCCCTTAATGAAGGGTTAGTGGTGGTGCCTTTGCCGCAGAGCTTGCAGCCGATCTACCAACGCGAGCAGGAGATGACTCTGGCGCTTCCTCCCATCGACACCCCCGGGTACTACACTCTGCGTCTCACCGACGGTTCGCAGACCGTCGCCATGCCTGGCGCCCTGGCACTGGGCGCCCGCTAGTTCTTCTGAATAATTTTTTTTTACCTAAATTGTGAAGCTGCTCGCCGGTAAGGTTGACGCTAGAAGTGGTACTGCGCCTCGACCCAGAACTGGCGGCCGAGTTCGTAGGCTTCGGTGGTGCCGGCGGTGCGGCTGCGGGCATTGAAGAGGTTGTTGGCTTCCAGGGTCAGTTGCACGCTCTGGCCGTGCCAGGGGGGGCTTTGCCAGGCGAGTGTCCAGTCGAAGGTGACCACGTGGCCGTAACGAGTCTCTGCATAAACATCGCGGGTTTCGAAGATCAGTTCGCCGGTAAAGGGGTCGGGTCTGGCCTCGCTGCCGGGGATTTGTTGGGTTTCCCCGGTGTTTTCTATGCTGCGGTAGCCGCTGCGAAAGCGGGTGATGTTGGTAAAGGAAAACCCCTTCGGCAAGGTGGCGACATAGGTGAGATTCATCCGCAGCGGACGATTATAGTCGCTCCCCGGTAGCTCGCTGCGGGAGATCAGCTGGCCCTGATACCAGAGCTGACCGTTGCCAATCTCCTGGCCGTATTGATCGTCATAATCATCGTGATTGCTGCGAGTCTCCTGGTAGGTGGCATTGAGCGAGAGCATATGCTCGTCCCAGTTACGCTCCCAGGTCATTCTGTACGACTCGTGGTGGCTTCGCCCCAGGTTGTTGAAGGTGAAGCGGCGCAGGCCGTCGGGCTGCAGCGGGCTGTAACTGGTGGTCAGCTCATCTTTTCCTTCGCGGAGCACGTATTTCAGGCTGAGCCTGCCGCCGTAGAGGGCTTGGTCGATGCCGAGGGCCAGTTCGTCGGAATAAGGGGTGTCGAGCTCGGAAAAGCGGGTCAGGTTGACCCCCTGCACGGCGTTGGGTTCCCAGGCCAGGGGGCGGTTGCGAAAGGCGGCCCGGGATTCGGTTCGAAAAGGCTGTTTGGCCTCGCGCAGTTTGGCGGTGAGCAGGGTTTTGCCGTAATAGCGGTTGAGCCCCGCGGAGAGCAGGGTTTCCCTATTCCCGAACAGATCATAGCTGGCGGCCAGGCGCGGGGCCAAGTTGGCCTGTTCCATCAGGTCATTGTACTCAAGCCGCAACCCGGGGCGCAGTTCCAGGCGGCCCAGTCGCGCCAGATCTTCGACAAATAAAGTGCTCTGGTTGATGTCTGCCCGGGACTTGCCCGCGCCGTACACCAGTCGCTCCGTGAAAAATTGCTCGTTCTCCACGCAGTCGAAGCTGTTAACGCCGCAGAGAATGTCAGCACTCAACCGCGCGCCCTGATAGACATAGGAGGTCTGCAGTCGCTCGAAGTTGGCATGGGTGCGGGTAAGTTCCACTCCGCTGCTGAAGCTGTGGTCGCTGCGGCCGAAAACGACCGGTTCCAACTCAAAACTCCCATTGAGCTCGAAGCTCTGCTGGTTTTTTTCCAGATCACCAAAACCACCCTCGGCACTGTTGTCGGAATCGAAAAACCTGCCCCAATCTTTGCTGTCGGTCACCGCCCAGTTGCGGAAATGCTGGGGGGCGTCACGGCGCTGGCGACTGTGCCGGTAGGCTGCAGCGAGACGGGTCTCGCCAATATCACTGAAATGGGTCCAGGATGATTGAAGTACCGAGGCATCGTTATCTACAGTTAAATCGCTATCCCGTACGGTTCGGGTAAAACGCTGGTCCCGATAGGGAGTGGTACTGAAAGACAATTCTATATGGTCAGCCGGGTTCGGATCCCATGCCAGCTTGGCCAGGCCCTCCCGTTGTCGACGTTGCGCATTGGCTGTTCCATTCAGATAGGGTCGAGGAATTGTGGAGATGAGTTCCTCGCCATTCAGCAGCAAGCCAAGGGTCGGAGTGAGTGGCAGATCGAGGATCAGCCCGTAGGACTCTTTGCGGTATTTTGTCTGCAAGTCCGAGCGACCGCCGCTGTTGATGGCGGCCTGATCGCTGGCGGAAAAGTGCAATTTGGTCCAGTCGCTGTGGGTGGTCCGGTAGTGGAGCGTGCCTGCGAACACCTGGCCGGGTTGGCGAATCTTGGCATCGATGACACCGCCAGTGAAGCCGCCGAAGCGGGCCGGGACGTTGCTGTCGTAGATCGTGACCTTGTCAATCAGAGTGCTGCGCAGGGAGCGTTCGAAGGGGTGGCCGACGATCTCCTGGATCTGGTTGGTGCTCGACCCGGCCGGGTCGAGCAGGCTGTTGTTGCCGATGCCGTCGATCAGGAAGTTGTTCTGGTAAATCTTGCCGCCGGAGATCGAGACCCCGGGCTGGCGGATCTCTCCGCCGGACTTGGAACTGTTGAAGCTGTCGCTGAGCTGCACATCGGGAAAAATCTGCAGCAACTCAGTCAGGGTGCCATTGCCCTGGGGAAGGCGTCGCAGCAGTTTACCGTCCAAGGTGGCGGGAGCACCGGCGGGGTTCTCCAACTCGCCGATGACGGTGACCGTGGGCAGAGTGGGAATCGCGTCGCTTTCGCCATGGCAGTGCCCAGTTGGGCCGAGGACCAGAAGTCCGAGCGCGAGTAGTTTTTGAAATCGCATGCGGCAATCCATGGGTTAGCGGTCCGGGAACAGCGGGCGCCAGTCGAGGCGGTCGGCAATGCCGTCGCCATCGCTGTCGTCATCCAGCACCAGGCCAGAGGCGGCAATGTCGGCGGCGGTGGCCAGGGGATTGAAAAAATCCGGTTTGCCGTCCCGGTCGCTGTCGACGGTGGCGACCCAGTGATCGGGAAAGTCGTCGCGAGTGGCGTAGAGATTGGCCAGGTATTGAATGGCCTGGTTGCGATTGCTGGCGAATGGGAGGTTTTGCGCCAGGCTCAAGGCTGTGTCGAAACCCTCGGCCTGGGCATAGCCGCCGATGATATGAGACTTGCTGCTGTGAATATATTTCCCGAGACGAGTTGCGGCGACGAAAATTTGGTCAGCAGTCGCTTGGGCGGCGCTGATCAGGTCACGAGCCCGTTTCGGCTCACCGCAGTCGACCAGTTGTTGAGCCAACTTGAGCAGGGCATCAACTTCCTTGCCCGCCTGGTCGTCATGGGCGGTGCCGGTGTACACCTGGTTGGGGTCGTGGATTTCCAAGGCAATGGTCCCTGCGGCTTCGATCGCCCGTCGAGCGTGGTCGCGGGAGTCGGTCTTTAACCACGCCTGAATGACGCTGTCGTACAGGCTGGCGTTGTCTTCAGGTGTAAGGGTGCGGTTCAACCAGGCCTGCGCTGCCCGGGTTTCGGCCACATTGAGTAGCCGCAGGGTATCCGCGGCGGCACCGAGTTGCTGATAGCCGAGGGCGATGTCGATCAGGGCGTTGCCGCGGAATTTTTCCCCGGCAATGGATGGCAAGACGCTTTCGGCTCGGGCCAAAAGGCTTAGGGCTTTGCTGTTGTTGCCCATGAGCGCGTGAAGATCGGCCAGTTTGACCCATCCGCGTTGAATCAGCAGGGTGTAGCGGTTTGAGTCAGTGGTGGCGACAACCGTTGCCAGCGCCTGTTCGGCCCGATCCAGTGCGCTGGTGGCGTTGGCAATATCGCCCTTCAGGATCAACCCCAGACCGATATAGGGAACGCCCTTGTTGGCCGCGAAATAGGTCAGCACATCGACCTTGTCCTCGGGCTTGACAAAGTAGCTGTCGACCAAAGCAAAGGCCTGGTCGATGCGGTCATTGAGGGCATCGAAGGTGGCGACCTGCTTGAAGGCGCTGAGTTGCTGCGTCGCTCCGGATTTGCTGACCCCGGTGGCGTCCAGATAAGTGAGGGGGATGCTGTTGGCCAGGCGAAGCGCTCCGGCGGCATCTCCGCACTGGTAGCGGACGCTGACCAGGGTCGGAATCCAGGGCCAGGTGGCGGCGCCAGTGCGGTTGCTGTAACCATCGAAAGCGCGCAGGGCCTCGATTTCATCGGCAATGGCCAAGGCCCGGGCAAAATCACCCAGGTTGGCAAAGCGGCGGGCGGTTTCGATCAAGTAGAAAACCCGAATGCTCAAGGTCGTCACCGTAGTGCCGACGCTGGCCGGGGTAGCCTGGGCAAAGCGGTAAAGCGATTCTAGAACCGGCACGGCGGCGGCAAAATCGCCGCTCTCCAGGTAGCTGTCGGCGACATTCCAGGTGCCGACGATCAGCCGACCATAGGAACTCAGGGTGACCAGATCGCGGGCGACCAGTTCGAGATCGTTCAGAACCGCCTGGGCGCTGACCAAATCTCCCGCCTTGCGGAAATCGGCGGCCAGGCCCTGCATGTTTGAGGTGTCGCTGTTGCTGGCACTGGCATTCCCCTTGGCGGCAATGACCCGGTTGAACAGGGCGCGGGCTTGGTGCAAGGCTGCCAGCGCGGCATCGCGCCGGCCGAATTCGAGCAACCGTTTCGCATAGGTCCGATAGCCGATGCCGCGATTTTCCGAGCCGAAGATCTGGGTGTCGAGCAGGGTCTGGGCTTCTTCGAACATCCCGGCTTCAGCTTTGCCGGTGAGAATGGCGAGCATGACCGCGTCGCTGACGGTATCGTCAAACACGGTGGCCAGCAGCCGCTCAGCCTGGTAGAGATGGGAGCGGTCGGATTTGTAGTAATAGTCGAGCCGGCGCTGATTGTCGTCGCCAGGTCGTTCGGCTACGAGCAGCGGTGCGGCGACGCTGTGCAGGGTGGCGGTATTGGCCAGATCGTTGATGAGCGGGTCTTGGCTCAGCGGGGTACCGTCAGGCAAGACCAGGCTATCGGAAAAGAATGTGGCTTCACGGGTTAAGGCTTCGGTGCTGCGTAAATTGTAACTCAGCAGAACATAGCGGGCGATCCGCTGCGGAGCCAGACCGCCGAAGGGGATGCCCGCAGCGCCGGAGGCCTGGAGAATCTGGTCGGCCAGCAGTCGCAGGTTGTCGATCAGGACGGGACTCTCAGGATCGAAACCGGTGGCTTCCACCAACATCGCGCTGGCGGCCAGGGTCAGGGCCTGCACCAGTTCTTCCTGCTGGAACAGATAGTTCCACTGCTCGGGTAGACCCTGCTGCAGGCGTGCAGCCAAACTGACAGCTCGGCTGGTGGCTGCGGGGTCGAGACCGAGTTGCTGCAAGGTGGTCTGGTTCAGATTGCTGGCATCGCGCAGCAGCGGAGCGGTCTGGTGGACCCCGTCCCGCAACTGCCGAAAAGGGTTGGTTGTGCCGATTTGCCGCAATTCGATAGCCAACTTGGTCAGCAGCAGTGAGCGCCGCAGCAGGTCGGGGTCTTCGGAGGGCCGATGGTTCAGACCGTGGCCAGGGGCCAAGGCCAGCCAAAGCCTGAGTTGGGATTGGGCGGCACTCAAGTCCAGCCCGGCATCGAGCAGCCCGGCTAGTAATGTGGTAATGGGAGACACCACGACGGGTTCTCCGCTTTCAAAGGCGAGATCCAGGGGCGCCCGCAGTTCCAGGCTGGTGAAATCGACCCCGGTGACCATATCCCGCCCGCCGCTTGCGACGACAAAGTAATTGGCCGCGACGAACCCGTCTTCGGTGTGAAAGAAAAAGCTTCCGTCGGCCATGCTGACCGTGTCACAGAGTTCGGTCCCCTGGGGGCCGCAGGCTGCGGCGGTTGTGCTGGGGATTTCACACCGCTCGTTCCCCTGAAGGCCGCAGCTCAGGTCGTCGATCTCTGTGGCCTTATGAACCAGATAGACCTTGGCGCCGGCGATGGGTCCGTCCTCGACCACTCCGCTGAGCGTGGTCGTCCCCGCCGGTGGCGGAACCGCAGTTGCGGAGCCTCCGCCGCCGCAGGCGGCAAGAGCAAGACAGGCCAGCAATAGGATTAAGGGGAGGTGGAATCGGCGTGAAAAGAAGCCAGGGAGTGGGATCTGAAGGGATATGGTCGACAACGGCTCGCCTTTTTGTCTACAAGTGTTGGTGGGAAATCGGGCCAGCGGGGATTAATATAGTGAATTAAGGTCTGTTTTTCAATGGCAAACCTGTTTTATACTGCGACTTTGCGATTTGGTAATTTTCATCTAAAGGGGGCTTTTTGCGCGGGACTGGAAGGGTCATTTTCTTTTTGAGCGTGTCGCTGCTGCTGCATGGGGTCTGGTTTTGGTTCAGCCCGCAAGGCTCAGGACCGCAGCCAGTCACAGCGCCACTGGAAATCGGCTTGCGCCATCTGCCCAGGGCGACGGTGTCACTCGCCCTTGCGCCCTCAGTGAGCCCTGTGGCGGCGATGCCAACAGCCCAATCCGTCGCCCCGAAGCGCAAGGAGACCAAAAGTGCTTCCCCATCCCCCCCTGCACCGGTGCGTGAGTTGGGAGTCTCGACTCCACCCGCAAGCATGGCGCTGGCTCCAGCGAGTACACCCGCCGAAGATCTCTCTGTCGCCGACTTGAGTGAGCCTGCAGGGGCCGGTTACTCCTCCGGCGCCGCCCCCGCAACCGCCAGTCCAGCCGGGGGGGCTCTAGACGTGGCTGCCTTGGTAGAGGCAATTCCTTTGTCCGGCGAAAATCCACCACCGATTTACCCCCGCTTAGCCAGACAACGGGGGTGGGAAGGGTTGGTGGCGCTGCGGGTCAGGGTCAGTGCGGCCGGAGAGGTGCTGGAGGCCTGGGTTGAACATTCCTCGGGGCACGGGGTGCTTGACCGGGCCGCCCTTACAGCCGTGAAATCCTGGCGCTTTCGGCCGGCGTTGGAAGGGGTACGGGCAGTTTCCGGGGTTGCCCGGGTGCCGATTGAGTTTCGTCTGCGCGGTGGCTGATTTTATTAATTGGCAAAAATATTGATTAGTTTTGGAAAAAAAGTTGCCTTTTTAAATTCTGCATGTTAGACATTCGGCCTCGTCGGGGTGTAGCGCAGCCTGGTAGCGCACCTGCCTTGGGAGCAGGGGGTCGGAGGTTCGAATCCTCTCGCCCCGACCACTTTTTGCGCCAGTAGCTCAGATGGATAGAGCAACGGACTTCTAATCCGTAGGTCGAGGGTTCGATTCCTTCCTGGCGTGCCACACAAGAAAATCGGGAGCCTGGCAAATTCCCGTTGACAAAGGCCCATGTAGTTGGCTAGTATCGCGTTCGCTTTGTGGTGGGTGTAGCTCAGTCGGTAGAGCACTGGATTGTGGCTCCAGTTGTCGAGGGTTCGATCCCCTTCACTCACCCCATTTTGCTCATTCTGGCCCGCCTTTGTTCCGCATCGATGTTTGTGACGCCTGCGTCACAGGTGAGTCGGCGAAAAAGGTGGGCTTTTTATTTGTTCAACCTGTAAAGCCACTGTGGCTCGGTGTGCCGCCGGTAAAATGGTGGCGGGGCGGTATACAGGGGCTTCCCTCCCTGAAAAACCTCTCCTCTCTTCGAGTCTACGACTGGCTGGCAACTGCAATCTTCGCGAGAGTGGCGGAACTGGCAGACGCACTGGACTTAGGATCCAGCGGGCAACCGTGGGGGTTCGACTCCCCCCTCTCGCACCAAAACCTCTGTAAGCCGCCCTGGCGTTCGCGCCCGGGCGATCCCATTTCCAGACATTCCGACCTGTCTTTTCCCACCAAATCCAAGTGAGGACAACAGCATGAACGTCAAGATTGAAGATATCAGCAGCGTCAAGAAAAAGCTTTCCATTGAAGTGCCCGAGCAGACCGTGACCGAGCAGATCGGCAAGGCTTACCAGAAAATCGGCAAGACTGCCAAGGTCAAGGGCTTCCGCCCCGGCAAAGTGCCCCAGGCGATGCTGGAGAAATACTATGGCGCGCAGATGGAAGAGCAGGTGTTGACCAAGCTGATCAACGATACCTATTTCAAGGCCTTGGTGGAGCACAAGATTGCCGCGATTTCCGACCCGGAAATCGTTGAAAACAGCCCGCTGGAAAAAGGCAAGCCCTTCGCCTTCGAAGCCCTGGTGGAAGTGCGCCCCGAAGTGGTGGCCAAAGACTACAGCGGTCTGACCCTGCAGAAGGAAAAAGCGGATTTTGACGAGAAAGTCATCGAAGAGCGGATCGAGGAACTGCGCACCTCCCGCGCCGAACTGCAGCCCAGCGGCGCTGATGTTGCCGCCGAGGGCGATTTTGCTGTTCTCGATTTCGAAGGTTTTGTTAACGGCGTACCGTTTCAGGGTGGCAAGGCCGAAGGCCATCAGCTTGAGCTCGGCTCCGGCTCCTTCATCCCCGGCTTCGAAGACCAGGTGGTCGGCATGAAACTGGGTGAGGCCAAGGACGTTGCCGTCACCTTCCCGGAAAACTATGGCAACAAGGATCTGGCCGGTCAGCCGGCAATTTTCAAGGTCGTGTTGCATGAGATCAAGACCAAGGTCGCTCCGGCCCTCGACGACGAGTTCGCCAAAGGCTTCGGGCTGGAGTCGGTTGACGAGCTGAAAGAGAAACTGCGCGAAGGCCACCAGAAGCAGGAGACCAGCCGGATTGATGGCGATCTGCGCGAGCGTCTGGTTTCGGCACTGATCGAGCGCAACCCGATCGAAGTTCCGGAAAGCATGGTCAAGAGCCAGTTGGAGTACATGCTTGGCAACGTCAAGCAGCGCATGCAGTCCCAGGGGATGACCATGGAAATGCTCGGTATGAACGAGGCGTCCTTCGGTCAGATGTACCGGGATACTGCGGTGCAGCAGGTTCAGGGGAGTTTGATTCTGGGCGCTGTGGCTCGCCAGGAGAAGATCGCGGTTGAGCCGACCGAGATCGATGGTAAGCTTGAGGAAATCGCCAGCATGGCCAACGCGCCGCTGGATGCGGTGAAGAAGTATTATGCTTCCGATGAAAACCGCCGCGGCTTGATGGCCCAAATCGTCGAAGAGAAAGCAGTGCAGTTACTGCTTGAGAAGGCGGAGATTCAGGAAGTCGACAAGGAACAACTGGCTCCGGCCGACAAGGAGTAACTCGATGACTCTCGTCCCAATGGTGGTGGAGCAGACTGGTCGTGGCGAACGGGCCTACGATATTTATTCCCGGTTGCTCAAAGACCGGATCGTCTTTCTCGGTGGGGCCATCGAAGACCACATGGCCAACCTGATCATTGCTCAGTTGTTGTTCCTTGAGTCGGAAGACCCGGATAAGGATATTCATCTCTATATCAATAGTCCGGGTGGCGTGGTCACCGCCGGCATGGCGATTTACGACACCATGCAGTATCTCAAGGCGCCGGTCTCCACCATCTGCGTCGGCCAGGCTGCCAGTATGGGCGCGCTGTTGTTGGCCTCTGGCGCCAAAGGTAAGCGCTTTGCCCTGCCGCACTCGCGGATCATGATTCACCAGCCCCTGGGCGGGTTTCAGGGCCAGGCTACCGACATCAACATTCATGCCCAGGAAATCCTGCGCTTGCGCGACACCCTCAATGGTGTGCTCGCGAACCACACCGGTCAATCTCTGGAACGGATCGCTGCTGACACCGAGCGGGACTATTTCATGGGTAGCGAGGCCGCAAAAGTCTATGGTATTATCGACGACACGGTGCAACGGAAAGCCTGAATCAGGTAGGGAGGACGTTTCGTGGGTAAACACGACGGTCAATCAGGTCAGCTGACCTGTTCGTTCTGCGGCAAGGTGCAGGACGAGGTAAAAAAGCTTATCGCCGGACCCGCGGTGTATATCTGTGACGAGTGCATCGACCTGTGCAAAGATATCATCGCCGAGGAAGCGAAACTGGAGGATGCGGGGGCTGCCGATACTGGCAAGCTGGCACGGCCTTCGGAAATCAAGGATGTGCTTGACGATTATGTGATTGGCCAGGAGCGCGCTAAAAAGGTGCTGGCGGTCGCAGTCTATAATCACTACAAGCGGGTCGAGTTCGCTCCTAAACCGGGCGAAGTCGAGGTGCAAAAAAGCAATATCCTGCTCCTCGGGCCTACCGGTAGCGGCAAGACGCTGCTGGCGCAGACTTTGGCGCGGGTGCTCAACGTCCCCTTCGCCATTGCCGATGCGACCAATCTGACCGAGGCTGGTTATGTTGGAGAGGATGTGGAAAACATTATCCTCAACTTGCTGCAGGCCGCCGATTACGATCTGGAGCGGGCGCAAAAAGGGATCATCTATATTGACGAGGTCGATAAGATTGCCCGCAAGTCCGACTCCCCCTCCATTACCCGGGATGTTTCCGGCGAAGGGGTGCAGCAGGCACTGCTCAAGATCATCGAAGGGACCATGGCCAGCGTCCCTCCCAAGGGCGGGCGCAAGCATCCCCAGCAGGAGTTCCTCAAGGTCGACACCACCAATATTCTGTTTATCTGTGGCGGCGCCTTTTCCGGCCTGGAAAACGTCATTCAGCAGCGCATCGGCAAAAAAAGCATGGGCTTTGGAGCTGAGATTAAACAGAAAAAAGAGCAGAAATTGGGGGAAGCCCTGGCTAAGGTCGAACCGGTCGATCTGCTCAAGTTCGGGTTGATTCCCGAATTCGTCGGTCGCTTGCCAGTGGTTGCGACCCTGACCGAGTTGGACGAGGAGTCGCTGATCCAGATTCTCAAAGAACCGAAAAACGCCCTGATCAAGCAGTATCAGCGGTTGTTCGAAATGGAAAAGGTCAATCTCAAGTTCACCGATGGAGCGCTGGTGGCCATCGCCCGCGAAGCCCTGAAGCGGACCACCGGAGCCCGGGGGCTACGCTCCATCCTGGAGAACGCCATGCTGGATGTCATGTACGACATCCCCTCGCAGGACCGGGTTAAAGAGGTTGTCATCAACGAAGATGTGATCCTCAACAAGGCCCGTCCTATCGTCCTCTACGACTGTGCAGAATCTGCCTAGAGGGGCCGCCCCGCGGCCCCAGCGGGAATCCTGATATGACCGAACCCATCCCCACCCCGGTTTCGGAGGAGTCAAGAGCGGAATTGTTTCCGCTCTTGCCGCTTCGGGACATCGTGATCTTCCCTGCCATGGTCACCCCGCTGTTTGTCGGCCGGGCCCGTTCGATTCAGGCGCTTGAAGCTGCCATGGAAAAGGACAAGACCGTCTTTCTCGCCACCCAGCGTGATCCCAAGGTCGATGAGCCAGAAGCCGGCGATATCTTCGATGTCGGCACTCTTGGCCAGGTGATTCAAATGCTCAAACTCCCCGATGGGACCGTGAAGGTTCTTGTCGAGGGGCGCCAGCGCGGGCGGATCGCCGCCTTTGTCAATCGGGACGAGTGTTTCTTTGTCGAGATCGATCTGCTGGACGACCCGGTGGGCGCAACCCCCGAGCTCGAAGCATTGATCCGCAGCGTTAACGAACTGTTTGAAACTTACGTCAATCTGAGCAAAAAGATTCCACCGGAGATGGTCGCCTCGCTGGCCGGGGTGAACGACCCGGGCCGACTGGCTGATATGGTGGCCGCCCAGCTCAATGTGCGCATCAACGACAAGCAGGAAATCCTCTCTCTGGTCGCTCCCAAGGAGCGTTTGGAAACCTTGCTGGGGTTGATTGAGCGGGAAGTTGAAATCCTGCAGATCGAGAAAAAGATCCGCAGTCGGGTCAAGAGCCAGATGGAGCGCAGCCAGAAGGAATATTATCTCAACGAGCAGATGCGGGCGATCCAGAAGGAACTCGGGGAAAAGGATGAGTTCAAGCAGGAGATTCGCGAACTCGAAGAGAAAATCCGTAAACGCAAAATGTCCAAGGAGGCCACCGACAAGGCGGCCGGGGAGCTGCGCAAGCTCAAGATGATGTCGCCCATGTCGGCCGAGGCCACGGTGGTGCGCAACTATATCGAGTGGCTGGTTTCCCTTCCCTGGAAAAAAGGAACCCGCGACGATATCGATCTGGAGCGGGCCGAGGCGATCCTCGAGGCCGATCACTACGGCCTGGAGAAGGTCAAGGAGCGGATTCTCGAGTACCTTGCGGTACAGGCGCTGGTGAAGAAGATCAAAGGGCCGATCCTCTGCCTGGTCGGCCCCCCCGGGGTCGGCAAGACCTCCCTCGGTCGTTCCATCGCCAAGTCGATGGGGCGCAAGTTCGTTCGCATGTCCCTGGGAGGGGTGCGGGATGAGGCGGAAATCCGCGGCCATCGCCGCACCTATATCGGCGCCATGCCCGGCAAGATTATTCAGGGGCTGCGCAAGAGCGGAGTGCGCAATCCGGTCTTTCTGCTCGATGAAATCGACAAAATGAGCACCGATTTCCGCGGCGACCCCTCCTCTGCGCTACTGGAAGTGCTCGACCCGGAGCAGAACAGCACCTTTGGCGACCATTTTCTCGATATCGACTACGATCTCTCCTCGGTGCTGTTCGTCGCCACCGCCAATACCCTTTTCTCCATCCCTCGCCCCTTACAGGATCGGATGGAAGTGATCCGTATCGAGGGTTATACCGAAGAGGAAAAACTGCACATCGCCAAGCGTTACCTGCTTATCAAGCAGTTGGAAGCCCACGGTCTGAGCGCTGACGAGGTCCATTTCGCCGACACGGGGTATCTGGAAATCATCCGCCTCTATACCCGGGAAGCCGGGGTGCGCAGTCTGGAGCGGGAAATCGCTACCATCTGCCGCAAAATCGCCCGGGAACTGGTCAAGTCCAAGGAGAAGCGCAAGCGGTTTCAGATCGGCGCGTCTCAGGTGCGCAAGTTTCTCGGGGTTCCCCGCTACAGTTACGGTCTCAAAGAAGAAGCGGACAGTATCGGCCTTTGTACCGGTCTGGCCTGGACCGAGGTGGGGGGCGAGTTGTTGACCATCGAGACGACCGTGCTGCCGGGGAATGGCAAAATGACTGTCACCGGCAAGCTTGGCGAAGTCATGCGGGAATCGTCCCAGGCTGCGCTCAGCTACATTCGCTCCCGCTGGGAGACCTTGGGGCTGGAAAAGGATTTTTATCACAAGCTGGACATCCACATTCATGTCCCTGAAGGGGCCATTCCCAAGGATGGTCCTTCTGCCGGCATCACCATGGCCACGGCGTTGGCCTCAGCACTCACCAGACGGCCTGTGGACCGCAATCTGGCCATGACCGGGGAGATTACCCTGCGGGGCAGGGTTCTGCCCATCGGTGGCTTGAAGGAGAAGCTTCTTGCCGCCAAGAGGGCTGGTATCACCAAGGTTTTGATCCCGAAGGAAAACGAGAAAAACCTCGAGGACGTGCCGCCGTCGATTCTGCGGTCCCTGGAAGTTTTGCCAGTCGCTCATATGGACGAGGTGCTTGAGGCCGCCCTGCTCGGGACGGCGTTGGCTCCGGTTTTGCACAACCCTGAAGAGTTGGTTCCCGGGCAGGATGAAACTGTTCGCCATTAAGTGAAATAATGCGAACTTTCTCTTGACACTCTTTTCATCGGTCTGTTATATCTATCGCGTTTTCGGCACAAGAAAAATTTATTCCTTTTGCGTGGAGGTAGTTGTGACTAAAGCGGATCTTGTCAACGCTATGGCAGAAAAGGCCGGCCTGACCAAGGCTGACGCCGAGAAGGCTCTTAAAGCATTTACCGATGCAGTGACCGAGGCTCTTAAGGCTGGCGAAAAGGTGTCCCTGGTTGGTTTCGGTACATTCAGCGTTGGTGAGCGCGCGGCTCGCACCGGTCAGAATCCCCAAACCGGCGAGAAGATCCAGATTGCAGCTGCCAAGTCGCCGCGCTTCAAAGTCGGCAAGGCCCTCAAGGACTCGGTCAACTAAATTGACCAAGCTCCTTCTCGGAGTTTAGAAAAGATCTGATGGATAACAGCCCTCAACGCAGGTCTGGTCTGCAGAGAGTTTAGCATGGACCACACGGGGCTGTAGTAGAGTCGGTTACAACGCCGGCCTGTCACGCCGGAGGTCGCGGGTTCGAGTCCCGTCAGCCCCGCCATTTTCTCCATTGTGGGCGAATAGCTCAGCTGGGAGAGCATCGGCCTTACAAGCCGAGGGTCACAGGTTCGATCCCTGTTTCGCCCACCAAATTAAGCTCAATCGACCAACACGGGGCTGTAGTAGAGTCGGTTACAACGCCGGCCTGTCACGCCGGAGGTCGCGGGTTCAAGTCCCGTCAGCCCCGCCATTGAATCAAGCCGAAAGAGGCGATCCCAAAAGGATCGCCTCTTTTGCTATGAGCGGCAGCAGCTTGACAGACCAAAAGACCCTTCTCTATGATGTTTCAGTCATCAATTCATCCATGCAGGCCTGTGGCCTTAAAGGAGCTATTCCATGATTCGACCGTTGACTAAACTAATTCTTGCTATTGGAGTTATCTGTTTATTGGTTCAACCGGCGCTCAGTGCCCCGCAACCGCCGACGGTCCTGGCCAAGGTCGGCGGGATCCCGGTCACCCGTTACGAATTGCAGCGGGAGGTGCAGAAGGTTCTGCCGCTGCAGGTGAGTTTCCATGGGGGCGTCAGCCAGGAGAAGATCGCTGCGATTCAGAAAGAGGCCATGGACAACCTGATCGAGCGTGGCCTCAAGCTGCGTTATGCGCTGGATAAAGAAATCGCCGTGGAATCCAAGCTGGTCGATGACAACTTCAACACCATTCGCGGCCGCTACAAAACCGCCAAAGAGTTCGAGGCCGCCCTGGCGGGAGAGAGCGTGGCCGACTTCAGGGCCTCCATCTACCGGGAGTTGCTGGCGAAAAGGGTTCAGGATGTGGTGGTGAACGATCCGGCCAAGGTCAATGTGACCGATCAAGCGGTAAAGTCTTTCTATGACAAGCACGTCACCACCTTCAAGCGTCCAAAGCAGTTCAAGGCCAGCCATATCCTGATTAAGGTGGATCCCGCCAGTTCAGCCGAAGAGCGGGCCAAGCTCGAAGCCAAGGCCAAGGATCTTGCAGCCAAAGCCAAGAAGGGTGAGGATTTTTACAATCTGGCCTACTACAACTCCGATGACCGCAGCAAGTTTGTCGGCGGCAGCCTTGGAACCTTTCACGAGGGGCAGACGGTCAAGGAGTTCGAGCAGGCCTTGTTGGCCATGAAAGCCGGAGAAATTTCCGAGCCGGTCAAAACCCTGCATGGCTATCACATCATCCACCTGGAGGAAGTCAACCCTCCCCGGCAATTGACCTTCGACGAGGTTAAAGAGAAGATCCGGGCCGAGCAGGTTGAAAAGGCACAGGAGGCTCTTGCCGTCGATTGGCTCAAGGGCTTGAAGGGTGCTTACACCGTGGAGCGGTTTGACCAGTGAGACGTTTGTTGGCCAGTTGCGGGTGCTTCTTGCTGTTGAGTTTCCTCGGCGGCTGTGCCGGCGTTGGGCAGACGGTGGTCTGGGGTGATCCAACCCAGAACCTGATCTGGCCCGAGCCTCCCGACCAACTGCGACTGCGTTATCTGCGTACCCTGGTCGGACCTCAGGACTTTGAGGATTCTGGCCGCAAGGGTCAGTTATTTCGCTGGCTCACTGGTGAGGTGGCGCAGAATGTTCCGTTAATCTCCCCCTATGGGGTGACCGCCGACGGCGAAGGGCGGGTCTGGATGTCCGACCCCGAGGCCGGGTTGGTGCATTTGTTTGATCTTCGGCGCAAAAGTGTTGATTACCTGCAAGGGGGGGACAACCTACGCTTTCGTGCCCCCCTTGGGGTTGCTTACGATCCTGCCCGCAAGCGACTGTTGGTGGCTGATGGCGCGCTGAAACAAGTGATTGTTCTCGATGCCGAGAAGGGCCGGTTGTTGGGGCAGTGGGCGCCACCGGGTGGGTTCGGCCGCCCGGCAGGCATTGCCCTGGACCGCCAGGGTCAGCTCTATGTCACCGATGTTCTGACTTCGCAGATCGAGATTTTCAGTCCTGACGGGGCACACCTGCGCAGCTTGCGCAGTCAGGTCCGGCCCCAGGAAGGCTTTAATCGACCGACTAATCTCTGGGTCGACCAGCAGGGGCGCGTTTACGTGGTCGATGCCATGAACTTTCAGGTCGAGGTGCTGGCTGCTGATGGCAGCGCTCTCGGAACCATCGGCGGACTTGGAGACACTCAGGGTCATTTCGCCCGCCCCCGGGGGATTGCGGTCGATTCCGAGGGGCACGTCTATGTGGCCGATGCAACCTTCGACAATGTTCAAGTTTTTGACCTGACCGGGCAGTTGCTGCTGGTTTTCGGCGAATCGGGGAAGAAACCAGGGCAGTTTTCCCTCCCCGCTGGTCTGTTTATCGATAGCCATGATCGCCTTTATGTTGTCGATTCCTTCAATCAGCGGTTGCAGATCTTTCAATATCTCTCCGGAGCAAAACGGCAACAGTAGCCGCGATCGGTATTGAATTTGCATTAAATGGCCGTGACCTGCTCCCAAGTCGGGATGCTGGCACAAAGGAACAACGAGGGTGACCATGAAGGTTTCGGGGCTGATTTTCGGCTTTATCTTGTTGCTAGGTGGAATGACTACTCCTCTGTGGGGCGCCATGGATGTCCCCAGTGAGTTGTTGGGCTTCAATGGCGGGGTCAACGATAATCCGCACAATCTCTCCAAGATGGCGACCCACGGAAAGATCCAGGCCGTCGACGACGGCTCCATCGAGGCAACCCGGATCTGCATTTATTGCCACACCCCCCATGGCGCCACCGCCCAGTCAACCCTTTGGAACCGCCGTCCTCCTGCAAATATGGGCGGATTCCCCCTCTACGACCAGAGCGCCATCGTCATCGGCAATCCGGCGATCAGCAGCACCAGCAAGTACAAGCTGGATGCTGATCAGGGCGCGGGGGATGAGTATCCCAATGGCGCCACCAAGCTTTGCCTGTCCTGTCACGACGGGGCCACCGCCATCGGCACCATGACGGTTGGAGCGCCCATTGCCATGAATTACGACACCCTGGCCGATCGTCCGGCTTCTGCCTTCGCTATCCTCGATCCGTCCGTCTTTAACCGAACCCATCCGGTCTCTTTCGTTTATTCCGGAGCCGTTATCGTCTATATCAACGGTCCGGGCGGCAAGATTGGGTACACGGCGCCGACTGACCCCGATGTGCAGTTGGATAGCCAGAATCGGATGCAATGCACTACCTGCCATGACCCCCATCGGCACACCCGCAAGGGTGCTTACACCCTACCGTTTTGGGCCAATAAGGACCTTGGAATCGATTCTGGAAATCTGGGAAATAATGACTATGACAATACTTGCAAACAATGCCATGGAGCCACCCCTGGAGCCCCGATTCATTAATCATCGTCTTGTAATTGCTTGGGCGCTGGCCTTGCTGGGCCTCTGCTTGCTGATGTTGCCACCGAACGCTTTGGCTGCGGTTGCTAAAGGTGGTGTGCTCAGCGGTGCCCATGGCGACCTTTCGTCCATGCCGAAATCCTGCCGGGCCTGCCATCGCGGCATGGCCATGGCCATCGATGGTGAAGAGGCGGTGTGCCTGACCTGTCACGGCCCCCGCTCCGCAAGGGACAAGATGGTGCAGGCCGGCTATCTCAAGGATGTTGGGCTGAATCAAGTGGCCGACATCTCCAATGAGCTGCGCAAGCCCTACAATCATCCGGTGCTGACCCGCGCAGGGATTCATCGCAATGGCGAAGCCCTTCCCGAAGAGTTGGTCAATGCCGCCCGCCACTCCGAGTGTGTCGATTGCCATCACCCGCACATGGTGGAAAAAGACAAGCCCTTTCGCGGTCTGAAGGGGAAGCGGGTTGGCAATTTTATTGCCGATCTGCAGAACGAATATGAGCTCTGTTACAAGTGCCACGGCGACAGCGCCAATCTGCCGGCCAACAGCACCAGCAAGAAGGCGGAATTCAAAACCACCAACCCCTCCTTCCACCCGGTGGAAGCCGAGGGGCGCAGCACTTTCGTGATCAGCCTGAAAGCCCCCTACGCTGCCCGCAAGGAGCGGCCCGACGAGATTTCCCAGATCGGCTGTAGCGACTGCCATGGCAGCGACAACCCCAATGCTCCCAAGGGCCCCCACGGTTCCAATCACCGGGGGTTGCTGAAGGAGAATTACGACATGGTCGACGGCCTGCCCGAGAGCGAGGCCGCCTACGCCCTCTGTTATCGCTGTCACAATCGGACCAGCATTCTCGGCAACGAAAGTTTCCCTTGGCACGCCCAGCACATCGAGGGGAACCGGGCTACCAACCAGCCGGGTACCTCCTGCTTCACCTGTCATGACGCCCACGGCAGTACCCGTTATCCGGCGCTGCTGCGCTTCAACGAGCAGGTAGTGCGACCCAACGTCAACGGCAAGCTCGAGTTCAAGGCGCAGGGGGTTGCGAGCCGCCATGGTTCCTGTCTGCTGAACTGCCACGGGGTCGAACACAATCCAAAATCCTATTGAGTTCTCAATAGGCTAGCATTGCCGCGGGGCCGAACGGGAAGACTGTTCGGCCCCGTACCTGTTTGGTCTTTTTCATTCAATTTCATTGGCTGATGTGGTATCAATACCGACTATGCTATCGTTCTCATGCAAAGTCGGCACCTCCGACGGCCGGGTGCTGGAAAAGGAATTTGAAGCCGCCAGTGCCGAGATCCTGCGGGAAAATCTCGAAGGACAGGGTTTCTTTGTCTTCCAGGTGCGGCGCCGGCCGCTGGCCTTTTTGTTCAGCAAGGAAGCCAGCAGCGCCCGCCTCAGCGGTCGCCGGTTTTTGTCCTTTAATCAAGAGTTTCTGGTGCTGATCCGTTCCGGCCTGCCGATTCTGCAGGTTCTGGATACCATCACCGAGCGGATGGAAGCTGGCCCCTTGCTGGAAGTGCTGCGAGACATCCGCAACGAGGTTAAGGGCGGGAGTATGCTTTCGGAGGCGTTTGCCAAGTTTCCGCGGATTTTCCCCCACCTCTACATCGCCTCGGTGCGGGCGGGAGAGAAGACCGGGGATCTGCCTGTGACCCTGGCCCGCTATCTGGTTTACCAGAAGCGCCAAGAGGCCTTGAAGGCAAAAATCAAGGGGGCGTCTTTTTATCCGGTGCTGCTGACCATCGCTGTGTTGGTGGTGCTGGCTTTCATGCTGCTTTACGTGGTGCCGAGCTTTACCCAGATTTACGCCGACGCCAACGCCCAGCTGCCGCTGATGACCCGCATGCTGATCGGAGTTTCCACCGGCCTGGTCAGTTGGCTGCCGTTGCTGTTGCCGGCCCTGATTGTGGCGATTGCCGGCGTGCGGCTTTATGGCTCTTCAGCCCCCGGTGCTTTGCTGATCGATCGGTTCAAGCTGAAGGTTCCCTTTTTTGGTCCTTTGTTTCTCGATTATGCCCTCTCCGGATTTTGCCGGACCTTCGGCACTACCCTGGCCAGCGGCATCCCAGCGGTGCAGGCGATGCAGATGTCCCGGGGGACCTTGAACAACCGGGTTCTCGAAGAGGCGATGGTGCGGGCGGTGCAGCGGGTCGAAGAAGGGGTGACCATCTCCTCGGCGATTGAGCAGACCGGCTATTTTCCGGTGATCGCCCTGCGGATGATCGGAGTCGGTGAGGCCAGCGGCGCCCTCTCCGAGATGCTGGCGGATGTGGCGGAATATTACGAAGAGGAAGTGGAGCGTCGGCTTGATCGGCTGACGACCCTGATCGAGCCGATCATGATGCTGGCCATGGGTCTACTGATCGGCGGCATCGTGGTCGCCATGTATATCCCAATTTTCCAGATGGGCGCTACGGTACGTTAACTCCGGAAACGAGTCGCAATCTGATGCATTTCTCTTTTCAGCGAAAAAAAATCGGCGAAATTCTGGTCGAGATGGGGGCGATTGCCCCTGCCGAGGTGGCCTTGATTCTGCAGCGCATGCAGCCTCAGGGGCTCAATTTCGGCTCCACAGGAGTGGCCGAGAACTTTTTCAACGACGACATTCTGGCCCAGGCCCTGTCCCGTCAATTCCAGCTCTCCTACATCGATCTCGATGGCTTTCTCCCTGACCTGCAGTTGATCTCGTCCCTGCCGGCCGGTCTGACCCACCGTTATCAGTTTATTCCCATCGAGCAGCTTGAGACCGGATTGGTGGTCGCGATTGCCGACCCGACCGATGTGTCTCGTCTCGACGATCTGGAATTGCTGCTGGCGATGCCGCTAACCTTTCGCCTGGCGGCCAAAAGCAAGATTCTGCGGCTGCTTGATCGGGGCGAAGGCTCTCAGCGGGTGCTCAAGGAAGTCTCCGAAGACTTTAAATTGCAACTGGTCAAGGAGACCGACAAGGGCGAAGAGGTGTTATCGATCGAAAAGATGACGGCCGATACCAGCCCGATTATCCGCTTGATCGATTCCACCCTGTTCGATGCTCTGAACAAGCGCGCCAGTGACATCCATATCGAAAGCAACCTCGAAGGCGTAGTAATCAAGTACCGGGTCGACGGCGTTCTCTATCGCGCCACCGAACCGCTGGGAACCCGCTTCCAGGGGCCGATCATCTCCCGGATCAAGGTCATGAGCGAGCTCGATATCTCCGAGCGGCGGATTCCGCAGGACGGCCGTTTCAAAGTCCGTATTGGCAATAAATCCATCGACTTCCGGGTTTCGATCATGCCGAGCATCTTCGGCGAAGATGCGGTCATCCGGATTCTGGATAAGGAAACCATCGCTTCCGACCTCAAGGGGTTGACTCTGGAGGCCCTCGGGGTCAGTGGCCGGGAGCTCGGACGGTTCCGCCGCTTGATCCGTGAGCCCTATGGCATGGTGTTGGTGACAGGGCCGACCGGTAGTGGCAAGACCACCACCCTCTACGCGGCGCTTTCGGAGATCAACAACGAGGAAGAAAAGATCATCACCATCGAAGATCCGGTGGAGTACCAGCTCAAAGGAGTGGTGCAGATCCCGGTTAACGAAAAGAAGGGGCTGACCTTTGCCCGCGGTCTGCGCTCGATCCTGCGCCACGACCCCGACAAGATCATGGTCGGGGAGATTCGCGACTCGGAAACGGCGCAAATTGCCGTACAGTCGGCGCTTACCGGTCACCTGGTCTTCACCACCGTGCACGCCAACAACGTATTCGACGTGCTCGGTCGCTTCCTGCACATGGGGATCGATCCGTACAACTTCGTCTCCTGTCTCAATTGTGTTGTCGCCCAGCGGTTGGTGCGAAAGATCTGTCTCAAGTGCAAACAGCCGGTGCGCTATGATCGGGAAACCCTGGAAGAGTCGGGGCTCGATTATCAGAAATATCGCGACTTCACTTTTTACGAAGGGGCAGGGTGCGATGAATGCCATGGCGTCGGTTACCACGGCCGCAGTGCCATCGTCGAATTGTTGGCTCTCAATGATGAGTTGCGCGAGCTGATCGTCAACAAAAGCCCGGTGACCCGCCTGAAACAGGCAGCTCGCGCTTCGGGGACCTCGTTTTTGCGTGAAGCCGCCCTGGAAAAGCTGTTTCTCGGAATAACCACCCTCAAGGAAATCAACCGCGTGACCTTTGTCGAATCGGTGGAGTGAGAGTGATTCTGCGTAATTACCTCGGACTGGATTTACGTCCCGACCAGCTTCTTGGTGTCGCCCTGCGCCGCCGCGGCAACAAGGCGGTCTTGACCGGCCATCGGACCCAGTCGCTGGCGGCGGGAGTCGTCGTCCCCTCGGTGCGGGATCCGATCATTCGCGATGCCCGCCGCTTCAGCGAAGCGCTGCGGGAGACCCTTGGCCCCCTGGCCGGCGGTGAGGACCGGATCGCCCTGTCGCTGCCGGAAGGGAGCGGGCGGGGGCTGCTGACCGAAGTGGAATCCCCCTTCAAATCCCGGGACGAAGGGATTGAAGTGCTCAAATGGCAGTTGAAGGGTAACTTTCCCGTCGACCCCAAGGAGTTGCATCTCGACTACCAGGTCCTCGAGCGACGGGAAAATGGCCGCTTGCGCCTGGTGGTGGCTTTTCTGGCCCGCGGGGTGTTGATGCAGTTGGAAGAACTGTTTGCCGCCGTGGGGTTCAATCCGGCCCTGATCGACTTTCACACCCTGAACGTTTTCAACTATTACCAGGGGCGCCAGGAACTCGGGGAAGACTTCGTGCTGGTCGGGTTCGAAGGCGGCTCCTTCAGTCTGCAGTATTATCAGAATCGACTGCTGGCGTTTCATCGCAGTCGCGACATCGAAGGTCAGGCCGAAGCGGTATTTCAGGAGGTCAATCGTACTCTGGCCGGTTGTCGGGAGTCCCATCCCGGCTTGACCCGCTCGCCGGTTTTTCTGCATTGCATTGACGAATCCTGCGCCGGGGTGCGGGAAGCTTTGCGTTCGCTGTTCGATCGCGAAATTACTGTACTTGAGCCGCACCTGGAGCGGATGATGCCGGTCCCCCTGGTGTTCAAATCCGGACAGGATAAGGCCCTGGTGGCGGCTATTGGGGTTGCGGAGCGGTTGCTGTGAGGAGACGGGCATGAAGCTGACATTGAATCTCGCCTCCCGTACCTACCTCAACCGGCGGGCGTTGACCACTTTTTACTGGGTTCTGATCACGGCGCTGGTGGCCCTGCTGGTGTTCAATCTGGTCTTTTTCTATCGCAGTCAGATTCAGGCGCAGCAGATTCGTGGCCACCTGGAGGAACTCGATCGCGATCTGGTCAAGGGCCAGGGGGAGACGCAGACCTTCAACCAGGCGGCCTATGAGGACTTGCTGACCGAGGTTGAGGCTGCCAACGACATTATCGCCAAGGACAGCTTTCGCTGGTCCGAACTCTTGGGGCAGTTGGAGGAGTTGGTTCCCGAAGGGGTGGCTCTGCGCAGTATTCAACCCGATTTCAAGGCCGGATCCCTGGCGCTGCAGGGGGTTTCAGAGGATATTCCCCAACTGCGGACTTTCCTGGATCTGCTGGTAGCCGATGAGCGCCTTGGCGATGTCACCTTGTTGCAGCAATCCCGGATCCTGGTCAAAGACCCTTCCGGAAAGGAATCGACTGTGGTCGCCTTCTCCGTTGCCGTTAAGGGGGCCTTCTAACATGGCCAGAGAGTCGTTGCTTGTCGCCGCCTGGCGCTTTAATCGCAAATATCCGCTGATCATCCTCGGATTGCTGCTGCTCAATCTGCTGGTGTACTTCCTCATGGTTTACCTGGTGACCCCTTGGGTGGGTGGGTTGGAGCGCCGCTTTATCGAACAACAGGCGCAGGTGCGCCAGACCCAGCAGGGGTTGGCTGCCCTGGCGACGCCGCAATCTATTTTCCGCCAGGGCCAGAGTGATTTACAGAGCTTTCGGGAACAGGTGCCGCTGCGCAGCGAATTCCCGGCACTGATGAGCGATCTCTACCTGTTGGCGCTCAAGGCTGGTTTGGATATCGAACGCATCACCTACGACCCTAAGATTCTCACTGAAGCCGAAATGCTGCGTTACGGTCTGGTCTTCGCCGTTGCGGGAGATTATGGCCAGGTCAAGTTGTTCGTCCACTCCCTGGAGCAGTCTTCGCGGCTGATCGCCATCGAGGAAATCGCCCTCAGCAGCGGCGAGAACGACCAAGGAAAAACCAGCGTGCTGTTGCGGTTGCGGCTTTCGACCTATTTTAAGGCAGATCCCTCATGAGCCGGCAGCGATTGATTCTGACCCTGGTATTCGGTTTGCTGCTGTTGGCCCTGGGCTATGCCTACTGGGCGACACCGCGGCAGCAGAAGGTGGCCGCGAAAAGCCCCGCCAAGGCTGCTGAGGGGCGCGAGGCCGAAGTAAGTGTCGCCACCAGCGCACCCCGGGGAACCTTGCGGCTGGATCTTCTGCAACGGGACGATGAGGGCTTCCCGGGGTTCAAACGCGATCTTTTCAGTCTAAAAAAACCGGCACCGCCGCCGCCTCCCATGCCGCCGCCGATGCAGATGCCGGTCAGGCCGCTGCTGCCGCTGACGCCCGCCGTCGACCAGGAAGCTGGCTCGGTGGCCAGGGCCCTGGGGCAATTCACCTTTCTCGGTTTTTTGCAGAAGGACGGCGCCAAAACCCTTTTTCTCTCCAACCAGGGAGAGATCTTCGTAGCCAAAAAGGGGGATGCCTTCGGTAAACAGAAAGAATTCATCATTACCGATGTCAGCGCCGAAACCCTGACCATCCGCCAGGGGAGCGGTCCCGGAGTCATCACCGTCTCGCTGAAAGAGCAGCAGCCCCTGGCTCCGGCGGCCAATCGTCCCCAACCGGCTCAACCGCAGCGCCCGGGGTTGCCGCCGATGACTATCCAGCCGCTGCCGGAGGACCTCCATCGGCAGGCGGCTGAGGGTGGGGTTGTTGAACCGGCTGCTCCAGAGGCCGAGCAGGCGCCGGAAGAGGACGGAGAGGAGTTGGCGGCGGAGGACGCGACGATGCAATTCGGTCCCCAGCGGCTAACCCCCCCCGCGCAAAATCAGGCGGCGCCGAATACTCCGACTGGGGCCCCGAACCCATCGGGACTTCAATTTCCCGGCATGAATTGATCCGGACCGAGTCTATCCTAGACCGCTAACAATAAGGTTATCTCATGGCCCGATTGTCACCGCAGAAAATCATTGTCAGCGCCCTGCTCTGGGTCGCTATCGGTGGATGTTCCGCCAACCCGGCGTTTCTGGCCGGAGAAGACTTTTACCGCCAAGGTCGCTATGACGAGGCGGTCAGGGAATTTTCCCAGGCGGTGTCCAAACAGCCCGATAAATACGAATACCAGTTGCGGCTTGCCAAATCCAAAGACATGGCCGCTCAAAACCATTTGGCCCGTGGCCGCAAATTGGCGGAGCAGGACCACTTGGCCGAGGCTGCCACCACCCTGAGACTTGCCTTGGAATTGTCGCCTGGATTGCAGGCGGCCCAGAATGAATTGACCAAAGTCGAGCAGTTCCAGCAGGCGGAGAAGCTGATCGAGGAAGCCGATGGCTTTTATCGAGCTCGGCGGTTCCAGCAGGCCAAATCCAACCTGCAGCAGGCCCTGCAGGTGCGACCCAACGACAAGCGCGCCCTGGAGCTGCTGGAAATGGTTCGGCAGACGCCGGTGGTGATGATGGATGGCTTTGAACTTGAGATTACCTCGGACAAACCGATCACCCTCAAGTTCAAGGATGCCAATATCCGCGATGTGTTCAATATTCTGAGCAAACTCTCCGGGGTCAATTTCATCTTCGACGAGGACGTGAAAACCCAGAATGTCACCGTTTTTCTGGAAGAAGGGACCTTCCCCCAGGCCTTGGAACTGGTGCTGAAGATGAACAGCCTCGGCAAAAAGGTGCTAAACAGTAAGAACATCATCATCTATCCGCGGACCAAGGATAAGGACAAGAAGTACGACGATCAGGTCATCCAGACATTCTATCTCTCCAACATCGATGCCAAAAAAGCAGTCAATATGCTGCGCACCATGCTGCAGCTTCGTAAGATCTACGTCCACGAAGAACTCAACGCGCTGGTCATCCGCGACACCCCGGATACCATCAAACTGGCCCAGCAGATCATCGAAAGTGCCGACCGGGCGGATTCGGAAGTGGTTTTCGATCTCGAGCTGATCGAGGTCAACCATTCGGACAGGCTCGATTTCGGTCCAAAACTCAGTGCCTATTCGGTCTCCCTTGGTATGGGAGAATCAACGACCACTACCACTACCACTGGCACCTCGACCAATTCTGGTTTCCGCACCACAGACCTAACCTCGGGGCTGAGCAGCCTGGAATCCTTCTACTCGATCCCTACAGCCCAGTTCGACTTTCTCAAAACCAGAACGGATGCCGAGACCCTGGCCAATCCTCGGATTCGTGTGAAGAACAAGGAAAAATCCAAGGTCCATATCGGCAGCCGGGAGCCGGTGGTGACCGTTACCCTCTCCGGCGGCAGCGACACCGGCACCCGCCAGGACAACGTCCAGTATGTCGATGTCGGGGTCAAGCTCGACATCGAACCAAATATTCAGCTCGACGACACCATCGTCACCAAACTCAATCTCGAAGTCAGCAACGTTTCCGGCCGCCAGACCACCGCCAGCGGTACCCAGGTGTTGACCATTACCACCACCAACGCCCAAACTTCGCTGACGCTGAAAAACGGCGAGCGTACCATCATCGGTGGCCTGGTACGGGACGATGTCAGCAAGGGCAAGAACACCATCGCTTTCCTCGGAGATCTGCCGCTGATCGGCAGTCTTTTCACCAGTCACAACAACACCAAAAGCAAGCGGGAAATCCTGCTTTCCATTACCCCGCACATTGTCCGCAGTGTGGAAATGCCGCGGGCGGATGTGGCCAGCATCTGGTCTGGCGGCGAGGACGATCTCAAGGCCGGGGCGAATTTCGGTGCCTTTGCTACCACCTTTGTGCCAGCCACCGAACAGCCTCCGGTCGCTCCCAGCCCGGCGCAGCAGGCTCCTGAGGGTTTCCCGGTCCTGCAGCAGGGTCTTCACGGTCCCCCTCAGGTTTCCCCGGTGGTCCAGCCGGCAGTAAGTCCTTCGATTGATACCGCTCCGGTTCCGCCTGCGCCGGCACTCTCTCCGCCTGGGGTTTTCACCCCGCCGGCAGCGATTGCCACACCGGTTTTGCCGGTCCCTGCTCCTGCTGCACCGCCGACGTTGACACCGACTGCGCCTATGACCACATCGGCGGTGGTTCCGACCCCTGCGGTCAGCGCGCCGACTCCCATTCCCGCGGGCGTTCCGGTGACTCCGGTGGCACCACCGGCTCCGGCAGTGGAAGGTCTGGCCCAAGTCTCGGTTCCCGGCAGCGAAATCGCCGGGGTGCGTAAAAGCGGTCGGGTCTTTTTCCAGGGTCCGCTGCTGGTCAAGACGGGCGAACAGTTCAGTCTCGATGTGCAGGTCGATGAGGTGGAGAACCTCTACAGCGCGCCGCTGTTCGTCGGCTATGATGCCAAGAGCCTGACTTTGGTGCGGACCGAAGAGGGGAGTTTCCTCAAGCAGGGGGGACAGACCACTATTTTCACCACCAGTGACGACGCCGAGCGCAACCAGTTGATCGTCGGCTACAAGCAGGGGGTTGGCGGCAAGGGGGCCAGCGGCAGCGGTTCTCTGTTCCGGTTGGTGTTCCGCGCCAAGGCCGCCGGCAAGGCTGTGCTGGATCTGAACAAAATCAATTTCCGCGACCCCAGCGGTAACCGCCTGTCCATCGATCGCTCGGACTTGACTGTGGAGATTCGTTGAGTTGACCTGCTTGCGGTGGCTTGGACGATCGGGCGAGCGGGGACTGACTCTGATCGAGTTGGTCATCGCCATGGCTCTGCTCGCCATTCTGGCGGCTGCGGTGCTGCCGATGGCCGAGGTCAGCGTACGGCGGACCAAGGAGCTGGAATTGCGGCGCAACCTGCGGATCATGCGTACCGCCATCGATGACTACAAGGCCGATTTCGACACGGCCGTGAAAGAAAAGAAGATTACCTCCGCTATCAATGAAAGCGGTTACCCCGAAAGCCTGGAAACGTTGCTTGAAGGGGATGATTTCGGCGGTCTGTATCCCTACAAGCGCAAGTACCTGCGGCGGATTCCCCGCGATCCCTTCGATGAGTACGATGACGGCTGGGGGCTGCGGGCCTATGCCGACGATGCCGATTCCACCGTCCACGGCGGGGGGGACGTCTATGATGTCTACTCCCAGAGTGACGGCATCGGTCTGGACGGAACTCCCTACAACACCTGGTAGGATTGGTATGAAACTGAACACTTTTCGCCGTGGATCGTCCACGGGTTTTACCCTGATCGAGTTGCTGATTGTCATGTCGATCATTGGCATTCTGGCCGCCATCGCCGTCCCCAGCTATCAGCGCAGTCTGATCAAGGCCCGGGAAGCGGTTCTGCTGGAGGATCTCTACCAGATGCGACGGGCGATCGACTCCTATTTCGCCGACCGCATCAGCTATCCCGATTCCCTGGAGAGTCTGGTGGAGAATAAATACCTGCGCGGCATTCCCCGGGATCCCTTCACCGAATCGGCCGACACCTGGACTACGGTGCCGCCCGAACCCTCCCCTGAAGGGGAACTGGCCAAGGGGGGGGTGTTTGACGTGCGTAGTGGCAGCGAACTGATGGGACTCAACGGAGTTCCCTACAACGAGTGGTAGGTTCATGATTCAGTTTCACAACGTTTGTAAGGCCTACCAGAAAGATTCCTCCGCTCTGGAAGACATTACCCTGACCATCCCCAAGGGGGATTTCGTTTATCTCACCGGTCCCTCCGGCGCTGGTAAGTCAACCCTGCTCAAACTCCTCTATTGCGCGGAAAAACCGAGCCGGGGGGTGATTCTGGTCAACGGCCAGAACATCACCCGCATGAGTTCCCGGCAGATTCCCTATCTGCGTCGCCGGGTTGGGGTGGTGTTCCAGGATTTTAAGCTGCTCAACAGCCGCACTATTTTCGAAAATGTCGCCTTCCCCCTGGAAGTTCAGGGCAAGCGGCGTTTCGAGGTCAGTCAGAAGGTCTACCAGGCCTTGAAGCTGGTTGGGTTGGAGCACAAGCTGAAGAAACACCCTCTGGAACTCTCCGGTGGTGAGCAACAACGGGTCGCCATCGCCCGGGCTCTGGTGATCGACCCCCAGGTGCTGCTGGCCGATGAACCGACCGGAAACCTCGACGACGCCAATACCGCCGAAATCATGAACCTGTTCAAGGGAGCCAACGCCCGGGGTTCGACGGTGGTGCTGGCGACCCACGACAAGGCGATGATCCGTCAGTTCCCCCGCCGCACCATTGTTCTGGCCGATGGCCGGGTGGTCTCCGATATTGTTCCCTGAGCCACCTCTCTTGCGACTTCCGCCAAGGATCCGATTGTGTTCGCTCACCTGATCTACATGGTTCGCCGGGCGCTGCGCAATATGCGCCAGAGCCCGTTTCTCTGTTTTGCCGCCATCGGTACCGTGGCGGTGGCCCTGACCATCCTGGCCTTTTTCGCTATTATCGTGCAGAACGTGCAGAACCTCACCGCCCACTGGAGCGAAGAGGTGCAGGTGGTGGCCTACATTGATACTCTGCCTGAAGAGCGGGTTTTGAACAGTTGGCAGGCAGAGTTGCGCCAGCTTGCCGGGGTTCAGGGGGTGCAGTTTGTCTCCCGTGCGGAGGCCTTCTCCCGTTTCAAAAAGCGGATGGGGGAAAATGCTGACCTGCTCGATGGTTTGAACGCCGATTTTCTCCCCGCCTCGTTGGAAATCGCTCTGAAGCCAGAGGCCCGCAACCAGGCCGGGGTTGCCCTGGTGCTCAGTCAGCTGCGGAAAAACTCCAGTTTCTCCGATCTGCGCTATGGCCAGGAATGGCTCGAGCGCTTCGAGACCTTCGTCGCCCTGCTGCGGGTCGCCGGCGCCATCCTTGGCGGATTTCTGCTGTTTGCCACCCTCTTTATTGTTTCCAACACCATCAAGCTGACCCTTTACGCCCGTAAAGATGAGCTGGAAATCATGGCCCTGGTCGGCGGCACCACGGCGTTCATCAAGTTTCCCTTTCTGATTGAAGGGGCTATGCAAGGGGTTTGCGGCGGCATTCTGGCTCTTGGCTGCAGTTTCGGGTTGTTCCAGTTTTTCCTCCGCGAAGGGCTGGGGACGGTGTTGCTCTCCTCGGGGGTGAGTCAAATCGGTTTTTTGCCTTTCCCCTGGCAGGCCGGTCTGGTTGCGGCCGGTACCGCCCTCGGATTTTTCGGGAGCCTCTTTGCCCTGCGCAAACTGGTACGGATCTGATTGTGCCGATGCGTTTCGTCATCCTTCGCCCTTATCTGCTGCTGCTCAGCCTCAGTTGCTGTTTGCTGTTGTCCGTCCCTGCGATAGGGGCCGAAGGGGTGGCGGCCAGCAAGAAAAATCTCGAAGAAATCGAACGCCGGATTCAGGAAACCAAAAAAAATCTCGAAGAAAAAAAGACCAAAGAGAAAACCCTGGCCACCGAGTTGGGGAAGGTCGAGTCTGAACTGGGGAGCATCAAAGGCCGAATCTCCGGTTTGACCCAGAAAGTCACCGCCCTTGATGGCGATATCGCCTCCCAGCAGGAGCAGGCCCGCCTGGCCAAGGCCGAAATTGCCGGGCAGGAGGCTTTGGTGCGGCGACGGTTGGCGGCCCTGTACAAGGGCGGGGAGACCGGTCTGCTGCGGATCCTGTTCTCATCCGGTTCACCGGCGCGGATGGCGGAGGACCATGACTATTTCGGGCGGATGATTCGCCGCGACCGGGAACTGATTGCCAGTTTCCGGCAGAAATTGGCCGAGAGCGAACGGGCCGCGGCCAAGTTGGCAGAATTGCAGGCGGAGCATAAAAACCTGTTGGAGCGCCGCAAAGGGGAAGAGCAGGCTCTTAAAAAAGCCCAGCGACTCAAGGAGGATGTGCTCGGGCAGGTGCGGCGGGACCAGGTCTCCCTCGCTGACCGCTTAAAGGAATTGAAGGAGCGCGCCGCCCGCATGAGCGGCCTCCTCAAAAAACTTGAATCGGAAAAACCCCGGGCGTATAGTGGGTCCCCGACCCAGTTCTCCGGCCAGAAAGGGCGGCTTCCCTGGCCGGCCAAAGGTCCTTTGCGGGTCCGTTTTGGTTCCGGGGTTCACCCCGAATTGGGAACCCAGTACGACAGCCACGGCATCGAAATCGGCGTTGATGGCGAGCAGCCGATGACGGCGGTCTGGAAGGGGCAGGTTATCTACGCCAATGCCTTCAAGGGCTACGGCAACCTGATGATTCTTGACCATGGGGATAAGTTCTATACCCTGTATGCGCAGGCCTCGCGGCTGGTGAAAAAAGTCGGCGATTCCGTTGGCCAGGGCGAGGTGGTCGGCTACTCCGGGTTTGATGGCAACCGCACCGTCTATTTTGAAATTCGCCATCGCGGCACCCCCCTCGATCCCGGGGCCTGGCTGGCGCCACGTTAACCCCTTCGGGAGACCGATCGATGTATAAAAGCAAAGGGTTTCGCACCCTGGTGCTGTTGTTGCTGCTGCTGACTCTGGGTTGGATCTCCTTCGGTTCGGAAAGCCGTCCCCGTCTGGCCGAAGCTGCAGAGGAGTATCAGGAACTGCAGCTTTTTACCGACGTCCTGGCGATCGTGCGCCGCAGTTACGTGGAAGAGGTGCCGATGAAGGATCTGGTCTACGGCGCCATCAACGGCATGCTCGCGGCCCTCGATCCCCACTCCTCCTTCATGCCTCCCGATGTCTACAAGGAAATGAAAATCGATACCCGCGGCGAGTTCGGCGGTCTCGGTATAGAGATCACTATTCGCGACGGCGCTCTCACTATCGTTTCCCCCATCGAGGATACTCCGGCTTTCCGGGCCGGATTACAGGCCGGCGACCAGATCCTGAAAATCGAAGACAAGCTGACCAAAGACATGAGCATCATGGATGCGGTCAAGCTGATGCGCGGTCCCAAGGGGGCCAAAATCACCATCACGGTGTTCCGTGATGGATTTGAAAAACCCAAAGAATTCACTCTTGAGCGGGAGATCATCAAGATCAAGAGCGTTAAGGGCAAAACCCTGCAGGAGGGTTACGGTTACCTGCGCATCACCCAGTTCCAGGAGCGTACCGGCGATGACCTGCTGCGGGTTCTGGAGACTCTGCGCGATGCCAATCAGGGTCAGCTCAAAGGTTTGATTCTCGATCTGCGCAACAACCCCGGCGGTCTGCTGGACCAGGCGGTCAGCGTATCCGACGCCTTTCTGCGCGAAGGTTTGATTGTTTATACCGATGGCCGGGAAGAGGGGAGCAAGATGGAGTTCACCGCCCACGACCAGGGGACCGAACCCTCTTATCCGCTGGTGGTGCTGGTCAATGGTGGCAGTGCCAGTGCCTCGGAGATTGTTGCCGGTGCCCTGCAGGATCATGGCCGGGCGGTGATTCTCGGCACCCAAAGCTTCGGCAAGGGTTCGGTGCAGACCATCCTCCCCCTGAGCGATCATTCCGGACTGCGCTTGACCACCGCCCGCTACTTCACCCCGCGGGGAACCTCGATTCAGGCCAAGGGAATTACCCCTGATATCGTGGTCGAACAACTGGAACTGAATGCTAGCAAGGAAGGGCGGGGCTTCCGCGAAAAAGATCTGAAAAACCACTTCGAAACACCTGGTTCGAAGCAGGGTGATTCCGAATCGGAACCCGAAGCCCTACCGCTCTCCGATGGCGATATCCAGCGGGATTACCAGTTGATGCGCGCCCTCGACCTGCTCAAAGGGTTGCAATTGTTCGAAGGCTTCAAAGGTCAGAAGGCCGCCTGAGTCGTCACTTCAGAGTACTATCCGAAGGGGGACGTTTTCGTCCCCCTTCGCTTTTCTTCAAGGTCTTATGGCAGCCAAATCTATCCCCTCAAAGAGCCCCAAAAAGAAACCCAGAAAACCCTCTGCGAGCAAAAAAACCGCAGGCAAAGCGACCTCCCGGCAAACTCGAGTGCTACTGGCGGCGCTGTTTCTCTGCGCTTTTTTATTGATCAGCCTGGTGCTGCTGTCGCGGCTGCGGGAATCTTTGCCGCCGACCTCGCCCCCACCGATGGCTAGCGGGCAGGGGGCGCCGGCCGAGTTCAAGGCTCCGCCGGATAGCGATGCGGTGGAGCGCTCTTCCCTGGAACGGGTGGTGGCCGAGTATGTCCAGGCCAACCCCCCGGGGTGGCAGGTGCAGACTGGTGTCGGCGAACAGGGCGAATTGCAGCTGAGTGTTGCGGCGCCGGCCCCTGAACCGCAATGGCACGATGGTCTGCGCCAGGCTCTGGCCGGAGCGGCCCCCTTGGACCCGCCGGTCCTGGAACAACCGGCAGCTGAAGAAATCCTATTGTGGTGGCAGGGGAGTCTGCTGGCCAGGATCGTCTTTGCTCCGACCCTTATCCCCCCCAGCCCTGCCCAGCCGACGCCGGTGGTCAAGGCGCCGCGCCCGGCGGCCAAACCAATTCCCCGGCCCTCCCTTCACGGTGCGCCCAAGGTGGCCATCGTCATGGACGATCTGGGGATGGATATGGCGACGGCCAGAGCCCTGTTGGCCATCGATTTGCCGGTGACTTTCGCCATTCTCCCCTGGAACGAGAGGGCAACCCAGGTGGCCGAACTGGCCCATCAGGCCGGGCGGGAAGTGCTGATCCACATGCCGATGGAGCCGCAGGGCTATCCGGCCACCAAGCCCGGCCCCGAAGCGCTGCTGACCAGTCTCAACGACGGCGAACTGCGGCGCCGCTTTGCCGGTTATTTGGCCCGGGTGCCCCATGCCGTGGGCGGGAACAATCACATGGGGTCGCGCTTCACTGAAGATCGGGAGAAAATGCAGGTGGTGATCGGGGAGATGCAGGGGGCGGGACTGTTTTTTCTCGACAGCGTGACCTCTGGGAGTTCGGTCGGTTTCGAGGTCGCCCGGGAGATGGGGGTGCCGGCGGCGCGGCGGGACCGGTTTCTGGACAACGTCCAGGATACCGCCAAAATCGCTGCCGAATTGCGAAAACTGGCGCGCCAGGCCGCCCGCCAGGGCTACGCGATCGGCATCTGCCATCCCTATCCCCAGACCCTGGCCGCCCTGAGGCAGGAAGCAGACACCTTTGCCCGCGAGGGGGTGGAGGTGGTGCCGGTGTCAAAACTGCTGCTGCGTTGATCGCTAAGGGTCAGTGCAACTGGGCGGCGATGCGCTGGCGAATGGCGGCAAAAGCCTCGTGGTGTTCGTCGTAGAGAATCTCTTCGGGAAAGTCGCTGCCGACCTTGCGGATCAGCAGGAACCAGTCGCCCATGCGGCTTTCCTGATCCAGCAGGGTGCGGGAGACCAGCTGAAACAGGCTGGAGCGCTCCTTGAGCAGGAAGCGGGCTTCAAACTCCCTCAGGTCGATGATCTTTTGGGAAATCTCCAGCCCTTCTTCGTCGAAGCGGTAGAAGGCCAGCTGCTGCTGGAAAAAGTTGTGGGTGTTGGGAGCTCGGCGCAGCACGAAATAGGAGCGCTGGGCCGATTCCCGAAACAGATCGCGCAGCGGGTCGTGGGGGCCGATGTCCTTGCGGGACTGGTAGATGTAGCGGAAAATGGTGTCGGCAAAGCATTCTTCCTCCAGGTAGCCGGCAATCCGGCCGTTGGAGGTTTCGCAGTAATAGCCGGCGGCCTCAATCCCTTCGGCGCTGACCAACGGGCGACCGCAGAGCAGGCAGTTCGGTTGCAACTGCTCGCGGCGGGCGGAAAACAGGTCGGTACGCTCCTGCTGTAATTGCAACTGATCGGCGGCCACCATGTCGAGGCGGCGCTCCTGACTCTCGATCAGGCCGAGATAAACCTGGCGGGCCAGGTGGGTGAACTGCAGATGCACATCGGTGCCGCGGCCGTGGGTGAGCACCGGGTAGATCTTCCCCTCGGGGTTGGTGTTGAGGGACTCGACCTTGGGGCTCTTGGCAATATACCCTTCCATGCAGCGGTAGCCGCGATTGATGGCGTAGGCCTTGAGCAGCTGATAGGGGTCTTTGAAGGGGCCGTCGAAACGGATGCGGGAGTCGACCAGGCAGGGGAGGATCCTCAGTGCCTTGCGGGAGAGTCCGGCCTGCTGGAAAAAATCGAAGAGGTTTTTGCAGTTTTCCAGCGACGGAGCGTCTTTGACCGGCACGATCACCCGATCGGCGGCATAGAGGGCGTTCTGGGTAAAGACGTCAAGATCCGGCCGGGTATCGATGATCACGATTCCCTGCAGCCCAGCTTCGGACAATATCCGAGCCAGAACATCGGGCGTTTGCATCTGGTCCCGAAGCATCGGCAGTTTGCGGCTCGAGGAGATGAACTGCACCCCGTACTCCCCGGTTTCCACCAGCTCGGAGGCGGCCTGTCCGCTGAGCAGATCGTGAACATCTCCCTTGGCAACGCTGCGGCCGATGCGGAACATGCGGTCGACGGAAAAGTGATTGTCGAAGCTGAAAAGTGTGACCGGCAACTCTTCGTTGAGTGCCTTGAGATAAATGGCCAGATTGGTGGCCAGGGTGGTTTTTCCAACCCCGCCTTTTTCACTGGAGATGGTTAGGATATATGGCCGAAGCATGCTATGTTTCCCCTCCCTGCAATGAAAGTCTCAATATATAGGGCCAAAGGGGGCAAAATGTCAATGTCAAACCCCTACATCTGGTGTCTGTTGCCATGACCTCCAATTCTTCCGTCCTCACCGTGTCGCGCCTGGCCGCCCTGCTCAAAGAGGTGGTCGAGGAGAATTTCGTTCAGGTCTGGGTCGAGGGGGAAATCTCCAACTTTGCCCTGCCGGCCTCGGGGCACGGTTATTTCTCCCTGAAGGATGACCAGGCTCAGTTGCGGGCGGTGATCTTTCGCAGCCAGTTGCGGGCGTTGAGCTTTCGTCCCGAAAACGGTATGCAGGTCATCTGCCGGGGGCGAGTGTCGATCTATAGCCAACGGGGCGAGGTGCAGTTGGTGGTGGAGGGCCTCGAGCCACGGGGGTTGGGAGCCCTGCAGTTGGCCTACGAGCAGCTCAAGACCCGGCTGGCCAGCGAAGGGCTGTTCGCCGCCGAGCGCAAGCGAGCTCTCCCCGCCTATCCGCGCACCATCGGTGTCGTCACCTCGGGGACCGGGGCGGCGATTCATGATATTCTTAACGTCTTGGAGCGCCGTGGCAGCGGCCTGCGGGTGCTGCTGGCTGCGGTGCGAGTGCAGGGAGCGGAAGCTGCTGGGGAAATTGTCGCCGCGATTGCGGCCCTCAATCGGCAAGGGGAGGCGGATGTTCTGATTGTCGGCCGGGGTGGTGGCTCGCTGGAAGATCTCTGGGCCTTCAATGAGGAACCGGTGGCCCGGGCTATAGCGGCCTCGCGGATTCCGGTCATTTCCGCCGTCGGTCATGAGGTTGATGTCACCATTGCCGACTTTGTCGCCGACCTGCGGGCCCCGACCCCCAGCGCCGCCGCCGAACTGGTGGTGAAAAGCCGGCTGGAACTGGAAAGCCATCTCGATCAGCTGCGGCTGCGTTTAGCGGCGCAGATGCGCGGCCGGGTGGCGCTGCTCAAGGAACGAACCGACGGCTTGCAGCGGCGCCTGCGCACCCCGCGGGAATTGCTGCAGCAGCTGCGCCTGCGTCAAAGCGAGTGTCAGCGGCGGCTGGCGCGGGCCATGAATGCTCGACTGCAGCTGGCGCGAGCAGCGCTGGCGGCTGAGTGCGGGCGGCTCGATGCCCTGTCGCCCTTGCAAACGCTGGCTCGCGGCTATGCCATTGTCTGGCGGGAGGGGGCGGAAAACCCCCTGCGCGACCCTGCAATGCTGCTGCCGGGGGATGGTTTGAAATTGCGCCTGGCCCGTGGTTCTGTGCGTGCCCGGGTGATCGAGGTCGAGCAGGATGAAACGGGAAAAACCTTGACTCCCCCGCGGGGCGAACGCGATAATTAACCGTCTGTGGAAGGGATCGATCATGGCCAAAAACGAGTCGTTTGAGGCGGCGCTGGCGGCATTGGAAGCCGCGGTGCAACGTCTGGAAAGTGGCGAACTGCCGCTGGAGGAATCGCTGCAATGTTTCGAGCAGGGGGTGCAGAGCAGTCTGCGCTGTCAGCAGTTGCTCAAGCGGGTCGAGACCCGGGTGGAGTTGCTGCTGCAGGACCAGGACGGGAAACTCTCCCTGCGGTCGATGGCCGAGGAGAGTTCGGAGACGGTTCGTTGACTGCCGCTATCGATTTGAAAGCATACCTGGCGACCCGTCTGGCGCTGATCGATGGGGCCCTCGATAAATCTTTGGCGGTTGCTGCCGGGGTTCCCTGCCAATTGTTGGAGGGGATGCGCTATTCGGTTTTTGCCGGTGGCAAACGGATCCGACCGGTGCTGATGATGGCCGCCTGTGAAGCCGTGGGCGGAGCGCCGGAGCGGGTTCTGCCGGCAGCCTGCGCCCTGGAGTTGATTCATACCTACTCGCTGATCCACGACGATCTTCCGGCCATGGACGACGACGATTTCCGTCGCGGTCGGCCGACCAATCATCGGGTGTACGGCGAGGCCGGGGCGATCCTGGCTGGGGATGCCTTGCTGACCGAGGCCTTTTTCCTGCTCTCCGGGGCGGAGACCTTTCCTGGCACTTCGGCCGAAACCATACTGCAGGTGATTCAGATCATCGCCCAGGCGGCCGGGGCGCAGGGAATGGTCGGTGGCCAGGTGGTCGATATGGCTTCGGAGGGGCAGCAGATCGATCTGGCGACTCTGGAGTCGATTCACAATCGCAAAACCGGTGCCCTGATTCTGGCGGCATTGCAAACCGGAGTTCTGCTTGGCGGCGGTAATCAGCAGGCGCTGACCGCCGTGCTCGATTACGGTCGGGCCGCCGGGCTGGCGTTTCAGGTTGCGGATGATATTCTGGACGTGGTGGGAGACCAGGCGTTGCTGGGCAAGGATGTCGGCAGCGACCAGGCGCGGGGCAAGGTGACCTATCCCTCGCTGCTGGGGCTTGAAGGCGCTCGCTTGCGGGCGCAGGAATTGATGGAGGAGGCGATGGCAGCGCTGCAACCCTTGGGAGCCGCTGCCGGCCCGTTGCGGGAAATTGCCCGCTATATTGTTGATCGTTCATACTGATGGATTTTTGGGGGCCATGATCATGAACCGACTTCTGCCGAATCTGCACTCACCTGAAGAGTTGCGGGGACTGTCGCTCCCGGAGCTGGAAACTCTGGCCGAGGAATTGCGCCAGGAAATTATCCAGACCGTCGCTGTCACGGGTGGACACCTTGCCAGTTCGCTGGGGGTGGTGGAACTGACCCTGGCCCTGCAACGGGTTTTTCCGACCCCGCACAATAAAATTGTCTGGGATGTCGGCCATCAGGCCTATGCCCACAAACTGCTGACCGGACGGCTGAAAGAGTTCGGCTCCCTGCGCCAGCTCGATGGTTTGAGCGGGTTTCCTAAACGCAGTGAAAGTGCCCACGATGCCTTTGACGTCGGCCACTCCAGCACCTCCATTTCCGCAGCTCTGGGGATGGTGGCGGCCCGCGATACCCTGGGTGGTACGGAAAAGGTCGTCGCGGTGATCGGCGATGGCTCCCTCACTGCCGGTCTGGCTTTTGAAGGACTCAATCACGCCGGACATCTGAAAAAAGATCTGATCGTTATTCTCAACGACAACGAAATGTCGATCTCCCCCAACGTCGGGGCGCTTTCCTCCTTTCTCAGTCGCAAAATGACCTCGGATCTGTTCGTCCGCTTCAAACGGGAGACCGAAAGTTTCCTTACCGGCTTGCCACGCTTCGGCAAGGATCTGCTCAATATTGCCCGCCGGGCCGAAGATTCCCTCAAGGGTTTTCTGACCCCGGGAATGCTGTTCGAGGGGTTTGGCTTCAATTATGTCGGGCCGATCAACGGCCATCATCTCGATGAATTGCTGGAAACGCTGGAGAACGTCTCCAAGCTTCGCGGCCCGGTGTTAATCCATGTGCTGACCCGCAAAGGGAAGGGCTTCCTTCCGGCCGAGCGCAATCCCGCCCTGTTTCATGGCGTCGGCCCCTTCAATCCGGTGACCGGCGAGGTCCCAGCGGCCAAGGCAGGACCGGCCAGCTACACTGCGGTGTTCGGCCAGACCCTGATGGCTCTCGCCGAGGGTGATAAACGGGTAGTGGCCATCACCGCGGCGATGCCGGAAGGGACCGGGCTGACGCCTTTTGCAGCGGCTTTCCCCGAGCGGTTTTATGATGTCGGCATCGCTGAGCAGCATGCGGTCACCTTTGCCGCCGGCCTGGCCTGTCACGGGCTGCGACCGACAGTGGCGATCTATTCGACCTTTTTACAGCGTGCCTACGACAATGTGCTGCACGATGTCTGTCTGCAGAATCTGCCGGTCAGCTTTGCTCTGGACCGCGGTGGTCTGGTCGGCGCCGACGGGCCGACCCACCACGGGGTATTCGACTACGCCTATCTGCGCCACCTGCCGAATCTGGTATTCATGGCTCCCCGCGATGAGGACCAGTTGCGGCGGTCCATGGTCACGGCACTGCAGCACGACGGTCCTTTTGCCTACCGCTACCCGCGCGGCAACGGTCTTGGTCTTGAACTGTCGGAGAATCTTCCCGAGCCTCTGGCCATCGGTTGTGGGGAACGGTTGCGAGAAGGCGCCGACGGGGTGATCATTGCTGTTGGCTCTGCGGTCCACCAGGCGCTGGAGGCGGCACAACTGTTGGAGGAAGAGGGGCTGCAGTTGGCGGTGGTTGACCCCCGATTTGTCAAACCCCTCGACCGGGCTCTGTTGACCGCCGAGGCCCAGCGTACCGGGTTGGTGGTGACGGTAGAGGATCATGTGCTGCAGGGAGGTTTTGGCTCGGCGGTGCTTGAACTTTTTGCCGATGAGGGGTTGTCGCCGACGGTGCTGCGACTCGGGCTTCCCGATGCTTTTGTCGAACAGGGGAGTCAGGTGGAATTGCGGGCCCGTTACGGACTCGATGCCAAAGGGATTGCCGGGAGTATCCGGCAGCTGTTCCCTGAGCGTATATCCAGGCATCTTGGGTGTGCGACGGCCCCCTAAGGTCCTTTGATCGCAAGAAAAAGCAGAGGCCGCCTCCTGGGATCAGGGGGCGGCCTCTGCTTTTTTGCTATCGAATGATGGCCTAAGATATCCGAGTCAGGATCTTGGCGTTCACCATGAAGAACAGGAACTTATAAACCTCCAGATCGAGCATGGTGGCGGCAATGCAGATATCGCGAATCGGCCGCTGGCCGTTGATCAGTGACAACACCAGTTTCTGATGCTCGGTCATGCGCGCGCTGTCGAGTTTGTCCCGGCCGCCTTCGGGGAAGTCGAGAATCGCATCGAGGGATGGAATGGCCTGGCGAATCCGTTCCCACTCGGGTTCCTGGGCTTCGGCCTTGCTCAGCAGGCTGGCGAGGTCGATATTCAGATCATTGGCGGCCGGGGTGTCGGAATCGTCGGCGACGATTTCATAGCGGCCGTCGGGGAAGATGAAGAGAGAGAAGATGACCCCCTCGGCCTGGGTCTGCAGCGCTTCGAGCAGCGATTCCCGGTTGAGGGCTCCGAGTTCCACCAACGCTTCGCCAATTCTCAGCTTCGGGCGTTCCTCACACAACCGCAGGGCCTGATCCCTTTGCTCTTCAGTGATCCGTCCCTGGCGGATCAGCAGATAGCCGACTTTATTCATCAAAAATCCGGTCTTGGCCCGATTGGCGCGGTTGACCGAGGTGGCGTCACTCAGGTGGCCCTTGCGAAATTGCAGGCGTTTTTCGTCGTGGCGACCGCGAATATGCAGGACGCAGGGGCCGGGTTGGGCCGCAGCGGCCTCCAGCAGTCGCGGGAGATCAACCGCTGCAATATCTCCGCGCAGTGGCGGAGCGCTGGTCGATTTGGCAGCTTTATGTTCAACAGGTGTGGGGATGTCGTCCGTGTCCTCGATCTCCGGCCCTGCATCATCCTGTTCCGGGGTGGAGGTGGTTTGCAATTCCTCAGTAATCGCCAAGGAGGTCCCTTCCAGCTCCAGTGGCGGGATTTGCACCTCCAGTGCTGGCTCTTCCTCCAGTTCGAGGGAGGGGAGATCAACGGTTTGATGATCCTCGGCAAAGGTTGCCGGCGCTTCGTCAGTCAGCAGTGCCGCCATCGCGTCAGTGTCTGTGGGAGCTTCTTCCGCCAGCGCAATGGTTTCAACCGTCCTGACCGCTTCCGGTGCCGGGGCTGCAGCAGTTTCGACCGCCTTTCTAGTCGGTGGTAACACAACCCGACTCGCGGAAATGCCCCGAGGGACGGTCGGATCCTTCTCCACCTGGGCTTTGGGTGGGCGGGGCGCAGGTTTGTTTTTGCTGGCCCCTGGGGTCGGCCGGGGTTTCTTTTGATTGACCGCAGACCAGTCGATGGGGCGGGATTGTTGGCGGCGGCGGTGGAACAGGTAACCGAAACCTCCGACCAACACCAGAATGCCGAGCCAGGGGATAGACGAGGCGGAGTCTGATTGGACTTCTGCAGCAACTGGGGTTTCCTGTGGAGCTGTTGAGGGAGGAACTGTTGGTTCCTGGCTGGGTATTGGCGGCGCTGGGACCGACGGCTCCGGGGATGCCGATTGGGGCGGCGGCAACACCAGTGCCGGGGCCGGTGTTGGGGCCGGGGGCACTGCGACCACCGTCGGAGCGGGTTTCTCAATAACGGGTGCGGGCGGTTTCGGCGCCACTGCGGCCACCGGAGCTGGCGGCGTTGTTTTGGTTTTTGCGACCTTTAGTTTTGACGCGGGTTTCTGCTGTTTGGCCTGGGCGCGGCGAACTGGTCGCGTCGGCTGGGCGGTCATTCGTGGCGCCTGACCCGGCGTCGCGAGGATTTCCTGTCCTGGCTGCAGTTCTTCGTTGCTTGGGCGCTCCGCGGTTTGCGCCGGTCTTCTGGTTCGTTGGGACGCGGCTTGGGGCGCGCGCTGGGTGAGGGGGGCAGGAATGATAGACTCCAGCGCCGGCATGGCATTGCGGAGCCGAGTCAGGGTTTCGGGGCTGAGCCCAGGCCGAGCCACGGCCAGGTCGCTGCCCGCTGGTTGGCTCAACAAGTAGAGGCTGCCAGCCGGTTGCTGATTGTAGAACTCACGGCTGACCAGAGCCAGATCGACCACGCGGTAGCGTTGCATCCACTCGTTCAGTTCCGCCTCGGTGCGGAAAACCCGCAAGCGAACCTCTTCGTCCAACGTCCCCTGCAATCGGGTCGCCAGAAGCCGGGCAGCGGATTCGGAGCGTAGTTGGCTGCGGCCGTCAGTTGCGACGCCGAGGGTCAGCGCCGCCTGGACCGGCAGGGCCAGAGTGAGAGAGATCATCAGAACAAAAAAACAGCGCAGCAACATGAGATACCCGGGATCTGGGGGAGGAGCAAGGATGTGCCGGTTGACTATATTTGTGCCCGGCGCAAAGAGATTAATAATAATTTGAATTTGGTCTATTTTTCAAGCTTCAAATGCCCCCAAAACAGGCCATCAAGGCGTCATAGTTCGATTTTTCGAATTTAACTGCGGTCGAGCAGTCCCCCTGGGTCCAGTTCCTGGGTTGCGCTGTGCCCAGAGTTGAAAAATTACGAAATTTCAGGACGTTCGCCACGGGCACGTTTACGGTAAAAGGAGCCCAGAGCCAGCAGGACGCCGAGGGTCATGGCGATGCCGCCAGCAGCGGCCAACCGAGCGCCGGGATCGTAGTTGATGGTCAGAACACTATAAGGCAGGCGCTGTGGTCCCCGGTTGGGACTCCTGACCCAACCCTCTCCCATGGAGGTGGGAAGAATCACCATTCCCCGCCACAGCAGCGGATGATTGGCTCGGGCTTCGACACTGGCGACCACCCCGTCGCCCACCAGCAGGGTCAGACCCGTCAGCATGTCCATCGGCCGGCCCTGGCTGTTATAGAGCGGTTCCAACCGGTCCACCCGCACAAACAGGCCCGGCCTTGGAGTCGGAGCGGTTTGGCCGACGAAAACCTGCTGCCCTTCCTGGCGAAAGCCGGCCAGACTCCCCCAGATATAAGCGGAGAGAAACAGCACAAATCCGAGGTGCAGCAGGTATTCACCGGCTTTGCGCCAACGGGAGCGCAGGTGGATCAGCCAGTCGAGAAAACAGCACAAGGTGTTGAGCCAAAGCAGCAGCAGCAGGCTGCCGGCCAGCGGAAGCCACCAGCTCAGTGCCAAGGCGCTGGAGCCAGTGCTTTGCATCCAGCGGCTCAGAATCATGCTGTCAAGATTGGCAAACACCGCCGGATTGAAGGGCATCAGCACTGAACCAGCCATTATTAAAACAGTGGCCGTTGAGGCCAGCACGATGGCGAGTTTGAGCGAGGTCAGCAGGCGCCAGAGGCGGGTAAGAGGGATGTTGGCGGCCATGGTTTACCCCAGAGGGTGATTGCTGCTCAGCAGCAGGCCAATGCCGAGATAGGTGAAGAGCACCACCCCGAAGCCGGCGATGGAGAGCCATGCGTAGACCCCGCCCTGCCAGCGGCGGACGAACTTGGCGTGGCACATGCCGCCGAAATAGAGCCAGACCAGCGACGACCAGACCGCTTTGATATTCCAGGAGAAATAATATCCCCAGGCAATGTAGGCCCAGATGCTGCCGAAGACCATGCAGAGGGTGAACAGACAGAAACCGAGGAAGATCGACTCCTCGTTGAGTTTGCGCAGCAGGGCCAGGTCGGGGAGGCGGGGGCTGTCGAGTCGTCGTTGCAGCAGATAGAGCACGCCGAGGGAAAAGGCCATGGCGAAAAAGGCGTAACCGAAAAAGGATAAGGAGACGTGCAGGGTGAACAGGGGGGTGTCCAGGGCCGGGATCAACGGCGGTAGCGCCGGGTTACGGGGGAGTACGCTCAGCAGCAGGGCCAGGTTGCAGCCGAGGACAAACAGCCCGGCGCTCTGGATCCGGTAGCGGATTTCAAAGTAGAGATAGGTGGCGGCCAATGCCCAGCTGAAGAAGAACTGGGTGCCGAAAAGATTGGTCACCGGCAGAAAGCCGGCGGCGGACCAGCGCAGCCCGAGGCAGAGGCTCTGCAGGGCGAAGCCGCTGATGACCAGGCCGAAAGCCAGGCGGCCGAGAAAGGGGCGACGCCAGAACAGGTGGAGCAGATAGGCGGAAAAAGCCAGCAGGTAGGCGGCGAAAGCGCCCTGCAGCAGCAGGTTCATCAGGGTCAAGGCAAGGCTCCGATCCAGAGTTGAATGACGTGAATTCCCGGAACCTTAGCATGGCGATTTGGCTCTGCAAAGGGGAAACGATCAGTTGTGAACCTTGGGCTTCGGTTCGGTTGACAATGGCTTGAGCGCATGCTAATTTCTCCCCCCATGAACGCGCCACTTTACAGCATTCGCATGCACTCCACTCGCCTTGGCTCCCACCTCTCCGGAGCCGAACGGCTGGTCCCTGAAGCCGATCTCGAAACGGTTGCCGGCCAACTGCTGCGCCGGGCTCTGGAGCACAGTCGGGGATCTGCCGACAGTATCCGCCTCAGCGTTGACGCCCTTGCGGCGGACTCGGTTCGCTACGCTACCCTGCCGAACCTGGCCACCATCCGGGTGGCCGATTTTCTCCAGGGGCGCGAGGCCGCTGCCGTCTTACTGCAACAGAGCGGCGTCAGCTCGCAGGCGGTGACCATTGCCCTGGAGACCCTGGCGGCCGGTGCCGCCCCCGACGGCAGCAGCATGCGCGGGGCGATGCTGCTCGATGCCGTCAGCGGAGCCCGGCTCGAAGCCGATCACTTTCGAGGGGTGCGGGTCAGTCGTATGGATTTGAGTCCGGAGGCTGCGCTGCGGTTGCAGCAACAACTGCAGCGCTTCGGTCTGAATAATCCCCATGTCCGCGAAGCCCTGGTGCTGGCCGGCAAGGTGCTGGCGACCCCGGGGGTCCTAGCCGAGCTCTGCTGGTCCGATGATCCGGATTACACCGCCGGTTACGTCGCCTCCCCCGCCCTGGGTTACCGCCGCCTGACTCAGCTCAAGCCTTTGGGCGAGGAGCGGGGAGGACGGGTGTTTTTCCTCCGCGGCGACAATCTTGATCTGACTCAGTTGCAGTGGGAATTGGAACAAGCGGTGCTGCTGTTTACCGAAATCGGCACCATTGCCGGGGAAGTCCCCTGGGAGGAATTGCGTGGAACACTGGCTGCAGGAGCTTGAACAACTGGAGTCCCGGGGGATGCGGCGGCGGCTGCGGACCCTGGCCGGGATTCAGGGGCCGCGGGTTTGGCTGGAGGGGCAGGAGGTGCTGCTGCTCTGCTCCAACAACTATCTCGGCCTTGCGACCCACCCGGAGCTGATCGAGGCCGCGCTGGCCGCTACCTCCCGCTACGGGGTTGGCACCGGCGGCAGTCGGCTGATCTCCGGGTCGATGGAACCCCACGCCGAACTTGAAGAGGCTCTGGCGGCATTCAAGGGGAGCGAAGCGGCGCTGCTGTTCAATAGCGGCTATGCCGCCAATACCGGCATCCTGCAGGGACTGTTCGGTGCCGATGACCTGATTTTTTCCGACGCCATCAATCATGCCTCCATCGTCGACGGTTGCCGCCTCTCCAAGGCCCGCACGGTGATCTATCCCCATGCCGACGTCGCCGCCCTGGAGGCGCTGATGCGGGCCGAAGCCCCCAAACGCAAGGGCCGCTGGGTTATCGTCACCGACGGGGTGTTCAGCATGGATGGCGACCTGGCGCCGCTGCCCGAACTGGTACGACTCAAGCAGCATTATGATGCCCTGCTAATGGTCGATGATGCCCACGGCAGCGGGGTGCTGGGGACCCATGGCCGCGGCACCGCCGAATATCTCGGCTGCCACGGCCAGATCGATCTGCAGATGGGGACCCTCGGCAAGGCTCTTGGCTGTGCCGGGGCTTACCTGGCGGCGGATCGGGCGGTGATCGATACCTTGATCAACCGCAGTCGCTCCTTCATCTTCTCCACCAGTCTTCCCCCCGCGGTTCCGGCCGCCGCCCTGGCCGCCTTGCAACTGGTCGACAGTGCCGAGGGGGCTCGCTTGCGGCAGGCCCTGGAGGGCAACCGTCGCTGTTTCGCCGCTCGGTTAGAACAGGGGGGCTGCGATCTGCTCGGCAGTCAGACCCAGATCATTCCGGTGCTCACCGGCGAACCGGCCCCGACCATGGCGGCGGCTGCCCGGGTGCTGGCCGGTGGCGTGTTCATCCAGGGAATCCGCCCCCCCACCGTGCCGGCCGGGCGCTGCCGGTTGCGGGCGACCCTGATGGCCCAGCACACCGAATCCGAGCTGATCCGGGCCGCCGATCTGCTGCTGGCCAATCTTCCCGGAGTTGCTGCGTGAACAGTCTGCTCCTGGCCGACGGCCGCCGCCTGGCCTACCGGGACGCCGGGGAGGGTCTGGTGCTGGTCCTGCTGCACGGCTGGGCTATGTCGTCGGTGGTCTTTGGTGAATTGAGCGCCGAGCTGAGTCGGGATTTTCGGGTTCTCTCCCCTGACCTGCGCGGTCATGGCGGCTCCGACCCTGGTCCCGGTTATGGTTGCAGTGGGTTTGCCGCAGATTTGAGCGAATGGTTCAGCGTCCTCGATCTGCAGGATGCGGTGCTGCTTGGCTGGTCTCTGGGCGGGGAGGTGGCCCTGACCCTGGCGGCCGATGCCCAGATTCGCAGCCGACTGCGGGCTTTGGTGCTGGTGGCGACCACCCCCCGGTTTACGGCCGGCGCTGATTGGGCTGCCGGGTTGCCAGCGACCCAGCTGCGCGCCCTGGCCAGGGATTTGCGTCGCAGCTATCTGAAAACCATGGGGGATTTTTTCGCGCTGCAGTTTGTCGGCGAAACCTTGCCGAAGGGCCGTCACCAGGAAATCCTCCGCTTCGCGGTCCGGGCCGGCCGCCTGCCCGAGCCGGAAATCGCCCTGGCCGGATTGGAAACCCTGGGTGGCGAAGATTTACGGGGCCTGCTGCCGCAGCTGCAGTTGCCAACCCTGGTCGTCCACGGTGAACTTGACCGGATTGTACCCCCCGAGGCTGGCAGGTTTTTAGCCGCGACCCTCCCCAATGCGAGGCTGGAACTTTGGCCGAATACTGGCCACGCCCCTTTTTTAAGCGATCCTCTGCGTTTTTGCAGCCTGCTGCGGAACTTTCTTTCATGACCCAAAACCAGATCGACAGCCGCCTGGTGCGGCGCAATTTTTCCTCCCATGCCGATGCCTATGATCGCCATGCCGTGGTGCAGCAGCGGGTGGTGGCAAATCTGGCGGCGATGCTGCTGGAATCCGGGCCCCTGAGCGGTCGAATGTTGGATGTCGGCACCGGCACCGGCCATCTGGCGACCACCCTGGCCGCTGCCTGTCCCGAGCTGCGGCTGGTTTTGAGCGATATCGCCCACGGCATGAGCCGCCATGCGGCGGCGGCCTTGCCCGGAGCTCTGGCCATTGATGGCGACGCCCAGTTCCTGCCGCTGCGCGATGGCAGTTGCGATTTTGTAGTGTCGGCCTCGGTCTATCAGTGGATAAACAACCTGCCCCAAGCCTTCGCCGAAGTGACCAGAGTGTTGCCGAGGGGAGGGCGGTTCGGGTTCGCCCTGTTCGGCTCCGAGACCCTGTTCGAACTGCGCAGCTGCCACCGGCAAGCCGTGCGGGAACTCTCCGCTGCTGGCCGCTCCCATGTGCTGGATTTTCCCGACCTCGACCAGGTGCAGCAGGCTCTGGACGGGAGCGGGTTGACGGTTTTGGCGTTAAAGAGGGAGATCGAGGTGGAACATCACCCGGAGATCACCTCGCTGCTGCGTGGGTTGAAAGCCATTGGCGCCAGCAATGCGGCCGCCGAGCGTCCTCAGGGGTTGGCTTCGCGGCGGGTGATGAATCGCATGGCAGAGATCTACCGGCAGGCTTTTGGCTGCTCCGAGGGGCTGCCGGCCAGCTACGATGTGATTTACGCTCTGGCGGAAAAACCGGGGTAAATGGACCCGGCGATAAGCAAAAACCACGGGGGGCAGCCAATCGGCCGTCCCCCGTGGTTTTTGCGCAAATTGTCGGTCGTCCGCTTACAGAACCTTGAGAATGGCGCACTTGAGGTAGTCGGTTTCCGGACAGGCGAGCAGTACCGGGTGATCGTAGGCCTGGCCCCGCATCTCTTCCAGAATCAGGGTGCGTCCGCTTTGCTGGCCGGCCTGACGCAGCAGATCCAGAAAACTGACCCGATCGAGGTGGTGGGAGCAGGTGCAGGTGAACAGGTAACCGCCTGGAGCCACCAGCTCCATTGCCCGGCGATTGATGGTCAGATAACCCTTAATCGCCTCCGGCAGTTTCTTGCGGTTCTTGACAAAGGCCGGCGGGTCGAGCACCACCGTGTCGAACTGTTGCTTTTGGCGGGACAGATCCCGCAGCAGATCGAAGACGTCGGCCCGGGTAAAGCGGCAGACGGCGTCCAGGCCGTTGAGGTGGGCGTTGCGTTCGGCCTGGGCCACCGCGCCGGCGGAGATGTCGACACCGAGCACCTCGCGGGCGCCGAAATGACCCGCATGGATGGCCCAGCTTCCCGAATAGCAGAACAGATCGAGAACCCGGCCCCCCTCAACCCGGCCGCGCAGGGCCTGGTGATTTTCCTTCTGGTCGAGAAAATGACCGGTCTTCTGTCCACCCAGAACATCAACCGCAAAGCGCAAGTCATGCTCGGCGACAATCAGCTCTTCAGGCAGGCTGCCGCTGAGCAGTTCCACCTGCTGGGTCAATCCTTCGAGCTCCCGCACTGCAACATCGTTGCGGGCCACGATGGCCGCCGGGGTGAACAGTTCCTGCAGGGCGGCGGTGATCAGTTCACGCCGCTGCTCCATGCCGAGGGTCAGCAGTTGCAGCGAAAGCACTTCGCCGTAGCGATCGACCACCAGTCCGGGGAGGCCGTCGGCCTCGCCATGCACCACCCGCACCGCCTGGCCAGCGGCGTAATGGCGTTGGCGCTGGGCCCAGGCGGTCTGAATCCGCTGGCGATAAAAATCGACGGTGTCGATCGATTCACGCTGCCGGCTGAGCAGGCGCAGGGCAATCAGGGATTGGGGATTGTAGTAACCGACGCCGAGAAACTCGCCCTGGTGGCTGTAGAGTTCAACGCTGGTGCCAGGGGTCGGTTTGGATTCGGTGGGAGCGATTTCGTTGCTGAAAACCCAGGGGTGCCCAGAGCGTGCCCGGCGGTCATGCCCCTTGAGCAGGGTCAATCGGCTCATGAACAGTTGCCGGGGACGAACAGGGCGCCGACGATGCGGCGGGCGTCTTCTGAGGTGACATGGTAGAAAACCTCGACCCCGTCGCGACGGCCTTCGATGACCCCCTTGTTTTTCAGCAGGGCCAGATGCTGAGAGACTGTGGCCTGGGGCAACTGCAGGCATTCCCAGATTTTTTTTACATTGCAGGTCTGGGACATGAGCCCCGCGACGATCTTCAGCCGGACCGGGTGGCCAAGAACCTTGAGGATTTCGGCCTCGCGGTCGAAATTTTGCATTTTGTCGAATTCCACCAGTTCCATGGTCGGGCTCCTGCGGTTTGATGAATATTTAGATATTCGGATATTAGTGAGCTTGACCGCTCCTTGTCAAGACTTTCTGCGGGATGAAAAGGACGATGCGACTCGACTTTTCCCCCCTGAAGGGATAGAATTGCCGCGTTTGCAAAGCAGACCCTGGCCAGGGGTCGCGTTGCACTTTCTACTTTTCGGAGCTGCTATGAAGCGTCAATTGATGATTCTGGGGTGTGCGCTGCTACTGCTTGTAGCAGTGTCCCCCCGACCCGCCGTTGCCGATCCATTGCGTGCTCTCACCGTGCAGGAACTGGTCGCTGAGCCGGAAACGGTTTACGACATCGCTTTTCTCTGGTTCGACAACCTGGCTGAAGGGCGGGCCAGTTTTGGTGTCGGCGAACGGCCAGGGACCTATCGGGCTACCCTTGAAGCCAAAACCCTGGGGGTCGCTGCCTGGCTGACCCAGGACCGGATTCAGCGTTATACCTCCTTGATGGAACTGGGGGCCGATGGCCGCCTGAACAGCCTCATCCATGAGTCGTTGATCATCAAAGGGTCGAAAAAAAAGCGCCGGGAGAAGAGCAAGCGTTATACCTTCGATGAGCAGAAACGAGAGGTGCGGTATCAAGCGACTGCAGATGGCTCTGCAGGCCCGGAGCAGATTTTTCCCATGGGGCCGGAAACGCCCAATGACATACTCACGGCATTTTACAACTTCCGCCTGGGAGCTTTCGGTCCTCTGCGTCCCGGGGCCCGCTACACCATCCCTACCTTCAACCGCAAGGGGAAGGGGGTCATTGTGGTTGAAACCCTTCCCGATGGACCGCGCACCAACCCATTTTTTCCGTCCAACGGGTTGCTCTGCCGGGCCATTGTCGACCCCGAAATCTTCGATACCGGCGGTGGAGCGATTTTTTTCTGGTTCGATCGCAGTGTTCACCCCCCGCGGGGCATCGTCGAACAAGTCATCGGCCTGGGGGATGTCAAAGGCAGCGCCCGACCCCAGGTGGTCAAAACCCAACCCAATTAAAATGGATCGAAAGAGAGTATGAACCGCGAAAAAATCTATGTCGTCGGACACAAAAACCCGGATACCGACTCCATTTGCAGTGCTATGGCCTACGCCCGTTTGCGGCAGTTGCAGGGGCTGACCCATGCTGAGGCGGCCCGGGCCGGGCATGTCAACCGACAGACCGAATTCGTGCTGGAGGAGTTGGCCCTGCCACGGCCCAAGTTGCTGAATGATGTCTTTCCCCGGGTCAAGGATGTGGTGCGGGAGCATGTCATCACCATTCCCGGAGATGCCCCCCTCTCCCGGGCGCTGGAACTGTTCCATCTGCATAATGTGCGGCTGCTGCCGGTGCTCGACGATGAGCGTCGGCCGCTGGGGATGCTGTTTCTGAAAAAGGTCTCCGAGCGCTTCATGGTGCCGAGCCAGGCCAAGGAAATCCGCCGCTTGCTGGCTTCACCGGCGTCGATGATGAAATGCCTCAAGGCCAAGGCGCTGCATCTGGTCGATGGCGACACGATCGAGGAGCTTGAACTTTACGTCGGGGCGATGGCTTCCTCGACCTTCAGCGAAAAAATGGCCGGCCTCGACCCGCGCAAGCTGGTGCTGATCACCGGCGATCGCAAGCTGATTCTGCAGCAGGCGGTCGATATGGGGGTGCGGGTGCTGATCGTTACCGGCAATCTGCCGGTTCCGGAAGAGATCCTCGACGCTGGCCGCAAGCAGGATGTCACCATTCTGTCCACCGAATTCGACACCGCCACCAGCGCCTGGCTCTCCCGTCTGGCAACGCCGGTGAGTCGCCTGGTCAGCCCCGATCATCTGCAGGTCGGGGTGCAGGAGCGCCTCGATGATCTGCGGTTGAAGCTGTTGCATCATAAAGACCCCGGTGCGGTGGTGATCGACGGTGATGGCCGGGTGGTCGGGGTGGCTACCAAGCGCGACCTGCTGGCGCCCTCGCCGCTGAAGCTGATTCTGGTCGATCATAACGAACTGAGCCAGGCGGTGGATGGCGCCGAGAAGGTGGAAGTTCTCGAGGTGGTGGACCATCATCGGCTCGGCAATTTCCACACCGACTACCCGATCCGTTTTATCAACCAGCCTTTAGGGAGCACCTGCACCCTGGTGGCGACCCTTTACCGCCAGGGTGGGATTGTTCCCGATCGGGCGACCGCCGGATTGATGCTGGCTGGGTTGCTCTCTGATACGGTGATCCTCAAATCCCCAACCACCACCGAGGTCGACCGGGAGATTGCCCATTGGCTGGGTAGCCTGACAGGTCTCGATCCGCAGGAGTTCGGCCGCAGGATTTTCAGCGCCGGCAGCGCCCTGGCCGCCTATCCTTCGGTGCGGAAGCTGGTGCTGGCCGACTTCAAGGAGTACACCGCCGGCGAACGCAGCTTTGGCGTCGGTCAGGTGGAGGTGGTCAGCTTCCACGAGTTCCAGGCGATGAAAGCCGAGGTGGCGACGGCCCTGGCGACCTTGAAGGAGGAGCGTGGTCTCGACACCGTTGGCCTGCTGGTAACCGATATCGTTCAGGAAACCAGCCTGCTGCTGGCCCTTGGCGGGCCGGAACTCCCCTACCTGATCGGCTATCCGCAGGTGGAAGAGAACCTCTATTCACTCAAAGGGGTGCTTTCGCGCAAGAAGCAGCTGGTGCCGCATCTGCTCAAGGTGCTCAAGGGCTAGGGGCGGGAAGGAAAACTAAGGCAGGTAAAGCGGCGGCCCGGAAATTCCGGACCGCCGCTATCGTTTTCAGCCATCAAGCAGAGCCAGCAGCTCTTCGCTGCTGGTCACCGGCGCCAGGCAACTACGGTTGCGGCAGAGATAGGCGGTAGGGGCATCCTTCAATGCAACTTTGCCGGCGAACAGCGGGCTCGGATTGTCGCTGGGGTCGGCGCTGGCAAGCAGCAGCAGGCTGCCGGGGAGAAACCGTTGTCGGAGTTGGCGCAGCCACTCCTCGGGCACTGCCGCCCCGGGACCGGGAACCAGGACGATTTCCAGCGGCGGGCCAAGCAGTTCGTCGAGGGCGATCAGCGCTTGGGCAAAGGCCGGTGGGTGATTGGCGACCGCGGCCAGTTGTCCCTTGAGCAGTTGCTCGGCCCGTTCTGCCAGTTCGGGGCGGTCGCAGAGCCGAGCCAACTGCAGTTGGCAGCGGGCCAGTACCGCGCCGGCGGTCGGAAGGGCACCATCCTGGCGGCTGCGGCTGCGCATCAGCACCGTTTCTCCATCCCGGCCGCTGTCGTAATATCCCCCCAGGCCATCGGCAAACAGCTCTTCTGCCGCCTCAACCAGCTCCATCGCCAGCTGCAGATCCTTGGGGTTGAAATTGGCCTGGTAGAGCTCCAGCAAGCCCCAACAGAAAAACGCATAATCGTCGAGAAATCCGGGAATGGCGGCCTGTCCCCGCCGCCAGCGCCGCAGTAGTCGGCCATCGGCGCGGCGCAGGTCTTTGCAGATAAAGTCAGCAGCGCGACGGGCCGCCTGCAGATAGCGGGGCTGCTCGAACAACGCTCCGGCCCGGGCCATGGCGGCAATGGCGAGGCCGTTCCAGGAGGTCAGCACCTTGTCGTCCCGGTGCGGTCGGGGGCGGAGTTCCCGGGCGGCAAACAGCTGTTGCCTGGCGGTTTCCAGGAACTCGGCCAACTCTTGAGGATCGGTCCCGACCCGGGCCGCGAGGCTGCTCACATCCTGTTGCAGAAAGGGAATGTTGCGTTCCTCGAAATTCCCCTCGGCGGTGATGCCGTAGCTACGGCAGAAGATGGTTGCCAGCTCTTTGCCGAGGATCTGGTGAATTTCCTCCTCGCTCCAAACGTAGAAAATCCCTTCGGCCCCTTCGCTGTCGGCATCCTCGCCGCAGTAAAAGCCCCCCGCCGGACCGCTGAGATCGCGCAGCAGGTAGTCGAGCAACTCCTCGGTCATCTGCCGGTAAAAACCGTCGCCGGAGGCCTGCCAGCCGTCACAGGCGGCCAGCGCCACCAGCGCCTGGTCATAGAGCATTTTTTCAAAATGCGGCACCAGCCACTGGACGTCGACGCTGTAGCGATGAATCCCCCCCCCTAGCTGGTCGAAAATACCGCCGAGGCGCAGCGCCTGCAGGGTTTTCAGCGCCATGGCGGTCGCCTTGGGGCTATCTAGGCGGCGCCCCAGTCGCAGCAGCAGGGAGATGTTGTGGGGGGTGGGGAACTTGGGCGCTCCGCCGAAACCGCCATGTTGGGGATCGAACAGCTCGGTATAGGCCGCCAATGCCTGTCGCAAGGGCTGTTCAGTCAGCTGGCCTTGGGCGCTGGCGCTCTGATCGAGGCGCAGCAAGGCATCATCCACCTGCCGACCGGTCTGCAGCAGTTTTTCCCGCTGACTGCCCCATAGCTCAGTGATTTTTTCCAATAACTGGATCAGCCCCATCATTCCCTGACGGGGGTCTTTGGGGAGGTAGGTGGCGGCGAAAAAAGGCTTTTTGTCCGGTGTCAGCACCAGGGTCAAGGGCCAGCCGCCGCTGCCGGTCATCATCTGGCAAACGCTCATGTAGCTGTTGTCGATGTCGGGTCGTTCTTCCCGGTCGACCTTGACCGGGATAAAATCCCGGTTGATCACCGCGGCGACCTCAGTATCCTCGAAGGATTCATGGGCCATCACATGGCACCAGTGGCAGGTTGAATAGCCGATGGAGAGAAAGATCGGTTTGTCTTGCTGGCGGGCCAGATTGAAGGCGGCCTCCCCCCAGGGGTGCCAGTCCACCGGATTCTCGGCGTGTTGCAGCAGGTAAGGGCTCGGTTCGAAGATCAGGCGGTTGAACTTCGGGCCGCCATCGGCAGGCAGTTGCCGGGTGTCGACTTGCGAGAGGCGTTCGACAAGGTCGGAGCTGGATTTATCTGTATTGGATTGAGTCATCAGAGGATCCCCCTATTACGATTGCCAAAGTATACCATGCGGAGAAATCGGTGGGATGTGACGGAAAAAAACCCCGCGAAGGAGGGGTCTCGCGGGGCAAATGGCCTGGCGCGTTGCCAGGCGAACATGGGGAAACTCTAGATGACAGAAGGGGAGATTGCAAATCGAGGGGTTCAGAAATCAGCCAGGAATTCGAATAGCTCCAATAAAATAAAAAAGGCCCCGTGCACGGAGGGGGGGTGCACACGGGGCCAAGGGCATTGGTCTGATGGTCAGGCCAAACACCTGGGCGTATGTTATAATGAGAAAACCGCCGCAAGCAACTAAAAAATATTCCATATGTGATTGCTAAGGATCCCCCTCTGGTGTCCATAGCCACGGTCGAATCTGGCTTTGTCCGAGCTCGATGACAGCCACTTCCAGCAAGAGCTAAAATATCCTTTGACCACCGGCGGCCATTCTGGTTTGATGGCCAGTTTAGCGGGCTTTCTGGAGGTTGCATGTCGAACTTTATGTTGTTCATCTTGATGTTTTTCAGCGGAATCATGGTGGCGGTCCAGCCATCGATCAACGCCCGCTTGGCGCAACGCATCGGCTTGCTCGAAGCTGCCAGCGTCTCCTTTGCCGTTGGGACGGGAGCCCTGCTGGTGGCCAGTTTTGTGGTTGGTCGCGGCCATTGGAAAGGGGCCGGCGGGGTGCTCTGGTGGGAATGGACCGGGGGTTTTCTCGGCGCTATTTTCGTCGCTGCCACTATTCTGGCGATTCCGCGGATTGGCACTGCTGCCACCATGGCTGCGGTGATTGCCGCCCAGTTGTTGACCGGGTTGGTCATGGATCACTATGGCATGTTCGGCTTTCGCGGTGCACCCATTGATGCCTGGCGGGTCATCGGTATCGTCTGCTTATTGCTCGGGGCGGTCCTGGTTTTCAGGCGCTGAATCTCGATAAGCCGATAAGACGATAATTATCACAAGGGACAAGTAATGACAGATCGATTGAGTTTTTTCGCCACAGCGCCCCTGGGACTGGAACAGCTTCTGGCCGAGGAGTTGACCAGCCTTGGCGCCGTTACGGTCACCGAAACCCGCGCCGGGGTCGCTTTTACCGGCACCCTGGAAACCGCTTACCGCGCCTGCCTCTGGTCGCGTCTGGCGAGCCGGATTCTGTTGCCGCTGGCCACCTTCGGCGCCTCCAGCCCCGAAGAACTCTATGATGGCGTGCGCGCCCTTGACTGGTCACAGCAGATGGCCGCCAACGGCTCTCTGGCCGTCGATTGCAATCTCTCCCAGTCGAAGATAACCCATTCCCATTATGCTGCCCTCAAGGTCAAGGATGCGGTGGTCGATCAGTTCCGGGATTTCTGCGGCGAGCGGCCCGGGGTCGATACCGAACGTCCCGATCTGCGGATCAATCTTTACCTGCATCGGGATGAGGCAACTATCAGTGTCGATTTCTCCGGCAACAGTCTGCACCGGCGCGGTTACCGGGAAGACGGCGCTCTGGCGCCGCTGAAGGAGAACTTGGCCGCCGCCATTCTGCTGCGGTCAAACTGGCCGCAGATTGCGGCCGAGGGCGGCGCCCTGGTCGACCCCATGTGCGGCTCGGGAACCCTCCCGCTGGAGGCGGCGCTGATGGCAGCCGACTGCGCCCCGGGGTTGACCCGCCCATATTTCGGCATTCTTGGCTGGGCCGGTCATGACCGGGCCCTTTGGCAACGGCTTTTGGAAGAAGCCCGCCAGCGCCGTTCGGCAGGTCTGGCACGACTGCCGCAGATCGTCGGTTATGACGCCGATCCGCGGGCGATCAAAGCGGCCTGGGCCAACGCCGGCCGCGCCGGGTTGCAGGAAAAGGTACATTTCGAACGTCGCGAATTGGCGGCTCTGACCGGTCCCCCCAGTCGGGCTGCCAGCGGTCTGCTGGTGGTCAATCCCCCCTACGGCGAGCGACTGGGCGAAGTCGCCGAGTTGCGCCACCTCTACGCTGACCTCGGCAGCCGCTTGCGCGAGCATTTCGTCGATTGGAAAGCCGCCGTATTCACCGGCAATCCTGAACTCGGTCGAGCCATCGGCCTGCGCGCTCGGCGAATCCATTCCCTGTTCAACGGCGCCCTCAAATGTCAGCTGCTGCACTTTGACATCAGCCACGAATGGTTCGCCCAGGCTCCAACTGTCCCGACAGAACCGTCTAAAGTTGCGGCACCCGTTGTGCTGAGCGCCGGGGCGGAGATGGTGGCCAACCGACTGCGTAAGAACCTGCGCAACCTCGGCCGCTGGGCGCGGCAGAACGGGGTCTATTGCTATCGGCTCTACGATGCCGACCTGCCCGAATATGCTGTGGCCATCGACCTTTATGAGCAATGGGCTCATGTGCAGGAGTATGAGGCACCCAAAACCATCGATCCCGAACTTGCCGCGACCCGACTGCAGGAGGTGCTGGCTGTTCTTCCCGGGGTGCTCGACCTGCCCGCCGAGTCGATTTTCCTCAAGGTGCGACGGCGGCAGAAGGGGAGTTCCCAGTACGGCAAATTCGCTGCCGAAGGGGTGTTCCACGAGGTGCGGGAGGATAATTGCCGGTTCCTGGTGAATTTCACCGATTATCTCGATACCGGCCTGTTTCTCGATCATCGTATGACCCGTGGTCTGCTGCAGACCCTGGCTAAGGGGCGGCGGTTTCTCAACCTGTTCGGCTACACCGGCAGCGCCTCGGTGCACGCCGCCATGGGCGGGGCCCTCTCGACCACCACGGTCGACATGTCGAAAACCTACCTTGCCTGGGCGCGGAAAAACCTGGCGCTCAATGGTTTCGCCGATCAGCATCACGAGTTCCTTCAGGCCGACTGCCTGGAATGGTTGGCAGCGGAGTCGCGCCGGTTCGGGTTGATCTTTCTCGATCCGCCGACCTTTTCCAACTCCAAAACCATGACCGATACCTTTGACGTGCAACGCGATCACGTCGATTTGTTGACCCAGGCATCTGGTTTACTGACCCACGACGGCGTGTTGATTTTCTCTAACAACAACAGGCGCTTTCGGATGGATCTTGAAGCGCTGCCTGAACTATTGATCGAGGAGATTACCCGGCAGACCATTCCCAAGGATTTTGAGCGCAACCCGAAAATTCACAACTGCTGGAAGATCAGCCGAAGATAAACTGCAATCTGTCGCTGCACTGGGGGGGGAGATGGATCGAAAGATGCTGGCGCGGGTGGTGCCGTTTGCTCTGTACATGGCTTTTATCGGTGTTGAGCAGGGATTGGGGTGGCTGCGGGATCAGGGCTGGCTGGCTTTCAGTGACGCCCAGCTCAACCTGCTCTATCCGCTGAAAATCGTCGTGGTGGTGGCGGCACTGATCTGGTACTGGCGGGATTATGATGAACTCTGCTGGCGCGACCTGACGAAACCCGCCAGCTTGATCCTTAGTTTGCTGGTCGGTCTGGTGGTTTTCGTGCTCTGGATCAACCTCGATTTCGCCCTCGGCAGCCTCACCCCCAGGGGCTTTGACCCGGGGCAGTTTGACAACAGCGGGATGCGCCTGACCATGACCGCCTCGCGGCTGTTCGGCGCCGTCCTGGTGGTGCCGGTGATGGAGGAGCTGTTCTGGCGCTCTTTTTTGATCCGCTACATCGTCAACTCCGATTTCAGCAAGGTTCCCGTCGGGCTGTTCAGCTGGGGCTCCTTCGCGATCACCGTGGTACTGTTCGGGCTGGAGCACCATTACCTGGTTGCCGGTATGATGGCCGGGATTGGCTACAACTTGCTGCTCTACCGCAGTCGCAGTCTGGTCCATTGCGTCCTCGCCCATGGTGTGACCAATCTGCTGCTCGGCTGGTATGTGCTGCAGACGGGAGCCTGGCATTTCTGGTAAACTGGCCAGGACTTTTTAAAGGCCAGGATGTTTCCACGAAAGGAGCTGTTTTGCGACCATTGCTGATCATCCTCTTGCTGCTGATCGGTCTCGGTCAGACTTGGGCCGAGGAAGCACCGGCTCCCCTTGGTACCGTCCGTGGTCAGCTGCAGGTTCCCGGGGTGGAGCGCTACAGTGGGGTGGTTTCCCTTTGGGACGCCGATCAGATTCCGATGCCCGACCCCCGTAAGTATGTGCTTATTCCGAACATGGCCGGCGCCCTTGAGCCCGACGGGCGGTTTCTGCTGCGACCGCCCCCAGGGCGCTACTATCTCGGCGCGATTCTGCGCCAGACCCCAGGCCCGCCCATGGGGCCGCCACGACAGGGAGACCGGGTATTGATGACCCCCGATGCCGAAGGTGAGGCCCTGGTGGTCGAGGTGGCTGCCGATGCCACCGCCGAGGTCGGTCTGCAGGGTGGCGGCTGGATTTATCAAGGCTTCAGCGAGGAGGCGGTGACCGGGATTTCTGGCGAGCTGGTCGATGCCGCGGGACTTCCCCAGCAAGGGCTGCTGGTCTTTGCCTTTCTCGACCCGGAGATGTCCGGGCAGCCCTTGGCAGTTTCGGCCCGCACCGGACCCGATGGCCGCTACCTGCTACGCCTGCCCGGCGGCGGCGAGGTGTATCTGCGGGTGCGGGACAACTACGGCGGCGGGGCGCCGGTCGGCGGTGGGGTGATGGGGGTCTACGGTAACGGAGCGCCGCGGGCGGTGGCAGTGGTCGCCGGCAAGGTGCTGGCCGGAATCGATATCTCCACCATGATCATCCCGACAACCCGAACCGGCAGTCGTGACAAGCCGGGTCCACCAAAAGGAGCCGAGGGAGAGAGCCTCGAGTTGCCACCATTCAGCCAAAAACCTTGAGTGTGAGGGTTCTGTCGGAATTTTGACAACCAAAACTCCTCCCGGGGATTCTGGCAAAAGGTTTGGTTTTGCAAGGAAATATTCTTGTGCTTGCGAGACTTTTCAGGGGAATGATATTGCCATAATGAAGCAAGTGTTGTAAAAGAGACTGCACTGCCTGTTTGTTGACAACTCTTCTTCCGGGATTTCTTTTGCAATGGCTCCTATGGCTTGCCGTGTAATGTGGTGCTCGTTTTTGCTGCTGTTGACGGCACTTCCCGCTGCGGCCGCCAGCACCCCTCTCGAACTGCGTTCCAGCACGATCCTGCGTTATTTCGAGCGGGATGTGGATCAGAGTAAAGACAATCAGATTCTCCCCGCCTACGAATACCTCGAAATTAACGCTGGCAACGGCGAGCCCTGGTCCTTTCACGGCTACGGCTGGATGCGGGCCAATCTGGGCGACAACTTTTTTGAAGACGAAACCAAGGGTGAGCTGCTCTATGCCTACGCCCAGTACCGCGACCAGGGGACCCAGTTGCGCCTGGGTCGTCAAGCGGTCTACGAAGGGGTAGCCAACGAAACCGTTGATGGTGCCTGGGGCCGGGTGGAGTTTGACTCCAATTTCAGCCTCTCCGCCTATGTCGGTCTGCCGGTGACCGTCGATACCAGCAACGGTCGTCAGGGCGATGGACTGGTCGGCGGGCGTTTTTCCTTCCACCGCCTGGGCTGGTTCGATCTCGGACTTTCCTACAAGCTGCTGGCCAGCGAGTCGGATCTGGATGAAGAACTGCTCGGTGTCGATCTGTCGGCGGAACTCCCCGGCGAAATTCTGGTCTCCGGCTTGACCACCCGCAACCTGGTCAGTAGCGGTTGGGGCGAACATTCCTACGAAGCCCGTTTCACCCTCGGTGAAATCGAACTGCGCCCCTTCTTCCAGCGGTATTCCGGCGAAGATTTCTACAATGGCCGGGATAACAGCGCCAATCCTTTCCGTTTCTACAGCCGCTTCGGCACCCGCACCACCGTGGTCGGCAGCGAAGCCTTCTGGTATCCGACGGAAAATTACGAGTTCGCCCTGCGCCTCAAGCACTTCGAGTACAACCAGCGCTTTGGCAACGCCGACCTGCTCAGCGGTATCTTTACTTACAAGTACCGGATCCACAATCAACTCGGGCTGGAACTCGGGCGGATGCAGGGGGATACGGAGGAGAACCGCTACAGTCTGGCCCGCGGCTTTTTCTATCTCGATCTACCCCCAGGATTTCTCAGCGGCGACCTGATGTACGTGGGTTATGATGAGCCCCTGTACGGCGAGGACCGCTCATGGTTTATCTCCCTGGGCGGTGGTCGCAAGTTCCTTGGCGATCGCCTGACCCTGCGGCTGTCTGGGGATTACAGCATCGATCCCTATTTTGACCACGATTTTCGCGCCATGGTGGTGGCCGACTATCGCTTTGCGCGCTAGTTTCGCCCCAGGTCTTGTACCCAGAGGAGTCAGCAGTGTCGAAACATCGGATTCTAGGCTTTTTGGCATTGATAGCTTTGGTTCTGTCGGCGGTCGCCTGTACCGCCCTGAAAACCAGTTATCAGTTGCCGTCCAGCCATCCTCCCATATTTGAAATGGCAGAAAAGCGGGTGTTCTGCGTTCGCTGTCACGGCTCCCGTAAAGATGATTTTAATTTCGAGAAGTACAATCACACCGCCTATTTCACCGACAACCACCGGCTGCTGGTGGCCCAGGACGAGAAGGTCTGCGCTCTCTGTCATGCACCGAGTTTCTGCAACGACTGTCACGCCACCCGGGTGGAATTGAAGCCGTCGCTGCGTCACCAGACCGAAACCGACCGGCGGATGCAACATCGGGGGGATTACCTTTCCCGGCATCGCTTCGACGGGCGGATGGATCCGAGTTCCTGCTTCCGTTGTCACGGCAATCCCAAATCCTCCAAGACCTGCCGGCCCTGCCATGGCTAGCAACTGTTCCAGGGAAAGGAACATCATGGGAGCGATTCGCCATACATTCTGGCTCTTGCTGCTGGTTCTCGTCGCTGGATGCGGCGGGGGGGGGAGCAGCTCCGGAAATTCATCAGCCCCCCAGCTCAACCAGGCCCACCCGCCGGGTTGGCGCACCCTCCACGACGAAGCCTGGGCCAGGGATCCGATCGGCTGCCAGGTCTGCCATGGGGAAAACTACCAGGGGAGCGGCGCGGTGGTGAGCTGTTTCAGCTGCCACGCCAGCGGACCTCCCTTTGTCAAGCATACGGCATCGCTGGCGCCGGACCTTCCCTGGGGCAATCCGGTCAATCATGGCAGCGCCGCCCGTCGCGACCTTGCCGCCTGCCAGGGCTGTCATGGGCAGAAAGGTGGGCCGGGGAGCAATGTTGCGTTCGATGTCCCCCTGGGCAATCTTGAGGCGGGTTGTCAGAGTACCCTGGGCTGCCACAACAATCTTAATTCTCCCTTTGCCAGCTTTGAAAACGGTCATAACCCTGGAGCGGCCCATCCCGTCAAGGTGACTGATCCGACCACTCAGGATCTGCGCCACTGGTACGGCGAAACCATTACCTACCAAACTGGCGGTGTCGAGCGCAGCTACGCCATCAGCCATTACGATGCCGGCAATGTCCAGGGGGCTTGTACCGTCTGTCACGGCGCTGCTCTGCAGGGGGGAAGCGGCCCGGCCTGTGTGACCTGCCATGTCAGCAGCCCGCTGAATCCGACCAAATGCAGCTCCTGCCACGGCGCGCCGGTGAGCTCCTATGCGGCATATGCCCTGCAATCCGGACGACCGGAGCTGACGGATCCCGGCCATCCCGGCTACAATCAACGCTACGATTTTCTCACCGAGGTTCGTGCCGGCAAGCATCTGCAACATGAGAGCATTCCCGCCGATCAGCGGGCCAACCAGGATGATTGCAGGGTTTGTCATGCGGAGCCGGCCGCCCCGGTTCCCCCCGATCCCAACGATCCAAACTTCGAGGCCGCCCAGAGAGAGTTTCAGCGGGCCTTTGACGCCTTTGTTAATGACCCCAATCGGAACAACAATCGCCATCACCTATTGGTGGGTACGATTATCCCGGTTGGTTCGGTGGCGCCTTTTCCACCCTTTAACGCTCCTGGGGATATCTACTTCTGTCAAAGTTGCCACGTCATCGCCTTCAATCCTGCCACCGGTACCAATATCGAGGTGCTACGGGATTGCGCCCAATGCCATACCGATTTGATTGCGCCGTAACCAATTCACTATTAAAGTAGCGATCAGAACGGAGAAAGGCCGGGATACGTCCCGGCCTTTCTCCGTTTTTACGTTTAAGGCTGGCCTAAGGCGATAGCGGCGGCAGGCAGGCTGTGGGGTCGCCGAGGATAACCATGCTTTGACGGTCAAGGGCGGTGAGCTGGCTGCGCAAGGCGGCCAGGCTGGCGCCGCTGTTCCCCTCGGCGATCTGGCGCAGGGCCTGGTTCCATTGGGCGAACAGTTCCCCTACATGGCGATAACATTCTTCGAAGGCCAGACCGACCGGTTCCGGTCGCTGCCGGTGCATCCGCTGGTAGAGGGCGTTTTGCAGCGAGGTGGTCAGGACCTGGCCGGTTTCGGGCTGGCGCAGGGTCCAGTCGAAGGTCGGCTCGACCTGGCCGATAAAGGCGCGCAGCGGTTTTTCCGCTCCCAGCAGTTGCCGGGGCAAGGGGGCCACCCGGGCGCCGAGGGCGGCCACGGCGCTCAGGGTTTGCTCGACGCTGGAGCCGGCCTCGACCAGTCCCCGGTAGCTGGTCTGGTCGTCGCAGCCGGCGGAGCAGCAGGCATGGGCATACCAGATGGCGCCGTCGGGTTGCCAGCCAGCGAGCAGCGAGGTTGGGTCGAGCAGGGTGAAATCGTCATCCACCAACCAGCCGAGTTGCCGGGTCATCAGCGGCGGATTGGCCAGGGGGCCGGTCATGCCGTGACTGGTGGTGACGATCAGGGCCGGTTGGCGGGCAGCCAGAGTCTGGGTCAGCTTCTGGGTGGTGGCATCGGTTCCCGCCAGCAGCCGCAGTCCAGAGCCGATCTGGTTGTCGCCGCTGAGCTGATCGGCGACCGGGGCGGCGATCGCCCGGCGCATCAGCCAGGTAATATCGGGTTGTCCATGGTCCACGGTCCAGACCACGGGAGCCTCGGGGCGGCATGTAGCTCCCGACCAGTCTTTGCGCAAGGCGGCGACATAGCGGTCAAGACTCTCCTCCTCAAGGTCGAGACGGCCGACGAAGACGGCGCTGTTGAGCACGTACTGCAGGCTCCAGGGGATCTCTTGTGGAGTGCCATAAATGAGCAGGTAGCGAGGCAGAGACTTCTCTCCGGTTCCCCGGGGGGAGCCGCTGATGGCTATGTCCCGGGGAGGGCGGTCAACATAATAGCGGCGCAGGAAGCGGTGATTGAGCTCTGCGCGGAAGCGAAATACCGGGGCCTGGTTGCGGGCCGCAACCAGTTGCGCCAGGGAGTCCGGGGCATCAAGGGCCAGGGATCGATCCTTTTCCGAAACCGTATCGTTATCCGGGAGCACCAGCCCCCAGCCGACCCGCGCATCCTGCCAGTCCCGCAAGTCGACCGGTTCGGCGGCGGCCAGCATCCGCGGAACCTCACGGATTCGGGGTTTCACTGCCCAAGCGGAAGCGTGAGCTCCGAGGTTGGAGTTTGGCAACCCAGGGGTGCCGGTCCAGGCATTGATGGTCAGCGTCGTTGGCCAGTTCACTTTATCCTCCTGCGCTGAAATTGCCGTTGGGATCGGGCAGCAGTTCCGCAGGAAGCGCCACCAGCAGCGCCAGCAGTTGATTGCGGACCTCCGCAGGGGTTCCTGGAGGGAGCGCGCGCAGCGCCGAGGCGACCATCTCCGCTCGCCCGGTCATCTCCTTGAGGGCTGCAGGATCGATGCCGCCGGCGGCTTTGCGGACCCGGAAGGTTTCTGGACGCACGTAAATCACCGGCAAGGCCCACTGGCGGAAATTCTCCGGGTCGTTCTGATGTTTCTGACAGAGGCCGGTGCGGGGCGGGCGCAAGGCTTCCACCCATTCAAATTCGGCGGTCTGCCCCTTCGGAATCCCCCCCAGAACCTTCTGCAAGCGGCTGAACACCGTCGGATAGAAGCCCTGGCAGAATTCGTGGGCATCAGTGGCGGCAATTGGTTCGAGGCAGCCGACCGCCGCGGGAATTCTCGCGGCCACCAGGCTGTGGGCCATGGAATGCAGATAGTTGGTGGGTCGCCCCCCCTCGCAGCAATTGAAGGTGATCAGCCAGACCTGCTCCAATCCCGGCATATTCGCCATCTGGTCGATCCGCAGGCGCAGAGAGCCGGTGGGATTCTGCTGCATGCGGTCGAGAATGGTGGCCAGTTCCAGCTCGGAGACCCCGTGGGCGGTGGAACCATGACAGAAAAAATGCACCAGATGGGGGGCGAAGGCCGCCAGGGCTTCTTCGATTTCAAACAGACGTTCGGGCAATGGGGTGACCTCGACTCCGCTCAGTCCCTGCTGGATTTCTTCACGGATGGCATCGAGCAGAGACTGCTCGCCGACATACACCTTGACCTCGATGGGGAGACCGCTCTGCCGGCCCTGGACCACGGCCTTGCGCAGCGACTCCCATTCGGGGAGCCCCTCGATGCCGAGGGCTGAGATCAAGGCCAGCATTTTCAGCGGTGGGGCAAATTCATATTCCACCACCGGCCGGTCAATGGGGGAGTCGGCAATCCGGCCGATGGGCCAGCGCCGGTCCAGGGCCAGGAAGTTCCCTTTGTTATCGCAGAGGGTTTCCCACAGCAGGCTCTCGGCCTCGTTGACATCGATTTTGAAATAAAGCGCCCGAACATCGCCCGTTGGCGCCTGCAGGACACTCTCAATGGCCGAGCGGATCGCCGGGTGCTTTTGCAACCGGTTGAAAATCTCCTGACCGTGGGTTTTGACCGCTTTGGCCTGGGACCAGGGAGGCATCTGCTGTGGATCGCATTCGAAGGGTTTGGGAATCCAAGCCCCATCGAAAGCGGCCGGGGCCTTGAACAGGCGGATGGTGACCCCTTCGTCGAAACTCGGTTCAATGGCGACCACCGTGCGGTTGCTCATGGCTGACCTCCCGAGCGCGTGGTTTCCGCTGCCTTAGCGATGATCTCCTGGATCTGGCCCAGGGTCTGGCGCAGTCCTTCCGCGGTCCGTTGCCGATCGCTTCCCGGTTCGCTGGCCATTTTCCGCAGCTGCAGATTCTGCTGCTCGAAAAATCGCTCGGAGGCGGCAATCCAGGAGGGGAGGTTGTCCTCGGCCTCGAACAGCGACTTGAACAGGGGATGAGCCGCTGCTTCCCCCGCGGATTCGGCGCCGGCGCGCAGGGTGTAGCGGGCCTGGCTGCGGCCTTCGGGGGCGTCGCTCAGCCGCGAAGGGTGGCAATAGGTGAACAGGGCCGGGCTCGCCGGCGGCGGTTCCAGGGCTGGGCCGAACAGGAACCGGTAAACCTCGGCCAGGGCGTGGCCGTTGTAATCGGCGGGAATCTCGTGATGAAGTATCGGACCGGGACGCATCTGGGCGATGGAATCGGCCAACTGCCGCAGTCCCATTTCGCAGTAATTGTGCTCAGGGGAACTGAAGGCCGCCGACCAGGCCCCGATCTGGGTGAGAAAGGCGGTGAGTTCGGCCGCCCCGACAAACCGTGCCAGGTGCCGATCCTGATTGCGCACCGGGGTTTGCGAAAAGGCCAGGGCCCCTTGATCTCCGGAGAGATAACCATGACAGACGAAGTGGGCGATATCGATACTGCGGCCCTGCAGGGCATCCCGAATCCAGAGCAGCCAGGGGTTTTCAATTCCCCCCTGGCGCCTGCTGATCCGGACACTCGCTTCGGGGGTGGGGTAGTTGGCGGCAACGTCAGGGTCATGCACCAGAACCGGGCCGCCGAGAAGCCCCATGGCCTGCACCCTGGATTTGAGCTGGGGATACCACTCCCGGTCGGTGAACATATGGATGGAGGTCTGGCGAGGCACCGCATCGAGGATGCACTGGGCCATCCGGGTCAGATGGTCAATGACCATGAAGGATTCCTTGGCCAGCGGCAGGCTGCTGCAGAGCACCACATCAAGCACCGAGGGGGTCTCCCGAGGCGGATTGGCGAGAAAGTCGGGGAGCCGCAGAATCGGCAGGTTCAGAGTCGGTTGCAGTAATCGCTCCCAGGGGACCATGCCGAGATAGCCATAAGGTTTGGCCAGGTGCAGCCAGAGGGGCAATCCCTCGGGGTTTTCCTCGGCCAGCGCCTGCGTCAACCCGGCGCGGAAGTCGGCGGGGAGGCTGAAATCATACCCCTGGTACAGGCTCTGCCGGCGCTCCAGGCGCTCGGGGAGCCCCAAGTCGCTGGTAGGGAATTCCCAGCCATGCAGGGCATCGAAGTTCTCCCCGACCCGGCCCTCCAGTTCACAGCGGACCCGGGCCTGGGACCCCGAGGTGTTGAGGCTGACCTTCAAGGTCAGCAGGTCAAACTGTCGTTTCAGCATTTCAGCCATCTGTTGATCTCCTCACCCGGATGCCAGACTATAAAGAGCCCACCAGGTCGATTCGTTGCTGATGTCGCCGTGTCCCTTGATGGTGCGGGTGCCACGCAGGCCGATGACCCGGCCACCGGCTCCGAGCTGGTAGGGCTGACCGGGGTCCTGGATCTCCAGCAACTGTTCGCCGGCTTTGCGCGGGCCGAAGCCGCCAAGGGCGGCATATTTGCTGGGCGGGTCTCCGGCCGCAGCGATTTTTACTTCACCCAGGTCGTCCTGGCGCCGCAGCGCCAGATGGAAGGTTTTGGTCAGCGGAAAATCGTGGGCGCTGAAGGTGGTGAGAATCGGTCTCTTAATTCGGCTAAGGGCCGGACGATAACCTCCAGGCTGGTTGCTGCCCGGAACCGTCTCGGCGAAACAGAGGTGATTGACCGCCGGTTGCAGCAGCAGCATCGAATCGATCTTGCGCGGCAGTTCGGCGCCGAAGCTGGTGGCCGAGAGCACCACCTTGCCGCCGTAGGAATGGCCGATCAGATGCAGTCGGGCGTTGCCGGCTGCCAGCAGTTCCCGCAGCAGCGGCCCGACCCCCTGGGCGCCCACGGTACCGGCACGGTCTTTCATCTGGTAGACGGTCAGGGTCCGCACGATGTTGCGGGGGTCGAGTTTTTTCAGCAGATCACCCAGGCCGGCGGCCTGGGGGCCAGCCGTGGTTCCGCCCCCGGCGAGGCCGAAATCGTCCAGATCCTCCTCGCTCTCTGGAGTAGCCGCGGCCCAGAGGGCGACAATCTCTTGTTCCGTTATCGGAGACTGCGGCTGCAGTTCTTCGTTGTGGTCCCGGTAGAACACCTTGGCGATCCCCGCCAGTTCCAGGGCCTCGGCTTCGCTCAGGCTCGCTTTCTGGGTCAGTTCATAGAACCTCTGGGCCTGAACCGGAGGCAACTCATCGGCCAGTTCGCGAATCTCCCGGCGCTCCTCGGCGATCCCCTGATCCACCAACGCCGGGTCGGCGGCGGCGATCTGCGGCCCGGTTTCGCCCTCGCCGAAAACCAGCGCCGTGCTCGGCCAGAAAATCCCTACCAATAGCGGCCGGTAGTTAGCCGGCATCGGCAGATTGTGTTGGCGGCGCATATTCATATAGCCGCTGATAAACTCTTCATAACGCTTGGTGGCCACGCTCCAGTCGTTGTTCCAGCCGTGGGAGAAGAGGAAAATGTCGCTGTAGCTCCCTTGCTTGACACTGTCGAGGAGGTGCTGGCGGGTTTGCGGGCCGTCGCAAAGGCCGCGCTTGTCGAAGGGGATGATGTAATAAGGAATTTCGCTGTCGTCATCCAAACGCAGCCGCCGGTAGGGGCCGGGGGGGAGTCGATGGGTCATGACAAACCTCCTTGTGGAATATTTTTAATGACTGAGTTTACTTAAACACAGATTGGTATAAATTCAAATTGATGGCGAAATGTCTTTTGCCCGCGAGGTGTTCCATGTCTGAGGGGTTTAACTCGGGGAGGCTTTTTTATGCGAGTCGACAACGTATTTTACCAATTGGCCCTGCAGCCGTTCAGCTCCGGGACTGCGGATCTGGCGACCCTGAAGCTCTTCGTCGAGGCCTGCGTCAGCAAACCTCCATTCGAGCCTCTGCCACAGCAGCAGGCCTATTTCGATATTCTCGACGGGATGGCTGAACCGTCGCAGCAGTTGCCACTCCAGTTCCAGACCTTTCTCACCCTGCTGACCCTGCTGGTCGCCGAACTCTGGGCCCGCAACCATCTGATTGCACTTTTTGCCGCCAGAAATCTTTGGGATTTGGCGGAACAGGACCCTGCCTGCGCTGCTCTGGTCGAATCCTTACTTCCCGCCCTGGAACAGCATCCCGCCTGCGACCGCGATCCCGAAATCCAAGCTCTGGTTGGCGGATTGCGCGGGCTGTTTTCCTTGTTGGTTCCTAGCCGTCCCTTGTCCCCTGAGATCCTTGAGCTACTCGATCGGGGCCTCGCCTTTCCTCGCAGCGGCTTCATCCGCCACCAACTATCGTGGTTGCTTTGGAGCCCGCGACAGGGTGCAGCGCAGCCTAGCTGGGAGAGACTGCTGGAGCGGTGCCAAAGGGAGCCAGACCAGCTGCGGGCGGCCCTTCTGGCCATCTCTCCGCGAGCTTTTTTCGCTCTGCGTTACGGACGGATTGTGGAGGCGCGGATGGAGAGCCAGGAGCTCAAGTCCCTGCAGATCAAAGCCGAAGGCGCCAGGGAGGTTCTGTCCACTCCAGGGCTTGCATATCTCGATGCGAGTGAAATTGCGACCCTGCGCGCTGCCGCCGATGAAATGCACCAGGGGCTGCTGATGACGCTGCAAGGCTACATCGATCTGTTGAACAAGGCGAATCTGTTGCTCCACCGGGACGATCCCTGGCCCTTGACTTATCCGATCAAAATCGCCACGGCCAAGGTTTGCCTGTGGGGCTTCGCCGTAACCGGGAATATTGAGCTGTTGGCCGAGGCTCGTCGATTTGCCCTGCGAGGTGCCTGGGCGAACCGCCGTAACCTGCTGCTTTTCAGCAATGCCCGACACCTGCTGGCAAAAATTTATCGGGCCTGGGACAAACCGGGGTTGGCGCAGCGCTTGTGGAAGGGGATGCAGGGTCGGCTCGACAAGGCCCATGAACAGGATTTCTTTGCAGACCTGGCGGCGGGTGCCAACGCCCAGTTGGCCCAGTTGGCCCTCGAACAGGGAAGGGCGGCTGCAGCCAAGGATTATGCCCTGAAGGCGATCAGTCAGGCCGATCGGTACCTGGCAGGGAGTACCCCCGCCGACAGCTTCAATCTAGATGACTGGAGCGCCAACCTGCTCGACACCGCCATCGCCTCCTCGGTCGCCAGCGATGAGGGGGAGAAGGCCCTGGAGCTTTTCGAACAGTGGTACAGCGCAGCCTCCTTGAGCCGTCACCTTGGGTTGACCCCGACCGACCTCCCTTCTCTGCGCAATAATCTGCCGGAAAATACCGCCCTGGTTTATCTCGGTCTTGACCCGCAGGGTTGCAGCCAATTGGTGGTTATGAAGGAAGGAAAGATAAAATGCTGGCGGGGTGAGTTTGGCTGGAATGACTTGAAGAAGGCGATCGGGCCTTGGCTGAAGGCGATTGAGCAACTGCGCACGGCCTCTCCTGAGCAGAGTTTGCAACGGCTGAACTATTTTCAGGAAGCGATGGAGCGCACCCTCGCTGGCCTGACGTCACTGCTGGAACCGCTGGCGGAAACATTGCGAAACAATGGTGTCACTCAAGTGGTGCTGATTCCCGGACGGGGCTTGGGCGGGTTGCCGCTGCATGCGGTGCCCTTGGGAGAGGGGAAGGACGGTCGACGTTATTTCGGCGACGCCATTGCTGTGCTGTATGCGCCCAATGCCACGGTCTGGTTGGCTGCCCACCAGGCTCAGGCCGCTAGATGTCAGGAGGCGTCGTTTGCGGGGTTCGCGTCGGCCGATGCCGGTTTTGCGACCGAGCTTGAACAGGCTGCGGCCCTTTGGGATTCTGCAGAACCGCCTCGAACTAACGCCTCAGCCCTGACCTTTTTGCAGGTTGCTGCGGAAAGCGCCGTGCTTCACATCTCCTGCCACGGTTGGTTCCGGATCGCGGAGGACCAGACCGGAATGCTGGAGGTCGACGCCGGACTGCAGCTCGGCGGTGGCCGCCTGGGGTGGCGAAATCTGCTGCATCGGCTGCGGCTGCCCCGGGCGCGATTGGTGGTGCTCAGCGCCTGTGAAAGCCTGCTGCTCAGCCATCGGGAAATCCTCAACCAGCAGTTCGGTCTCCCCTACGCTTTTCTCGCCGCTGGGGCACCGCTGCTGCTGGGGAGCAGCTGGATAGTCGAGTCTCAGGCAACCACCTTGCTGGTGACCCGGTTTCATCAAAACATCCGTCGCAACCAACTGGTTTCATCCCAGTCCCTGGCTGAGGCGCAACGCTGGCTGCGCGGGCTCAGCCGAGTTGAAGTCGAGGCCGCTCTGGCAGGTTTCAGGACTCAGTCAAAGGGTCAGTGGATTCCCGAGGGTGAACACCCTTACCAGCATCCTTATTGGTGGGCGGGTTTCCGCTTGATCGGTGCTGATCTTCAGGGTTTGCGCACGGTTGGATGTTAGGTATTGATCACTGCGGAACGGCGCGAATTCAACCTGTTGCAGTCTTGAGCTGTTGAATAAACCGCTCGATATCTGCGGCCAGGGGGGCGGTCAGGGTGCAACTGGTTTGCAGCACTGGATGCAGAAACTGCAGCTGGTGGCTGTGCAGGGCCTGACGCTGCCAGACGGATTGCGGAGGCGGGTTGCGCCGCCAGTGAAGGTAGTCGGCGTCGTTCATGGTGTAGAGACCGTCGCCGGCAATGGGATGACCGATGGCCGCCAGATGGACCCGGAGTTGATGGGTGCGGCCGGTTTCGGGCTGCAATTCGAGCAGGCTGAAATGACTTCCGAGCTGACGGAGGGTGCGGTAATGGGTGACAGCCGGTTTTGCTTTGGCCCCGCCGACCCAGAATCGGGGAATTTCGGCCTCTTTGACCGGACCAATTGCTGAATCTATGCTGCCGCTGGTGGGTGTTGGGCAACCGGCTACGACCGCCAGATAGCGCTTCTCCATCCCCCCTTCGACAAACAGTTGTGCCAGCTGACTGTGAACTTCCTTATTCCGAGCCAACAACACCAACCCCGAAGTGTCGGCATCGAGGCGATTGACCAGGCTGGCCTCCGGGTAGGCGGGTTGGTGAATATGGCGCAGATGGTAGATCAGGTTGGCGTTGACGAATTTACCGGAGCTGTGAACCCGCAATCCCGCCGGCTTGTTGATCCCCAGTAGCCACTCATCCTCATAGACGATCTCATAGTCGAGGTTGACCTCGGGGGTTTCGAAATCGGGCAACTCACAGCCGATGATATCGTCTTTGGCGACGGGTTGGGTGGCCTCGCAGGGGGCGCCGTTGCAGAAAATCCGCCCATCCAGCAACATTTGTCGCCAGCCCGATTCCGGCAGATAGGTGAAGCGGACTGACAAATAGTCAAGAACGCTCACGCCGTTGAAGGTTGTGGGCACTTTGGATGAAACCTGCATAGCGCTCTCTTATTAACCCTGTGCGGGCATGAATGCGAGATGGAAACTCTGGGTTACTGCAGCAGGGTGTGCTCGATCAGGATCTTCAGGCCGATGGCGAACAGCACCAGACCGCCGAAGATTTCCACCCGCGGTCCCCAGTGGCCGCTGATCCTTCGGCCCAGCAGCATGCCGGCCACGGTCAGGGTGCCGGCGACCAGGCCGATGACCAGCGAGGGGACCCAGATGTCGACTCCAAGCATGGCCAGAGTGAGGCCGACCGCCAGGGCATCAATGCTGGTGGCCACCGACAGCATGACCATGGTCATGCCTTTGGTCGGATCTCCGGGGGGGCGGTCTTCATCGGGTTCGCTCAAGGCCTCGTGGATCATTTTGCCGCCGACCAGGCTGAGCAGGGCAAAGGCGACCCAATGATCATAATCGGCGATCCACTGTTGCACAGTCAGACCGGCCAACCAGCCGAGCACCGGCATCATTGCCTGGAACAGGCCGAAGTGCCAGCCGAGGCGGAACAGGTGGCGGCCGGTCAGTTTATTCAGACTCAGTCCGGCGGCGAGGGCGACGGCGAAGGCATCCATGGCCAGGGCCAGGGCAACGCCGATCAGGGAGAGGGCATCCATGGTGCAATCCTTATCCAAGCAATGGGTCCGCAGAAAGCTCGCCGATTGTACTTGTCCCAGCTCAATTGTCAATTCTGCTCTGTCCCGGCGGGCGGTTGCCCAGAGGGTCATTAAACTTGCTTTTCCGGGGGTTGTCTGCTAAAGATGGCGCCTTATATCCAAGCAATGAAGGAGGAAGCCGCAATGGGCTTGATGAGCGGAAAACGTGGCGTGATTTTTGGGGTCGCCAATGATTTGAGTATTGCCTGGGGCGTTGCCCAGGTGTTGCGCGCCGAAGGGGCCGAACTGGCCTTTACCTATTTGAACGATGCCCTCGAAAAACGGGTTCGCCCCCTGGCCGAAAGCCTCGATGCGACCCTGATCCTCCCCTGCGACGTGGCCAGCGATGGCGATATCGAGCAGGTGTTCAAAACCCTCGGAGCCGAGTGGGGGAGCATCGATTTCGTGGTCCATGCGGTGGCCTTTGCCAACCGCGAAGATCTCAAACATGGCTTCAGCCAGACCAGCCGGGAAGGCTTCGCCCTGGCGATGGATATCAGCGCCTACTCCCTGGTGGCCATGGCCCGCTACGCCGTCCCCTTGATGAGCGCCGGCGGCAGCATTGTCACCATGACCTACCTGGGCGCCTCCCGAGTGATCCCCAACTACAACGTCATGGGGGTGGCCAAGGCGGCACTGGAAGCTTCTGTGCGCTACTTGGCCGCCGAACTCGGCGAGCAGGGGATTCGCGTCAACGCCCTTTCCGCCGGTCCGATCAAGACTCTGGCCGCCTCCGGTATCGCCAATTTCCGCGAGAAGCTCAAGCTGATGGACGAGCGGGCGCCGCTTCGCCGCTGCACCACTCAGGAAGAAGTCGGCAAGTCGACCCTTTATCTGCTCTCCGATCTGGCCAGCGGCGTCACTGGCGAGGTGCATTTCGTCGACTCCGGTTACAACATCCAGGGCGCCTGATTCCTGAATGCTATTTGCGCACACCAAGGGCCCAACTCGGGCCCTTTTTTCGTCCAGAGGGGCAGGGCGTGATTCAGGGTAACCTCGCCGGTTTAAAATCCAGCCAGCTGCAGGCGCTCGAGCGTATCTATCGGCGCCGCATCCCCGCCAATGAGCTGATCAGTTCCGAACTGGCGCGCTATCTCACCGAGCGCTCCCGGGAGCTGAACCGGCAGATCGGCATCATCCTCGATCGCCAGGGGAAGGTGCTGCACGTCATCGTTGGTGATGACCGGGAGATCGTCATTCCCGATCTCAGCGACTATGGCCTCGGCCGCAGCGGGCTGCGCGGGCTGCGCTGCATTCATACCCACCTCAAGGGCGAACCCCTTTCCCAGGACGACCTCAACGACCTGGCACTGCTGCGCCTCGACCTGATGGTGGCACTGAGCGTCGGCGAAGATGGCCTGCCCGGCTCGGTGAATTACGCCTATCTACTTCCTCCGGGGCCGGGCGAGCGCACTGCCGAAGTTCTCAGTGTCCCCTCCATCTACCATCTCAATCTCGATCTCGGCGCTTTTTTGCGAGGGCTCGAGGCCGAGTTGGAACGAGGGATGGCGGAAACCGTCGATCTCTCCGACCCCCGGGAGAAAGCGATTCTGATTTCCGTCAGTCAACAGCCCCGCCAGGAGATTGAGGATTCGTTGGACGAGTTGACGGAACTCTCCCGCACCGCCAATCTGCTGGTGCTTGACCGGGTGGTGCAGCGCCCCCGGCAGCTCAACCCCCGCTATCTGATGGGGGAGGGGAAGATCAAAGAGGTCATCATCCGTGGCCTGCAGATGGGAGCGACCCTGCTGGTGTTCGACCAGGACCTGACGCCGACCCAGGTCCGCACCATTTCGGCGATGACCGAAATCAAGGTTATTGACCGCTCCCAGCTGATCCTCGATATCTTCGCCCGCCGCGCTCATACCCTCGATGGCAAGGTCCAGGTCGAACTGGCGCAGCTCAAGTACATCCTCCCCAGACTGATGGGGAAGGGGACCGCCATGTCCCGGTTGATGGGTGGCATCGGTGGTCGCGGCCCCGGGGAAACCAAGCTTGAGATCGACCGGCGGAGGATTCGGGATCGGATCACCCGGCTGGAAAAGCAGCTCGACAATCTGGCCCGGGGACGATTCCAGCGGCGGCAGAAACGGATTCGCGCCGCGGTTCCCATCGTTTCCATCGTCGGTTATACCAACGCCGGCAAATCGACCCTGCTCAACGCCCTGACCCAGAGCGCGGTGTTCACCGAAAACCTGCTGTTTGCCACCCTCGACACCTCGACCCGGCGCTTGCGTTTTCCCCAGGAGCGAGAGGTGATCATCACTGACACCGTCGGTTTTATCCGCCAACTCCCCAAGAGTCTTCTCGGCGCTTTCAAGTCGACCCTGGAGGAGTTGGAAGATGCCGACCTGCTGCTGCACGTGGTCGACCTCTCCAACCCCCGTTTCGAGGAGCAGATCGCTGCGGTGGAACGAATTCTCACCGACCTCGATCTCGCCCTGATTCCGCGGTTGCTGGTCTTCAACAAGATCGATCAAGTCCCTGCCGAAGAGGTTTCTCCCCTATGCCGCCGCTTTCAGGCCATCGGCGTCAGCGCCCTGGATCGCCGCTCCTTTGTTCCTTTGATGCAAGCCCTGCAGGCCCGTTGCTGGATTGATGAAGAGCCAATGGCTTGACCCGGGGGAGGCTTTTCGCTACCCTGACGCTTCTGTTTTCAGGAGGATGATGATGAAAGTTCTCTGGGCCTGTGCCCTGATCCCTTTGCTGGGCGGTTGTATCGCCCTGCCACAGGGTTTGATCGGAAAAACTCCGGAACCAAACCCGGTGGTTGTTGCGGCGCCCAGAGCGCCCATCGCTTTTGCCGAGCGGGCCGCCCGTCTGGTCGCCCAGGAAAAGCCCCGTGGTTACCGTTTGCCGCCGGTGCCGGCTTCGCCCTTGGGGCGCGGCCCCAGCACCAGTCGGACGATGGCCGAGATTAATGAGCTGGCCGAGGAGGAGGAGGAAACCGTCGACCCGGACACCCTGGAGGATTCCCTGGTGTTGGATGGCGATGGGCAACTTCCGCCGGAGAGCGAAGGGCTCACCGTCAGCTCCGACGGAATCGGTTCCGACTTTCCCCAGGTCGAAAACGAAAAGGTCCAGTATTACATCGACTATTTCACCGGTCCCGGCCATAAGGTGTTTACCCGCTGGCTTGAGCGCTCCGGTCGCTACATGGAGATGATCCAGGAAGTTTTCGCCGAGGAAGGTCTTCCTCTCGATCTCGGCTACCTGGCGATGATCGAATCGGGTTTCAACGACCGCGCCTACAGCAGCGCCCACGCCTCCGGGCCCTGGCAGTTCATCGTAAGTACTGGCGAAGTCTATGGCCTGAGCAACGACTGGTGGCGGGATGAACGGCGCGACCCGGTCAAGTCGACCCGGGCAGCCGCCCGTCATCTGCGGGATCTGTACGAGATGTTCGAGGGCGACTGGTACCTGGCCGTGGCTGCCTACAACGCCGGCGCTGGCAAGATGCAGCGGGCGGTCAAGATGTATGGCACCCGGGATTTCTGGGAAATCAGCCATGGAGATTATCTGGCGACGGAGACAAAAAACTACCTGCCGAAGCTGCTCGCGGCCATTCAGATGGCCAAGGATCCGGAAGGGTACGGTTTTTTTGATATCAACTATCGGTCGCCCATGGCCTTCGATACCTTCACCCTTCCCAGCACCACCGATATCGAAGTGATTGCCGATCTGGCCGGAATCAGCAAGGAAGCGGTCAAGGAGCTTAATCCCGAACTCAAGCGCTGGTGCACCCCGCCAGAGTCTGGCCCCTACGAACTGCGGCTGCCAGTGGGCAACAAGGATGAGTTCGCGGCCAAGTTCGCTCAGATGCCCAAGGAGCAGCGGGCCAGTTATGCCCGCCATCAGTTGAAAAAAGGCGACACCCTGCTCGCCCTGGCCCGCCGTTACAATACCCGGGTCGACGATATCGTCTCCCTCAACCAAATCAAAAACCCCCGCTCTCTCTCCGTCGGTACCGAACTGATCCTGCCGCTGCAGGTTAATGCCGGCAAGCTTCCGCAAGAGTTGCAGCCGGTGGCCTCCAAGGTCTCGGCGCGACCGAAAAGCTACAAGGTTCGCAGTGGCGACAATCTCTGGGACATCGGCCAGCGTTTCGATGTCAGCGATGTCGATTTGCGGGCCTGGAACAAGATGGGCAAAAAGACCGCCCTTAAGCCGGGGCAGACGCTGCTGGTTTCGGCGCCGGTGGAGGTGAAAAAATCGACCAATAAGCAGCAGAAGGTGGCGGCGAAAAAAGCCTCCTCCGAACGCAAGGTGGTGTACCAGGTTCGTGAGGGGGACACCCTCTGGGGAATCAGCCGCCGTTTCGCTGTCGCCGCAGATGAGATCCTCAACTGGAACAACCTGCCCAACGGGCATGTGCTGCAGCCCGGCGACCGCCTGACCCTGCGGGTGCAAAAGGATTCCCGGAGCTGATATGGAACGGGCGCTTTGTCTCCACCGCCTGCCCGAATCACTCCCTTCCGGCTATCAGCGGCTCTACTATGGCGCCGAATTCTGCCCCTGGCGCTTTCCCGCTGCGGCTGAACTGAAAGCCGCCCTGCAGGCCTGTCGGGCCAGGAGTTGGAGTCTGACTCTGCTCACCCCGGTGCTCTGGGAACCGTTTCTGCCGATTCTGCGCGCCACTTTGGCCGATCTGCTGCCCCTTTTTTCCGAGAGCGATGAAGTGGTGATCTCTGACTGGGGGGCGCTGCGGATGGTGCGGGAGATTGCTCCGAAACAGACCCTGGCCCTCGGCCGGGTGCTCTCCGGCCAGAAGCGCGGCGCACAGATTCTCGATCTGCAGCTCAATGCCGCCCAGGCCGACTATTTCCGCAGCTGCCGCTGGTCCTCAAGTGAAGCCTTGGCCTTGTTGCAGGAGCAGGGCATCCAGCGGGTTGAGCTCGACAACCTGCTGCAGGGGGTGGAAGCCTTGCCCGCCGGCTTGGTTGGATCCCTGCATCATCCTTATGCCATGGTCACCTCCAGCCGCAATTGTCCCTTCGCCGGTGGGCGATCGGAGGCCGGCTGCCCGCGCCCTTGTGGCGAAGTCTTCACCCTCTCCAGCGATGACCAGTCGCCACCCTTGTTGCAGGCTGGCAATACCCAGTTCCTGAAGTTGGAATCCCTTCCTCCCGACCTGTCTTCGCTCGGCATCGACCGCCTGATCGAACATCCCCAACTCCCCCGCTGAAGGCCAGCCTTTCGCTGTTGGCAACGCTGTTTCCGGCCGGATTATGCTTTGACTTTTCGAGGGTGGGTTGTTAGACTCTCTTGCCCAAAACTCCCCGCTGAAAGGACTCTTTTCCTGATGTATAACCTGCTGATATCTTTCTTTCTTTCCACCACCGTTGCGGTACTGTTGCACACCCTCGCGGATCTCAATCTCTGGATTGCCACCCTGGTTTCGGTACTGGTCTTCATGGGGGCCTATTTCCTGCTTACCCGCTTTTTTATGAAGAAGGTCGGGGAATTGATGGAGTCGGCCCAGCGGGACATTCAGGCCGGCCGGGTTGACAAGGCGATCAAAACCCTGCAGCAGGGGTATCGCTACGGCAAATGGCAGATCTATGTGAAATCCAATATCGATGCCCAGATCGGCACCATGCTCTATCTCAAGCGGGATTTCAGCGAGGCCTTTGATTATCTGCAGAAAGGCTTTGTCCGCCAATGGGTCGCCATGGGAATGCTCGGCATCTGCTACATGAAGCGCAATAAGCCGGGCAAGATGATCGAGACCTTCGACAAGGCAACCGCCGCCTCCAAAAAAGAGCCCCTATTGTGGAACCTTTATGCCTTTTGTCTCGACCATGTCGGCGAGAAGCAGAAGGCGATAGCGGTGATGGAAAAAGGTCTGCAGAAAACCAAAGATGATCCGCAGCTCAAGGCCAACCTGGAACTGCTCAAGGAAGGCAAGAAGATGCGGATGCTCGACTACGGCGATATCTGGTATCAGTTCCACCTGGAAAAGCAGGGAACTTTGGTCAAGCAGCAGACTAAGATGATGCAGGGCCGTCGCAAGATCGTGCGGCGCTGATCATGGCCAAAAAGCCCAACCCGGAATCGTCCTTCGGCCAGAACCCCTTCAAGCAGTTGAAGGGGTTTGCTGTATCGACCAGCGAGCAACCTGACACGGGGTCCGAGAGGCCTGCGGCCAAGACCGCTAAGGCGACTGCGCATAGGGTCGCTACGCCTATGGCCAGTGGCGGTTCGCCAGTCGTTGAGGTCGAACCCTCCTTTGTCGAGGAGATGCAGCGGTTGGGGGTCGCGCCAGCCGCCGAGATTGAAGTGGCGACTGAACCCGAAGCGGTCATGCCTTCAGAAAAACCCACAGCTTCCGCAGACACCGGGCCGGTCACCGAGGAGCAACTGTTTGTCACTGCGCTGGGACGGCTCGATACCACTTTTAGCGATGACTATGATCTGGATCAATCGCCACCCACCGCTTCACCCAGGCGGATGAAGCAGTTGCGCCAGGGATCCCTGCAGCCCGAAGCCCGCCTTGACCTGCATGGGGTCACCCGGGACGAGGTGCGCAATCGGGTACGGTTTTTCCTTGAAGATGCCGCCTACCACAAGAAAAAGGTAGGTCTGATCATCACTGGCTGGGGGAAAAATTCCGCTGGCGAACCGGTGCTGCGGCAGGAGGTGGAGCGATACCTGGCGCTGGATGCCAAGGCCTGGGTGGTGGAGTGGGGAAGGGCGCCGCGACACCTGGGCGGTGAGGGGGCGTTGGTGGTGTTTCTGAAAGGTTCGTAACGATCTCTGAAGAATAAAAAACAGCGGGTCGAGATGTTGATCTCGACCCGCTGTTGGTTACTCGCCCTGCTCCGGTTCGCCGGAGGTCGGGGCTTTTTTACTTCTGGGGCGTTTCGGCTTGGCCTCTTCCTCGGCGCCCTTCTCCTCGGCTGGCTTCTTGGCCGTTGCCCGGCGCCTTGGGGCCCTGGCGGCTTTGGGGGCAGGCTCTGTTGCCATCGGGGTGGCTGGTGCTTCAATGGTCGCCGCCGGAGCAGGGGGCTCTGCGGTGGGTGTTTCCATCGTCGCCGAGGTCTCCTTGCTGGTAGTTTTCTTAGCCGGCGACCGGCGTTTACGGGCCGGTTTTTCGGCGACCGCTGCTTCGATTGGAGGGGCCGGGGTTACAGGTGCGGCCTCGGTCGTCTCCGTGACTGGCTCGGCTTGGGTAACCTCAGCCGAGCGCGGCGTGCGCTGGCGTTTCGGCCTGGGTGTCGCTGTGGGTTTTGCTGCCGGCGATACAGCTTCCGGAGTCACCGCCACAGTGTCAGTATTCGGAATAGGGGATTGCGCTGGGGCCGGCACAACCGTGGTCGCGGGTTCTTCGCCGGTTTGGTCAAGGGTATCGGTCACAACCGTTGCGGGTTTTTTCTTGCGCCGCCGCCGCCGTTTCTTTTTGGCCCCTTCGCTTGTGGTGGCTCCTTCACCGGCAGCTTCGGCTTCTGTGGGTTCCTCTTCGTCCTCGGAACCCTCAGCGGTTTCCTCAGCTTCCAACTCCTGAGTGGCCTGCTCATCGCTCTCGGAACTGGCTTCCGACTCGGATGCGGAGCTCTCGCCTGGTTTCTTCTTTTTGCGCCGCCGCCGCCGCTTCTTTTTGCCTTCCTCCGAAGTCGGAGTCTCCTCGTCGGATTCGATCTCTTCCGCCGGTTCGGGCTGGGCCGCTTCAGCCTCGCGGGGCGGGACGACCGGTGCCGCCGTGGGCAGGGTCGGGGAGGTGGCGTGGACGAACTCTGGCAGCGCCTCTTCCTTTTCCCGTTTGCTGATCACCAGTTCCATCTGCCCGGGGAGGAAGTCGGGGTTGCCTTTGATCAGCAGGCTGATGCGGTGCAGGCGTTCCACTTCCAGCAACTCTTCCCGCCGGCTGTTGAGCAGATAGGTCGCCACCTCAAGCGGCACCTCCCCCTCGACCTTGCCGACTTGTCCTTTGGCGAGGCCGGACATGACCTTGCGCATGAAAGCGACCGCCTGGGCCTCTGCGCTCTTGATCCGTCCGGTCCCTTCGCAGTGAGGGCAGATATTGTAGGAGCCTTCGGCGAGAGCCGCCTTGATCCGCTGGCGGCTCATCTCCAGCAGCCCGAACTGGCTGATGCGTCCAACGGTCACCCGGGCCTTGTCGGTTTTCAGGGCATCCTTGAGGGCTTTTTCCACTTCACGGCCATGCTTGCGATCGCGCATATCGATAAAGTCGATGACGATCAGGCCGCCGAGATCCCGCAGTCGCAGCTGCCGACCGACTTCTGTGGCCGCTTCAAGATTGGTTTTATAGGCCGTTGCCTCGACCCCGCTCTCTCCTGCCATTTTGCCGGAGTTGACGTCGACCGCCACCAGTGCCTCGGTGGAATCGATGACGATGGAACCGCCGGAGGGGAGGGGGACCTTGGCCTTGGAGATGGTTTCGATCTGCTCTTCGATCTGGTAGCGGGCGTAAATCGGTCGCCGCTCCTGGTGCAGTTTGACCAGACGGGCGTACTCGGGCATCACTTCCTGGAAAAAGTCCTTGGCTTCCTGGAAGACCTTGGGGTCGTCGACCAGCACCTCGTCCATGTCGGAGCTGAAGTAGTCGCGGATGGAGCGGATGACCAGGTTCGATTCCTTGTAGATCAGCGCCGGAGATTTGGACTGCTGGTTCAGGGCCTGAATGTTGCGGTAGACCCGCACCAGGTAGTTGAAGTCCCGCTCCAACTCCTCCGAGCTTTGGCCGATGCCGGCGGTACGGACGATATAGCCCATGTCCCCCGGCAGGTTGAGAGAAGCCATGGCTTCCTTGAGTTTTTTGCGCTGGGATTCTTCTTCGATTTTGCGGGAGACCCCCTTGGTGTCGCTGTCCGGCATGAACACCATGTAGCGCCCGGGGAGGGAGAGGTAGGTGGTCAGGGCCGCGCCCTTGGTGCCGCGCTCCTCCTTGACGATCTGCACCAGCAGTTCCTGCCCGCGGCGCAGGATGTCGTTGATCCGGGCGCGACCGCGGTTGTCGGCATTCTCCTGGTAGGCCTTGAAGAAGTTGGGGTGAATCTCCCCCATCTGCAGAAAGCCGAGGCGCTCGGCCCCGTAATCGATAAAGGCCGCCTGCAGACCCGGTTCAACCCGGATCACGGTGGCCTTGTAGATATTACCTTTGGTCTGTTCCCGGCCGGCAACTTCGATATCGAGTTCGGTCAGGATGCCATCTTCGACGATGGCCACCCGGTTTTCTTCGGGATGGGTGGCATTGATGAGCATTTTCTTGATCATAGTGGACCTCTGAGCGCCCCGCGGGGCGACTCGTAATGGGTTGGCCGGATCCGTTCCGGCGGTAGGGACCTGAAAGACGATCGGCACGCAACTTAAGGTGAATCACAGCCTTCGCAATGCGGTGTGTGGTTCGCAACCTAGTCGCGGCCGGCAGCGTCCGCCGGGCCCGAAAAGCGTGGAGATAACTGCTGGTCTTCTATTGGCCAGGGCACAGTGCCCAGGAAAGACAATTGATGAGGCCGGTAAAGGGCCTGCAAATCGCCGGAACTATACCAGAAGAACTGTCGTTTGAATAGGCCAAACTAAGGAAAAATTCCTGAGCATTTCAAGGTTTTAAGCCCTTTGCTGTTGTGCTATAACAGGCGCCATGTTGCAGCTGAGAGAAATACAAAAGGATTTTGGCGGCCGGAAAATTTTTTCCGGCATCAATTGGCATATCCGCCCGGGCGACCGTATCGGTCTCTGCGGCGAAAATGGTGCCGGCAAAACCACCTTGTTGCGGATGCTCGCGGGCCAGGTCCAACCCGACGGCGGCGATGTTCAGTTCGCCAAGGGGACGACCTTCGGCTATCTGCCGCAAGATGGTCTGGCCTACAGCGGTCGCTCGCTTTTCGCCGAAACCCGCTCGGCCCTGGCGCCCCTCTTGGCGATCGAAGCCGAGCTGACCGTGTTGGAGAAGGAGATCGCCCGCTCCCACGCTGCCGCGGCGATGGAGCGCTACGCCATGCTGCAGGAAGCCTTCCGTCAGGGGGGCGGCTACACTATGGAGATGGAAATCGCCAAGGTGTTGCGTGGTCTGGGTTTCGCCGAAGCTGATTGGGGCAAGCCCTGCGAGCATTTCTCCGGCGGTTGGCAGATGCGCATCGCCCTGGCCAGATTGCTGCTGCAGCGACCGAATCTTCTGCTGCTGGACGAACCGACCAACCATCTCGACCTGCCGGCCCGCGACTGGCTGGAGAGTTATCTGGCCGCCTACCCCTACTCGGTGGTGCTGGTCTCCCATGACCGGTTTTTTCTCGATCAGGTGGTCAGTCGCATCGTCGAGGTCTGGAACGGGGCGCTGACCGAATATCCAGGCAATTACAGCCAGTACCTGGACGAGCGCGAGCGCCGGGTCAGTGCGTTGCAGGAGGCCAAGACCCGCCAGGATGAAGAGATTGGCAAGATCGAAGCCTTTATCAGCCGCTTTCGCTACCAGGCCAACAAGGCATCGCTGGTGCAGAGCCGGATCAAACAGTTGGAGAAGATCGAACGCATCGTGGTGCCGCCGGCCCGAAAGCGCATCGCCTTCCGTTTTCCCGAACCCCCCAAGGGCGGCCGCCTGGCGGTGGCGCTGCGGGATATCGATCATGGCTATGGCCCGCTGCGGGTGCTACAGAAGATCGAAGTGCAGGTCGAGCGCGGCGAGCGGGTCGCCCTGGTCGGTGCCAACGGCGCCGGCAAATCGACCTTGATGCGGCTGCTCTCCGGCGCCGAATCTCCGGAGCGGGGGGAGCGGGAGGCCGGGCACAATCTGCAGCTGGCTTACTTCGCTCAGGATCAGGCCAAAACCCTGGATGCCTCCCGCACGGTGCTCGAAGAGATCACGGCGGCGGCCCCCTTCGAGATGGTGCCGAAAGTCCGGGATATCCTCGGTACTTTTCTGTTCAGCGGCGACGATGTTCAAAAACGGGTCGGGGTGCTTTCCGGCGGCGAACGCAACCGTCTGGCTCTGGCCATCTTGCTGCTGCGTCCCGCCAATCTGCTGCTGCTCGATGAGCCGACCAATCACCTCGACCTGAAATCCAAAGAGGTGCTGCTCGAAGCCTTGCAGGGCTATTCGGGAACGCTGGTCTTCGTCTCCCATGACCGCTATTTTGTCGACGCCCTGGCGACCCGGGTGATCGAGGTCGGTGGTGGCAAGGCCCAATCCTGGTTCGGTAATTACGAGGAGTTCCTGCGCCAAAAGGCGGCACTGGGCGACGCCAGCCACAGCGCCGAACGGGTCGAGCAGAAGGCCGTCAATGGCTCCGCTCCCTCCAATCCCCAGGGCGAGGATCAGCGGCTGAGTCATGAAGAGCGCAAGGAAGTCAAGAAACTCGAGCGCCGCCGGCAGAAGGAGTTGACTGATCTGGAAGCGACCATCGAGGCTCTGGAACAGGACTTGGCCGAACAGGAACAGGCCATGGCCGATCCGGCCCTGTATCAGGATGCCCAGCGCTGGCGGGAGATTTCGACCCGGCATAACGCCCTGCAAGAGCAGATTGCCGCGCATTATGGACGCTGGGAGGATTTGCAGCAGGACGAAGATTAATCTTATCCCTTCCGGTTATCCCTCCAAACTCAAACTGGTATGGAATTCGCATATTTTCCTCGGACGATCTGCCCGAAGGCAGGCGTTCGTCAGGTTTTTGTCCCGCTTTGTACGGGACCGCTTTTCCAAGAGGCGTTGCCATGATTCTGCTTCCCCGTGGAACCCCGGTCAAAGAAAACCTCAACCCCGGCCGAATCAACCTTCCCGACGCCCTTGGCAAACTGCAAGCCGGCAGCTTTACTGGTTACCTGCGGTTTGACGCGCCGACGGGGACCGGGGTGCTGATTTTTGACAAAGGTCGACTGATCAGCGCGCTCTTTTCCGGGGAGCGTGAGTCGCAGATCGCCTACGATGCCATCGCCACCATTTTCGAGCAGTCCCTGGAGGGGAACGCAACCCTCGATATCTACCGGCTTTCCCCCGAGTTGGCCCTCTCCATTCATGCCCTGCTGCACGGCGATGTGCTCTATCGCGGTCAGGAACTCAAGCTCATCGATATCCGCGCCCTGCTCGGGCGGATGAAGGACGAGCAGATGACCGGTTGCCTGCGGATCTATACCGGCGATCGGATCGCGCTGATTTTTTACCGCAATGGCACTCCGCTGGGGTTTTTCCATGACGGCTCCACCGAACTGGAAACCTCGGCCGATACCTCCATGTCGGTGGCCCGTCTGCCCGGAGCCAAGGTCGATGTGCTGACCACCCGCACCTCTGAGGAGCATGTGCTGGCTGACCTGCTCGCTTCCGCCGACCTGGCCGCCCTCTGGCAAAAGGCCCGGCTGCATATGGAGAAAGAGCGGGAGGCCCGGGAGCAGGAAACCCGCCGCTCCAAGGAGATTCTGGAAAAGGAGCGCCGGCAGAAAGCCCGGCAACTGCTCGCCGATATAGCTAAAGGGCATATCGGTAAGATGGGGGCTTCACTGGTCGACAAGGAGTTTGATCGTCTGGTTGGCCCCACGGCGACCCTGAACGATGAGTTTCTGGATGGGTTCTATGCCAACCTGGGCAAGGCCGCCAAACTGGTGGCCGGCCCTTCGGCCATCAAGCAGATGCTCGACGAAATGCAGCACGGCCTCAAGCAGTTGGGCAAAAACGGTTGAAATTCATCGACATCATCTGATCTGGAAATGGGGTAATTCATGGATTTGAGCATTCTGCAAATTCTCTTCTGGGTGATCGCAGGCGCGGTCTCCTTCTACTTCAGCCTCGGCAACGCCCGGGTCTGGACCAGCATCGCGGTCGGGTTTTTTCTCATCCTTATTGGCGAAATCATTCCCCAGGCAATCCCCTTTCTGCCTGGCATCGATATTCCCCAAGTGCAGGCCATGGGTTATATCGTTGGGACCATCGCCATCATGGTCATGTCTCACGGCTTTCAGGAATACTACGTCTTTTCCCGCACCCTGGAACTGGAAGGGCAGAAGCGGTTTGTCTATCTCGGCACCCTCGGGGTATTGGCCGCTTCGGTCGTCTTCGTTTTGATCAACCCCGAGCCGACCCCAGCCACTCTCAAGACCATTAAGGTCATCGAGAATGCCAGCTGGGTCTTTCTTTCGCTGATCAACATCGACCTGATCCGAAAAATATACATCAATGTGCGTGACACCCCTATTGCCAAGGGTTTTCTGGCTTTTATGGCAGTCTTCGTGCTGTTGTTTCTCTGGAAAGGCTCGGAACTTTATATCCAGGTCTACAATCTCGACTCCATTGCCGACCTCTATCCTCTGCGTTACCAGTTGTCGGTCGTGGTTGCCAATATCAGCAACCTCTTGGCAGGGCTTTCGGTGGCGGGAACCTTCCTCTATCTGGCCCGACTGCTGCGCTGATCCCCAGATTTTTCCCTACAAACAAAAACCCCGTCGTGGCCTAAGCCGCGGCGGGGTTTTTGTTGGTCAGGCTGCAAATCAGGATCTCAGTTGTGGTCCTGGGCCGGTCCCTTGGGGACCAGCACAATCTGGATCCGCCGGTTCTGCGCTCGTCCTTCGGGAGTGTCGTTTTCGGCCTGGGGGCGATATTGGCCAAATCCCGTGGCCGAGAGACGACTGCCGTCGATGCCGGCGCTGTCCTGCAGAAACCTCAGTACGGTGGTCGCTCGGGCGGTGGAGAGTTCCCAGTTGCTGGGGAAGATGTCTTTAAGCCGAGGGCTGATTGCCACATTGTCGGTATGGCCTTCGACCTGAATATTTTTGTCCGCAGCCCCCTTGAGAATTCCCCCCACTCGGCGCAAAACCTCCAGGCCGCCCGGTTTGATATCGGCCTTGCCGGAGTCGAAGAGAATCCGGTCGACCATGTTGACGGTGAGTTGCCCCTGAAGCTCGGAGATGGTCACCTCGCCCCGCTTGATTTCGGCTTCCATCAGCCCGACCAGGTCGTTGTAGGTACTTTTTATCTCTGCAACCCGGGCCTCCCGGGCCACCCGTTCCTGCTCCACCAGCAGTTTCAGTTCGCGGTTCTCTTCTTCGAGGCGATCAACGTTTTGCCTCAACTGACTCAAGGTCGCCCCGGTTTCGGCGCTGCGGGCCGAAAGAATCCCTTCCAGACGCTCCAGATCGGCCCGAGCCCGCAGCAGATCCTGCTGTTGGGCCGAAGTGTTATCCAAGGCTTTAGTCAGTTTCTCGCCGAGCTCACTGTTGATCGATGCCAGCTGATCGCGATGCTCGAGCAATTGCTGGTAATCGACCTCAAGGCCGCGGGCCAGTTGCTGCAACTGCTCGGCTTCAGCGACCTTGAGATCGTAATAACCTCGGCTGACACAGCCGGATAGCAGTAGTGCTAGCAGGCAACCCAGGAGAAGCGGGGTGGCGGAACGCATGGGACAACCTCCTTGGAGCAAAACAGAAGGGGGCCGGCCTTCAGGCCCGACCCCCTTTGCGGGTCAGTTCATGACCGCAATGGTTGCACATCAATTTGACCACCTTTTCCCGTTTGACCGGATTGGGGAACTGGCTGTGAAAGCGGGGCGGAGCGGTATCGTCGTGGACGATGTTTCTGGAGGTGGCGGTGGCCAGAACTTCGCGCAGGCTGTTGCCGAAGCAGTTAGGGCAGATAACGGATTTTTCAGCAGTTTGTTTCATGCACTCCTCGTCAGGAAAGCAGTAAAGAGACTGCGGCCTTTCTAACACAGGCGCGGAAAAAGTCCAAGCAAATAGCTGGTCGCGCCAGGCCGGAATTTGGGTTGTCAGGGGTTTGTTTGCTGTGCTATAAAAAAGCGTTTTCAATAAGTTAGCGGGGAGGCGCCGATGTTTGAGATAGATCGCATCATTCGCAATGCATTGCAGGAAGATATCGGCCTGGGAGATATCACCACCCGGGCCACGGTCACCGCAGGAACCATTGCCCGGGCCGAACTGGTCGCCAAGGAGGATTTCGTCCTGGCCGGCCTCGATGTCGCCCAACAGGTATTTGCCATCCTCGATCCAGCGGTGGCTTTTGAGAAATTACGGGAAGACGGTCAGCCGGTGCGGCGCGGTGAAGTGTTTGCCTGGCTCAAAGGCGATGCCCGGGCGCTGCTGCAGGGCGAGCGGGTTGCTCTGAACCTGTTGCAGCGGATGTGCGGCATCGCCACTTTGACGGCGCAGTTTGTCGCCGCGGTGGAGGGGAGCGGAGCGATTATCGTCGATACCCGCAAAACCACCCCCGGGTTGCGGGTGCTGGAGAAGTACGCGGTGCGCACCGGTGGGGGTCGCAACCATCGCACCTCCCTTTATGACGGGGTGCTGATCAAGGAAAATCACAGCATGGCCGCCGGTGGCATTGCCATTGCGATTGAACGCGCCCGTCAGGTTGCCCCCCATACCTTGAAAATCGAAGTGGAAACCCGGGACCTGGCCGAAGTGGACGAAGCGGTCAAGGCCGGTGCCGACATCATCCTGCTCGACAATATGGATCTGGAAACCCTCACGGCGGCTGTGGATCTGATCGAAAGCCGGGCTTTGACCGAGGCCTCGGGTGGGGTCAATCTCGATACCGTGGCGGAGATCGCCGCCACCGGGGTGAATTTCATCTCGGTCGGGGCGTTGACCCATTCCTTCCGCGCCGTCGATATCAGCATGTTGTTCCGCTAATGGGGAGGTCATCGATCCCCCAGGAGTTATTGGCGTCATGACCGCCCCGGGAACCCGCGAGGAGTTGTTGCGTCTGTTGCGTCGTGAGGATGGAGACTACCTCTCCGGCGAAGCCCTCAGCCGCGCCCTCGAGGTTTCCCGCAGCGCGGTCTGGAAGCAGATTCGGTTGCTGCGCGAGCACGGTTACGTGATCGAGGCGATTCCTTCCCGCGGTTATCGCCTGGCGGAGACTCCTGATTCGCTGATTCCGGCGGAAATTCAAGCCGATCTTGGCACCCACCTGATTGGCCGGGAGCTGGTCTGTCTGCAGGAGACCGATTCGACCAACGCCAGGGCTCACGAACTGGGTGAAGCCGGAGCGGTGGAGGGGATGGTGGTGATCGCCGACCAGCAGAGTGCCGGCAAGGGCCGCCTTGGGCGACGCTGGACCTCCCCCGGCGGGGTCAACCTCTATGCCTCGGTGCTGCTGCGACCGCAGCTTCCCCCCCGCTGTGCCCCGCAGTTGACTTTTGTCTCGGCGGTGGCGGTGGCTCGGGCGGTGGCCGCGATCAGCGGCCTGCCGGCGGTGGTCAAATGGCCCAACGACGTGCTGCTTGGTGGCCGCAAGGTGGCTGGTCTGCTCAATGAAATGAGCGCCGAAACCGAACGCATCCATTACGTGATTCTCGGCATCGGGGTCAATCTCAATATGTCGCCGGAGCAGTTTCCCGACGACTTGCGCTATCCGGCGACCTCGGTGGCCACGGAGACCGGCGCCGCCGTCTCCCGCCTGGCCTTCACCCGGATTCTGCTACGTCAACTCGACGAACTCTACCAACTCTATTTGGACCAGGGGATTGAGCCGATCCTGAAACTCTGGCAGGCCCTGTTTCCGCTGCAGGGAGGGCGGGTTTCCGTCGATCTGCAAGGAACCCTGCTCTGCGGCCGGGTCGAAGGGCTCGACGGCGACGGGGCATTGCTTCTGCGGCTCGACGATGGCCGCCTGGAGCGAATCCTGGCTGGGGACGTCAGACCTGTGGCCGAAGCTTGACCCGGCGACTTTTTTCTTAACGCTTTTCCACCTCCGAGGCTAGTCATGCTTCTGGTCATCGATGTCGGCAATACCAATACCGTGCTTGGCCTTTATCGGGGGAGCGATCTGCTGCGGGATTGGCGGGTAACCACCGATAAGGTACGAACGGTGGATGAGTACGCCATCTTCATCCACAACCTGTTTCGACTCTCTGATTTCCATTTCAGCGATATCAAGGATGTGATCATCTCCTGCGTGGTGCCGCCGATGATCCACACCCTCGAGGGTCTCTGCCAGCAGTATTTCAAGCTCAAGCCCTATGTCGTCGGCCCGGGGATCAAAACCGGCATGCCGATTCTCTACGACACCCCCCGGGAGGTCGGAGCCGATCGGATCGTCAACGCGGTGGCCGCCTACGAAAAAAAACACCGCAGCCTGATCGTGGTCGATTTCGGCACCGCCACCACCTTTGACTACATCTCCGCCCGCGGGGAATATCTCGGTGGGGCCATCGCCCCGGGGCTGGGGATTTCCGCCGAAGCCCTGTTCGAGCGGGCCAGCAAGCTGCCGCGGGTGGAGTTCTCCCGGCCGCCTCAGGTGATTGCCAAAAATACCGTCAACAGTATGCAGTCCGGGCTTTTTTACGGCTACGTCGGTTTGGTCGACGGCATCGTCCAACGGATGAAGCAGGAGGCCAAGGATGATCCTCTGGTGATCGCCACCGGCGGCCTGGCCGGAGCTCTGAGCGCGGCCTCCCAGACTATCAACGAAATCGACCCTTACCTGACCCTGGAGGGCCTGCGGATCATCTACGGCCGCAACCGTCCCGGGCTTTGACGGTGTACCAGCGGACTGCTAAACTGTTTGCCGCATGAAAGGAGGATCCTGGACCATCGCCTGAGCGCTAAGATTCCCAGGCCGGTTGGTCTTTCGTCAGCTGTCGTTTCCTGAACCGAATCCTGTAAACACTTGATGCCACCAGCATGAAATGGAGGGAGAATCCGATGGGAAAGTACGATACTGCGAAGCTGAGAAATCTTGGAATTGTGGCCCACGGCGGGGCCGGAAAAACCTCACTGACCGAGGCGATTCTTTTTAATACCGGCATGATCGACCGCTTGGGTCGAGTTGATGACGGCACCTCGAGCATGGACTTCGAGCCGGAAGAGATCAAACGCCACATCACCATCAGCTCCAGCCTTAATCACTGCGAGTGGCAGGGGCACAGCCTGCACATTGTCGACACCCCCGGTTACACCAACTTTCTCCACGACACCCGCAACTGCATGCGCATCCTCGGCGGTTCGGTGCTGATCCTCTCGGCGATTTCCGGCGTCAAGGCCCAGACTTTCAAAATCTGGGAATGGGCGCAGGAATTCGAAATCCCCCGTATCGCCTTCGTCAACAAAATGGATCGGGAACGGGCCGACTTCCTCAAGGCCGTCGACGATATGGAGACCTCTCTTGGCAGTCGGGCGGTGGTCGTGACCATGCCGATCGGCGCCGAACAGGATTTCCGCGGAGTCATCGACCTGGTCACCATGACCGCTTGTTTTTACACCGACGACCAGATGGGGGAGTGCACCCCAGGGGAGATCCCGCCGGAACTGCTGCCTGAGGCCGAGCGGTTGCGGGCGATGCTGCTCGAAGCGGTGGCCGATGCCGACGATAACCTGATGGAGAAATACCTGGAAACCGAGTCCCTGAGCGAAGAGGAGATCCTCCTCGGGCTGCGCGAGGGAACCTTGACCGGCGTTTTCACCCCGGTACTCTGTGGCAGCGCCCTGGCCAATATCGGCGTGCGCCAACTGCTCGATTACATCGTCCACTGTCTTCCCTCTCCCCTCGACAAGGGAACCCAGCACGGAACCCACCCCAAGACCGGAGCCAACGAGGCCCGCGAGCCGAAGGAAGATGGCCCCTTCTCGGCCATGGTGTTCAAAACCATCAGTGATCCCTACACCGGTAAACTGACCCTGTTCCGGGTCTATTCCGGCACCCTGAAAAGCGATTCCAGCGTTTATAATCCCAATCGGGATGCGGTGGAGCGCATCGGCCAGATTTTCGAGCTCGAAGGCAAGAAGCAGCGCCCCATCGAGATGGCGGTGGCTGGGGATATCGTCGCGGTGCCCAAGCTCAAGGTGACGGTGACCGGCGATACCCTGTGCGATCAGGCCAAACCGGTTATTTTCACGAGTCCGCTGCCGCTCAAGGCAGTGATCTCCTTTGCGCTTGAGGCCAAGAGCAAAAACGACGAAGACAAGATTTTCAGCTCGCTGCAGAAGCTGGTGGAGGAAGACCCCACCTTGCTGGTGCATCGGGATGAGGAGACTCACGAATTGATCCTCTCCGGCATGGGCCAGGTCCATCTCGAAGTCACGGTGGAAAAGCTCAAGCGCAAGTACGGCGTGCAGGTCGAGCTCAAGGAGCCGAAGGTCCCTTACCGGGAAACCATCCGCGGCAAAGCCAAGCTGCAGAGCAAGTACAAGAAACAGTCCGGTGGCCGCGGGCAGTACGCCGACGCCTGGCTGGAGATCGAGCCGCTGCCTCGGGGCGGAGGGTTCGAATTTGTCGACAAGGTGGTGGGCGGGGTGGTACCGCGGCAATATATTCCGGCGGTGGAAAAGGGGATCGTCGAGGCGATGGTCCATGGCCATCTCGGCGGCTTCCCGGTGCAGGACGTCAGGGTCACTCTGTTCGACGGCTCCCATCACTCCGTCGACTCCTCGGAAATGGCCTTCAAAATTGCTGGGTCGATGGGGTTCAAAAAGGGGATGGAGCAGGCCAACCCGGTGCTTTTGGAACCGATCGTGCACATGGAAATCTCGGTCCCCGATGACTGCATTGGTGATGTCATCGGCAATATGAACTCCCGTCGCGGCAAGGTGCTGGGGGTCGAGCCGAAATCCAACAGCCAGGTGATTCAAGTCCAGGTGCCGATGGCCGAGGTTCTCGCCTACGCGCCGGAGTTGCGGTCCATGACGTCCGACCGCGGGCTGTTCACTATGGAGTTTTCCCACTACGAAGAAGTGCCAGCTCACCTGATGGCGAAAATCCTGGCGGAGCTTAAGGACCATAAAAAAGAGCACTAGCCCCGAGTTCTGCCACCGCCTGATACGAATAGGAGCATTGCCCCATGGCTGACAAAGACAATTTCAGTTTCGATAAAGATTCCAAGTCGGCCCCCTCGGCGACCCCCAATGAGGTGCCGGGAAAGAAAGCCCAACCCGTCCCTTCGCGGATTTTGATGCTCGGCTTGCTGCTGGTGGTGCTTGGGGGCGCGGCATATTTTTATTCCATGGAAATGATGGCAACCGAAGAGGTTTCGGTTCCAGCCGGAGTCACCAAGCAACTGATTACTCCACCTCCGGCGCCGGTTCCGGCGGCGGAGACCGCTGCTAACGACAAACAACCGTCAGCGGCGGATACCGTCGGGCAAGTCTCAGCGCAAGCTGCAGACTCGGCCACAGCAGCTGAATCAGCCACGGCGGCAGCAACCGAGGCGCAAGCGGTCGCTACCGAGGCGCCGAAATTGGCGGAAAAAGGGGTTCTTCAGGAAGTGCCGATCGAAGCGCCCAAGCCTGCGGTCGAACCAGTTACCGCCCCTGCGCCAGCCGATGCGGAGCCTGCGGCACCCAGCTCTGCGGTCGCAGGTGACGCCCCGCAACCCGCCCAAGTTGCAGAAGTGAAAACCAAACCAGCTCCGGCAGTTGCCAGCAAACCGGCCCGTGGTGCCTTCACTCTGTTGGCCGGAGCCTATCTCTCCCCGGATATGTTACAGTCGGCAACCAAAAAGGTGCGCAGTCTGGGGTATCAACCGCGGACTTTGCGCGATGCCAAAATGGTGGAAATGACCCGGGTACGGATTGGGGCTTTTGCACCGTCCGAGGCCGAGGCCAAATTAGCGGACCTGAAGAAAATTGCTCCAGATGCCTTTACCCTGCCCGAAGGCGAGCAGGTGGCGGTTTATGCTGCCTCCCACTTCGATCAGAAATCTCATGCTGCTTTTGCCGAAAAGCTGCGCCAGGCAGGCGTTGCTTTTGAAGAGGAAAAGGCGATGCGCAAATTGCCGATGACCGAACTGTTCTTCGGCGAATTCAGCGACCGCGCCGCGGCCGAGAAGGCTGCGGCCAAAGCCCGCAAGGCTGGTCTCGAAATCGTCGTTTTCAAACGTCCCTGATCCCGTTACTCCGATGACTGAAACGTCCAATAAGGTGCGGCTGAAGGTTTCCCCGGACGCCGCTCGCATCCTGACCCAAGGAGCCCCCCGCGATCTGCAGCTGATGGCGGCCCGGGGGGCTCTTCCTTTGGCCGGCAGGGATCTGCTGACTGTGCTGTTCTTTATGCTCCACGGTCGTGATCCGGAACTGCGAAGTCAGGCCCAGACCACCCTGCAGGAGCTCCCTTCCAATGTATTGGCGGGGGTGATGCGGGAGCCCGATTGGCCGGCTCAACTGCTTGATTATCTTGCCCGATCCCGTCCCGAAGACCGTGTCCTGCTCGAGGTTCTGCTGCAACACCCGGCGCTGGCCGATGCGACCCTGATTACACTGGGCGAACGCAGCGCCACGGCGGTGGAGCTGCTGGTCCACAACCAGGTGCGGCTGGAGAATTGCCCGGGGCTGGTGGAGGCTCTGTTGGCCAATCCTGCCACCGACCGCGCCAGCAAATTCCGCCTCGGCTGGCAGGACCCTGCCGCAGTATTGGAACCGACCGCAGTGGAGGAGGACGATTCCGCTGACCATTTGCCGGTCGATGCTGAGCAGGATCAGGCGGACGACGGCGAGGGGGAGGGTGAACCCGAAGAAGAGATCAACCAGTCCAAATACCAGCAGGCGCTGGAACTGGGGGTGTCGGAAAAAATCAAGATGGCCCTGACCGGCGACAAGGAATGGCGCACCATCTTTACCAAGGATCCCAATAAACTGGTGAGTTCGGCGGTGTTGAAAAACCCGAGAATTACCGAAGGGGAAGTTCTGACGATCGCCAAAAACAAAAGCAGCAGCGAGGAATTGATCCGATTGATTACTCTCAACCGCGAATGGCTGAAACATTATGCGATCAAAAAAGCGCTTATTTTTCACCCCCGCACGCCGATTCAGAATTCCTTGCGCTATTTGTCGATTCTGGGAGAAAAAGATATGAAGGCCCTGGCCAAAAGCCGGGGGGTCAGTCAGGTCATCGTCAATGCGGCCCGGAGGGCCGTCATCCTCAAAGATAAAAAGAAGTAAGTCCCCGCCGCAAAGGCGGGACTTTGACAGGAGTTTTGGATATGAGTGTGGGAAAAGTTCTGGCCGTTTGTATCAGCGAAAAAAAAGGCGAACGTAAGAAGAATGTCGGCAGTTGTCAGTTGCTGGAGAATTTCGGTCTGGCAGGTGATGGCCATGGCGGTGACTGGCATCGGCAGGTCAGCCTGCTGGCGATCGAAAGCATTGCCAAGATGCGCGCCGCCGGCCTCGACGTGGGACCCGGGGATTTCGCTGAAAACCTGACCACCGAGGGGCTCGAACTCTTCGTCTTGCCGATCGGCACACGTTTGCAACTCAGTAGTGGCGCGCTGCTGGAAGTGACCCAGATCGGCAAGGTCTGCCATGACCGCTGTGCTATCTACTACCAGGCTGGCGATTGTGTCATGCCCAAGGAGGGGATCTTCGCCCGGGTTCTGCAGGCTGGGCCGGTGAGTGAAGGGGATGCGATTACAGTGATTGCGGCGGAGGTCGGAGTTTGAACCCGGCGGGTTTCAGCATCGGTGTGCTGACCCTCTCCGATAAAGGTGCCCGCGGGGAACGGGTGGACGAAAGCGGGCGGATTCTGCGGGAGATGGTTGCAGACCTGGGCACGGTCGCTCGTTATGAGGTGATTCCTGACGACGAGGAGCAGATCGTGCAGACCCTGGTGCGCTGGGTCGATCAGGACCGTCTGGATCTGATCCTGACCACCGGGGGGACCGGGTTGACCCTGCGGGATATCACCCCTCAGGCCACCGCCCGGGTGCTCGATTATGAAGTGCCGGGGATGGCCGAGGCGATGCGGGCCGCAAGCCTGAAAAAGACCCCCCACGCTATGCTCTCCCGGGCTCTGGCCGGAGTGCGCCGCACCTCCCTGATTATCAACCTGCCGGGGAGTCCCAAAGGAGTGCGGGAAAATCTTGAGGTGGTTCTACCGGCCTTGTCCCACGCCCTGGCCAAACTCAAGGGCGATCCCTCCGACTGCGCGCGCTAGTCTGCCGCTCCGCTCCCGAAATTAATGGCCGTGGGTGACCATGCCGGCCAGAATTGCGGTCAGGCCGCCGGCAATCAGAGCCAGGGTGCCTCGCACTCCACGGGCGCGGTGGGATTCTGGGATCAGGTCCGAGGCGGCGATGTAGATAAAGGAACCGGCCGCAAGGGCCATCAGATTGCCCAGCAACTGCTCGCTGATGTGGTGAACCAGGGCGTAGGTAACCACCGCTCCCAGCGGGGTTGCCACCGCGACGATGGAGGTCAGCGCCACCGCCCGCTGGCGGGAATGGCCATAGTGCAGCAAAATCGAGAGCATGGCGATCCCTTCCGGGACTTCATGGGCGATCACTCCGATCGAGGAGAGCAGCCCCATCTCGGCGCTGGCTTCGTAACCAGTGCCGATGATCATGCCATCGATGAGGGAGTGCAGGGCCAGGCCAAAAAAAGCCACCAACCCTAAGGGATGGGGCTTGGCGCAGCATTCGCCGTGGCTGGCCGCTTCATCGAGAGAGGTATGGTGCAACTCCTCGTGGCTGGCGTGGATCAGCAGATGGTGTTCCATAAAGTAAAACAGCACAAAGGCCAGCAGGCAGTAATATGGCGCCTGGGCGGAGAGTTCCTGAGCCTCTGGCAGGATATGCAGAAAGCCGACCCCGAGCAGCACCCCGGCCGAATAGGAGAGCAGGTTGGCTGAATTGCGCCGACTCCACTTCTGGCGGGCCAGAATCAGATACATGCCGAGCACCGTAGCGGCTCCGGCAAAGCCGCCGGCAAAAAGTACATCCATCCAGCGATTGTCCATGAAATTCCATCCTTTTCGGGTCGGTTTGAAAGTGCGGTAGTATAGCAGGAACCTTGATTTGCTCAAGGAGAATCGCCCTGCTTGTCAACCCTTTGCTGGTGCAGAAAGGCAGCCTGTGACGCGGAAAAAAATCCTTCTGGCCGATGATGTGGAACTGTTTCTGGAACTGGAAAAAACCTTTTTCCGGCGGGAAAATTTCGAACTGCTGATCGCCCGCACCGGCCAGCAAGCTTGGGATCTCACGCTGGCTGAAACGCCCGATCTGGTGTTTATGGACCTGTTCATGCCGGGGATGGATGGCGATGCAGCCTGCCGATTGATCAAACAGCAGCCGCAGACCGCCAGCATTCCCGTGGTGATGGTGACCCAGGGGGGGCGGGATGACGATCTGGAGCGCTGCCGTCTGGCCGGATGCGATGACATTCTGCTCAAGCCGATCAACCGCCATCTGTTCGTCGCCACCGCCAGGCGCTTGCTGCAAGTGGTCGACCGCGCCGAACCACGGGTCCTGGCCCGGTTGCAGGTCCGCCAAGGCGAGGCCCCCAACCAACTGTTGCGGGATTATTCCCTGAATCTCAGCACCGGCGGGCTGTTCCTGGCGACCATGGTGCCGCTGCCGGTGGGGACCCCTCTGGCCCTTGAATTTTTACTCCCCGCAACCTCCCAGCCGATTCACTGCCAGGCCAAGGTGGCCTGGATCAACCTGCCTGAGCGGTTGGTCAACCCTTTGCTGCCTGCCGGAATGGGGGTGCAGTTTCTCGATCTGCCGGCGACCAATCTGGCAGCCCTGCGCGAGTTCATTAAGCACCAATGCATCGCTCCGACCTGGTAAGGGTTGCCACCCCGTCCTGGTGTCTGTTGTCTGATCCTTAATTCCTGGATTACTTGCGCCTCCGCAGCTTGTTTTTCACGTCCCGTTTGGAGTAGTGTTACCAAATGGGAACGGTCCCTGCCCGCCGGAGGATGCAATGCCGCAGAGTCTAACCAAACCGGTTTTCGAGGCGATGATCAGCCACATGCCCGAGGGGGTCCTGTTCCTCGACGCCCAGGATATAATCCGCATCTGCAACCCGGCCGCAGAGCGGATTCGTGGAGTCGTTGCCGCTAAAGTTCTTGGCCAGAGCATCTTCTATCTGCATCCTCCCCCGATGCATACCCGGTTGCGGGAACTGCTCGACAGTCTCAAGGGTGGGGTGGTGGCCTCGAGCAGTCGCATCATTCAGGTTAACAACCGCTATTTCGATAATTCCTATGCCGCGATCCGGGATCCCCAGGGGGACTATCTCGGAACCCTGCTGATCAGTCGGGATATTACCGAAAAAAAGCGCCTCTCCGCCGAAAACCTCACCCTCAAGCAGACCCTGACAGGGGCTTTGAGCGAGCCATTGATTGCCCACAGCCCGGGGATGAAAAAGGTTCTGGGGTTGGCCGAAGCGGTGGCCGGTATCGATTCGACTGTGCTGGTGACCGGAGAGAATGGGACCGGCAAGGAGCGGGTAGTGGAGGTGATTCACCGGCTCAGCTCGCGGCGGGAGTCGCCGCTGGTGCGGGTCAATTGTGCCGCCCTGCCCGAAAATCTGCTCGAGTCCGAACTCTTCGGCCATTGCCGGGGGGCTTTTACCGGTGCCGTCGAAGACCGCAAGGGGAAGTTCGAGCTGGCCGACGGCGGCACCCTGCTGCTGGATGAAATCGGCGAGCTCCCCCTCGGTTCCCAGGCCAAACTGTTGCGGGCGATTCAGGACAAAGCTGTGCAACCGGTAGGGGGGCGCAAGGAGATCCAGGTCGATGTGCGCATCGTCGCCGCAACAAATCGCGACCTGGCCGCGGCGGTGGCTGACCGCAGCTTTCGCGAAGACCTTTATTATCGTCTCAATGTCATAACACTCGAAGTCCCCCCCTTGCGCGAGCGTCCCGAAGACATTCTGCCGCTGGCTGAACAATTTCTACAGTTTTTCGCCAGGCAGATGAAACGTGCTCCAAGAACTCTTTCCCCCCAAGTCCGGGCCTTGCTGCTCGGCTGCAGTTTCCCCGGCAATGTGCGGCAGTTGCGCCACGCCATGGAGCGGGCGATGGCGCTAGGGATCGGCGAACACATCCTTCCTGATGATCTTCCGGCGGATCTCAAGCCAGCCTCGACTGTCTCCGCTGGCCCGGATTTTCAGGCCGGGCATCCCCTTAAGGCGGCGGTCGAGCATTTTGAAAAGGCCTATCTCGAGCAGGCGTTGCTTTTCGCCGGCGGCCGTCGCTTGGAAGCCGCCAGCCGTCTTGGCATCTCCCGCAAAAACCTCTGGGAAAAGATGCAACGCTACGGCCTATTGGCCATTGATGCTACCGAAGGGTAACGCAATAGTGCTGAAAGCTACCATTTTGTAACCAATTCATAACGAAATTCATCCTTCATTGCCTGCGGCAGGGAATCCACTTTTGGGTTTCCTGTTGTTTTTTGTGGGGTTAATTCGATCGCAGTAGGGCTGGCACGGAATGTGGTTAAGCACAGTCCAAGAACCTGAGTCTGTTCGGCTCTGACTTGTGTAACCGCGATTAGCTGATAGTCTAATCCCTGCGGTTTTATCTGTCCTGCCACAAACCTAACCCGCTCAAGGAGGCAATGGAATGAGACGACAACTATGGTGCAGCGCGCTGGTGGCACTGACCCTGACCCTGGCCTGGGGCAACCCGGCTTTTGCTGCGAAAGCGGTCGACGAGGCCAAATGTTTTTCCTGTCATGGCCAAGTCAAAGAGATGAAAATGGGTTCCAACCACGCCGACCTCTCCTGTGATACCTGTCACTCGGGGATGGATGCCCACTTGAAAAATCCCAAGACCAAACCGGTCACCAGCCTCGAACTCTCCACCTGCGGCTCCTGTCACGAAGATCAGTTTAAATCCTACTACAAGGTCAACTACGAAGCTCAAGCCCGCAAGGAAAAAGGGCTGCCGACCGGCCGTTCGCCGATGCAGGGCAAACTGCTGGCACCCCACGGCTTCACCAAGGAGCACAATGAGCCGCGCTCCCATCCCTTCATGGTGGTGGACCAGTTGGCCGTCGATCGTTTCGCCGGTGGCCGCTACCAGTTCAAAGATATGTTCGGCATCGTGCGCCCTGGCAAGACCTGGGACGTTCTTGTCGACACCGGCAAGACCCTTCCCCACACCGCCAAAGCCGGCAATCCTGTCTGTTTGCAGTGCAAAACCTCAGACCTGGTGCTGACCTGGAAATTCATGGGCGACAAGGACGAGCGTGCCAAGTGGGATCGCACCTCCGACGTCAACGAACTGATCAAAGATGTTCACAATCCGGTCGGTTGCATCCAGTGTCATGATCCCCACGGCACCCAGCCCCGCATTATCCGGGACGCCCTCATCGATGCGGTCGAGCGTGATGGCGCCCGTCCCTATGACGCAGACAAAGGCAAAGACAAGGTCAAGGTGGTCACTTTCCGCGACTTCCGTAAAATCGGCGTGCTCAACAAGATGGATTCCAATCTGATGTGCGGTCAGTGCCACGTCGAGTACAACTGCAACCCCGGCTTCGAGCCGGAAAGCGGCGAGAAGGTCACCATGGCAGACCGCCGGGCCAACCACTTTCCGCTGAAGAACGCCCTCGATCTGCTGGCCCACTACGACAAGCTTAAATTCCGTGATTTCAAACATGCGGTGACCGGCGCCAGGCTGATCAAACTGCAGCATCCGGAAATGGAAACCTACTGGGGCAGCGTCCACGACAAGGCCGGGGTCCAGTGCCACAATTGCCATATGCCCAAGGAAAAGAATGCCAGCGGTGGCACCTTCACCACTCACGAGATGGTGCGGCCGAAGGATCATGTCAAGCAGGCATGTATGGGTTGCCACCCCGATGCGACTGCGGAAGAGAAGCTTTACCAGATTCAAGCGGTGCAGAATTATACCCGCGGCATGATGCGTGAGTCTGAAACCTATCTGGGTGAGTTGATCGACACCTTTGCCGCCGCTCAAAAGGCTGGGGTGGCCGAGCCAGTGCTGGCCGAAGCTCGCAAACAGCATGAGATCGCCCATGTCCTCTGGGAGTGGTGGACTGCCGAGAACAGCGATGGTTGGCACAACCCCGGCTTGGCCAAGGAAAGCCTGAACGAGTCGATCACCGCCTCGCAGAAGGGGATTGCCCTGCTGAAAGACGCGATGAAGAAGTAGCCCTATCCAGGGATGGATAAGGAAAAGCCCGCCGAGAAATCGGCGGGCTTTTTTTGTGGCACTAAGCGAAAATTTTTGAAGAAAAAATTTTAAAATAAAAAATAATCCTGATTAGCACTGATCTTCCGCTAAGCGGAGCCAGTGTTCTGGGCGCTTGCCCGTGGCGGCCGCTGCGAAAATCATGCGAGGCAGCAGGGCAGCCAGATCGAAGCGGCGATTGAAACGATACTGGT
>Ga0209231_1000013_pt1 | contig 168505 bp, 163 predicted proteins | sample Deesub45470m_DNA_FD_188086 | JGI IMG/M metagenome (GOLD analysis project Ga0209231, IMG submission 188086) | Deep subsurface microbial communities from North Pacific Ocean - 450_OLKR46/470m Metagenome (SPAdes) (version 2) | ecosystem: Environmental > Terrestrial > Deep subsurface >...
ACTCCTTCAGGGGGTTGGGTAAGATACCCCAAAAGAATCGCTTGTGGTCGGCTCCTACCCAAATTGTGGCGCATGACCTTTCGCCAACCCGGCGGCCCCGAATTTACAGAACAGATGTTGCACTAACAGGCAGACTTCAGGCCGGGGAGGGAAATCCCATGGAACTGTTCATTCTCATGTTGCTGCTGGGCCTGTTTCCAGCCGCCATTGCTTTAGGCAAGGGGCGCAATTTTCTGCTTTGGTGGTTTTACGGCTTTGCGCTGTTCCCCTTTGCCATCTTCCACGCCATCGCCGCCAAACCGGCCGAGCGCAACCTGGTCTTTTTCGGCCGTCGTTACTGCCCCCATTGCGAGTTGATCATCGATGTCGACGCAACCCGCTGTGAGCACTGTCAGCAGGAAGTCCCCCCGGTGAAACCAACGGAATGAGTCCTCGCCAAAACACCTCGGGTCGCGGCCCCTGGCGGAAACTGCTGTTGCTGCTGCTGGTATTGCCGTTGTTGCTGATCGGCGGAACCCTGGCGCTGCTGATCGAATTCCAGCCCTTGGTCGCTCCTCTTCCGGCCCCTTCCGTCAACGATGCGCTGCGGACGCGGGCACTGGTTATTCGCCTCTACAGCGGCCTCGAGAGCAACCGATCCTCGGTGGTGATTCATGCCTCGGTCGAAGAATTGAGCAGTCTGCTGAATTTAGCCAGTCGCGGTCTGCCCCGGTTGGCCGGTCGAGTAGAGATTTCCGGCCCAAAAGTGCTGATCAGCCACAGCCTCAACTTGCCTCCAGCCTGGTTTCCTACCTTTTTCAACCTGCAGCTGGAGCTTCTCCCCTCCCAGAAGGGGCTGAACATTGGATATGCCCGCCTGGGCCGGATCGACTGCCCCACACCCCTGGCCCTGCTGCTGACGCGTCTGGTGCTCGATCTGGGCCTGGGCAAAGGCGAGGGTCAAGCCGCTCTCGATTCCTTGCAAAAATTCGAGGTCGAGGGCAGTCAGGTTCAGCTCCGGCTCGCGAATCCGGCCCGGCTCAAAACCAGCCTGAGTCGCCTGCCGTCAAGGATTGCCTGGCTGCGTGACCTCTCCCTTCCCCAGGCGTCCCCATGGCCAACCGATGCGGCGCACTATTATTTGCAACGGTTGCTGGAGACCACCGCACAGGCGCCCAAGGGGTCTCCGCCCCAACTCCACAGCTACCTCGGCCCCCTCTTCGCACTGGCCCAGCAACGCTCCGCCCAGGGGGATGCGGTTGTTGAAAACCAGCTGGCGCTGCTGACCCTGGCCGGCTACCTGGGTGATTGGCGGTTTGCCCAGGCACTCGATCCCGCCGCCCCCGAAACGGCCCCCAAAACCAACCAGCCGCCCCCCAAGGTGCTGCTGGCGGGGCGGGATGACCTGCGCCGGCATTTTGTCATTTCAGTCGGCCTGCAACTGTTGACTGAGCAGGGGTTGACCGCGGCCATCGGAGAGTTGAAGGAACTGCTCGACGCCGGCCCGGGCGGCAGCGGTTTCAGTTTTGCCGACCTGGCGGCCGACCGGGCTGGCAGCGCTCTGGCCCGCAGCGCCAGCGACCCGAAAAGGGCCAGGCAGCTGCAACGACTGCTGGCCGCCAGTGCGGATGAGGCCAACTTCTTCCCCAGCCTGGAGGGGTTGCCGGAAGATCTCCGCCAAAACGAGTTCGAAATCCGCTTTGGCAGCGTCGACAGCCCAAGCTACCTGCAACTGCTGCAGGAGATCGACCGCCGCCTGGCTCAGCTCCCCGTTCACCGCAGGTAGCTTGGGCAGAGGCAGCCCCCCTCCGGGAAAAGGTTTGACTCCCCCGCTGTAACTCCCTTAGACTGTTGCATTCATTTGTTGTTGGAGTCCATCCCCGATGCTGTACAGCCTGCTGGTTTATCTGCTGTTCGTCCCCTGGACGTTGTTCGTCATCGCCACCGGCGTTCCGCTCTCCTTTCTCAGCCCCAATTACCTGCACAACTACGCCCGCCTCTGGGCCCGGGTCAGCCTGCGTCTGGCCAGGCAGCGCCTGAGCGTGAGCGGTCAGGAACATCTGCCGCGGCAGGGGGCGGTGATTTTCATGCCCAACCACCAGAGCAACCTCGACATTCTGGCCCTGTTCGCCGGTCTGCCGGTGCAGTTTCGCTGGCTGGCGAAAAAAGAACTGTTCAGCATCCCCTTGTTCGGCCTGGCGATGCGCCGCACCGAGTATATTCCCGTCGACCGCTCCGATCGCCGCGCCGCCATAGCCAGTATCAGTCTGGCCGCCCAAAGAATCGCCGACGGCACCTCGATCATTTTGTTTCCGGAGGGGACCCGCTCCCCCGACGGCAATATGCTCCCTTTCAAAAAGGGGGGCTTCATGCTCGCCCTGCAGGCTCAGGTGCCGATCATTCCGGTGGCACTGCAGGGATCCCGGGACGCGCTGCCGAAATACTCCTGGCGAATTCGCCCAGGACGGATCACGGTGCGGATCTTCCCGGCAATCCCCACCAGCGGTCTCGGAACGATCGACCGGGATCGACTGATGGAAGAGGTTCGGCAGCCTCTGGCGGGTTGATCGAAGGGTTTTCAACCGGCGCCCCTGGCGCCCAAGCGAGGTTGTTGTGTCTTCATCTGAACTTGTCAAACCGCTGCATCCCGAAGCCGTGCGCCTGTTCGCCCTCGGCGGACTGGGGGAGATCGGCATGAACCTGCTGGTACTCGAGTGCCGGCAGCGGCTGCTGCTGATCGACTGCGGGCTGATGTTTCCCGAAGCCTACATGCTCGGCATCGATCTGGTGCTGCCGGACATCTCGGCCCTGGCCGGCCGCCAGGACGACATTTGCGGCCTGGTGCTGACCCACGGCCACGAAGATCACATCGGCGCGATTCCGTTCCTGATTCAGCAACTCGGTTTTCCGACCATCTACGGAACGCCGCTGACCCTGGGACTGCTGCGCAACAAACTGGAGGAGCACGATCTGCTCGGCCGGGTGGAGATGGAAGAGGTTCGGCCGCGGCAAAGCATCGACCTGCCCCCCTTCAACGTTGAGTTTTTCCGCGTCGCCCATTCCATCGTCGATGGCGCCGGGCTGGCCATCCGCACCCCGGCTGGACTGATCGTGCATACCGGTGACTTCAAAATCGACACCACCCCGGTCGACAACCAACCGACCGATCTGGCCCGCCTGGCGGCCTACGGCGAAGAGGGGGTTTTGCTGCTGCTGGCCGATTCGACCAATGTCGAAAAGCCCGGCTATACCCTCTCCGAACGGGTGGTGGGGGAGGCTTTCGCCGAAATCATCCCCCAGTGCAGCGGAGCGGTGCTGGTGGCGACCTTTTCCTCCAACATCCACCGCATTCAGCAGGTGGTCGATGCCGCGGTGGCCAATGGCCGCAAGATCCTGGTCAACGGTCGCAGTATGGTGGCCAATATCGCCACAGCCCGCCAGCTCGGCTACCTGTTCATCCCCGACGACTCGCTGATCGAGCTGCGGCAGATGCGCGATCTGCCCCGCCAGCAGCTGCTGATCATCACCACCGGCAGCCAGGGAGAGCCGCGCTCGAGCCTCTCCCGCATTGCCCTCGACGATCACAAGCAGATCCAGCTGACGCCGGGGGATACGGTGATCCTCTCCTCCAAGTTCATCCCCGGCAACGAGAAGGCGATCAGCGACGTTATCAACCATCTCTACCGCCGCGGCGCCGAAGTCTTTTACGAAAAGACCAGCGAGGTTCATGTTTCCGGCCACGCCAGCCAGGAAGAGCTCAAGCTGCTGCAGGCCCTGACCCGGCCGAAATATTTCGTCCCGGTGCATGGCGAATACCGCCATCTGGTCAAGCATGCCGAACTGGCCCGCACCATGGGGGTGCTCCCCGAGCACGCGGTGGTGCTGGAAAACGGCGACCCGCTGGTGGTCTCCGCCAATGGCCTGCGCCGCGAACCGCGGCTGCAGACCGGCCGGGTGTTCGTCGACGGCAAGGGGGTCGGCGACGTTGGCCTGATGGAACTGCGCGACCGCTCGCACCTGGCCAACCACGGTCTGGTGGTCTGTCTGCTGGTGCTGGGACAGAGCGACGGTCGCATCATCTACGGCCCGGAACTGTTCACCAAGGGGTTCGTCCCCGAGGAGGAGAAGCGGGATTTTCTCGCCCAAGCCGCCAACGCGGTCAGCGCCATGCTGGAGGAACACAGCTTGGCCACCCTCGGCGACTGGGAAGAATTGCGCACCGAGGTGCGCAAAACCCTGCGCCGCTTTTTTAATCGCCAGGTCGATCGTCGGCCTTTAATATTGCCTGTCATTCTTGAACTTTAACTGCAGCTGCCGAATTCCGACGGCTGAATTCCCACTGACCAAGGCTTCTATTTATGTCCTTTGCCCATGCATTGCTGCTCGGCCTGCTCCAGGGGCTGACTGAATTTCTCCCCGTCTCCTCCTCCGGGCACCTGGTGATCGTCCAGCATTTTCTTCCCGGCTTCGACCAGCCGGGGCTGGCCTTCGATATCATGCTGCATCTTGGCACCATGGTTGCTGTGATGATCTATTTCCGCCGCGACATCGGTCTGATGCTGGTCAGCCCCCTGCAGCACGGCCAGGAAGCACGCACCTACCGCAAAATGCTCGGACTGATCGTCCTCGCCAGTATACCGACCGCCCTCATCGGGTTGGGATTCAAAGATGTTTTCGAAGGGATGTACGAGGATGTGCGGCTGGTGGCGATGATGCTGCTGGTCACCGGGGTGCTGCTGTTTCTCTCCGAGCGCTTTCGCCGCCCCGGGCGCAAAGAGGGGCAACTCACCATCAGTGACGCCCTGGTGGTCGGCACCGTGCAGGGACTGGCTATCATTCCCGGCATCTCCCGTTCGGGCTCGACCATCTCCATCCTGCTGCTTAAAGGGGTCGACGGCGAGACCGCCGCCCGTTTCTCCTTTCTGCTCGCCCTGCCGGCGGTGTTCGGCGCGGCGCTGCTCTCCCTGCGTGATCTGCAGCAGGTCGCCACCGCGGAAATCCCCATGTACCTGGTGGGGGCCGGCACGGCCTTTCTGGTCGGGCTGGTGTCGATCCACTGTCTGCTGGCGGTGGTGCGGCGCAAACGACTGATCGGTTTTGCCATCTACTGCTGGCTGGTTGGCGCAGGGCTGCTGACCCTGACTTCCTTATAACGGGACCCCATGAGCAACAAAGCCAAACCGTTCTTTCGGGAACACCTGAAAAAAGAGATCGCCGGGCTGGCCTGGTTTGCCGTCGGCAGCTATCTGCTGCTCTGCCTGCTCTCCTTCCACAACAGCGACCCCTCCTTCAACAATAATCTGCATCCCTCCGTCATCAGCAATGTTGGCGGCAGGGTCGGCGCCCACCTGGCCGACCTGTTCTACCAACTCTTCGGCCTGCCGGCGCTATTGATCCCCTCCGCCATGCTGACCTTCGCCTGGCGGCTGTTCAAGTTCCGCGACGTGAAAATCCGGATGTACAAGGCGGTGGCCTTCCTGGTGCTGCTGACCACCCTGGCGGCGCTGGTTGCCCTCCCCTTCAAGCAAATCCGGCTGTTCGGCCAGACCATCAACGAAGCTGGCGGGGCCATCGGTCGGCTGCTGAGCGAAGCCCTGGTGTCAGCCTTCAACCCGACCGGGGCGACTTTGTTCCTCGGTATTTTCCTGCTGGTGGCAGCCATGCTGCTGGCCCGCTTCTCCATGGTGCTGCTGCTGGAAGGATTGCTGTCCCGCCTCGGCGGGCGAATGGAGCAGGCCCGGGCGGCCAGAGCCGCGCGCAAGGAACTGCGGCAGCAACAGCGGGAGGAGGAGCGGGAATCCTCACCGCTGATCATCCGACCCGAGCCGCGTCCGCTGCCGCCGCCAGCCAAGCCGAGCGCCAAGAAAAAGAAGAAGGAAGAGGAGAGCCCCCAGGAGGCTTTCGAATTTCTCGAGCCCTCCGGCACCTACCACCGCCCGCCGCTGGCGCTGCTCAACCACGACGGCGAGGCGGCCAAACCGATCGACCGCGACGCCCTGATGGCCAACGCCCGCATCCTCGAAACCAAGCTCAAGGATTTCAACGTCGACGGCGAAGTGGTCGAGGTCAAGCCGGGGCCGGTGGTCACCATGTACGAGTTCTCCCCGGCCCCCGGGGTCAAGGTCGGCAAGATCGCCGGGCTCTCCGACGATCTGACCATGGCACTGAAAGCCTTGTCGATCCGTATCGTCGCGCCGATTCCCGGCCGCGGCGTGGTCGGCATCGAGATTCCCAACCGCGACCGCGAGATGGTTTACCTCAAAGAAATCTTCGAGTCCGACGAGTTCCAGAAAAACGGCGGCCGGCTGCCGATGGCTCTGGGCAAGGATATCTTCGGCCGTACCGTGGTCTCCGACCTCTCCAAAATGCCCCATGTGCTGGTGGCGGGCTCGACCGGCAGCGGCAAGTCGGTCTCGATCAACACCATGGTCCTGTCCCTGCTCTACCGCGCCACCCCGGAAGATGTCCGCATCATCATGGTCGATCCGAAGATGCTCGAGCTCTCCATTTACGAGGGGATTCCCCACCTGCTGCTGCCGGTGGTGACCAACCCGAAAAAGGCCGCCCTGGCCCTGAACTGGGCGGTGCGGGAAATGGAGCGGCGCTACAAACTGATGTCCGACAAGAGCGTTCGCAACATCGATGGCTACAACAAGAAGCTGCAGCGGGAAGAGATGGAGAAGGCCGAGCTCAAGGCCCGGGGGAAAATGATCGTCGAAGCGGCCGACATCGACGAGGACGATCTGCCGGAGATCGAACTGGCCGAAGGCGAAGTGCTTGAACACGCCCACCTCCCCTTTATCGTGGTCATCGTCGACGAGCTGGCCGACCTGATGATGGTCGCCGGACGGGAGATCGAGGAGTCGATCGCCCGCCTGGCGCAGATGGCCCGCGCCTCGGGAATCCACCTGATTCTCGCCACCCAGCGCCCCTCGGTCGACGTCATCACCGGTCTGATCAAAGCCAACTTCCCGACCCGCATCTCCTTCAAGGTCTTCTCCCGCATCGATTCGCGCACCATTCTCGACCAGATGGGGGCCGAAACCCTGCTCGGCATGGGGGACATGCTGTTTCTCCCCCCCGGCACCGGCGCCGTGCAACGGGTGCACGGCGCCTTCGTCTCCGAAATCGAAGTGCAGCGGGTGGTCGAATTTCTGAAAAAACAGGGGGTGCCTCAATACGACAAGTCGATATTGGCCCCGCCCCCGGCCGGAGACGCCGGCGGCAGTGAGGAGGAGGAAGAAGTCGACGAGAAGTGGGACGAAGCCCTGGCGATCATCGCCGACACCCGCCAGGCCTCTATCTCCATGCTGCAACGACGGCTGCGCCTGGGCTACAACCGCGCTGCCCGGATGATCGAGAAGATGGAGGCCGAAGGGATCGTCGGTCCCTCCGACGGCACCAGCCGGCCCCGCGAGGTCTTCATCAACCGGATCCAGAAACCCTGACCCCACCCCCTCGAATATAGTTGCCGCATACAGGTGCATGTGTCACACATGCACCTGTATGTTTTTAAAATTCCTTCTAATTCCTAAAGACTTACAAACATTTTACCCATCCAGGACGAACCAGGGCGCAGTCCCTGCTGTATATCCTGGCTATACACCGTCACCCGGGTCGAGCCGACCCAACTATCTCGCCATGCTTAAATTTTGACACAAATTCAGGATCTTACAATTTTGTTATGAATTTCCCCTAAAGTTGGTATGGCTGATGCTATTAGTCTGGGCAAGAACCCAAGGCAACCATCCCACTCCACAAGGAGGACATCATGAAAACCACCGCCATGCTGACCACTCTCGCCGCCGCCCTGTTGATCAATGCCTCCAATGCCTTCGCCGCCAGTGCCGGCCGGGTTGACCACAGTGGAATCGTCGTCTGGATGTTCCTCGGCTTCTGCGCCCTGATCCTGGTCGCCCAACTTGCACCGGCCGTATTTATGCTGATCGGCGCCGCCAAAGGGCTGCGTGCCCCCCAGGGGCAGAGCGCTCCGAGTCCTAACGCCTGACCGCAACAATCCATTCTCCGCTCTCCAGCCCCGGCCACGCCGGGGCTTTTTCATTGCCGCAAAGTTTCACCGAAAAGGCCTGAAGTTTGGTGCAGATCTTGCTTTCATTAGAGAGACAAACTCTGCAATCAATCCCCCTCATTGACCTGTGCAAGGAGCCCGCGTGGAACAGGAAATCATCCTAAAATTTCTTGACGGCCAGAGCGTGACCGCCTACCTGGCGGCCCCCTTCCGCCCGGCTCAGTACGATGTCGAGGTGATCCTCCCCGACGGCGGCCTGCACTTTTCCTACTCGCTGCATGATCTCTGCTGCATCCTCTGGCCCGGTGAACCCAGCCTGGAGGGGATCGATCCGGCCTCTCCCCTGCTTGAAGATGTGCAGACAGTCACCGGTGACACCTTTGCCGTCTATACTCAATCCCTGAAAAATTTCCCCGGCGGTTTTCATGGAGTCCCGGTCGAGCCGACCTCCCTCTATAAAAATATCTTTTTCACCAGCAGCGGAGTCCGCCTGCGCAGTCAGCGCCGCCCCATCGGCGAAATCCTGGTGCAGTATTGTCTGTTGCCACCAACGGCCGTGACCAGCGCCCTGCAGGAGCAGGAGCAGTTGCGCCAGCGCCGCGCTGGTGAGGTGATCGCGGCCCACAGCCACATTCCCCTCGAAACCGTGGAAAAAACCTTGCTGGCGGCTGAAGCCAACCCGAAACTGCCCCGCAACGCCCGGGTCGGCGATATTCTGGTCGACGCCGGTCTGGTCAGCCGGGAAGAGGTCGAGGCAGCCATGGCGGTGCAACAGGACGGCCGCAAAAAACGGATTGGTGAGTTGCTGATCGAGCGAGGTCTGATCAACGAAGCCCAACTACTGTCGGCCCTGGCCACCAAGTTCGGCATGCGCTTTGTCGACCTGGAAAACCAGATCCCCAGCCTCGACGCCCTCGCCGGCCTTCCTCGGGAGTTGGCCGCACATCTGCAGGTCGTTCCGCTGCAGGTTCGCAAAGGAACCCTGGTGGTGGCCACCGCCCAACCCAACGACCCGACCATCGGCGACAGCCTGCGCTTTACCACCAACCGCCCCATCGAGTTGGTGGTGGCCCGCTCCCGGCAGATTGCCGAAGCCATCGAGCGCTTCTACCCCAGCGATTCTTGAGGCTTTCACCCAAGCCAAACTCCTGACAGCCCCCAACCGCCAAGGGTGTTTTCTCCCCAGCCCCTTGCCGCGAGTTCTGCCTTGCTAATCCTCAGCAACCTGCTATCGTAACGTTTTTACTCTTTTTTCTCCGGCTGACAATGAATCTGAATGAACTGACCAACCTGCTCACCTCGCTGCGAGACGGTCAAATCTCCGTCACCGACAGCCTTGAACGCCTGCGCGCACTCCCCTTTGAGGATGTCGGTATCGCCACCATCGATCACCATCGGGAACTGCGCCAGGGGGTTCCCGAGGTCATTCTCGGCGAAGGGAAAACCAGCGAACAGATCGCCATCATCCTGGCCGCCATGGCCCGGCGCGACAGCAACATTCTGGTCACCCGTCTCGCTGGCGACAAAGCCGCTTTGCTGCTGGAGCAGTTCCCCACCGCCGAATACGAGCCCTTGGCCCGCACCCTCTGCCTCTGCCAGCGCCCGATTGAGATCAACGGCCGGGGAACCATTCTGGTGATCTGCGCCGGCACCTCCGACCTCGCGGTGGCGCGGGAAGCCGCCATCACCGCCCGCATGCTCGGCAACCAGGTCGAGGAAATGGTCGATGTCGGGGTCGCGGGAATCCATCGCCTGCTGGCCCGGGGTGATCAACTGCGGCGGGCCGCAGTGGTGATCGTCGTCGCCGGCATGGAAGGGGCCCTCCCCTCGGTGGTTGGCGGCCTGGTGGCCGCTCCGGTCATCGCCGTCCCCACCAGCGTCGGCTACGGCGCTGCTTTCGGTGGGGTGGCGGCGCTGCTCGGCATGCTCAACTCCTGCGCCAGCGGCGTCACCGTGGTCAATATCGACAACGGCTTCGGCGCGGCCTTTGCAGCCTCCCGCATCAATCGCAGCGAGGGGCCATGAGGCTGCTCTACCTCGACCCCATCGGCGGGGTTTCAGGCGACATGCTGCTCGGTCTGCTGCTCGATCTCGGCCTGCCGCTGGCGGATCTGGAAACGGGACTGCGCGCCCTGCCACTCGGTGGTTGGCAACTGGAGAGCCGCCGCGAACTGCGGCAGGGGATTGCCGGCTGCCGGGCTCTGGTCACAGTCGCCGAAGACCATCACCACCGCACCTGGCTGCAGATCGACCAGATGCTGGCCGCCGCTCCCCTTGACGCTGCGGTGGCCGCGCTGGCCCGACGGATCTTCCGCCGCATCGGCGTGGCCGAGGCCAAGGTTCACGGCATCACCTTGGAGCAGGTCCATTTTCATGAAGTTGGCGCCCTCGATTCCATCGTCGACATCGTCGGCGCCGCCATCGGCCTGCACCTTCTCGGCATCGACCAGGTGATCTGTGCCCCGCTCCCCATGTCCCAGGGAACGGTGCAATGCGCCCACGGAACCTTTCCTTTGCCGGCGCCGGCAACCGTTGAAATTCTGCTCGGCTGCCCGGTTCGGGATGGCCGCTGCGACAAGGAACTGGTTACACCCACCGGCGCTGCCATCGTCGCTGAGATTGCCCGCTTTGGCGCCCTGCCGGAGATGAACCTGAGCGCTGTCGGTTACGGGGTCGGAGGCCGCGACCTCGTCGATCGGCCCAATCTGCTGCGCGGTCTGCTCGGCCAAGCCTCGGAACAAGGGGATTGCGATCAGGTCTGCGTCCTCGAAACCCATCTCGACGACGCCAACCCCGAATGGCTCGGCGCGCTGATGGAGCAACTGCTGCAGGCCGGCGCCCTCGATGTCGGCTACAGCCCGCTGCAAATGAAAAAAAACCGCCCCGGGGTGAAGGTCACGGTGATCGCCCCGCCACCTCTGGCCGAGCCCTTGAGCCGGCTGCTGCTGCACCAGAGCAGCGCCATCGGCGTGCGCCGCAGCATGACCGAGCGCCGCAAGCTGCGGCGGCAGGCAGCCAAGGTCGTAACTGCGCTGGGCGAGGCGGCGGTCAAACTGATCTACGACGGGGAGCAGTTGCTGCGCATCACCCCAGAATTCGAGAGTTGCCGATTGCTGGCCGAGCACAGCGGCCGCCCGCTGCCCGAGGTTTATCGGCTGGTGGAACGAGCCGCCGAGAATCTTTTCATGGGTCAGGAGACTGAACATGAAGCATGAGTCCATGCCACGACTCGGGACCTGGCCCCGTCGATGAATCGGCTGATTCTGTTTTTTTCCAGCAATGCCGGTCTGGGCTACTTCCCGGTCGCTCCTGGCACAGTAGGGACCCTGGCGGGAATTCCTTGCTTTTACCTGCTGGCGCGAATGCCGGCCGGCCTCTATGTGCTAACTTGGTGCGCGCTGCTGCTGCTGGCCTTCTGGGCCGCCGAAGGAGCCGGGCGGATTTACGGCGTCGCCGATGACGGCCGCATCGTCATTGACGAACTGGTCGGCTACCTGGTCACCGTCGCCTTTCTCCCCTTCTCCTGGTCGACAGCGCTGCTCGGTTTTCTATTTTTTCGCGGTTTCGATATTTTCAAGATTCCGCCGGCCAGCTGGATCGACCGCCATTGGAAAAACGGCGTCGGCGTGGTTCTCGACGATGTGGTGGCCGGGCTCTACGGAGCTCTGGCCCTGCGCCTCTGCCTGCCGCTGCTGCAACCTTATCTGGAGAACTTGCCATGAGTGTAAGTATTGCGGTTTTGACCATCGGCGATGAACTGCTCGACGGCAGTCTCAGCGACAGCAACACCGCCCGTATCGCCACCCTGCTCGGCGCCCAAGGTTTGTCGCTGCGCGAATCCCTGACCATCGGCGATCGCGAGGCCGACATCATTACGGCTCTGTTATCGCTGGTCAAACAGCAGGACGTGGTCATTGTCACCGGCGGTCTCGGCCCCACCGCCGACGACCTCACCGCCCGCGCTGCCGCCAAGGCCTTCAACCGCCGCCTGGTGCTCAACGATGAAGCCCTGCAGCAGATCCGCGAATATTTCCTGACCCTCGGACGGCCGATGCATCCCCGCAACGAGAAACAGGCGCTGATGCCGCAAAAAGTGATGGTCATGCCCAACCGGGTCGGCACCGCCCCCGGTTTCATCCTGCATCAGGATGGCCACGACCTGTTTTTCCTCCCCGGAGTGCCGGAGGAGATGAACGCCATGCTCGAAGCCGAAGTCCTCCCCCACCTGCGCCAGCGCAGCAGCGCTCACGCCCGGCAGCAGGAACGGGTGCTGCGGGTGTTCGGCCTCTCTGAGCCGAAGATCGAAGCGCTGATAGAACAAGCGGCCCTGCCCACTGAGCTCCGCATCGCTTTTGGGGTCGAATTCCCCTTCGTGCTGCTGAAACTGCGGGCCAGCGGCGACTCGGCCACGGCGCTGCTGGAGCAGGCTGAAACCAGCGCCCGCCAGGCCTTGGGAGACTGTGTGGTGACCAGCGGCAGTGATTCCCTGGCCCAGGTGGTGGGCCGCCAACTGACCGCCGCCGGCAAAACCCTGGCCCTGGCCGAATCCTGCACCGGCGGTCTGCTCTCGACCCTGTTGACCGCTCAACCGGGAGCGTCGGCCTTTCTGCAGCGCAGCGCGGTGGTCTACGCCAACCAGGCCAAAAGTGATTGGCTCGGGGTCAGCAGCGAAATTCTCGAACAGGAGGGCGCGGTCAGCGAAGCCTGCGCTCTGGCCATGGCCCAGGGGATGCGCCAAGCTGCAGGCAGCGACCTGGCTCTGGCGGTGACGGGAATCGCCGGACCCGACGGCGGCACCCCGCAGAAACCTGTAGGCACCGTCTTTCTGGCCCTCTGCGCCGAAGGATTTGAGCAGGTCAAGGGCTATCGTTTCGGCGGCAATCGGGAACAGGTTCGCCTGCTGGCGGCCAATATGGCGCTGGACTGGATCCGTCGTCATCTGAAGCGTTAATCAATCGTCGCGCACCTCGGCCACACCCCGCCCTCCTCTGTCGGCCAGACCAGGAGTATCATCGATGGGTCCGACCTTCCGGAAAGTCCCAACCCGTCAGGCCTTGTGCCTTGTCCTGGCAGTCTTGCTGCTGGGAGCGGCTGCGCTGACCCTGGTCGAGCTTGCCCCACCCGTAAGCCATAGTCCCCCAACAAACTCAACAGCTGGCCAATTCCCCTGGACCTCCCCTCTTCTCGCCCTGAGCGGACTCGGTCTATACAAACTCTACCGCCGCAACCGCTCCCTGCTGCACGAAGGGGCTCAGTTGAAAAGCGAACAACTGCGCCTGCAGCAGGAACTCGACGCTTCCCGTCAGCGCTATCAGCAACTGCTCGATGATGCCGGCGACGCCATATTTCTGATTGAACCCGAAAGCGGAGCCTTGCGGGAAATCAACCGTCGGGCCCTGGAACTGTTTGGCTACCGGGCCGAGGAGATCCGCGCCCTCTCCCTCGATGTGCTGTTTCCCGGTCACCACCGGCGCCGCTACCTGGCCCTGGTGCGCACGGTGCTGAAACAGGGCTACGGTGAAGAGGCCAACCTGCGCTTTCGCCGCCGGGACGGGCAGATTTTCACCGGTGCGGTGCATGCCCGCCTCGGCCATCTCGACGACCAACCGCTGGTGCATGCGGTGCTGCGGGATGTGACCGAGCTGAAAAAAATCGAGCGCAGCCTGCGCCAGCGCAATCAGGATCTGACCCTGGTCAACGACATCGCCCATCGGGCCGCCGCCAGCTGGAATCTCAAGGAGATGCTCGCCAATGTGCTCGAGCAGGTGGCGACCAATTTCCGCGCCGATGGCGGCGGGGTCTATCTGGTGCGTCACGACGGCAACGTGCTGCAGCTGCTGGTGCAACAGGGGATCACTCCGGAGGTGACCGAAGAACTGGCCCGTCTCGCCCCCGGACAGGGGTTGGTCGGCCGGGTGGCGATCAGCGGCCTGCCCCGCTCCTCGGCCGATCTCGGCCGCGACTCCCGGCTCTACTCCGAACAGGTCCGCAAGGCCGGCTGGCGGGGGTTCCAGGCGATCCCCCTGATCAGTCAGCACAAAACCGTCGGGGTGCTGTTCCTGTTCAGCTACCAGCAGCGAATTTTCACCCGCGAGGAACTGAAACTGCTGCTGGCCGTCGGCCGCCAGATCGGCACTGCCGTGGAGGGGGGGGAGCTGCTGGCCGAACTGCGCTGGCAGCACCGGCTGACCCAGGCCAGCAACCGCGAACTCGAACTCTCCCGTCAGCAGCTGCATGTCAACCTCTCCCGCCTGGAGGAGGCCAACCGGGCGCTGGAGCGGGTCGACCGGATGAAGAGCAACTTCCTGGCCCTGGCCTCCCACGAACTGCGCACCCCCCTGACCTTTGTCCTCTCGGGGAGCGAACTGCTGAGCAGCCTGGTGCATCAGCGCCTGAGCGAGGAGGAGCGCCGGGTACTGGAGATGATTCATCAGGGGGGGAAGCGACTGGAATCGATCATCCAGGATCTGCTCGAGGTCGCCCGGATCGAGTCGCAGAAGCTCTATCTCTCCCGCACCATCATCGACCTGCCGACACTGCTGGCCGACCTGGGGCGGGAATTCAGCCCCAGGTTCGAACAGAGCCAGATCGCCTTCGCTTGCGGCAAATTCCCCGAGCCGCCGGCGCCGCTGCTCGGCGACCCCTTCCACCTCGGGCAAACCTTCCGCCGGTTGCTGGAGAACGCGATCAAATTCACCCCGGCCGGGGGCAGGATTGCCATCGACGGCATTCTGCGCTCCGTCGCCGAGATCCAGCAGGCCGAAACCGATCTGCGCCGTTTCTGCTCCCCCTTTTTCGACCAACTTCCCCAAACCCCTTTGCTGCAGGTCAGTATCCGTGACAGCGGCATTGGCATCAACCCCGAGGAGCAGGTGCGGATTTTCGAAAAGTTTTATGAGGTCGGCGACATCGACAGTCATTCCAGCTCCCGCAGCGGTTTCGGCGGCAAGGGGGTGGGTCTCGGCCTGACCCTTGTCAAGGGGATGATCGAAGCCCACGGCGGCATGGTCTGGGTCGAAAGCGCCGGCACCGAGCAAGCCGAAAGTGGCAGCGCTTTTCACATTCTGCTCCCCCTGGCCGAGAACTCCGAGGTGGCCGGTGTCTCCATCCATTAGGGCATTTCTCGCCATCCCCCTTCCTGAGCAGACGAGAGCCAAGAGCCTGGAACTCTGTCGGCAACTCGCCAAGAAGCTGCCGGACGTGCGCTGGAACCGGGCAGAAACCCTGCACCTGACGCTTAAGTTTTTCCCCGCCATCGAGGAAGAATCCCTTGAAAAAATAGGGGAAGTTATGCTATCGGTAGGGCGGTTTACAGCCCCTTTCCGGGTACGGATGAAAGGTTTGGGAGCCTTTCCCAACCTGACCCGACCGCGCGTGTTCTGGCTCGGCATCGAAGGGGACCGACCACTGCGCGAACTCCACTGCAAGCTCGACGACGACCTGGAAGAGATCGGGATTGCCAAAGACAGCCGACCCTTCGCCCCCCATCTGACCTTGGGTCGGGCCCGGGGCATGCTGGCCAATGTCGGAGCTCTCCTTACCCCCCTGCAACCAGGCCTTGACCTGGAACTGCCGGTCGATCAGCTCATTCTTTACCAAAGCCGGTTGCTCCCTTCCGGTGCTCAGCACCTGCCGCGCAGGGTGGTCCGATTTCAGGGCCCAACAACGCAGTAGCTCGCCAATACCGGCTCTGTCCCCAAGGGGCAGCTCATTCAATCGAATATTTGGAAGGACTTCTACCATGGCGGACACCAACCGTAACCGAGCCATTGACCTGGCCCTGAGCCAGATCGAAAAACAATTCGGCAAGGGGAGCATCATGCGCCTGGGCGAAGACACCGTCCTGCCCGGCGTACAGGCCATTTCCACCGGCGCCCTCTCCCTCGACATCGCCCTTGGGGTTGGCGGCGTACCGCGCGGGCGGATTATCGAAATCTACGGTCCGGAATCCTCGGGCAAGACCACCCTGGCTCTGCACATCGCCGCCGAAGCGCAAAAAACCGGGGGAATCGTCGCTTTCGTCGATGCTGAACACGCCCTCGACATTCGCTACGCCCGCCAACTCGGAGTCCGTACCGACGACCTGCTGGTGTCTCAGCCCGACACCGGCGAGCAGGCCCTGGAAATCACCGAGGTGCTGGTGCGCAGCGGCGCCGTCGACGTACTGGTGGTCGACTCGGTCGCTGCCCTGGTCCCCCGCGCCGAAATCGAGGGGGAGATGGGGGATTCCCACATGGGCCTGCAGGCCCGACTGATGTCCCAGGCCCTGCGCAAGCTCACCGGCACCATCAGCAAGAGCAACTGCTGTGTCATTTTCATCAACCAGATCCGAATGAAGATCGGGGTGATGTTCGGCAACCCGGAAACCACCACCGGCGGCAACGCTTTGAAGTTCTACGCCTCGGTGCGCATGGACATCCGCCGCACCGCCGCCATCAAGCAGGGCCAGGATTCGGTCGGCAGCCGCACCCGGGTCAAGGTGGTCAAGAACAAGGTCGCTCCGCCCTTCAAGGAAGCCGAATTCGACATCATGTACGGCACCGGCATCTCCCGCGAGGGGGACATCGTCGACCTCGGTTCCGACAGCGGCATCGTGGAAAAGAGTGGCGCCTGGTATTCCTACGCCGGTGAGCGCATCGGTCAAGGGCGGGAAAACGCCAAGACCTTCCTGCGCGAGCATCCGGAAACCGCCAAGGCCATCGAGCAGAAAATCCTCCAGCACTTCGGTCTCCCCAACTCGGCGGCCGCAGTCGCCGGAGCTAAGGACGCCTGACCATGGACCTGAATGAAATCCTCTCCGTCGGCCTCAAGGCCAAGGCCTCCGACATTCACTTGAAGGCCGGCCTGCCCCCGACCTACCGCATCGACGGCTCCCTGCGCTCCCTGCCCAAAGCCCCGCGGCTGGGCCCGGACGAGATCTCCGGCATGGCGAAGGAGATTATGAACCCGCGGCAGAGGGCCAAATTCGAAGAGTCCCATGAGGTCGACCTGGCCTATGGTGTGCCGGGGCTGGGGCGTTTCCGCGTCAACGTCTTTTCCCAGCGCGGCTCGGTCTCGATGGTGCTGCGGACCATCCCTTTCGAAATCCGCACCATGGACGATCTGCTGCTGCCGCCGGTGCTGAAAAAACTCGCCGCCGAGCAGCGCGGGCTGGTGCTGGTCACCGGTGCCACCGGTTCGGGTAAATCGACCACTCTGGCGGCCCTGCTCGACTACATCAACACCAACCGCACCGCCCATATCGTCACCATCGAAGACCCGATCGAATACCTGCACCGGGACAAGAAGTGCATCATCAACCAGCGAGAGGTCGGCTTCGACACCGAGAGCTTCGATGTCGCGCTGAAAAGCGCCCTGCGCCAGGATCCGGACGTTATTCTGGTCGGCGAGATGCGCGACTACGAAACCATCGAAACCGCCATCACCGCCGCTGAAACCGGCCATCTGGTGCTCTCGACCCTGCATACCATCGATGCCACCGAGACCATCAACCGTATCATCGGGGTCTTCCCCCCGTTTCAGCAGCGGCAGATCCGGCTGCAACTCTCCGGGGTCATCAAAGGGATCATCTCGCAGCGTCTGGTCCCCCGCGCCGACGGCAAGGGACGGGTGGCGGCAGTCGAAGTCATGGTCTCCACCGCCCGCACCCGGGAGTTGATCGACGACAAGGAAAAGACCAAGCAGATCCGCGACGCTATTCAGCAAGGGTATGTTTCCTATGGCATGCAGACCTTTGATCAGGCGATCATGGGGCTGCTGAAGAAGGGGCTGATCAGCGAAGAGGAAGCCCTGCGCCAAAGCTCCAATCCCGACGATTTCAAACTGAAGATTTCGGGGATTTCGTCGACCTCGGATCTCTCCTGGGACGATTTCGACAAGGACGGCGCCAGCGCCGAGGGGAAGGGGAATGTCGAGCGCCACTGAGGCGCTGGCAGCGGCGCTGCGACTGTTGACCAACCGCGAGCGCAGCACCGCCGAACTCCGCGCCCGCCTGCAGCAAAAAGGCTTTTCCGAAGAGGTGGTGGCGACCACCATCGAGCGTTGCCAGAGTTTCGGCTACCTCAATGACCAGCGCTTCGCCCTGGAGCGGGCGCGGGGTTTGCTGCGCAGCGGCCGCGCCATCGGCCCCAAACTGCTGGCCGACCTGCAGGCCAAGGGCATCCCTCGCGAAGCGGCCCGCGACGCCCTGGAGCAGGCCCTCGACGGCACCGACCCGGCCGATTTGCTGCAGACCCTGTTGCAGCGCCGTTTCCCTGATTTTCAACCGGCCACCGCCAGCGACCGCGAACGGCGCCGGGTACTCAACTACTGCCTGCGCCGGGGGTTTTCCTCATCCCTGGTCTATTCCCTAATTCGACACGAGAGGTAGGCCCGTCCGCTTATGATCACCGGTCAAGAACTGCGCCAGCGTTTTCTGGATTTCTTCGAGCAAAGGGGGCACTCCGTGGTCGCCTCCTCCTCCCTGATCCCCCACAACGACCCGACCCTGCTCTTTACCAACGCCGGGATGAACCAGTTCAAGGACTGCTTTCTCGGTTACGAGAAGCGTGACTATCTGCGCGCCGCCACCTCGCAGAAATGCGTTCGCGCCGGCGGCAAGCACAACGACCTGGAGAACGTCGGTCGCACCGCCCGCCATCACACCTTTTTCGAAATGCTCGGCAACTTCTCCTTCGGCGACTATTTCAAAAAAGAAGCGATCGCCTATGCCTGGGAGTTCCTGACCGTCGACCTGGCGCTGGACAAGCAGCGACTCTACGTCACCGTCTTTACTGACGACGATGAGGCCGCCGAGATCTGGCATCAGCAGGAAGGTGTGCCACGGGAGCGGATTTACCGCTTCGGCGAAAAGGACAATTTCTGGTCGATGGGGGATACCGGACCCTGTGGGCCCTGCAGCGAAATTTTCTGGGACAACGGCCCCGGGACCGGCTGCGGCTCGGCCGATTGCGCTGTCGGCTGCGACTGCGACCGCTACATGGAGATCTGGAACAACGTCTTCATGCAGTTCAACCGCCAGAGCGACGGCACCCTGGAGCCACTGCCGAAACCGGCGGTCGACACCGGCATGGGGCTGGAGCGGATCACCACCGTGATGCAGGGGGTGCAGTCCAACTACGATACCGACCTGCTGCGCGGCATCATCGCCTACGTCGAGCAACTCTCCGGCAAGCGCTACGGCGACGACAGCGATCATTCGGTCTCCATGCGGGTCATCGCCGACCACAGCCGGGCCATGGCCTTCCTCATCGCCGACGGCGTCCTCCCCTCCAACGAAGGGCGGGGCTACGTGCTGCGGCGGATCATGCGCCGGGCCATGCGCCACGCCAAGATGCTCGGCTTCGCCAATCCGGTGCTCTACCAGAGCGCAGTCTTCGTGCTCGAAGCGATGGCCACAGCCTATCCGGCCGAGGCCGAGCGCAAGGAGTTCGTCGCCCGCATCGTCAAAAACGAAGAAGAGCGTTTCATGCAGACCCTGGACAACGGCCTGCGGATTCTCAACGAAGAGACGGCCCGCCTGCGCAGCGCCGGCGACCGTCTGATCCCTGGTGCCACCCTGTTCAAGCTCTACGATACCTACGGCTTCCCCACCGACCTGACCGCCGACATCGTGCGCAAGGACGGCTTCGAAATCGACGAGGCCGGTTTCGAGACCTGCATGGAGCAGCAGCGCAAAAAGGCCCGGGAGCACTGGAAGGGTTCGGGCGAGGAGGCGATTTCGGCCATCTACCGCAGCCTACTGGAGCAGGGGCTGAAGGTGGAATTCTGCGGCTACCAGGGGCTGGAGGCGACCAGCGCCGTCAGCGCCATTCTCAAAGACGGCGAAATGGTCAGCCAGGCCGAAGCCGGCCAGCAGGTGGAAATCATCACCACCGCCACCCCCTTCTACGGCGAATCCGGAGGCCAGGTCGGCGACTGCGGCGAAATCACCGCGGCCGGTCTCAAGGTGCGGGTCAGCGACACCCGCAAACCGCTCCCCAACCTCTTCGTCCACCTCGGCACCATCGAGACAGGGACCATTGCTCTGGGGCAGGTGGTCAACCTGCGGGTCGATGCCGGCGCCCGCCAGGCCACCGCTCTCAACCACACCGCCACCCATATCCTCCACGCGGTGCTGGTCGAAGTACTCGGCGATCACGTCAAGCAGGCCGGCTCGCTGGTCTCCCCGGAGCGGCTGCGCTTCGACTTCAATCACTTCTCCGCGGTGACCCCCGAGGAACTGCGGCAGATCGAAAACGAGGTCAACCGCCGGGTGCGGGAAAACCGCGCCGTCGAAACCCTCGACATGGAGATCGATGAGGCAATTGCTGCCGGAGCCACCGCCCTGTTCGGCGAGAAGTACGGCGAGCGGGTACGGGTGGTCAATCTCGGCGACTTCAGCAAAGAACTCTGCGGCGGCACCCATACCGAGGCCGCCGGCGACATCGGCCTGTTCCGGATTGCTCAGGAGGCCGGCATCGCGGCCGGGGTGCGGCGGATCGAAGCGGTGACCGGAACCCGCGCCATCGAACTGGTGCAGCAGCAGGATGACGCCGTCGGCCGCCTCGCCCAGCTGATCAAGACCGACCGCTCGATGCTGGAGAGCCGGCTGCAGAAACTGCTTGAGCGCCAGCGGGAGCTGGAGCGGGAGGTGGAATCGCTGCACGGACGGCTCAACGCCGGCGCTGCCAGTGACCTGTTGGCCAAGGTGCAGGATGTCGGCGGCATCCAATTGCTCGCCGCCCGGATTGACAACAGCGACGCCAAGGGGTTGCGGGATCTGGCCGATCAGCTCCGCGACCGCCTCGTCTCCGGCGTGGTGGTGCTTGGCTGCGTCACTGACGGCAAGGCCAACCTGCTGGCGGCGGTAACCAAGGACCTGAGCGGCCGCCTGCATGCCGGCAAACTGATCGGAGCCCTGGCCGAGCGGGTCGGCGGCAAGGGGGGCGGACGCCCCGACCTGGCCCAAGCCGGCGGCAGCCAGCCGGAGCAGCTCGACGCAGCCCTGGCGGAGGCAGCCGGACTATTGGCCCAGCAACTGTAATTCTGCCCTCTTCAGCAACAGCAAAGAGCGAATGAGCTGCTATACTTGCAACCTCATTTGATTCGTATCTGAGCCGTTGTCATCGCTCACGGAGGGGATTTTGCGTCAGGAAATGGTCACAACACCGCGCTTGCGCCAGGAACAGGACCGGGGGGGAATCCTGGTGGTCGACGATGAGTCGGTCATCCGCGATCTCTGCGCCAAGGTGCTCAAGGGCTATCGCATCTACCACGCCGGCGACGGCGAAGAGGCGCTGCAGGTGATCGGCCGCGAAAAGGTCGACGTGGTGCTGACCGACGTCATGATGCCACGGATGAACGGCATCGATCTGCTGCAGACGATCAAGGCTCAGCAGCCGAACATGGCGGTGATCATCATGACCGGCTACAGCGACCGGGAGACCATCCTGCGGGCGCTCAAGGCCGATGCGGACGATTTTATCAGCAAGCCGATCAACCTGCTGCAACTGCAGACCACCATCGAAAAGGTGCTGGAGAAACAGGCTCTCAAGGCCGAACTGTTGCAGCTCAAACGGATGGACCGGCTCAAGTCCGACTTTCTCGGCCTGGTTTCCCACAAGCTCAAAACGCCGATCACCGCCATCTCCCTGTTCATCCAGAACCTGGCCCGGGGGATCGGCGACCCGGATGATCCCGGCTTTCGTGAAACCCTCGACCTGATTCTGGAAGAGTCGAGCTATCTCGGCTATCTGATCAAAGACCTGCTGTTCTACAGCGACGTGGTGCTGCAGGAGAGCCCCCAGCGGCTGGAACTGGCCAACCCCAGGGATCTGGCGCTGGAGTCTCTTGGCAATCTAGAAAGTTACTTCAGCAACAAGGGGGTCGGTCACAATCACGACTTCCCCACCGAGCTGCCCGACCTCACTCTTGACCGCCGGCAGATCGGTTTCGTCCTCTACGCCCTGCTGGAAAACGCCCTCAAGTTCACCCCTCGGGGTGGACTGGTCACCCTGCGCGGCAGTGTCGACGAGGAGGCGGTGCGGTTGACCATTGAGGACAACGGCCAGGGAATCCCGACCGAGGAACTGCCCAAGGTGTTTGAAAAATTCTACCAGGTCGACCCCGACAACACCGGTCAGGTGCGCGGTTTCGGCCTCGGTCTGTTTTACGCCCGGCAGTTCGCCCAGAACCACGGCGCCAGCATTCAACTTGAGAGCAGTCCCGGGGTCGGCACCAAGGCCTCCTTGATCTTGCCCCGCAACCCGCGATAAACCCCAGCGGGTGGGCCGGTTTTGCCGCTTCCGGCGTCTGCAGCAGTGCAGGCTCCGGGGGCGGCATTTTGCTTTTGTTGCCCCCGCCCCTGTGTTATATTCCCCTTATTTTTTCCGGCGGTTTGCCCGCCGCGGCTTGAGGTGCAAACATGTTTCGCGGAACCACCATCATCTGCGTGCGTAAAGACGGCCAGGTGGCTCTGGCCGGAGACGGTCAAGTGACTCTCGGCCCGACCGTGATGAAGCATGGCGCCTGCAAGGTGCGGCGGATGCACAATGACCGGGTGCTGGCCGGGTTCGCCGGCAGCACCGCCGACGCCTTTACCCTGTTCGAGAAGTTCGACACCAAGCTGCAGGAATTCCGCGGCAACCTCCAGCGGGCAGCAGTCGCCCTGGCCAAAGACTGGCGCACCGACCGCATGCTGCGCCGCCTCGAAGCCCTGTTGATCGTCGCCGACAAAGAGACCACCCTGATCCTTTCCGGCACCGGCGATGTGATCGAACCCGACGACGGCATCGCCGCCATCGGCTCCGGCGGCAGCTATGCCCTGGCCGCGGCGCGGGCGCTGCAGGCCCATTCCGACCTGGCGGCCAAGGAGATTGTCATGGAATCGATGAAGATCGCCGCCAATATCTGCATCTACACCAACGACCAGATCCGGGTGGAGACCCTGCCGTGAACAACTTCACCCCCCGCGAAATCGTTTCCGAACTCGACCGCTACATCGTCGGCCAGAAGGATGCCAAGCGCGCCGTAGCCGTCGCCCTGCGCAACCGCTGGCGGCGCCAGCAGGTGCCGGCCGAACTGCGGGAAGAGATCGCACCGAAAAACATCATCATGATCGGCCCCACCGGGGTCGGCAAGACCGAGATCGCCCGCCGCCTGGCCAAACTGGCCCAGGCCCCTTTCGTCAAAGTCGAGGCGAGCAAGTTCACCGAGGTCGGCTATGTCGGCCGCGACGTCGAAAGCATGGTCCGCGACCTGGTGGAACTGGCGATCATCATGGTCAAGGAAGAAGAGGCCCAGGCGGTGCGGGTCAAAGCCGAGGATCTGGGTGAGGAGCGCCTGCTCGACCTGTTGCTTCCCGGCGAAGCCAGCAGCGTCGCCAGCCAGGGGGATCAACTGGAGAGTCGCGAGTCGACTCGCGACAAACTGCGCAAACTGCTGCGCCGGGGCGATCTCAACGAGCGCTACGTTGAGATCGAAACCCAGGAACTGAAAATGCCGATGATGGACATCCTCACCCCGCCCGGCAACGAGGAAATGGGGAGCAGCATCAAAGAGATGTTCGGCAACCTGTTTCCGAAAAAAACCAAGCGCCGCCGGGTCAAGGTCGCCGAAGCAAGGCAAATCCTGGTCGACAGCGAAGCCGAAAAGCTGGTCGATATGGAGAAGGTCCACACCCTGGCCAAGGAGCGCACCGAACAGAGTGGCATCATTTTCATCGACGAAATCGACAAGATTGCCAGTCGCGAAGGGGGCCACGGCCCGGAAATCTCCCGCGAGGGGGTGCAGCGCGACATTCTGCCGATCGTCGAGGGGAGCACGGTCAATACCAAGTACGGCCCGGTCAAGACCGACCACATCCTGTTCATCGCTGCCGGTGCCTTCCATGTCTCCAAGCCCTCGGACCTGATTCCCGAACTGCAGGGGCGTTTTCCGATCCGGGTCGAATTGGAGAGTCTGGGGGAGGATGATTTCGTCCGTATCCTCACCGAGCCGAAAAATGCCCTGCTGCGCCAGTATGAGGCGCTGCTGCGCACCGAGGGGATCGAGCTGATCTTCACCAGCAGCGCGGTCCACGAACTCGCCCGCACCGCGGCCACGGTGAATGAGCGCACCGAAAATATCGGCGCCCGGCGTCTGCACACCATCATGGAGAAGCTGCTCGAAGATCTCTCCTTCGACGCCCCCGAGATCCGCGAGCGCAGCATCGAAATCGACGCCGACTATGTGGCCGAGCGCCTTGGTGCCATCGTCAAGGACGAGGACCTGTCCCGCTATATTTTGTAACATTCGCATCATGAGATCGAGGTCTGCCATGCAGGAAATCATCGAAAAAGCCAAGGTGCTGATGGAGGCGCTCCCCTACATCAAGCGTTTCGCCAATACCACCATCGTCATCAAGTATGGCGGCAACGCCATGGTCGAGGAGCACCTCAAGGAGGGATTCGCCAAGGATATCCTGCTGATGAAGTACATCGGCCTTAACCCGGTGGTGGTTCACGGCGGCGGCCCGCAGATCGGCAAGGTCCTCAAAGCGATGGGGAAGGAATCCCACTTCATTCAGGGGATGCGGGTTACCGACAGCGAGACCATGAACGTGGTGGAGATGGTTCTGGGCGGCGCGGTCAACAAGGAGATCGTCGGCAACATGAACCGCCACGGCGGCAAGGCGGTCGGCCTCACCGGCAAGGACGGCAACCTGATCCTGGCCCGCAAGCTGGCGCTGACCTCCATCAACCCCGACACTTTGACTCCGGAAATCATCGACATCGGCGCAGTTGGCGAGGTCGAATCGATCAACCCTTCGATCATCACCGCCCTGGAGCAGAACAATTTCATTCCGGTGATCGCGCCGATCGGCGTCGGCATCAACGGCGAGACCTACAACATCAACGCCGACCTGGTCGCCGGCCGCATCGCCGGGGCCTTGCGGGCCGAGAAGCTGATCCTGCTCACCGATGTGGAGGGGGTCAAGGGGAAGGACGGCAGGCTGATCTCCACCATCGACATCCACCGCGTCCCCGACCTGATCAACGACGGCACCATCACCGGCGGTATGATCCCCAAGGTCAACTGCTGCGTCGACGCCATCGAAGAGGGGGTGCGCAAGACCCACATCATCGATGGCCGCATGGAGCACGCCTGTCTGCTGGAGATTTTTACCGACAAAGGTATCGGCACCGCTATCGCGCGGTTTTGAAAAGGACTTCCACCATGACCATTTCTTCCGACTGGATCGCCCGCTCCGACCGGGTCATCATGAAAACCTACGGCCGCTACCCGATCGTACCGGTGCGGGGCTCCGGCTGCCAACTCTGGGACGCTGATGGCAAACGCTACCTCGATTTTCTCGCCGGGGTGGCGGTCAATAACCTCGGCCACTGCCACCCGCGGGTGGTCAAGGCGATCCAGGAGCAGGCGGCGACCCTGATCCACTGCTCCAACTACTACCAGATCCCCCAGCAGATCGAGCTGGCGGAGCTGCTCTGCGCCCACAGCTTTGCCGACCAGGCGTTTTTTTGCAACAGCGGCGCCGAGGCCAACGAGGCCGCGATCAAGCTGGCCCGCAAGTACAGCCGCGAGACCTTCGGCCCCGAGCGCTACCGCATCATCACCGCCGCCGAATCCTTCCACGGCCGCACCATGGCCACCGTCTCGGCCACCGGCCAGGAGAAGGTGCAGCGCTTTTTCGACCCGCTGCTGCACGGCTTCTCCCACGTTCCCTTCAATGACCTGGCGGCGCTGACAGCAGCGATTACCACTGAGACCTGCGCCATCATGCTGGAACCGATCCAGGGCGAAGGGGGGATCAATGTCCCCTCCCTCGACTATATGCGCGGGGTGCGGCAGTTGTGCGATGAGCATAACCTGCTGCTGATCTTCGACGAGGTGCAGACCGGCTTGGGGCGCACCGGCAAACTCTTCGCCCACGAGCATTTCGGCGTCACCCCCGACATCATGACCCTGGCCAAGGCTCTGGCCGGCGGCGCCCCCATCGGCACCATGCTGGCCCGGGCCAAGTTCGCCGCCGCCTTCACCCCCGGCACCCACGGCTCGACCTTCGGCGGCAACCCGCTGATGAGCGCAGCGGCTCTCGCCGCGGTGCAAACCCTGCTCGACGATGGCTTGCTCGACCAAGCCTTGAACCGCGGCGCCTACCTCACCGCCAAGTTGGGGCAGCTCAAGCAGCGCTACCCCTTCGTGCTGGAGGTACGGGGGATCGGCCTGATGATCGGCATGGGGCTGTCGATTGCCGGCGGCGAGATCGTAAAAACCGGCCATGAGCGAGGTGTGCTGCTCAACTGCACCCACGATACCGTGCTGCGCTTTGTACCACCCTTGACGGTTACCGAGGCGGAGATCGACGAGATGATCAGCATTCTCGACGGCATCTTCGCTGAAATTCAAATCTAGCGACACCAAGCGTCCCTGCTACAAGCGGCGCTGATTTCAAAGGAGTACCCCGAGAAGTGAAAAAAGACTTTCTATCGCTGGCCGACTGGAACCGCGACGACCTCGACCAGATTTTCGAATTGACCCACGAGCTCAAGGCCAAGCAGAAACAGCGTCAACCCCATCGCTTGCTCGAGGGGAAAACCCTGGCAATGATCTTCGAGAAGAGTTCCACCCGCACCCGGGTTTCCTTCGAAGTCGGCATGTTCCAGCTCGGCGGCCACGCCCTGTTCCTCTCCTCCGGCACCACCCAGATCGGCCGCGGCGAGCCAATCAAGGATACCGCCCGGGTGATGGCCCGTTACTGCGACGGCATCATGATCCGCACCTATTCCCACCAGGCGGTCACCGAACTGGCGCGCTGGTCCGATGTGCCGGTGATCAACGGCCTGACCGACCTCTACCACCCCTGCCAGGTGATGGCCGACCTGTTCACCGTCATCGAGCACAAGGGGAGCTATCGCGACCTGACCTTTGCCTGGATCGGCGACGGCAACAACATGGCCAACAGCTGGATCAACGCCGCCGCCATCTTCGGCTTCGAACTGCAGGTCGCCACCCCCAAAGGCTATGAGCCGGCGCCCCAGGTCATGGCCCGGGCCGCCGCCCTCGGCGCCCGGGTGCGCTACAGCAATGACCCCCTCGAAGCAGCCCGCGGCGCCCAGGTGCTCAACACCGACGTCTGGGCCAGCATGGGCCAGGAAGCCGAGCAGAAAGAGCGCGAGAAGGCCTTTGTTGGCTTCCAGATCGATGAGCGGCTGGTCAGCGCCGCCGATTCCGGAAGTATCGTCCTGCATTGCCTCCCCGCCCACCGGGGTGAGGAGATTTCCGACGACGTCATGGAGGGGCCGCAATCGGTGGTCTTCGACGAAGCCGAAAATCGCCTGCACGTGCAGAAGGCAATCATGGCGACGTTGATGAAATAATAGCGGAACCCAGGAATTTACAATGACCATCACCTGTCCCCATTGTGCCTTTGCCAAAGAGGTCGATCCGGCCAACCTGCCGGACAAGCCGCTGAAAGTCACCTGTCCGCGCTGCAAAGAGGTTTTCAGTTTTCAGAAACCGGTCGATGACGACGCTTCAGTGGCGGCCGACCCGGCCCCGGTTGCCGAAACGCCAGCGGTGGCGGTCGCCCCCCTCCCGACGCCGACGCCTGCCGCCGCCCACCAACTGCCCGCGGTGGCCCCGGTTGCTGTCAACGCCGCGCTGCTGCCGAAGGCGGGCTTCTGGATCCGCTTCGTCGCCGTGCTGATCGATTCGCTGCTGGTGACTTCGGTGCAGGCCGTTTTCGGCCTTGCCCTCAGCTTGATTGGCAGCGGCATGGCGAACCAGGAACTGCTGGTGGGAGGCGTCTCCTTTATGTTTGGCTCGGTGGTTTCCGTCGCTTATTATGTCTTCTTCACCGGCTACTGCGGTCAGACCCCGGGTAAAATGGCGCTGCGCATCAAGGTGATCCGCACCGACGGCAACGATCTCAGCTACGGCCGGGCCTTTCTGCGCGAGGCGGTGGGCAAATTCATCTCCGCCCTGATTCTGTTCATCGGCTACCTGATGGCGGCCTTCGATTCGCAGAAACAGGGATTGCACGACCGCATGGCCGATACCTACGTCATCAAGCTCTGAGAACCCAGAAGTCAGCCTTTCGAAAGCTGACTTCTGGATTCTGGATTCTCAACCCATCAAGGAGACCAACATGTCCAGAAAAGGTTCCGCCAAAAAAGTAGTTCTCGCCTATTCGGGCGGGCTTGACACCTCCATCATCCTCAAGTGGCTGGTCGAAGAGTACGATTGCGAAGTGGTCGCCTACTCCGCCGACCTTGGCCAGGGGGCTGAGCTCGACCACATTCCGGAAAGAGCCAAAAGCACCGGCGCCAGCAGCTGCCACATCGTCGACCTCAAGGAAGAGTTCGCCCGCGACTTCGTCTTTCCGATGTTCCGCGCCAACGCCATCTACGAGGGGCGCTACTTCCTCGGCACCTCCATCGCCCGGCCGCTGATCGCCAAGGCGCAGATGGAAATCGCCGCCAAGGAAGGGGCCGATGCTGTCTCCCACGGCGCCACCGGCAAGGGCAACGACCAGGTCCGCTTTGAGATCGCCTACTACCACTACAACCCGGGGATCAAGGTCATCGCCCCCTGGCGCGAGTGGGACATGAAGAGCCGCACCGACCTGGAGAACTATGCCCGCAAGCACGGCATCCCGGTGCCGACCAGCAAGAAGTTCCCCTGGAGCTCCGACCGCAACCTGCTGCACATCTCCTTCGAAGGGGATATTCTGGAGAATCCCTGGGCCGAAGCCCCGGAAGAGATGTACGCCCTGACCGTGCGCCCGGAAGACGCCCCTGACCAGGCCGAGTATGTAGAAGTCGAGTTCGAGCAGGGGAACGCTGTCGCCGTTAACGGTGAGCGGCTTTCGCCAGCCAAGCTGCTGGCCAAACTCAACGAGTTCGGCGGCCGCCACGGCATCGGCCGGGTCGACCTGATGGAAAACCGCTTCGTCGGCATGAAGTCCCGCGGCGTCTATGAGACCCCCGGTGGCACCATCCTCGAAGAGGCCCACCGCGGCGTCGAGTCGATCACCATGGACCGCGAGGTCATGCACCTGCGCGACTCCCTGGTTCCCCGCTACGCAGCGATGATCTACAACGGCTTCTGGTTCTCCCCCGAGCGCCGGGTGCTGCAGGCGCTGATCGACGAAAGCCAGACCACCGTCAACGGCGTTGCCCGGATCAAGCTCTACAAGGGTCATTGCCGGGTGGTCGGCCGCCAGTCGGCCACCGACAGCCTGTTCAACGTCGACTTCGCCACCTTCGAGAAGGACGATGTCTACAACCAGGCCGACGCCGAGGGCTTCATCAAGCTCAACGCCCTGCGCTTGCGGATCGCCGCCATTCAGCGGGCCAACCAGAAATAACCGCTCAACAACAGAGACACGCCAGACTCAGAGCCACCCGGAGATTTTTCTCCGGGCCTCCGGGTCTGGCGTGGCCCATTTATAATGGAATTCACCAAACAGCCCTATATCAAGACCTCGGTTGTCGCTTGCATCGTCGATACCGAGCAGCGGGTGCTGCTGACCCGCCGCTGCGTCGAGCCCTTCTGCAGCCAGTGGGTGATGCCCGGCGGCCACATCGACCAAGGTGAGACGATCCTGGCCGCGCTGCACCGGGAGGTCCGCGAAGAAGTCGGCATCGAAGTCCATGTCGAGGGGCTGATCGACGTCTACGAACATGTCCGGGTCGGGGCCCGCAACGACCACTACGTTATACTCTACTATCGTGCCACCCCCTTGAGCCCCGACCTGCATCCCAACGGCGAAGAATGTACCGAGGCGATCTGGGCTCCGGCGGAGCGCCTGCCGCGAATGGATCTTCCGCCGGGCTGCCGGCACATCCTGTCCCTGGTTTTCCCGCAGCTGGTCTGGGCCGATGGCGCGCCACCGGCCGAGGATGCCGCCAAGGAACTTCCGGGCAGCGACAGTCCACCGGCGCTCTGCCGTTTCGAGGAGCACTGAGCCGATGTTTCGCATTGTCGAGAAAGAGGTCCTCCTCGAATTTCCCCTCGCCCATCATCTTCACGGCCTGGTCTGCCAGATTCCCAACCACCTGGGGCTCTCCGGCCTGGCCTGCAAGCAGACCGACCCCGAGGCCCAGTGGGAGCGTATCCGCTCGATCTTCGAGTTGGCCGCTGAAGGGATAGGCAACCCGAAGAAACTGCATTTTCTCTTCCTGCCCGAAGCAGCGATGCCGGCAACGCGGGTAGCCGACGCCCTCGACTTCATTGACCAGAATTTCCAGCCCAACACCGTGACTCTGTTCGGGGTTGAACACATCACCTTGACCGAATATCGGCAGGTCCTTGTCTGCTACCAGCAGGACAACCAGGAAGCCCTGGCCTCCGTTGATGAGGACTTGGAGGCGGGAGATATTGCCGGGATTCCCGTCAACTGGGCAATCGTGGCGATCAAGGAAGCTGATGGCCGACTGCGCATCTTCCTGCAGGCCAAGAGCCACCCCTTCGGTGGCGAGGAGACCCTCGACTCCTCCCGCGATCTTTATCGCGGCAAGATTTTCCCCCTGTTCCGCAGCCACCCGACCGGCTTCAATTTCATGGCGGTGATCTGCCTCGACTACATTTACCGCGACCTCTACCAGTCGAACATCACCGCGATCATCGACCAGGCCAATCGCCTCTATTTCGAGACCCGCCAACGCCTCGACCTGCTGGCGGTGCTGCAGTGCAACCCCAAGCCTGAGCACCAGGCCTTTCGCGACGTAATCAACGGTTTCTACGGTGAATACCTCGCCTACACCCCCGGGGTACGCGACAGTATTACGGTTTTTTGCAACAGTTCGGCACAGACCTCGGGGCTGGCCGCCAAGGGGGAATGCACCTTCGGCCATTCCTCGGTGATCATCCATTCCAGCCACAAACTGGGGTTTGAGACCCAGGACGAATTCCGCACCGACGACTTTGGTGGCCTGCCGGTCTGCCGCCTGCGCTTTGGCGCCGACACCCGGCTCTACCTCTGCAACCTGCCGGTGTTTTACGAACTCGACCCCCGCACCACCCGGGCGCCACTGAAAATCCATTCCATCTTCCGGCCCGACGCTGTGGCCGGTTGGGTCCGCCTCGACGGATCGACCTCAGAGAACTGATGAGCCTCACACTCAATTAACGCAACGGAGCCAAACAGCATGAAAGAGAAACTCTGGGGCGGGCGCTTCACCCAGCCCACCGACAAGTTCGTGGAAGAATTCACCGCCTCCATCGCCTTCGACCAGCGCATGTACCGCTACGACATCCAGGGCTCCATCGCCCATTGCCGGATGCTGGCCAAACAGAAGATCATCACCAGCGCCGAGGCTGACACTATCGTCGCCGGGCTGGAGGGAATTCTGGTCGATATCGAGGCCGGCAACTTCACCTTCGAAGTCGCCCTCGAAGATATTCACATGAACATCGAGGCCCGGCTGATTGAGCGTATCGGCGCGGTCGGCGGCAAGCTGCACACCGCCCGCTCCCGCAACGACCAGGTCGCCCTCGATGTGCGGCTTTATCTGCGCGACGAGGTCAAGACCATCCTCGGCTATCTCGACGCCCTGCAGGAATCCTTGCTGGCCCAGGCGGAATGTAACCTCGACGTCATCATGCCGGGTTACACCCATCTGCAAACCGCACAGCCGATCCTCTTCGCCCATCACATGCTCGCCTACTACGAGATGATGCAGCGCGATGCCGGTCGGATGCGCGACCTGCTGGCGCGCTTCAACGTCCTGCCGCTGGGGGCCGGGGCGCTGGCCGGCACCACCTTCCCCATCGACCGGGAGTTCGTCGCGCAGCAGCTCGGCTTCGACGGGGTAACCCGCAACAGCCTCGACTCGGTCTCCGACCGGGATTTCGCCCTGGAGTTCTGCGCCGCCAGCTCGATCCTGATGATGCACCTCTCCCGCCTCTCCGAAGAGCTGATCCTCTGGTCGAGCGCCGACTTTGCTTTCATCGACCTTTCCGACGCCTTCTGCACCGGCAGCTCGATCATGCCGCAGAAGAAAAACCCCGACGTCCCCGAACTGGTGCGGGGCAAGACCGGTCGGGTCTACGGCAACCTGATGAGCCTGTTGACCCTGATGAAATCACTCCCCCTGGCCTACAACAAGGACATGCAGGAGGACAAGGAGCCGCTGTTCGACACCATCGACACGGTCAAGGGAAGCCTGAAAGTCTTCGCCGACATGATCGCCCAAATGAAGGTGCGCGCCGACAACATGCGGATCGCCGCCGCTCGCGGCTTCTCCACCGCCACCGACGTCGCTGACTACTGCGTGCGCAAGGGTCTGCCTTTCCGCCAGGCCCACGAGGTGGTCGGTAAGACCGTGCGCTACTGCATCGAGCACGGCAAGGAGATCGACCAGCTCAGCATTGACGAATTCCAGCAATTTTCGCCGTTAATCACTGACGATATCTACGACTGCGTCACCCTCGAAGCCTCGGTCAACGCCCGCAAGGCCACCGGCGGCACGGCCCGCGTCGCGGTGGAGCGGGAGATCGCCCGGGCTCGCAGCGAGCGGAAAAACCGCAAGTAAACCATTACCATGGAGCTCTTTGCTGTGACCCGACCGGTTTTCCCTATCCTGATACTTCTGCTGCTACTCCTCGTGCCGGCTTGCGGCAAGCGGGGGCCATTGCGGCCAAAGCTCGCGCCGCTGCCGGCGGCGCCGGCGGATTTCCAGGCCCGTCAGCTCGGTGGTGAACTGCAACTGAGTTGGACCCTTCCCGGCGCCAATCAGGACGGCAGTCCCCTCGAGGGACTGCGTATGCTGACTCTTTACCGCACTGAATTTGAACTGGCCGAGGAGTGCCCCGAATGCCGCGGCAGCGCCGAGCCCTACCGCAAGATCGATCTCGACTATCTACAGCAGGCTCAGCGGGAGGGAAACCGCCTGCTGCTTCGCGACCCGGCAATTCGTCCAGGGCTGGTCTATCGCTACCGCCTGGTCGCCCTGGACCAGTCTGGCCACGAAGGGGCGGCGGCAACATTGCGAATCATCGCCCAAACCGCCCCCCCGGCGCCGCAGCAGCTGGTCGCCACCCCTCTTGATCGACAGGTGCGGCTGAGTTGGCAGGCGATTTCGCCCCCAGCCGGGGCAACCCTGACCGGCTACAACGTCTACCGCCGAACCCCGGCCGGAACCTTTGGCGAGCGGCCGGTCAATCTGGAGCCGCTGGCCATAACCAGCTTTGATCTATTTGGTCTTGACAACGGCCAGGCCTATCTATTCGGGGTGCGCAGCCAGGTCCGGAACGGCGCCATCCTGGTCGAAAGTCCGCTGACCGAAACACCCCCGGTGACCCCGCAAATCGGCCAATAACCGGGCTTTGACATTCCCCGGGAGGTATGTTACCAATACTTTCTTTTAACCAAGACACGGTTCTATTTTTTTCTGCTCATCCCCATATAGGTCCATTTTTCAGGAGGAGGAACATCATGTTCACAGGGTCCATGGTCGCCATCGTGACCCCCTTCGACCGCAACGGCCGGGTCGACGAGGAAACCTACCGCCAGCTGATCGAGTTCCAGATCGAGAGCGGCACCGACTGCATCGTCCCCTGCGGCACCACCGGGGAGTCAGCTACCCTCGACTACGAGGAGCACCACCGGGTGATCCAGATCTGCATCGAGCAGGTCAACAAGCGGGTTCCGGTCATCGCCGGCACCGGCGCCAATTCCACCGCCGAGGCAATCGAGATTTCCCAGAAGGCCAAGCAGATAGGGGCCGACGGCCTGCTGCTGGTCTGCCCTTACTACAACAAACCCTCCCAGGAGGGAATTTTCCAGCACTACAAGAAGTTGGCCGAAACCGTGGCCCTGCCCCAGGTGCTGTACAACGTCCCCGGGCGCACCGGCGTCAACATGACCGCCGACACCACCATCCGGTTGGCGGAGATCCCCAACATCGTCGCCATCAAGGAAGCCTCCGGCGATCTGACCCAGGTCGGCCAGATTCTGGCCAAGGCCGGCGGCAAAATCGATGTCATCTCCGGCGACGATTTCCTCACCTACCCGATGATGGCCATCGGCGCCGTCGGGGTGATCTCGGTCTCGGCCAACGCCATCCCGAAGCAGGTCAAGGCGATGGTTGAGGCCACCCTCGCCGGCGACCATCTGATCGCTCGCAAGCTGCATCTGAATCTGCTCGAGTTCCACAACGCCATGTTCATCGAAGCCAACCCGGTGCCGGTCAAAACCACCCTCGGCCTGATGGGCAAAATCAGCGCCGATGTGCGCCTGCCACTGGTACCGCTGATGCCGGCCAACCTGGATAAACTCAAGGATGTGCTGAAGCGGTATGAACTGATTTAATTCCATCGAATTCAGAATTCCCAAGGGGTATTCATGATCAAAGTTGCAGTCACCGGCGCCGCCGGACGCATGGGCGGGCGTATTGTCACCGCCATCAGGGAAGCCGAAGGGCTGGAGCTCGCCGGCGCGGTGGAGCGCCCGGGGCACGAAATGATTGGCCAGGACGCCGGGCTGATCGCCGGCTGCGGCGCCGCCGGGGTGAAGATCACCGCCAGCCTCGACGAGGCGTTGAAAAACGCCGACGTGCTGATCGATTTCACCTTTCCCGAAGTCACCCTGAAAAACCTCGCTACCTGCGTGCGCCTCGGCAAAAAGCTGGTGATCGGCTCCACCGGTTTCACTCCGGCCCAGCGGGCAGAGGTGCAAAAGGCCGGCGAGCAGATCTCGGTGGTTCTCGCCCCCAACATGAGCGTCGGGGTCAACGCCTGCTTCAAGCTGCTGAAAGAGACCGCTAAGATCCTCGGTCCCGACTTCGACGTGGAGATCGTCGAGTTGCACCACAACAAGAAAAAAGACTCCCCCAGCGGCACCGCGGTGCGCATGGGTGAAGTGGTGGCCGAAGCCCTCGGGCGGGATTACAACCAGGTTGCCAACTTCCACCGCGAAGGAATGTGCGGCGAGCGCACCCCGGAAGAGATCGGCATGCAGACCGTGCGCGGCGGCGACATCGTCGGCGAGCACACCGTCTATTTCATCGGCATGGGCGAACGGATTGAAATCACCCACCGGGCCATGAGCCGCGACATGTTTGCCAGAGGCGCGGTTCGCGCTGCGGCTTGGCTGGCGGCCAAGGAGCAGGGGATGTACGATATGCAGGATGTGCTGGGACTGAAATAATCAATTCGCCCCTGCCCTGCCCGGCTTTTGCCTTAGCCCTTGCCCCTCCCCCCCCTGTGAGTGCAGCCGAGCGGAGGGATTTTCATCCGGCAAAGAGCGGGCGAACTGTCTGAGCGCAGCGAGTTTTCGCCCGCGCCGGATGAAAATACCGCAGAGAGGGAACCCCGCAGGGGCAAACGGTGGGGCGCCCTTTCTTTTGGTTACTTTTCTTTGGGCGTGCAAAGAAAAGTAACTCGCCTGGCGGGGCGAAACCCGCCGACTTTGCTTTGATAGGTTGTTTTTTCAACCTGAAAACATAATTCAAGACCCGGGGGTCGCGCCCCCCGACGGCGCCCTACTTTTTTGGTATGCGCCAAAAAAGTAGGCAAAAAAACGCACCCCAATGCCCCCGCCCGCCTGCGGCGGGTTCCCTGCGCTGCGCAGACATTTCGGGGACCGGCAAAAACTCGCTGCGCTCAAACAGTTTGCCGGTCTTTTTCCCGAAACGTCCGCTTCGCTCCGGCGAGGGCATGAGGGGATACAAGGTCAAAATCACATTCGCAAGCCAATCAATCCAATCCAAATAAAAAGGAGTTCCTGCATGGCCCGCATCAACGACAGCTACCTCAAACTCAAAGCCGGCTACCTCTTCCCCGAAATCGGTCGCCGGGTGCGTGAATTCTCTGCCGCCAACCCCAGCGCCAAGGTCATCCGCCTCGGCATCGGCGATGTCACCCGCCCCCTGGCGCCGACCGTGCTAAAAGCCTTTCATGCCGCTATCGACGATCTTGGCACCACCGAGAACTTCGCCGGCTACGGCCCCGAGCAGGGATACGAGTGGCTCTCGAGCGTTATCATCGACAAGAGCTACAAGCCCCTCGGCGTCGAGCTGAAAACCTCGGAAATGTTCATCTCCGACGGTTCCAAGTGCGACTGCGCCAACATTCTCGACATCTTCGCCCTCGACAACGTGGTCGCCATCGGCGATCCGGTCTACCCGGTCTACAACGACACCAACGTCATGACCGGCCGCACCGGCGAAGCCGACGAGAAGGGCTACTACAAGGGGATCGTCTACCTCCCCTGCACCGAGGCCAACGGTTTCATCCCCGAACTGCCGAAGGAAAAGGTCGACATCATCTACCTTTGCTTCCCCAATAACCCCACCGGCACCGTCGCCAGCAAGGCTGAACTGACGAAGTGGGTCAATTACGCCAACGCCAATGGCGCGGTGATCTTCTTCGACGCCGCCTACGAGGCCTTCATCACCAACCCGGAGATCCCCCACTCCATTTATGAAATCGAAGGCGCCAAGCAGTGCGCCATCGAATTCCGCTCCTTCTCCAAGACCGCCGGCTTCACCGGCGTGCGCTGCGGCCTGGTCGTGGTGCCGGAAGAGGTGATGGGGACCACCGAAAAGGGGGAGAAATACTCCTTCAACAAGCTTTGGAACCGCCGCACCACCACCAAGTTCAACGGCGCCTCCTACCCGGTGCAGCGCGCCGCCGCCGCGGTTTACTCCGAGCAGGGGTGGAAAGAGACCAAGGAGATCATCGACTACTACATGGACAACGCCCGCATCATCCGCGAAGGGCTCACCTCCGCCGGGATTCAGTGTTTTGGCGGCGTTGATGCCCCCTACATCTGGCTAAAAACCCCGGGTGGGGTGACCAGCTGGGACTTCTTCGACAAGCTGCTCAACGAGTGCCACGTGGTCGGCACCCCCGGCTCCGGTTTCGGCCCCGCCGGCGAGGGCTACTTCCGTCTCTCGGCTTTCGGTCACAAGGAGAACGTGATCGAAGCGGTGGCCCGGATCAAACAGAAGTGGGGCAAGTAAAATGACTCAAAAGGGCGACCATAGAGGTCGCCCTTTTCGTTTAACCTTAGAATTTCGCGAAGCGACGGTGACTGGCAGGTCGATTTGAAAATATTTTCCCCATGATTCCAGACTCCCAGTTCACCTATCGCCCGATCGGCATCCTGCACTCCCCCTATGCCCGCCGTATCGATGCCCCCCATCAAAGCACAGTGGTGGAAGGGACGGAAAGCGGAGAGTTGGCAATCGCCACGTTGGAGCTTCTGGACTGGCTGGACGAAAGCGTGCTGCAAGACCTGAGCGGCTTCGAGCGGCTTTGGCTGATCTTCGCCTTGCACCGCAGTGATGGCTGGAAAAACACTGTCAAACCACCGCGAGGCGGCCCAAAGCGAGGGGTTTTGGCCACCCGCTCTCCCCATCGGCCCAATCCGATAGGCCTGTCGGCAGTGGAACTGGTCAGGATCGAAGGCCGGACGTTGCACCTGCGCGGGGTCGACCTGCTGGATGGCACCCCGGTGCTGGATATCAAACCCTACGTCCCCTACGCCGATGCCTTTCCAGAGGCCAAAGCCGGCTGGATCGACGATCTGGATGAAAGACTGGGGCGTCATTCTGCGCCAGGGCCGAGAAAGCCCAGAAATTAATTTGAAAGATCCTCGACATTTGATTTTTCGACTTTTACCCAAAAAATACAACTGGAGGAACAGATTATGAAGGTCGTCGCATTCAACGGCAGCCCGCGCAAAGAAGGTAACACCTGGCACGCTCTGAAGATGGTCACGGCGGAGTTGGAAGCGGCGGGGATCACGACCCAGATCGTCACGGTGGGGGACAAGGCGGTGCGCGGCTGCACCGCCTGCGGTATGTGCGCGAAGAACCAGAACGAGCGGTGCGTGCTCCCCGGCGATGAGGTGAACCAGTGGATCCAACTGATCAAGGGGGCCGACGGCATCATCCTCGGCTCGCCAGTGCACTACGCCGCCATGTCGGGGGCGATGAAGTCGTTCCTTGACCGGGCGTTCTACGTGGCCGGCATGAACGGCGGCCTCTTCCGTCACAAAGTGGGAGCCTCGGTAGTGGCCGTGCGCCGCTCCGGCGGCATCCCCACCTTCGACCAGTTGAACAACTTCCTGATGTACTCGGAGATGCTGATTCCCACCTCCAACTACTGGAACGTGATCCACGGCCGGCTGCCGGGAGAGGCGACCCAGGACGAGGAAGGAGCGCAGATCATGCGGGTTCTGGGAAAAAACATGGCGTGGCTGTTGAAGCTGGTAGAAAATGGCCAGGGGACGGTGACTCCGCCGCAGCAGGAACAGAAGACCTACATGCACTTCATCCGTTGAGCCGACGGCACCAGGGGCGGCATACCCGCTCTTTTTTGGTCAAAATCACGCCCCTCTAATGCTGGGCCGATTCTTGCATCTTGCAGGCCTGCAGAACTGCGCAACCAGACGAGAAATGCACCCGGTTCGTTCAACACCACAAGGGAGTGACCGCCAATGACCAAAACGAAAAACGCCCGGTTCGGCAAGAGCCGCTACATGGTTCCCCATCCACTGTACAATTGGTACATGATGCGGATCGGATTCGTTGCTCTGCTGATTGGCGCCGCCATTGGCTCGGGGTCGTGGCTTTATCATCGAAAAATCATCGACGCCACCGGGTTGTATATCTTCGTCGGCGACCCTGCGCAACAGACCTATTACAACGGCCTGCTGTTTCTGATGACCGTCGCCATGTCGATCGCGGTCACGGTGGTCTTCTTCCTGCTGCTCGGAGGTTTCCTGTTTCATCGGGTTTCCGGCCCCATCTACCGCATTCACACTCACATGCAGCAGATCCTCGATGGGAAAGCGCCGACCAACCTGACATTGCGCAAGGAAGATCAGCTCAAGGATGTGGTCGAAACCTACAATCAACTGCTGCAGCGGTTGCGTCCCGTCCCGGAAAAACCGCAAGATTAAGGTCTTGACGCCATATACGCCCATGGAGAGCAGAAACATTGTCAAAATTTCGTCCCCGTTTCCATGTTTTCGCACTATTATTCGCAGCCGCCCTGACCTTCGCACCCCCCGGTTATGCTGCAGACGATAGTCGCCTTGCCGCAGAACTGCAGAATCTCAATCAATCGCTGCAAAACCTTCAGCAGCTCATGAAGGAGCAACTGGCTGCCAACCGGCTTAATACCGCCATTGCCTACCTCAACTTCCGCTCCCGAAAAATCGAAGTTCTGGAACGGGACCTGGAGGGAATGAAAAAAGATCGGGAACGCCTGCAGGGATTTATGGAGGATCTGGCGGCGAGGACCGCGCGCCTCGAAGAAGAAAAGCGCAACAACCCCAATCTGACGGCGCAGGATTTGACTCTGGCCAAAGAAGAATTGGAGAACCGACAGGTTCTGGTCAAAAAACGTCTGGACCAAATCGAAAGCGAAAGTCTCGCCATCGAAATCAAGATCGGGGATCTGCGCAGCCAGATCGACAGCGTCGAACGCTTCGTTCAAGACAACCTCGGCCGCTAGCAACCCCCTCAAACCCAACCTGGAGCATTAACCATGGATATCGACCTCGACGCCTTGCAGTATCTGCTGCACAAGCGTCTTCACGAAATCGACCTGATTGTGGCGGGCACCGGCTATCTGGCCAAAACCGTCATCGGCGTCGGCACCTTTTTGCTCGACCACGATGGCAACGTTGATCTGTTGACCGCCAAACAACAGGTAACCTTTGACAAGTTCCTCAAGCCGCTGCTGGGAAAAAAGGCCTCCCGCTAGCCGCCCCAGCCCCTGGTGGACACCCTATGAAACTGCTGATGATCTACACTGACCATTTCGGCTGGCGCACCGCAGAGAAAGGCCTGGAGACGGCCGAAACGATGAGCGAGGAGCGGCGTCTGGAGGGAGTGCTGGTGGGGATGATCCACGCCGAAGCGCAGGACGAGGTGGATGTCGGCCGGATAGAAACCAAGCTGGTGAAAAACCTCAAGTGGGGGGCGCGCAAAAACGCTACTTTCCGAATCGTGCTACACTCCTTCTCGCACCTGGCCGAAACCAAGGCCCAGCCGGATGTCACCAAAGAATTACTCGACCGCGCCGCAGCCCGGTTGCAGTCATCCGGCTACGAGGTTTGGCAGACCCCTTTCGGCTACTTCCACGACCTCGACTTGTCCGCACCCGGGCGCTCCACCGCCCGCATCTTCGCCAGCTTCTGAACAGACCGAAGCTTTCGGTCCAACAAGAACCGACAGGCAGCTGCGGGGAAAACGATTTTTTGCATAGTGAACAGGCTTTGAAAACGATGAGAATGCCCCAAAAATTTGAACTTCTGGTCCAGAACGGGCTGGTCGAAACTGTGGTCTCCCAGCTGATGAGCGGCAAAGAGGCCGAGGTCTATGTGGTCCAGTCCATGGGCGAGTTGCGCTGTGCCAAGGTCTACAAAGAGGTCGAAAACCGCAGTTTCAGCAAACAGGCCAAATACCAGGAAGGTCGCAAGACCAAGAACAGCCGTCAGGCGCGAGCCATGGGCAAACACTCGAAGTTTGGACGCAAGGAGCAGGAGGGGGCTTGGCAGAACGCTGAAGTCGACGCCCTCTATCGCCTGGCCGCCGCGGGGGTGCGGGTGCCGCAGGTCTACAACTTCGTCGACGGTGTGCTGTTGATGGAGTTGGTGGTCGATGAAAACGGCAACAACGCGCCGCGGCTCAATGATGTCAAACTGACCGCAGCCGAGGCCAGCACTTATCACCGCGAGATGATGGTGCAGATCGTACGCATGCTCTGCGCCGGGTTGGTGCACGGCGACCTCTCCAGCTACAACGTCCTGCTGAGCGGCGACGGGCTGGTCATCATCGATCTGCCCCAGGCCATCGATGCCGCAGGGAACAACAACGCCGGCGGCATGCTGTTGCGGGATGTGGCCAATATGACTGCCTACTTCGGCCGCTTCGCCCCTGAACTGCTGAGCAGCGACTACGGCCGGGAGATCTGGAAGCTTTACGCCTCCGGCGAGCTTACCCCGGAGACGGCGCTGACGGGGAAGTTTGAACAAAGCACCGTGCTGGCCGATGTGCATGGGGTGATGCAGGACGTGGAATTTGCCCGGCGCTGGCATGAGCGCAGCCTGTTGAATTCCGACAAGGGATCAGTTGGGAGGGTGGCGTAAGACCGGGGGGCAGAATCCAAAAAGCCCCCCGGGACGCTTCGTCATTACTTCTTTTCAGCCTTTTTGACCTTTTTTTCGGCCTTTTTTTCCTTCATGGTTTTGGCAGGTTCTTTCTTTTCAGATTTCTTGCTATCCATTCCCTTGGCCATGACATGACTCCTTCTCTTGTGTTGTTAGATACTGCCCGATTGCAAAATACGTTATATCCTAGCATGCTCGGGTTTCCGAAGATTTTTATTTCTGCGTGGCAATCAACTGCCGCTTTTCCTGTGCACGCAGCCCCTTGATCTCCGCTTCCCGGCGACTGGCGCTGCTGCGGTCGTGGCCATTCTCCCGGTAGACCAGGCGCAGCGGGGCGCGGCCGCGGAAATACTTGGCCCCCGTCCCGGCCAGATGCTGGGCAAAGCGCCGCTCGGTGTCGGTGGTGATGCCCGTATACAGCGAATCGTCCGAGCAGAGGATGATGTAGACCTGCCAGTCCATGGTCTGGTTCCGTTGGTTGAATAGCGGAGCTGTTGTGAAAGTGCAGAGAGGCTTATGGTCGGCCGTTCTTTTTGCCCCGAGGGGTTTCCAGCCATCTTTCCCATTGCCAATTTGTATTGTAAGATGTTGCAAAGTTTGACGATTGAGCACCTGCAGACGGAGCGAACCATGGGAGCGAAAGACCGGGCACGGATTTTAGCATTTCTCCGGCAGCATAAGTCTGAAATGCAGTCGCAGTTTGGAGTGACCAGCCTGGGCCTGGTCGGTAGCTGCGCCCGCGATGAGGCCCGTGAAGACAGCGACATCGATCTCGTTGTCAATCTGCAAAGTGAGAACACCTTTCGCAGCTTTTTCGGGCTGCTGCATTTTTTACAGGACAACCTCCACGAACGCATCGATCTGGCGACGGAAGCAAGCCTGAAACCGCTGGTCAGAGAAGCCCTTCTGCAGGACATTCACTATGTATAAACGGGATGTCCGTCTGTACCTCGCCGACATCGACGAAGCGATAGCGGCCATTGAGGAGTACACCACAGGACTGGATTATGCTGGTTTTTCCGGAGATCGGAAAACCTATTCGGCAACCCTGCGAGAATTCATCGTCATCGGCGAGGCAATCGCCAATATACCCGAACACCTGAAGGACAAAGCACCCTCAATCGAATGGCGGCTGATCAAGGATTTCCGGAATTTTATCGTTCACGAGTATTTCGGGGTGGATACAAGAATTGTCTGGGACGCCGTCCAAAAAGAACTTCCCATCCTCAAGTCAGAAATCACCCGCCTGCGATCTGTTGTCTGATGCACTTGTTTGAAGATCTTTTGGGTTCTGACCGCCCTCTCCGCCCCCAGTCGCCCTATCTCAAGGACACCAGGTCTACTCATGTCTGAATCACGCTCCCAAGATCCCCTGCACGGCATCACCCTGGAAGTGATCATCAACCGTCTGGTGACCCATTACGGCTGGGACAAGTTGGGGCAACAGATCGATATCAACTGCTTCCACAACAACCCCTCGGTGTCGGCCAGTCTGAAATTCCTCCGCCGGACCCCCTGGGCCCGGAAGAAGGTCGAGGAACTCTACCTGCATCTGAAAATGGTCGAGGGGGAAGCTGAAAAACCATAACCCCAGAGCGGCCAGTTGGCTGCCCTTTTTTTGACTGTGGTTCCGGGGATTTGTATTGACAGCGCGGGGGATTGAGAATTAAACCTAATGAATATTTTTCCACCCAGCATCAGCATTCACATTGAAATGCCACTATCCGTTCAACCCATCACCAGGAGTCCATGAATGATTCTCACCAACGTCAGTAACGTTCCGGGAAAGAAAATTGTCGAGCACTTCGGCATTGTCCAGGGGAGCACCGTGCGCGCCAAACATATCGGCCGCGACTTCATGGCCGGGTTGAAAAACCTGGTCGGCGGCGAGCTCAAGGGCTACACCGAACTGCTGCAGGACTCCCGCGAAGAAGCGATGAACCGCATGTCGGAGCAGGCCCGTCAGATGGGGGCCAACGCCGTGGTCAACATCCGCTTCGCCACCTCCTCCGTTGCTCAGGGGGCCGCCGAACTGTTCGTCTACGGCACCGCCGTTCAGGTCGAATAGGAGGGTCCATGGAGGTCATTCTGCAGAATTTCGATCTGGTCATCTTCCTGTTCCTGCTCTGCCTCGGCTATGTGGCCGGCTCCATCGCCGAGAAGCGCCATTACAAATCGATCCTGCAACGGGAAGACGAATTGCTGAAGTTGCCGGTAGTGACCGCCGAAGCGCGCTTTTCCGACGGCCGGGTGCAAAAGGCCGAACTGGTGACCGGCAGCGCGGTTATTTCCATCGATTATTTCAAGCGTCTGCTGGCGATCCTGCGCAACATCTTCGGCGGCCGGGTCGGGGCCTACGAAACCCTGGTCGACCGGGCCAGGCGCGAAGCGATCCTGCGGATGAAACAAGCCGCCCGCGATCAAGGCGCCGGCATGATCGTCAATATGCGCCTGGAGACCGCCGCCATCGGCAACAACGCCAACGGCAAACGCCAGATCGCCAGCGTTGAGGCGATCGCCTACGGCACCGCGATTGTCTTCAACCCGAAATGAAATTCACCCCCAAGCGCCTCGACGGCAACGTCAACGTCTCCAGGACGCATCCCTTGGCCGAGCTCTCCTGGCTGCTTGGGGGGTTAATCCTGATCACCGCGCTGGTTTTTTTCGCCCTCGGCTACAGCGCCGACTGGGCCGCCACCAAAGCACCGATCAGCGTCGAAAACTGGCTCGGCCGACAGGCACTGAGTCACTTCCCGGCCGACGAGAATCCGGCCCTCAAGCAGCAACTGCAGGCCCTGCTCGACAGCCTGCCCGCCGACTCCCCCCTGCACCAGTACAATTTCCGGGTGTTTCTCTCCCCCAGCGACGAGGTCAACGCCGTCGCCCTCCCCGGCGGCAACATTGTGGTCTTTTCCGGCCTGCTCAAGCAAATCGAATCGGAAAACGAGCTGGCGATGATTCTCGCCCACGAACTCGGTCACTTCGCCCACCGCGATCACCTGCGCGGTCTCGGCCGCGGCCTCGGGTTGGCGGTGGCCGCCACCCTGCTGTTTGGCCAGGACAACGCCGCCAGCAGCCTGGTCTCCAACACCCTGCTGACCTTTCAGCTTCGCTATTCCCAGACCCAGGAGTCGGCCGCCGACAGCTTCGGTCTCGACCTGCTCAACCAACGCTACGGCCACGTCGGCGGCAGCACCGACTTCTTCGCTCGCATGGCCAAGAAGGCCGGCGGGAAGATTCCCTATTTGCTCGCTTCGCATCCGCATCCTGAGGCGCGGATTGAGCAACTGGAAGGACTGGTCGCCAAGAAGGGCTACAAAGTAGAAATGACTTATCCGCTGGCTGAGGGTTTACGGACCGTCGGCCAGTGATTATGGGACCGCGGGCGACAGGGGCGAGTATAAGACGGCAACAGGGTCAGATCTTGACCTTGCCACGGCCAACAACTTTTATGATTGCTTTGAAGGAGGGGAAATGAAATTAAAGAACTATATGTTGTTTGCCGTAATGCTCCTTGCATTGGCACTAACCGGCTGTGGAGCGATGGCACCAGATGCTGCCACGAGCGGTGATCAATCCGTCACCCTTGGCAATACGGCGACTCTCAGCGCAGCCGGCAGCGACAAGAAAAACGGCGAAACCCTCACCTACCACTGGTCCATCGTCTCGGCCCCCGTCGGTAGTCAGGCCCAACTGGTAAATCCGACCAGCAGCGATCCGACCTTCACCCCCGACATGGTCGGGGAGTATGTGTTCCAACTGGTCGTCAACAACGACTGGCACGACAGCGACTCGGTACAGGTCAATGTGACATGCACCGCTGGACCCCGGGTGCCCGTGGTTAACGCCACCGACCCAACGCTGCAAATTTCGATGCTGGATCTGACTGCCGTGGAAAATTCCCGCACTGCGACCCATGTTAATTTCAGCCTGACCTACTCTCTGAAAAATGCCACCACGGCCCCGGTTAACATCACGTTCACTATCCGCGGGTTGGCCACGGGCGGCGCCGAAGTCTTTTCCCAGACATCCACAAACTCCATCGCTTCGGCGACGACAAAATCCGTTATGATGACCCTTGGCGAGGTGTTGACTCACGCTCAATACGACAGCATTATCGAGTGGAATGTCGACCCGATCATCGTCAATCCCTGACCCCCGCCGGCAATTGGCACAGCAGACAGATTGCGGCCTTCCACGGTCATGGTAAAGTTATCACCTGTAGCCGACCGGACTGGGTTGACCGCCCAGTTCAATCTGAATCCAGTGGAGGGAATTATGGAGCGTCAAGGAAATATCCTCAGAGAGATGATCGATAAAGCGATTCAGGACGAACGCATTACCGCCAAAGAATATGATCAGATCATGGAACAGGCTCACGCCGACGGCATCATCGATGCGGAGGAGCGGGTGCTGCTGGCAACCTTGCAGGCCATGATAGGCGACGGCAGCGTCAAGCGGGTCAAGGAGTAAGGGTCAGGTTCCAAGGATTTGCTCGATCCCGGGCCTGACCTGCCCAGGCTGCTGACACAAGGGACAGAACGGGCGGCCGCCATGGTCGCCCGTTCTTCTTACGGCCTTCTCCCTTCGGGAAGAAGGCCCCTTGAATCCTCCAGGGTCAAGACCAACCTGGCTGAAATGTACCTTGTAAAGTCAAAACAATCAGGCGATTCCCCGCGCAACCATCCGCCCCGCTAACCGCAACGGCCTGCAACCCAGACCTGGAGAGGCGCCATGACCTGGGTGCTGTTTGCCTTTTTGACCGCCTTCTTCGAATCGTCCAAGGATATCTTCGGCAAACGGGGGCTGCAGATAAGCGATGAGTACGTGGTCGCCTGGGCCTGGCGGTTTTTTGCAATCCCGTTTCTGCTGCCACCCTTGTTCTTTACCGGAATTCCACCGCTGGACCGGGAGTTTTTCTTCGCCCTGCTGGTAAGCGGCGGACTCAACGTCGTCACCAGCGTGCTTTACCTGCGGGCGCTGCGACTCTCGGATCTGTCGGTGACGGTGCCGATGGTGACTTTCACCCCCCTGTTTCTGCTGCTGACCTCGCCGCTGCTGCTGGGCGAGAGTCCCAGCCTGCTGGGAATGGCCGGGGTGCTGCTGATTGTGCTCGGTTCCTACCTGCTCAATATCCGCCAACGCTCGCTGGGTTATCTCGCCCCCTTCAAGGCCCTGCTGAGCGAGCCGGGGCCGCGGCTGATGCTGCTGGTGGCGCTGATCTGGAGCATCACCGCCAACGTCGACAAGATCGGCCTGCAGCACTCCTCGCCGATGTTCTACGGCTTCGCCATCAACCTCTTCCTGGCCCTGGCGCTGCTCCCTCTGGCGCTGCGGCGGTTGCGGGGGAACGGCCATGAATTACGGGCAACTTCGGCAATCTGCTGGCGATCGGCGGCGCCGGCGGTCTGACTATTGTCTTCCAAATGCTCGCCCTCAACCTCGCTATCGTCCCCTACGTTATTGCCATCAAGCGCACCAGCACCGTCATGAGCGTGCTCTGGGGGACCTTGGTCCTGCGGGAACCGGGGCTGCGGGAGCGATTGCTGGGGACGCTGGTGATGGTCTTGGGGGTGGTGCTGATCGTCATCGGGTAGATGATGCGAAACCCGGGAGGAATTGACTTAGGTCATATCTCCACCGGCCCCACTGCACTTAGCATGGGACTCCTGCGGATCAGCATTCACCCAGTTTCGACCATATTCACGAATCGACAAGGAGGATCAACCATGAGCAATTGTGCATGCGGTGGCGGCCATCATGGCGGCGGGGGGCCTTTCGCCCTGGGGAAGGATCTGGTCGATTTTGTCGCCCGGGCCCATGGCGGAACCAAGCGCAACGCCCCCATCCCGGGCGGTGGACTGGCGACGAACTGCCAGGGCTGCGGCGCCCCTTTCACCTTGACCACCTTTGTCGGCGGCTGCCCGCAGTGCGGCGGCGTTCATGCCGTGGCCCCGCCCCGCAGCGACGATGCCGCCAACATCCAGTTTGCCGGGGCCGGCTACCTGCTGCCCTGATTCACTCGATCTGAACAAGCTCAAAAGGGGACAGGCGCTGCGGACGCCGTTCCCCTTTTGAGTTTCAGCTGTTTGAATTTGCGACTCCGGTCGGGTGGACAGGAACCCCGAATGGCATTATCATGCCGGACTTTACTAAAACCTTCAAACAGCGAGGCAAGCATGGCGGTCACAGATAGCAACGGCAATGAGCTCAAGGATGGTGATTCGGTCCAGGTCATCAAGGACCTCAAGGTCAAAGGGTCGTCCACCAACCTCAAGCAGGGCAAGGTCTTCAAAAACATCCGCCTGACCTCCAAGGACGCAGAGATCGAGTGCCGGGATGGCAAAAGCACCCTAGTGCTGAAGACCTGCTTTTTGAAGAAAGCCTGAGCGCTGCTCCCGTCTCAAAAACCTTCCTGAAAAACCAAAAGGGGACCAGCTCTGTTGAGCCAGTCCCCTTTTGGTTTTTCCCCACTGGGGTTATCTCAGCAACTGGGTTCTGCGCCGCCGCTCGGCATAATCGAACTGGTGGCTCATCTTCCAGTAATGGACCAGCCGCCTCCGGGTGGCCGGCAGCCAAGCCAGGATCAATCCGGCGGCGGACAACAAAAACAGCAGCCCACCCCTGCCTGCGTACCTCACCCACAGCTTGCTGCGGGCGAAATCGTCGCCAAGATGAATCAGGCTGGCAAAGAAAAGGGCGCAAAGGCTCAGCTTCACCAGCAAGTCGAGATTGCTGCCGGGCTTGACCCCGGTGACCACCTTGCCGGCCAGGCGCTTCCAGCGCCAGCGCAGCAAGGCCTGCAGGCAGAAACCGATGCCGAGCAGGCTGTCAAAGGTGCGCAGCGCCAGATAACCGAAAACGGCCCCCCAGAGCAGTGTGAAACAGACAACAGTGAAACTCATGGGTTGCTCCTGCGGGCCGACAGCCGCTTAAACGGCGGGCGTTGCAGCCAGCTCGGCCGCCAGTGCGTCGACGGTGGCAAGCTCGGCTGGATCAAACTCCTCGACCCAGAGCAGGGTTGCCAGGTAGAGCTTGATCCAGGGTGAAGCCTGGTGGCGGTGGGCAATTTGGGCGTAGATCTTCAGCTTGCCTTCGGTATCGATCGCCCCGGCCGACTCCAGCAGCGCCAGGCACTCATCGTTGATGGCCGGCGCCAGTTCGGTAAAGTGGGAGACCAGCAGATCCATCGCCAGCTGACCCTCTTCGGCCTTGAACAGCACCGCGTCGAGGCGGGGAGCGGCGCCGCCCTTGCGGTTGACCAGGGAGTCGTGACGAAAGTTTTTCAGCCGGGCGGCATCGACCCAGCGGGAGAAGATCGGGGCTTGTTTCTTGGCGCAGGTGCGGGTAATCGTGGTTTTGTGGTTTTCCGAGAGGTTTTCCCAGGCTTGGATGACAGATGCAGGGACCATCGTTTTGAACCTTTCAATGACGCCCCCGCAGTTGAAGGATGCGAGGGGAAGGGGTGGATTGACTCAGCGGCGCTTTTTGCCCTGGGGTTTGGGCGATATAGCGACGGGTTTGGCGGCCGGTTTGAATTCGGGTTCATAGCCGACGATGAAAGGACTGTCGGCAGGATTGCGCAGACTCAGGAACTGGCTCTTGTTATTGGCAAAAGGGCTGCTGGGCTGACTGCAGGGTTCAAAACCAAAGTTTTTATAGAAGCTGGGTTGACCGAGGACGAACAGCGGCCGGCTTTTGATCGCCTCCTGGCGCAAGGCAAAGGCAAGCAGTTCCAAGTCAACGCCCTCCTTTTTAAACTCAGGGGTCACCGCCAGAGGGGCTAGGTGCAGCCCGCACACCTGCTTGCCCTGGTAGGCATTGGAAAAGGCGATGTAGGCGATGGCTTTGTTGACATGCAGGCAGACCCAATCATGGATCGGCTTGCCGTTTTCGTGCAGCTTCTGCACCAGGGCGGCCTCGTAGTCACTGCCGGGGAAAGCCCCCCGCAGCAGCGCGTAAACTTTAGTGTAATGCTCTGGTGTCACCTTCTGTATTTTCATGGCGAGAATCCCCGGGATGTTATTAACACAGCTGACGCTTGCCGTCAGCAGAGGATTTTGCCGAGACAAATCCCTGCGAGCTGCGGCCACAGCGGCTATAGTATGGTTGTTGTCTTATCGCCATGCAATCTCTTTAACCGCTGCGAAGGAGCCAGACTCATGAAAAAATCGACCTTCTGGATCATTCTGCTGCTATTGGGCATCGCCCTGTACGCCGGCTGGAAGCATTACTTCGGGCCGCAACAGCCGGAAACCCTGGTGATCGACCAACCGGCAATTCCGGCCATGGTGGAGGAACCGCCGATCCGCTACCCGGTTCCCGCCGAAGAGCTTGTCGAAACGGCTCAGGAGGCCGCGGCCCCGGCAGAAAAGCCGCAACCGCTGCCGCCACTGGAGGAGAGCGACGCCAGCCTGCGCTCTGCCCTGGAGCGGCTGTTTGCCGGCCAGCCCCTCGACCAGTTGCTGCTGTTCGACAACCTGGCCAAACGGGTGGTCATCACCAGCAACAACCTGATGAGCCCGACTCTGCCGGTGAAGCGCCGCCCGACCCAATCGGTGCCGGGGGTGTTCATGGCCGGCGGCGACCCAGGCAATGCGGTGATCAGCCCGGAGAACTACCCGCGCTATCTCCCCTTTATCCAGCTCGCCCAAGCTGCGGGAAGCAAACAGATCACGGCGGTTTACGTGCGCTTCTATCCGCTGCTGCAACAATCCCATGAGAACCTCGGTTACCGCGGCTACTTCAATGACCGGCTGGTCGAGGTGATCGACCACCTTCTGGCCACTCCGATGGTGGCGGAGCCGATCCCTCTGGTGCGCCCGGAGGTCCTCTACCTCTTCGCCGACCCACAGCTCGAGGCTCTTTCCTCGGGACAGAAACTGCTGATTCGCATGGGGCAGGAGAACGCGACCCAACTCAAGGAAACACTGCGGGAGTTGCGCCAAACCTTGACCACCCTGCAGGGAAAGATAAAACCTTAAAGCTCGGGTCTCATCTTCCTGGCAAGGTCTGGTCCGGTGAACTTGAGAGCGGAATGGAGCAATGGAGTTCAGTGCGGGCTAGGGATGGGAGCTGACTTCAACCATGCGGTCGGCGCTAGAGGACTTGGCCTGATCGATTTTCACCCCGATGAACAGGGCGAACAGGCTGACGATAATGACCATAACAATGGACGGCAGCAGGTCACGGAGCAGGAAGTGACCGAGACGCTGCAGCGTGGACGGTTCGGCTTGGGGCCATTTCGGCTGATTTTGTTTTGACATGCCTCGCAGGGACAAGGTTCTCATGGCGTCCCTCCTTTCGATTAATTCCAGTAGGTATTTATAAAAGCAAGGACCTTGCCAACCCAAAGCCCAGGCGTAACCACCTGAATTCAATGATTTGGAACAAATCGTCGACCACCCTTCACCCCACCCGACTGTTGCCTTTTTGCCATTTGTGGTGGAAACGACACTGCCTTCAGCCAAAGTCTGAGGTCTGCTGAAATTCTCCAAATGCCAAAAAGGTCGCGTCATTCCGCTCCGGCCAGGAACGGGATGACGCGACCTTTTTGACTGGGTACAGAGGTCAACAACCACAGGTTAAACCAGCCGCCACGGCGGTTTACTTCAAAGCGTCAGCCAACTCCTGACTTTCCTGCAGCACATTTTCAATCAGGGCGAGGGTGATGCTGGGGTCAAGGCCGAACAGTTGCTCGGCCTTGGCGGCGATAACTTTGCCGTCATCGGAGTTGGCCGGGCCTTTGATCAGGGAGGCGATCCGCACCGACAGGGGGATATTTTCGCAGTGGGGTTGGTGATGTTGCCCGATGCCATCGACCAGAGATTCGGGGAATCCCCAGGACTTGGCCATCTGCGCTCCAATGGACGGGTGATCGGTGCTGAGGTGGCGGCGCTCCTCTGCGACCAGATCAAACTCATCTTGCTGCAGCCACCCCTGGTATATCTTCCGGTAACGCTCCCCTTCGCGATTGGCCAGAACCGGCACCGCCATATCCTGCAGCAGGCCGAAGGTAAACGCCTCGCTTTGCAGATGCGGGTGCAGTTCGGCAGCCAGACCGCGGGCGACCACAGCGCGTCGTGCCGCGGTGGCCCAGAACTGTTTCATATCAAACCAGGCGGCCTTATTGTTGGCCGAGAGACTCTCTTTGACCGCCACCGTGAGGACCAGGGATTCAAGACGGCCACGACCGAGCAGGTTGACCGCGTGGTGGATATTGCCCACCTTGTGGGAGAGGCCGAAGGCAACCGAGTTCACGGTCTTGAGAACCCGAACATGCAGACCAGGGTCCATTTCGAGGTCGTCAGCCAACTCGTTGGTGGCGACCTCGGGATTGCGCAACTTGGCCAGCAGGCTGAGCACGGTGCCGGGAAAACTTGGAACCTCGAAGTTGTCCGCCACGGCTTTCTGATCTTTTTTCCCGAAACCGAACATGGTTGCTCCTGTCAATCGCCGCGGCGAGCCAGCTTGTTGGAAAAAATCGACAGCAGGCCGCCGAGCATCATGTAGCCGATCGAGACCTGGATCATTACCAGGATCTGCCCGGCGATGGTTTTGGGCAACACATCGCCAAACCCAAGGGTGGTCATGGTAACGACACTGAAATAGAGCGGTGACAAAACAGTGACGTAATCGCCGTAATCGATGCCGACCAGGGTGTAAAAATAGCTGAACAGCAACAACAGAAGTCCGATGCAACCGCACCAGCGGGACATGCTGCGACCGCAGTCGCAGGTCACCAGCCAGGGGTAATAAATGACTTTGGTGGCAAAATTGTAGGCGCGAAACTCTTTGATAAAGTTCTGGTCGATGATTTCCCGGCGCATCAGGTAGGCCCCGGCGAAGTTGATATCGCGGATATCGGCGCCGAGCCAGATGGCTTTTTTGAAGTGGCGCATCATCCGAAGTCGGGCGTGGCGCAGATCGGCGTTGCTGAAATTGGTTTTGCGGATGATTGACAAGGACATATCGGCATGCCGCAAGTCGGCCTCGGAGAGGTCGGCGCCGGAGAGGTCGGCTTCGCGCAATCGCCCATGGTGAAGATTGACGCAGTGCAGGTTGGCTCCGCGCAGGTCGGCCTGGGTCAGGGTCGCTTCCGAAAGGTCCGCACGGAACAGACTGGCACCAGCCAGATTGGCATGACCAAAACCGGCGCGTTTGCAGTGGGCGCCATCGAGGTTTGCCCCTTCAAGGTTGGCGGCTGAGAGTTCGGCGCCTTCGAGATTGGCGTCCTGCAGGTTGGCCCCGCGCAGGTCGGCTTTGAACAGCTGAGCACCGGAGAGGTCGCGACCAGCCAGATCGGCCCCCTGCAGATCGGCCCCCATCAGGTTGGCCCCGCGCAGATCCTGGTTCAGATCATAGCCGATCTGCTGCTCTGCAACCCCTGTGAGTGACATAATGACAACCCTCGCTGGATATTGGCTCGTCAGGGTGCCATCCCGACACAATTGGCGGCGCCCGCCCCTGTCAAACAGCAATATCTCTGCCAACTTTTAGGCAAACTTCGAAGATTAAATGGGCTCCGGTCAGCCGATTCTGCAGCGGTGAACAGGGGCTTCTGACCGGACAGATGAAACCCTGGCATGCGTTCCAATGATTTGACACCATGAGGGCAATCCGCTAAGGTTCGGCTCGCGATTGGTCCAATGTTGTTTTTCTTCAAATACCATCGCAACTTGAGCGGATTTTTATTGCCGCATTGTCATTTTTAAGGATACCCCCGATGTCTTTTGAATCTCTTGGCCTGTGCGCCGAACTGCTGAGCGCCATTGCCGCCCAGGGCTACACCACCCCGACCCCGATCCAGACCCAGGCGATCCCGGTGATTTTCGAAGGTTGCGACCTGCTGGCCGGAGCGCAGACCGGGACCGGCAAGACCGCGGCCTTCGCTCTGCCGATCATTCAGCGGCTGAGTGAAACCACTCCGCCGCAAAAGCGCCGGGCACCGCGGGCGCTGGTGCTGGTACCGACCCGGGAGCTGGCCGCTCAGGTCAGTGAACAGATGCAGAATTACGGCCGCCGGCTCTCCCTGCGCTCGACCATGATCTACGGCGGGGTCAACATCCAGGCCCAGATCGAGCGGCTGCATCGCGGCGTCGATATCGTGGTCGCGACTCCGGGCCGGCTACTCGATCACGCCGAGCGCGGGACGGTGAACCTGTCAAAAATCGAATTCCTGGTGCTGGACGAGGCCGATCGGATGCTCGACCTCGGCTTCATCGACGACATACTGCAGGTCGCCCAGTATCTGCCCGAACAGCACCAGGGGCTGCTGTTTTCCGCCACCTATTCCCCCAGCATCAAGCAACTGGCCGACGAACTGCTCGATGCGCCGCGGCGGATCGAGGTGGCGCGACGCTCCCTGACCGCCGACGCGGTGGCTCAGACGGTCTACCCGGTGGAGCGCAGCCGCAAGCGGGAGATGCTCTCCCACCTGATCCGCAAGGGGGAGTGGAACCAGGTGCTGGTCTTCACCCGTACCCGCTACGGCGCCGACAAACTGACCGAGGAACTGCTGTTCGACGGCATCAAGGCCACCGCCATTCACAGCAACAAAAGTCAGTCGATCCGCACCCGCACCCTGGCGGAGTTCAAGCGGGGCGAATGGCGAGTGTTGGTGGCTACCGATGTGGCGGCCCGGGGGCTCGATATCGAGCGACTGCCGCATGTGGTGAACTACGAACTCTCGCAGGTGCCCGAGGACTATGTGCACCGGATCGGCCGCACTGGCCGGGCTGGCGAAGGGGGCGTCGCCCTCTCCCTGGTTTGCCCGGAGGAGCAACCGCTACTGGCGGCGATCGAGAAACTGCTTAAAACCACCATCCCCCGGCAGACCATCGCCGAGTTCCCGGCCATTGCCATCAAACGGGGCGTGAAGCCAAAAACCGGCAAACCTGGCAAAGGACCGGCCAAAGCCAAGACCTCCGCCCCCAAGCCCAAAAAAGCCGCAGCCAAACCGGCTAAAACAGCAGCACCGGCCAAAACCACTGCGCCTCGAAAGAAAAAGGCCGCGACCGAACGGCCGACACCTAAAGTCGGACGCAGGGGAGCGAGATCATAAGACTTTCCAATAACGGTTTCAGGGTGTTTTCTCCCCACTCACTGCTTCTGCCAGCGACAAGGGCGGCCCAAATTGGCCGCCCTTTTCTATTGCCGCGGCGGACCCGTTCTGCTCCTACCGCCTGTTCCTTCACCCCGGAATTCCCCTGCCGGTTTTTCGAAATATAGAAATATTTACCCTATAGAATATTTTTTCTCTTGATAAACCCACTTCTCAAGATATGCTAATAAAAAGTCGGCACGTTGACGCATTATTTACCATATTTGGTCAAATTTCGACAACTCCTGGGATTTCGGCCGCCAGCAGACTCCACTACCCGTGGCAATGGGAACCAAGATCCATGGGCCATGGATGGGGGGCGGATACCACTCTGAAATCCACCATAAACCGGGACCTCGAGTCGTATCCGGGCGGTGGTCCCATTCAGGAAGAAGGAGGTCGGTTATGGAAAAGCAACCAACTGCCACCATCAGAATGTTCGGGATTTTTCACACCTTGCACAGGGAGCGTGGGATCTCCACAGCTTTTGAAATCCCCGTCTCCCGGGTCGGCAGACCGGCTCTGGAGATTGCCAGGGAGCTGAACCTTCCCCTGGAAATGGTCGGAGCCGTCTATTGCAACCACTCCCCTTCCGGCCTCAACCAGATCATCCGTCCCGGCGACCGGATCGCCTTTGTTCCTAAAGGTGTCCCAGGGCCGCACAAATGCCTGCAGGGTATCCCAAGTTCAACCGCAAACCACAACCTCCCGGGCGTGCCCGGAGGGTTCAATTCCTCGCAATTGTCGGTCGAGGGGGATGGGGCAAGTTTGAGCTGAAGCAAGAATCAGGCTGGGGCGGGAGGAAACAAAGACCGCTGCAAAATATGCCTACTTCTTTGGGTTGAAGAAGGCCCGCTTTCTGACATCGAAAGCGGGCATTCTTCTTTTTCACCCTGAATCAATTGTCCAGATGAGCGGTCGGACGGTTCAGCCGGTCTTGATATAGTTCTCCAACTGGCCGATGATAAACTCCTTCTCGGCGATGGAGGCCTTGACCAGGTCGCCAATGGAAACCACGCCGGCCAGTTGCTCATTCTCCAGCACCGGCAGGTGCCGGCAGCGTTTCTCGGTCATAACCGCCATGCAATCCTCGACGCTTTGCTCGGGGCGGGCATAGCAGATGGTCCCGGTCATGATATCGCGAGCCTTGGTCTGGGGTGAAGAGAGCCCCTTGAGAATCACCTTGCGGGCATAATCCCGCTCGGAGAGAATCCCGATCAGCTTGCCACCGTTCATAACCAGCAAAGCCCCGACATTCTCCTTGGCCATCATTTCCAGGGCTGAAAGCACGGTGGCCTCAGCCTCAATACTGAACACTTGGTTCCCCTTACTGCGCAGGACATCCCGGACGGATTTGATCATATAAAACTCCTTTCCCATCAGGCTAATTAGACCTAAAGCCTATCGGATGTTGAATCCTTGTCAATTCGGGCTGGCCGCTGCCAACTTTCGACAACTCGATCCTCTGTGGTAAATTTTAGAGAAGGGGAACCAGGTTGGAAGGCGGACAGGCCCGGCCAGTGAATCCGGAGATCCCCCTGAAGGCAAAACCCGCCTGTCACGCCCGTCGACCGTGACCAAGGTCTAACGCGATGACCATCGAATATCTAGGCGAAAAAGTTTTCCTGGCCGAAGTCGCCGCCAGTGGTCAGGTTTGGGTGGCCGAAAATGTCTACCATCAGGTCTATACCGAGGAATTTGACGGCAACGGTTTCTCCCTGCCGGTCTGGTCCAAACGGGAAAAAGCCGTCGATTATCTGAAAAATGCCCTGCTGGTGGGACCGACATACCAGCCGCACGCCGTCGACCTGAAAGTTTTTACCAATGCCTGGTTGTCTGACCAGGCCAAGGGGATCAGTGAACTGCTGATCAATCCCGACGGCAAGTCGAGCCGGATGCTGGCCCTGACCAGTGAGGAATTCCAGGCCAGCCAGGGCTCCTAGGGTCTGATTCGGATGGACCTCAACTCTGCCAACCGGGCAGTGGCACAACTGACCCCGAAAGCTCTCCATGCCCGATTGGTACTTTTTGAGCCTTGCCGCCCTGCTGCTTCTCGGCACCCAGCGGTTTTTTTACAAGGTTGCGGCTGAGCGTAACTGCAGCTCGCCGCTGGCCACCGCCGTGTTCATGGCAACGGTCACCCTGCTCAGCAGTGCTGCCTTTCTGCTCTCCGGCGATGCCGCCGGGGACATCCCCACCTTGCTGCTGCTGGCAACCATCAACAGTGCCGCCTTCGCCCTGGGCACCGTGGTCAACATGGAGGCCCTGCGCCGTCTGCCGACGGCCATCACCTTCCCCCTCACCCGCCTGAGCATCCTGCTGGTGATCGGTTTTTCCATCCTCTATTTCGGCGAACGGCCGGGCCCCTGGCAATGGCTCGGCATTCTGCTCGGCCTGGCGGTGGTGGTCGTTCTGGCTGGGGACCTCGGCGGGACGGCCGCGCTGCGACAACAGCGGGGCAGCGGTCTGCTGCTGGTCGCCGCCTGCGTGCTCTGTGGTGCAGTCGCCTCCATTTCCAGCAAATTCGCGGCGATCGCGACCAGTAAAACCGCTTTCATGGCCCTCTCCTACCTGCTGGGGACCATCTTCTCCCTGGCCATGGCCAGAACCTGGAAGCGGGGAGACTCCGCACCTCGAACCGGTGCCGTGGTCGGCATCGGCGTGCTGATGGGGCTGCTCAACTTCGCCGGCTTCTACGCCTTCCTGGCGGCTCTGGAGCGGGGTCCGCTGTCGCTGGTCGCCCTGATCACCGGCATGCACTTCGTCATCCCCGTCGCCCTTTCGGTCCTGTTCTACCGGGAGAAAATCACTCCGCGCCGATGGCTCGGCATCGGCTTGACTCTGTTGGCCGTGCTGGCGATTCAGCGCTGAGCCTGCGACTGACCGTTGAAAAATCTTGGAATTTGGTCGCCACAGGAGTAGCATTCCCAACCATCGGAGAAGACCAGCACTAATCCCCTGCCCAACCCGCCTTCCGCCGACACCTGGACAACGCGCCCTCGCTGCCGACGGACATCCGTAACTCACCCCATGGGAGATTGCGAGTGTCCTCCACCCTTCTGGTTCCCAAACTGGTCACCGTGCTGCGGGAAGGTTACACCCGCCAGCAGTTCAGTAAAGACCTCCTGGCCGGCATCATCGTCGGCGTAGTCGCCCTTCCCCTGGCCATCGCCTTTGCCATTGCCTCCGGGGTCAAACCGGAACAGGGGCTTTATACCGCAGTCATCGCCGGGTTTCTGATTTCGGCCTTGAGTGGCAGCCGGGTACAGATCGGCGGGCCGACGGGGGCTTTTGTCGTCATCATCTTCGACATTGTCCAACGCTTCGGTTATGACGGTTTGGCGATCGCGACCATGCTGGCCGGCGTGTTGCTGATTTTAATGGGATTGGCGCGACTGGGCGCGGTGATCAAGTTCATTCCCTACCCGGTGACCGTGGGCTTCACCAGCGGCATTGCCCTGATCATCCTGGTTGGCCAGATCCGCGACCTGCTCGGTCTGCAGATGACCAGCGTCCCCTCCGAATTCCTGGAGAAAATCCTCGCCTACGGAGAGCACCTCGGCAGCACCTCTCCGGCCGCAGTCGGCGTCGGCATGACAACCATCCTGCTGGTCAAGTTCTGGCCCCGCATCACCCACCGCATCCCCGGTTCCCTGATCGCGATTTTGGCAACCACCGCTGCGGTGGCGGCCTTCAACCTGCCGGTTGAGACCATCAGCAGCCGCTTCGGTCCGGTGCCGAATAGCCTGCCGATGCCCCGGCTGCCGGCGCTGCCGGATTGGCAGCTGCTGACCCAACTGTTCTCCCCGGCGCTGACCATCGCGCTGCTGGCCGGAATCGAATCGCTGCTCTCCGCGGTGGTGGCCGACGGCATGACCGAGCGGCGCCATCGTTCGAATATGGAGTTGATCGGCCAGGGGGTCGCCAATCTGATCACCCCACTGTTCGGCGGCATCCCCGCCACCGGCGCCATTGCCCGCACCGCCACCAATATCAAGAATGGCGGCCAAACCCCCATCGCCGGCATCGTCCATGCCATCACCCTGCTGCTGATCCTGCTGTTCTTTGGCAAATGGGCCGCCTTGATCCCCATGCCGACCCTGGCCGGCATTCTGGTGGTGGTCGCCTGGAACATGAGCGAGGCCCATCTGTTCGCCAAACTGCTGCGCGGGCCGCGGGGAGATGTGCTGGTGCTGCTCTCGACCTTCGGACTGACGGTGCTGATCGACCTCACCGTAGCGATCCAGGTCGGCATGGTGCTGGCCGCCTTTCTGTTTATGCAGCGGATGGCCGACGCCACTCAGGTTGGTTTCGTCAGTCGGGAGCTCAACGGCGAGGCGGAGGAAGAGGACAGCAACGACCCTTTAAGCCTGCGCTGGCGCCGGGTACCGAAAGGGGTCGAAGTGTTTGAGATCAACGGACCGTTTTTTTTCGGCGCCGCGGATAAGTTCAAAAATGCCCTGGGAGATATCAGCGAGCCGCCAAGGGTGCTGATTTTGCGCATGCGCCACGCCCTGACCCTCGACGCAACCGCCCTGCAGGCGCTGGAAAGTGTTTATGAAAAATCGATCAAACAGCAGACCTTGCTGCTGTTATCCGGGGTCCACAGCCAACCGCTGATGGTCATGGAACGCTCCGGCTTTCTCGACCGCATAGGCCCGGACAATGTTCTCGGCAATATCGATGATTCGCTCAATCGGGCTCGGGAGTTTCTCGGCCTGCCGCTTGCGCCGCCGCCGCAGTCCTTCACTCCGACGGTCACCCGGGAAAAAGGTTGAGCCACAGTGGATAAAGACAAAAACCAAAAGCCGCTCCCCGGAGGGGGGGCGGCTTTTGGCCTTTGTCACAGAGCTGGGTCATCGAACAGACAGCGTTACTTGGAGCGATTGAACTTTTCGGCCAAAGCGGCGAAGGGAGAATGGTTAAGGGTCGGTCGCTCCTGCACTCCGGCCGGCGAATCGACGCTGCGCTGCTCTTGTACCCCCCGGGTATGCTCATGGTCGTGGCAATAGATGCAGAGCAGCTCCCAGTTGCTGCCGTCGGGGGGATTGTTGTCGTGGTTATGGTCGCGATGATGCACCGTCAGCTCCCGCAGCTTTTTCCCCTCAAATTCCCGGGTACAACGACCGCAGACATGGGGGTTGAGCTTAAGGGCCTTTTCCCGGTAGCCGGCCTGCCGGGCCTGTTCCTCTTTTTTCATTTCGGCGAGAATGCGCTCACTGCGCCCTGAATCGAAATCAGCCATGATCTCTCCTGCGGGGTTGGGTTTCTGTTCGGGTTATCGGTTCAAGCTTGATTTTAATGCTACTACATCTTCCGCCCTGAGGAACGCAGAATTTGCGGCTGTCGGCCAGGCTCAAGGCATGTTAGGCTTTGCCGCAAAACCAGCCAAGGGAGCCCCCATGACCTTCGACATTATCGACGACGCCTTCCATTATGTCAGCGACGCCCCGCGGGGCGAGCGCTGCGCCCTGCTGCATCGGCCCACCGGTAAAGTCTATCTGGCCTCCTTCAAGGCCGGATACGATGAGCGCCCCGCCGGCTCGGAGAGCGACCCCGACTACCTCAACATCCCCCACCGCCAGGAGATCGACCCGGGCAAACCGCTGCTGCTGGAGTTTGTCCGCAGCAACTGTCCACGGGAATTAACGCTGGTCGAGTCGCTGTTTGCCCGTTCCGGGGCCTTTCGTAAGGTCAAAGATCTGCTGCAGCGCAAAGATCTGCTGGAAAGCTGGCAGGTCTTCGAGGTCCAGCAGATCGAGACGTTGCTGCGTCAGTGGTGCGCGAAGCAGGGTCTGGAACTGTAGCAGTGCGGCAAAGCCCGCTCCCGATTGACGGCGCAGGAACTGCAGGCTAGGCTTTAAGCGCATCGCCGCCCGGCTGTTTTCCTCTCAGGATGGAGTTAAGCCATGCCACATCTGCAGTTCGAAATGAATTTTGCCGCCACCTACCCTGACAAGTCCGCCTTCGCCGAGCGGGTCAAGGCGCTGTTTGCCGAGATCATGGACACCGGCACCGATCACATCGGCATCACCCTGCGCGCCCACGGCGGCAACGATCTGTTTTTCGGCCGCGCCGTCGACCCGGGAGCGGGGATCGTCTTTCTCAACGCCGATATCCGCGACGGCCGCAGCGCCGAGCAGAAACGGCGGCTGGCTCTGGCGATCATCGATGAGCTGCACCAACGCTGGCAGGTCCCCAAGGAGGCGATTTACATCGTCTATACCGAGCGCCCCGGGGAACACTTTCAGCTCTCCGACCGGGTTCTCCCCAACTGGTCGCAAGGGGAAGACCCTCTGGCCAATTAAGAGCCGGCTGGGCAACCCCCGCAGCTATTTCTGCGCCCTGAGGCCCATGAGCTCAGGGACTTTCACCACCTTGGTGAAACCGGCGAGCTTGAGTCGTTTTGCCGCCTGGTCGATAAAACTTGTCCCCCGTTTGAGCAGGTGTGGATTGCCGGTATAGTGAAACAGCGCCCCGCGGCGCTTCAGCACCCGGTAAATCTCCCGGTAAAAGCGCTCGCCGTAAAGCTCCCCGGCGAGGGAAAATCTCGGCGGATCGTGGATGACGGAGTCGAAGGAATCCGCCGCCAGCCCTTGGATATACGCTTCGATATCGCCCTGGACCAATTGGATGCCGGGGCCGAAAATCCGCTGCGACCAGGGGTTTTTCTGCCGCAGAGACATGACCGTGGCGCTGAGTTCGACGGAGACAACCTCCCTCGCTCCCAGATTCAGCGCGGCCGAAGCGGCATAACCGAGGCCGCTGCAGGTATCCAGAACCCGATCGCCTTTTTTCACCACCTGCGCCGCCATCTGCCCGGCACTCTCAAAGGGGTTGATCCCCTTGGAAATGTGCATTTTGACCCCGCTGATCTCCAGCAGTGGCGCCTGATCGGTCGGGACCAGTTTGTAATAGCCCCCGTCCCTGACCTCAAGCAGTTCCAGTCGGCCTTGCTCAAGAGTGTAGATCCGCGTCTCCTTGCCCTCGATCTCGAGCAAAGCCTCCCGGTTCAGCCGATTCTCTCCATCCAGAACCAACGCCTCGCCTTCCAGGGCAAGGCTACTGCGGGAGCGATTCAGATCGGTGGAAATCTCCACCCGCTCCGCGCCCTGCTCCATCGCGCCCAGAACCTTCCGGGCCACCCTCGCATCGAACCAATAACGATTATTGTTCATGACCGTCAGTACCCGAAAGCCCCTGATTGAGGCCTTTGCCGGAGGAATAGTGGTTTTGACTGCTGACAAGATTCGCCGTCTCCGACCTCAGGTCGAAAACCACCTTGACCTGCTTGCTTTTCAACTGCTGCAGCACCTGGCGGACCTTATCCTCCAGGCTGCACCCTGCATCCCCCCAATCCGCTCCATCGCGGGTGACGAATTCCTGAATTAATCTCCGCAGGGTCTCAGCAGGAACCTGCTCATAGGGGACGTCGATACCATCTTCCTGCTGATGGTCTTGATCTTTTTGGGTCATGTTTCCCCTCATCTCATCTTTCATGCCAGAAGCTTGCAGCATGGGAACAACCCGGCAGCACCCAGATTGCTGGACGGGCCCCAGCATAAGCCAAAGAGCTGATGGGAGCCAATCTTTTCAGAAGGGTGGCAAACCGCTCCCGACCTGCTACCCTTGTGAAATTCGCAACGTCCCGACTATCCAAAGGAGAGAACGATGAAACCAACTACTGCCTTGTTTTTGTCCCTGATGACAACCTTCATCATGACCGCCTGCACCCAGGAGCAACCGCCGGCACCGAAACCTGCTGAACCAGCGCCAACGGCTACAATACCGGCCATCGACGCCGCCAAACAGGTAGCCGAAGAGGTCAAGGAGAAGGTTGAAGAGACTGCAGCCGCGGCCAAGACCGAGGCAGAGAAGTCGGTCGAAGTTGTCAAGGAGCAGGCTGCGGCGGTCACCGAGCAGACCAAAGAAGTCGTTACCGAGACCGTGGACAAGGTGAAACAGGAGGCCGCGGCGGCGGTCACTGCGGTTGCGCCTGCGGTCGCCAAACCTGCGGCAGCGGCTGCCAAAGCGCCCAAAGTCATCACCTACGAGGCATCGATGGGCAAGGTGAGCTTCGATCATGCCGCCCATGCTGGCAAAATGGCTTGCAGCAAGTGTCACCCGACCGAGCCGGCAGTGACCATCGTCATCAACAAGGAGATCGCCCACACCCTGTGCAAGGGCTGCCATCAGAGCAGTGGCGGCAATGCCCCGACCGCCTGTGCGGGATGTCACATTAAATAGCTGGAAGGAATTCTACGGTGCAGATGTCCCTGCGGTTGATCCTGTTGCTTGCTTGCCTGGCCCTGCTCTTCGGCTGCAGCAAGCTGACCATGGAAAATTACCAGAAAATCGAAGTGGGTCTCGAGTATCCCGCGGTGGTCGAATTTCTCGGCAAGCCGGACAACTGCTCGGAAGCCCTGTTTGTAAGGAACTGCATCTGGGGAGACGAGAAGAAAAATATTTCCGTCAGCTTTTTGAACAACCAGGTGATCCTCTTTACCAGCAGCAATATCCGCTAGCAGATTTTTGCTGGAAATTCTGGAATCGATACAAAGTGGAAAAGGCGGCCGAGGGGTCGCCTTTTCCATTTCTGGCAGCAGGCCGAGTACGGTTATGAGCCGCTGAATTCTGGGCAAATGCTGGCCAAAACCTGCGCCCATCTGCTATGCTCCGCTAACACCAACCGCTCAGGAGAAAATCTGTGCTTGCCAACGAAGAGATAGCCCTGGAATGCCCCTACTGCAAGGGGGAGATTTACCGACCGCTGGCCTGGTTCAAACAGGCCTACAACAGCTGCCCCTCCTGCGAGGGCGGGCTGGCCGCCAGCCAGTTCGACGCAACAGTGGCCGAGATCGAGGCGGCCTTTGAGTCGAGCGTCGCCGAGATGGTTGTAGGGCAAAAGGGCTGTGGATGTAACTGCAACCACTGAGAGAAACCTCAGCGGGGATAGCTGCGGCCAACACGTTTGCTCCGCCGCGGCTTCTGATATAAAAAGGGGGCGCGCATTGTCGCGCCCCCCCCAAGGAGATTGACTTCGTGACCTTCTGGCTGCTCTATCTCGCCACCGGGGCCTTTGCCGGGGTCTTGGCCGGCCTGCTCGGGGTTGGCGGCGGGATCGTCATCGTCCCCCTGCTGACCTTTGTCTTTACCGCCCAGCACCTCCCCGCAGATTACATCCAGCATCTGGCCCTGGGAACCTCCTTGGCCAGCATCATGTTCACCTCGGTCTCCAGCTTGCGCGCCCACCATGGCCGCAGGGCGGTCAACTGGCCGGTGGTGAAGCTGATCTCCGGCGGCATCCTGACCGGAACCTTTTTCGGCTCCTGGGTGGCAGCACAGCTCTCGACCAACTTCCTGCGCATCTTTTTCGTCATCTTCCTCTACTACGTCGCCAGCCAGATGCTGCTCAACATCCGCCCGCAGCCGAGCCGGCAGATCCCCGGCAAAGGGGGAATGTTCGGGGTCGGCAACGTCATCGGCGGGGTTTCGAGCCTGGTGGGGATCGGCGGCGGCAGCTTATCGGTGCCGTTTCTGATCTGGTGCAACGTGCCGATGCACCATGCCGTCGGCACCTCGGCCGCCATCGGTTTCCCGATCGCGGTCGCCGGCGCCGCCGGCTACATCCTCAACGGCCTGACCGTACCGTCACTGCCGGCCGGAAGCTTCGGCTTCGTCTACCTGCCAGCGCTGGTCGGAATCGCCGCGGCGAGTGTCTGCACGGCCCCCCTTGGCGCCCGCCTGGCCCACAGTCTGCCGGTGGGGCGACTGAAAAAGGCCTTCGCGGTGCTGCTGCTGGTGATGGGAACCAAACTGCTTACCAGCCTGTTCTGATCCGCCCTCCTCAGGAAAAGGTGCGGTTTTCCTGCTCGGCAACGCGGATGAAGGTGGTCCGTTTGGTCAGCTCCTTGAGGGCCGCCGCGCCGACATAGGTACAGGCCGAACGCACCCCGCCGAGAATATCCCGCACCGTATCGGCCACCGGCCCTCGATAGGGAACCTCGACGGTCTTGCCTTCGGAGGAGCGGTACTCGGCCACCCCGCCGGCATGTTTTTCCATCGCCGTCGAGGAACTCATGCCGTAAAACAGTTTGAAATGGCGCCCCTCGCGTTCGATCAACTGGCCGCCGTTTTCATCGTGACCGGCGAACATGCCGCCAAGCATGACGAAGTCGGCGCCGCCGCCAAAGGCCTTGGCGACATCGCCAGCGCAGTTGCAGCCGCCATCGGAGATGATCCGGCCACCGAGGCCGTGGGCGGCATCGGAGCATTCGATTACGGCCGAGAGTTGGGGATAGCCGACGCCGGTTTTCACCCGGGTGGTGCAGACCGAGCCCGGCCCGATACCAACCTTGACGATATCGGCGCCGGTCAGCAGCAACTCCTCCACCATCTCCCCGGTCACCACATTGCCGGCGATGATGGTTTTAGCCGGATAGGCGGCGCGCACCTGGGCTACGAACTCGACGAAGGCTTCGGCGTAGCCGTTGGCGACGTCGATGCAGATAAACTCGAGCTTGGGATGGGCGGTCATGATCTGGCTGAGTTTGACAAAATCCGCTTCCGACGTCCCGGTGCTGACCATGATCCGCTCATAGATAGCGTCATCCTGCTTGCCGAGGAATTCGGCCCAGGCTTCCAGGCTGTAATGCTTATGCACCGCGGTGAGCAGGCCGTGCTCGGCCAGGGCCTGGGCAATTTCGAAGGTGCCGACGGTGTCCATATTGGCGGCAATCACCGGAATTCCGGTCCACTTCTTTCCGCTGTGTAAAAAGGTGTAGGTCCGTTCCAGTATCACCTGGGAGCGACTTTTCATGGTGGAGCGCTTGGGGCGGATCAGTACGTCTTTGAAACCGAGTTTGAGATCATTCTCGATACGCATGGGTTGTCCTTTCTGTGGTTGCCGGTACAGTGGCCGCTGCGGGAGCGACAGCTCAATATAGCAAAACCCTGGGCGCTGCAGGCGGTTTTCTTGCCGGCGGCCGCCCCAACCCGGAGCTGCCATGCGCCTTTCTTCCTTACCGATACTGCTGCTGAGCCTGTTGCTGCTGTTAACCTTCGGTTGCGACCGAACGCCCCCTTTGACGAAACTCTCCAGCGATGCGGTGGTGCTGGCCTTTGGCGACAGTCTGACCTTCGGCACTGGCGCGACTCCGGCCGAGGCCTACCCGCAGGTACTGCAGAGTCTGCTCGGCCGGCGCATCATCAACGCCGGAGTGCCAGGAGAAGTCTCTGCCGAGGGACTGGAACGATTGCCGCAACTGCTCGAAGCCAATGCCCCCGATCTGGTGATTCTCTGCCACGGCGGTAACGACTTCCTGCGCCGCCAACCCGCCAGCGAGGTCGCCGCCAACCTGCGGGCAATGATCGAGTTGATTCACGCCCGCGGCGCGGCGGTGGTGCTGATCGGCGTTCCGCAGCTCGGACTGACGGTGCAACCGCCGGATTTTTACCCCGAACTGGCCAAGGAATTCGCCCTCCCCTATGAGGGGGAAATACTGCATCAATTGCTCACCGACCGCAACCTCAAGAGCGATACGGTCCACCCCAACGCTGCGGGTTACCGCCGCATGGCCGAAGCCCTGCACCAACTGATCGCCCGGGCGCAGGACCGCTGAACAACCCATCCCTTCCATTGGAACAATGTTTGCAAACCCTTGCTGACGGACTGCCTGATTTTCTGCGCAGCCACCGAATCTGATCCTTTCTCAGCCAAGGGCAAACCATGTCTTTTACCGGTGATCTGGAACATCTGCCGATCGTTGACGTCATTCAGCTGCTCCACTCCACCCGCAAATCGGGGACCCTCTGTGTGCGCGGCCGCAAGGGGGAGAGCCAGCTGGTGTTCAAGGACGGCTACATCGTCAGCGCCAACCATCCCAATAACAGCATCCGCATCGGCCGCCTGCTGGCAGAATCGGGAGCGATCACCGCAGAGGCTCTGGAACAGGCATTGGCCCTGCAGCAGAAAGCTTCCGGCCCGCGCAAACCGCTGATTGCCCTGCTGATCGAAAGCGGCGCCTTGGCCCAGGAGGCTGCCTATCGGGGGCTGACGGCGCTGATCGAGGTCACCATCGTCGAGATGCTGCGCAACGTCCGCGGCACCTTCGCCCTCGATGTCGAACGTTTCGATGTTTCAGACGAATTCCGCTATTTCCCCGAGCATCTGCAGCAGGAACTCAGCCTTAACACCCAGATGGTGCTGATGGATGCCTTGCGCCTGTTCGATGAGCGCAACCGCGACGGCCTGGAGGAACAACCGTTTTTTGATGACGAACTGGTGGGATCCGATCAACTTAGCGAGGGGGAGGACCTGCCGGAAATGTCGGCCGACGACCTCGGCCTCGGCGATCTGGACCACTTGGTCAAAAACATCCCCGAAGTCTTTGCTCCCATCGAAGAAAGCGACCCTGCGGCTCGCCACCGGGAACAGCTAGCCGAATTTTTGACAGACTACCCTGATACCAACCTTGCCTCCTTTGTCGACTTCTTGACAACACTCTCGGCACCACCCGCGGTGGAAGACTCGTCCCAAGATCCGCAGCACCGGATCCTGATCTGTTACAGCTCTGATCAGCTGCTGCGCCACGGCATAACCACCCTCGGCCAGCACACCGGGCTGCCGATCTTCACCACCAGCGAAGAACTGGATCTGGCTCCGATCGTGGCCCAGTTTCTGGCGCGCGGGGAACAACCCTTGCTGCTCCTGGACGCCCCGGAGACGGCCAGCGAAACCGCCGCAGAAGCGGCTGGCGCCCTGCTTCAGCGCCTTCGCCAGGAGCACGGCGAGCTTCCTGTGCTGCAGCTGAGCCATCCCGGCGATTATCAGCTTGCGCTGCAGGCCTTGCGCCAAGGGGCCAACATGATCTTGCCCCGACCACCGCTGCGGGCAGACAATCCGCAACTTGGCCCGCAGTTGGTCGCCACCCTGGGACTGTTGCGCGTGGCCTTGGCCAACCCCTGCCTGGGACAAGCGACCTCACCGTTGCGCAGCTGGCACAATTTCCACTCGACCTTGCGCTTCTGCACCGAGCCGGCAGAGATCTCCTTCGCTCTGCTGCAAGCGGTGGCCGAACATTTCCCCCGGGCTCTGACCCTGGTGGTTGGCAAGGGGGAATTGATCGTCGAGCGGGGTATCGGTCTGGGACCAAGCGTTCCAGCCCCCCGACTGCGGCTCCCTCTGACCGATTCATCATTGCTGCGCCAGACCGTCGAGCAGGGAGACTGCCTTTTTGGCCCCACACCGGAACCGCTGCTGCCAGAGCCACTGCTGAGCGCCATCGGCGCCCCCCGCAACGACACCAGCCTGTTGTTGCCCCTGCAGATGCGCGGCCGCACCGCAGCGCTGATTTATGCCGACTTTGGCCGGGAGGAGGCTGCCGCCGTCTCTCTGGAACTGCTGCAGGCTCTGGCCCTTCACGCCGGGCTCGCCCTCGACAATGCCATCTACCGAAAGCAGTTGGAAAAAACCACTTGAGCCACTCCTGCTTCCCGGTCGGCGGCATGTCCCAACCGACCCTTCCCTGAGGATGACCATGGACCAGAAAACCTTTGTGCAGATCCTGGAAATCGCCTTTGAAAAAAGGGTCTCCGACGTCCATTTCGAAGTCGACAATCCGCCGATCTTCCGCGCCCGCGGCCAACTGGTGCGCTCCAAGCTCCCCAAGCTGACCGCCGCCGACACCGAGTTCATCGCCGCCCGGATTATGGAGCACAACAAGCGTCAACTACCGGAAGGATTCAAGGAATTCGACGCCTCCTACTCCCTCGCCAACGGCGGCCGCTTCCGGGTCAGCCTGTTTCGCCAGCGGGGCATGATCGGCATCGTCATGCGGGTTATCCCGCCGACCATCGGCACCTTTCAGGAACTCAAACTCCCCACGGTGCTGGAGGAGATCGTCAAGGCCCCCAACGGCCTGATCCTGGTCACCGGCCCCACCGGCAACGGCAAGTCGACCACCCTGGCCTCGATGCTGCGCCACATCAACGAAACCTACAGCTACAATATCATCACCATCGAAGACCCGATCGAGTTCCTGTTCACCTCCAACAAGAGCTGCATCGTGCAACGGGAGGTCGGCAACGACACCGACGACTTCAAAGGGGCGCTCAAGGCCGCGCTGCGGATGGATCCGGATGTGATCATGGTCGGGGAGATGCGGGATCTGGAGACCATCGACGCCTGCATCAAGGCCGCCGAAACCGGTCACCTGGTCTTCTCCACCCTGCATACCCAGAACGCCACCTCGACCATCAACCGGGTGGTTGGCCATTTCCCCCCCGAATCCCAGGAGATCATCCGTCAGCGGTTGGCCGACATTCTGGTCGCCACCGTCTCGCTGCGGCTGATCAAAGACAAAACCGGAGAGCATATCCTGCCGGTGGTGGAGGTGATGCGCTCGACCACCACCATTCAGGCCTGCATTCGCGAAGGACGGCTGGACGAAATCGAGCAGAATATCGAAAAGGGGCGGGAGCAGTATTCCATGCAGAGCCTCGATCAACACCTGATCCAGCTCTGCAAGCGCAACATCATCACCATCAACGACGCCAAGCGGGTCTCCCGTTCCATGGACCTGGAGCGCAAGCTGACCTTCACTTGAGTCGAAAAAAAAGCCCCCGAACCAGGAGTTCGGGGGCTTAGATCAACAAATGCAGCGCAGGTCTTAGAGAATTTCCAGCAGCTCGACTTCGTAGCTGAGGTTCTCGCCGGCCAGCGGGTGGTTGGCGTCGAGGGTGATGCCATCTTCGTCAACTTCGAGCACAGTAACCATGACCGCTTCGTCGTCTTCGTCGGTGAGCTCAAGCTCCTGACCGACTTCGGGGCTCATATCAGCGGGAATCTGGTCGCTGGGGATGGTGAAGACCTTTTCTTCATCGTAATCACCAAAAGCCTCTTCGGTGGGGATCGATACGGTTTTCTTCTCGCCGACGGCCATGCCGACCAAGGCCTCTTCGATCAGGGTGAAGAAGCTATCTTCACCGATCACCAGTTCCATCGGGCCTTCGTCGCAGCCGCAATCGTCGCAGCCGCAATCGCCGCTGCCTTCTTTGCGGGTGGTGTCGAATACGGTGCCATCTTCCAGCGTGCCGGTGAAATCAATGCGGACCCGGCTTCCCTTTTGTGCTTGTGCCATGAGACAATCCTTCCTTGCGTGTTTGGTTGGTGCCAGCTCGCTGGCACGTCGAAAAGCTATGCTACGGGGGAGTCCCATCGAAAGTCCATTAAAAAACCGCGGCGGGTGGACCTGCGATGACAACGACTTAACTTTTTGCCGCTTATTGCCGATAAGTTCTGCAGAACTGCTTCACGTACCCACAGGGGAGTCCCTATGAAAACGCTTCTGGACCTGCTCAAATTGATTCTTCTGCTGGCAGTTCTGGCAGGAATCATCTATGGCGCCTGGCACTTCATGAAGGGCGGCAACCAGACTAAAAAATATTCCCACCCGGTCTCCCGCCCCGGTGCGGGCTGGTAGAGAACACCCCTTCCGAGAGCAGGATCAGCAACGGGCGGCCCATCGGGCCGCCCGTTGTGGTTATGCGATGTGCAGGGGTCGATCAGCGGGCCCGGGGAGCCCGCGGATTGCGACCAGCGACCGGCTTATGTCCGGTCGCCGCCTTGGAGGCCGCGGCACTGGTCGGGCGCTGCCCGCCACGACTGGCCGGGCCTTTGTCCCCGGCCGGTTTGGCGCCACCCTGGCGCCCCCGGGGGGGACGGGGCGGACGGGCAAATTCGGCATCGCGGGACGGGGCGGCGACCAGGTAATCGAACCCTTCCTGCTGCCGACGCTCCAGCGGCGAGCCGAGCACCCGCTCGATCGCCCGTACCATGACGGTATCTTCGCTGGTGACCAGGGTAAAGGCGTCACCGGTGCGGGCGGCCCGGCCGGTGCGGCCGATGCGATGGATGTAGGCTTCGGGGGTATCGGGAATATCGTAATTGACCACATGGGAGATCTGAGTCACGTCAATGCCGCGGGCGGCGATATCGGTGGCAACCAGGATCTGAAAGGTGCCATCGCGGAAGCCATCGAGAGCCGCCTGGCGGCGATTCTGTGACAGGTTCCCCTGCAGCGAGGCGGCGCGGTAGCCGGCTTTTTCCAGCTGCTCGCCGAGACGCTTGGCGCGGTGCTTGGTGCGGGTGAAGATCAGCACCGATTCGGTATCGGTGTGCTTGAGCAGCTCCAGCAGCAGCGGGGTTTTCAGATGCTGGCCCACCGGGTAGAGAGCATGGCTGACGGTCACCGCAGCGGTCACGGTGCCAACCTGCACGGTCACCGGATTACTCAGCACCTCTTCGGTCAGCCGGCGGATCTCCGTCGGCATGGTGGCGGAGAATAGCAGGGTTTGGCGCTGGCGCGGCAGTTTGGCCAGAATCCGGCGGATGTCGGGGAAAAATCCCATGTCGAACATCTGGTCGGCTTCGTCGAGGACAAGCACCTCGAGTCGGCTCAGGTCGATGGTCCCCTGGCCGATATGATCAAGCAGGCGGCCGGGGCAGGCGACAACAATATCCACCCCCCGCTGCAGTTTCTCGATTTGCGGGCGGATGTTGACCCCGCCGTAGACGGTCATGCTGCGCAGGCCGGTTTTGGTGCCAAGGCTGCCAAAGGCTTCGTTGATCTGCTCGGCCAATTCGCGGGTCGGGGCAATGATCAGAGCACGCAGCTGGCCTCGGCCATCGCTCTGCAGCAGGCGGTGGAGGATCGGCAACGCAAAGGCTGCGGTCTTGCCGGTACCGGTCTGGGCCAACCCCATGACGTCGCGACCCTGCAGCACCGCGGGAATGGCGTCGCGCTGGATCGGAGTCGGGGTGACATACCCGGCGGCGGTAATACCGGCTGCCACCTGGGGATGTAGTGCAAAGTTGGAAAACTCCATGAAACTCCTTCTTTCTTCTGTTCCGAAAAGTAAAAGCCCCGGAAAAGGTCCGGGGCTTACGAGTATGTCGTTGGATTCCGGTAACAGTGGTTGGTGATTCAGCACCTTAGCAGTTTTGCCAAAACCCTGTCAAGGGGCATGACCACCGCGGCCCTTAGCCGAAAGTGCAAATATACTCGGTGATCCCCTCGGTTACGGTGATATCGAAGGCCGAACCAGCGGCAACATCGAACCAGCTGCCAGCCGCGTAAGGGGTCCAGTCGCTCGCCCCATCCAGACGTACCTGGCAGTTGCCGGCGACGATTTCCATCCGCTCGGGCTGTTCGGTGTTAAAGCGAAATTCGCCGGGATAAATCAGCCCGAGGGTCTTCTTCTGACCATCGGCCAGGGTCAGGGTGTGGCTGACCACCTTGCCGTCAAAATAGATATTGGCCTTGCTGGCCACCGTCACATTGTCGAATATCTGGGGGATCGTCTCGCTCATCGCCGGCTCCATAAAAAGAAAAGGTGAGTCATCCGTCCGCTTTCTAGCATGGCGCCCCAGGCCGTTGCAAGCACCGATCAGCCGGCGCTGCGTGGCCGCGGCAACCGGGACGCCAGAACCACCGCCAAAGCGGCCAACACCCCCGAGGCCAGATAGGCACCGGAAAAGCTGCCACTGGCCTCAGCCAGCATTCCGGCGCCGCCAGGGCCGAAGATCTGACCGACCCCAAAGCAGAGGGTAATAAATGAGAAGCCGGAAGCGGCCTGGGCCAAGCCGAGGTAATCCCCCACCGCCGCCGCCATGATGCTGGGGATGGCGAACAGAGAGAGACCGAACAGCACCACCGCCAGCAGCAATCCCCAGTTGCCGAGCTGGGCACCGGCGCAGAGAAAGGCCGCCGACTGCAGGGCAAAGGCGACCATCAACCCCCCTTTGCGACCGATGCGGTCGGAAAGGATGCCGAAGCCCACCGCCGAGGCCATGCTGAACAGACCGATCCAGGCCCAGAACTGGCCGGCCTTGGTTTCAGCGTAACCAAATTCGGCGACCATGGTGGCGACGATAAAGGTGCCAAAGACCATATAGGTCAACCCGAAAAGGAAATAGACCAACCCCAACCGGGCCAGAATGCCACCTCCACCCGTGGGCGGATGGGCTTCGAGAGCCGACGCCGTCAGCGGGGCACGGCTGCCCAGAGGTTCCAGTCCGAGCTGTGCCGGGTCGTTGCGCAGCAGCAGCGCCACCACCACCGTGACCCCGAGGGTGATCACACCGAGCAGCAGCCAGCCGCTGCGCCAACCTTCGGGGCCCAGTTGTTGATTGAGCGCAGGAATCATCAACCCGGAAAAGACGATGGCGGCGCCGTTGCCGAGAATCATCAGCCCGGCTGCCCGCCCCCGCCGCTCGCGGCGAAACCAGTGAGAGACCAGCACCATCATCGGGATATTGGCAAAGCCGCCGCCCAGACCGGTCAGGCCATAGAGCAGCAACAGCGGGACAAAGCTGTCGCTGCGGCTGATGCCGAGCAGACTGCCGGCGACCAGCAGCAGGCCACCAATCACAGTTTTTCGCGGCAGCAGTCGGCGAATGGCCAAGGGGGCCAGGGCAACGGCCGCCAGGTAACCGACAAAATTGGCGGTGCTGATAAAACCCATGCGGTCGTAGCCGAAATCGAGACTGGCCCGCATCGCCGGCAGCAACATGCCGTAGGCGAAGCGGGCCAGTCCGAGACAGGCAAACAAGGTCAACGCCCCGCAGAGGACAATGATCCAGCCATAGTGAAAAGGGATGCGGGAGGTTGCCATGGTGGAGCCGAAACCTTCCCCGGACAGTTGTCCGCTCAGGGCCAGAGTTGCAACAAACCGTAGAGGACCGGCAGGGTGGCGAAGGCCAGGATGAGGCCGAGACCGGCCAGGGCGATGGCCAGCTCCGCCTCCATCCCGGCGGCAACGGCGAGCGCGGCGGCGGTCACCATTGGCGGCATACCGGCCTCGAACACCGAGATATCCGCCGGCAGGCCGTGGAGGCCAAACAGCCGACAGGCCACCAGGGCGGCCACCGGGGCGATGATCAGCTTCAAGCCGAGACCGAAACCCAAGGGGGCCAGCACCGTCGGGCGCAGCCGCAGATTCATTTGAAAGCCGATGGCGGTCATCACCAGCGGGATCAGACTCTGGGAAACATTGTGCAGGACGGTCGCCACCGCCTCCGGGTAGGGCCAGGGGCGCAGCAGCAGGCCGACCAGCATCGCCATGGTGGGGGGAAACAGCAGCGCCCGCCGGGCCACCGAGACCAGGTTGAGGGAGCCTTCGCTGCCATACAAGGCCAGAATCACCGAGCCGTAGCTGGCAAAGGTGAGCATGGTGCCGAGCTGGTCGTAGATGATCAGATAGGGAATGCCGGCGGCGCCGAAAAAGGCCTGCACCATCGGCACCCCCATGAAAGAGGTATTGCCCACCGGCACCACCAGCAGCAGCACCCCGGTGATTGGTCGCGACCAGTGGCAGAGCCGGGCCGCCAGCAGCACCAGCGCCACCGACAGCGCCAGCACCCCCCAGGGGACCAGGGCCGGCACCAGCATGTCGCGGGTAAAGGTGAGTTGCGGTACCTTGAGCAGGATCAGCGCCGGAAGCGAGACATAGAGGGCGAACATGTTAAAGGCCTGGGCGCTATCCCGCGGAAAGGCCTTCAGGCGCCGGAACAGCAGCCCGAGGCCGACAAACACACCGATGAGAATAAAATTCGCCACCCTGCCCTGTTCCCTTCCTGGCGTCGGCCTATTTGGCTTTCAGCTTTATACCCTCATCGTTCATTTCCACCAGCCCTGCCTTGTATAAACCGCCGAGTGCCTTCTTGAAGGCCTTCTTGCTCAGCCCCAGAGTCTGTTGCACCAACTCCGGCGGACTCTGATCGCTGAGCGGCAGTGCGCCGTGCAGCCGCAGCGCCGCCAGCAACACTCCGGTGGCCTCGGCAGCACCGGCCGCCCCGCCCAGCCGCAGGCAGACATCAATCTTGCCATCTTCGCGCAGGCGTTTGATATAGCCGCTCAGGCGGCTTCCCCGGCGCAGGCCGGTCGGCAACTCGTCGTGATAGAGCAGACCGCCGAAGCGCTCATTGATGATCACCTTGGCCCCAAGGTCGGTAAACTCCCAGAGCTGCAGCTGCACCGCGTCCCCTTCGGCCAGCTCGGTTCCCGGCGGTTCCAGGCAGCGCTCGATGCAGGCCGTACCGACCACCCGCCCCTGGCTGTCGAGGCAGAGTTTGACCAGATAGGAGCGTCCCGGGCGCATTCGCTCGGGCTGCTCGCTGAAGGGGCAGAGCACATCCTTCTCCAGCCCCCAGTCAAGAAAGGCGCCATGCTTGGTCGACTGGCTGACCTTGAGCAGGGCGAACTCCCCCACCTGGCCCTTGGGCTGGCGCAGGGTGGCCACCGGGAAGCCGCTGCCGTCGTGATAGACCAATACCTCCAGGGTTTGGCCGGGAGCGCTGTCGGCGGGGAGTTCCCGCAGGGGCAACAGCACCGACTCGTCGCCGGCCTGCAACCAAGCCCCGCGGTCATCGATCTGGGAGATGGTCAACTGCTGCAAACGTCCGATTTCAAGCATGGGATTCTCCGTGAAACAAGCCGGCCGGGCCAGAGGGCCCGGCCGGAAAGGATGAAACGGCAGGATACAGGGAATCTACGGGGTTGGCAACCTCAGGCCGCGCGATGGTCGCGACCGGTCTTGTGCAGGTAATATTCGTAGTCCCCCTCGTAAGCGCGCATCTCGCCATGATCGATCTCGAACACCCGGCCGACCAGGGAGCGCAGAAAGTGACGGTCGTGGCTGACCAGCAGCACGGTGCCGGCGAAATTCTGCAGTGCATCGAGCAGAATCTCCCGGGATTGGATGTCGAGGTGGTTGGTCGGCTCATCCAGAATCAGGAAGTTGATCGGCCGCCCGAGCAGGGTCGCCAGCACCAGCCGGCTCTTCTCCCCTCCCGAAAGCTTGTCGACCCGCTTATCGACGTCATCGCCCTGGAACAGGAAGGCGGCGCAGAGGTTGCGCAGCACGCCGATGCCCGCCAGCGGCAGGGCCTCCTGCACGGTTTCGAAGACTGTGCGTTTCGGGTCGAGGATGTCCATGGCGTGCTGGCTGAAATAGCCGAGGTTGACGTTGGCGCCGATGGTGACACTGCCGGCGCTCGGCTCGGTCTCTCCGGCCAGGGCTTTCAAAAAGGTCGACTTGCCGGCGCCGTTGACCCCGACCACGGCGATATTCTCGCCGCGACGGATCAGGCCGGAAACGCCGCCGAAGACCGACAGCTCGCCCCCTTCCGGCAGCGGCCAGGTCTTGGCCAGGTTCTCGATCTTCACCACGTCATCGCCGGCACGGGGCGGCGTGGCGAATTCGAATTTGATGGTGCGCTGCTCGGCGGGGATTTCGATCCGCTCGATCTTGTCAAGCTTTTTGACCCGCGATTGCACCTGAGCGGCGTGGGAAGCACGGGCGGCGAAACGGGCGATGAACTCCTCCTCTTTGGCCAGCATCTCCTGCTGGCGGCGGTGGCTGGCCAGCAGCTGCTCGCGGCGGATCTCCCGCTCCCGCAGGTAAAAGTCGTAGTTGCCGCCGTAGGTGGTCACGGTTTTGTTGGCGACCTCGATGATGCGGGTGACCAGACGATTCATGAAATCGCGGTCATGGCTGGTCATCAGCACCGCCCCCTTGTACTCCTCGGCCAGCCAGTTCTCCAGCCAGACGATCGACTCGACGTCGAGATGGTTGGTCGGCTCGTCGAGCAGCAGCACGTCGGGATTGATGGTGAGGATACGGGCCAGAGCGATGCGCATCTTCCAGCCGCCGCTGAAGCTCTCCACCGGACGGTCGTAGGCCACCGGGCCAATACCGAGACCGGTGAGCACCGCCTGGGCGCGGGCCTCCAGATCGTAGCCGCCGCGGTGTTCGAACTCCTCCTGGGCATCGCCGTAGCGCTCCAGCAGCGCCGCCAGAGCGTCATCCTCCATCGGCTCGCACATGGCCGTTTCCATCATCTGGATCTGCTCGCCCAGTTGCACAGTGCGGGCCGAGGCCGCCATCACTTCTTCCAGGGCCGAGCGCCCGACCATCTCCCCCACATCCTGGGAGAAGTAACCGATCACGGTCTTCTTGTTGCAGGAGATCTCGCCGCTATCGGGATGCTCTTCGCCGGTGATCAGGCGAAAGAGGGTGGTCTTGCCGGCGCCGTTGGGGCCGACCAGGCCGCTGCGGCTCCCCGGGAGAATCTGAAAACTGGCGTTCTGGAACAGCACCTGGGCGCCGTGCTGCTTATTGATGTTGGTCAGGTGGATCATCTCGAAACTCCGTAGGAAATTGAAAGCGCACCGTTACCACAAGGGGCCGCTGGAGAGCAAGGGCTTTTGCGCCTGGGGGCTGGCTTGACGGCTTGCCAAGGAGGCCGCTTTCCATTAGGATGAACTCTTTCCGCCTAGCCCAGGAGCCGCCCATGACCTTCGATAAAATCGCCCTGCAGGTCCCCAGCGTTTTACTCCCCCGTCCCGGTGTCGACCTGCAGCGCTGGGCGGTCATCGCCTGCGACCAGTACACCTCGGAGCCCGATTATTGGGAGGAGGTCGCCAAGTTGACTGCCGGTCACCCCTCGACCCTGGAATTGATCTTCCCCGAGGTTTACCTGGAAGAGGCCAACGGCGAGCCTCGCATCGCCGCCATTAATCAGGCGATGTCCCGCTACCTGGCCGACGGCACCCTGGCCCCCCAGCCCGCCGGTTTCGTGCTGCTCGACCGCAAGACCGCCCATGCCCCCTCCCGCAAGGGGTTGATGGTCGCCCTCGATCTCGAGCACTACGACTACCGCCCGGGGGCGACCTCACTGATCCGGGCCACCGAAGGGACCATTCTCGACCGCCTGCCGCCGCGGATCAAAGTGCGCGAGGCGGCGAGCATCGAACTGCCGCACATCATGGTGCTGATCGACGACCCCGGAAAAACCGTGATCGAGCCGCTGTTCGCACAGCAACGGGAGCGGCTCTACGACACCGAACTGATGCAGGGAGGCGGGCATCTGCGGGGCTGGCGGGTCGATGACGCGCCGAGCCTGCAGCAGGTCGCGGGCCACCTGGCCCAACTGGTCGAGCCAGCAGCCTTCAACGCCCGCTACGGCGTCAGCGGCCAGGCGCCGGTGCTCTACGCCATGGGCGACGGCAATCACAGCTTCGCCACCGCCAAAGCGATTTGGGAGCAGCTCAAAGCGGCCGCCGCTGATCCGGCGGCGATCATGGATCACCCGGCCCGCTACGCCCTGGTCGAACTGGTCAATCTGCACGACCCCGGGCTGGAGTTCGAGGCGATCCACCGGGTGCTGTTCGGCGCCGACCTGGAGCAGTTGACCGCAGCCATGAGCGCTTTTTTCCAGCCCCAGGGATCCTGCCTGCAACGCCTTGATCTGAACGATTCCGCTGAACGGGAGGCCGCCCAGCAGCAGGGCGAGGCCGCCGGCCATCACGTGATCCCCTTCGTCGCCGGGGAGCGCTACGGCCTGTTCGTCATCGAGCAGCCGGCCCTGCAACTGACGGTTGCCTCCCTGCAGGCCTTCCTTGATGGCTACCTGAAACAACAACCTGGGGTCAAAATCGACTATATCCACGGCGACGACGCCGTCACCACCCTCGGCGGCCGCACCGGCAACATCGGCTTTACCCTGCCGGCCCTCTCCAAGCACGAGCTGTTCAAGACCATCATTCTCGATGGCGCCCTGCCACGCAAAACCTTCTCCATGGGCGAGGCCGACGAGAAGCGCTTCTACCTCGAATGCCGCCGCATCATCCCCTGAGCTTGAGATCAGCTTGACTCGAAAAAATAAGCGGGGGGCGTCCTGACCGGATCGCCCCCCGCTTATTTTGGATCATGTCACCGGCCAATTTACGATCAATCTAACCCTCGCAGCCGATACAGTCGCGGCCGGCCCGCTTGGCAGCGTACAACCCTTCGTCGGCCCGTTTCAGTGCCGCTTCGCAGTTCTCTTCTCCTGTCTGAACCACGGCAAGCCCCAGACTCACGGTCACCTGCAGTTCCTTGCCCTCGACCTGGAAGGGCTGACTGCGCACCGCCTTGCGCAAGCGTTCGGCCACCACCCGGGCGCCGACCAGATCGGTTCCGGGGAGGGCAAACAGAAACTCCTCCCCCCCGTAGCGACCGACCACATCGTACTCCCGCTTGGCCTCGGTCAATCGCCGGCCCACCTCCTGCAGCACCGCATCGCCAGCGGGGTGACCGTAGGTGTCATTAACCCGTTTGAAGTGATCGATATCGAGCATGATCAGCGCCAGATTTGGGCCCGGTGGAGTCTCCCGCACCCGCTTCAATCGCGAGCTCTCCTCCTGCAACCGGCGCATCAGGTGATTGCGGTTGAACAGCCCGGTCAGGGCATCGGTGGTGGCCATTTTTGACAGGGTGATCTGCGCCCGTTGCAGCTCGCGCGTGGCTTTGCGGACGATGAAGAAGCTGAGCAGAAAGACCAGCAGCAGAATTCCGGTCAGCACCGCCAGGGTCCGTTGCACTCCGGTCTGGATCTGTTGCCGGTATTTGGTCACATCGATGTAAACTTCAAAGGCGCCGATGACTGCGCCAGCGTCGCCGCGGATCGGCACATAGGTTTCAACCACGTCGATATCGAGGATTTCCTCCTCGGCCAGGTCGAGAAAAGTTCCCTTGTGCTCGAGCTTGGCATCGACATCCCCTTGCAGCGCCCGGCCCAACCGCAGGTTGTTCTGGTCGACCCGACCGATGATGCTGTGGTCGGTGCTGTAGACGATCAGCCCGGAGTCATTGTAGACCTTGATTTTGACGATGCCGAAGGGGGCCAGAAACCGCCGCAACTGGCGGTCGAGCCGGGCCATATCCCCAACGGCCGCCACCTCCTGTCCGCCATCGGCTGCGATCAGCAGGAAATCGTCCCGCTCCTGGCTCCAGAGCACCTCGCTGATATGAATGGAGTCTTCCCGGGCGTTGGCGATGACCTGTTCCGAATAGACCCGATAAACCCCATAGCCCGACAGAGTCAAAATCAGCACCAGCGAGGCCAACGCCACCACCGCCAGCAATCGTTCGAGGCGTCCGGGATGAATCAGATAGGGGTTGCGCAAATCCTGGGTCATGGGTGTTCGGCCCTCCGGTCAATTGCTTGGCAATGGTCCCCAAACCAAAGCAATTCTTGCGCCAAACCCCGCCGATGAACCGGGGAATATTTAATTTTCACGGCGACTTCGCAGCCAGACGTCAATCAAAGCATTCACCGCGGCAGCATGGCTGACCGGCGCCATGTGTCCGCCCTCTACCCAATGCATTTGGCAGTCCGGCAAAGTCGTCGCCAGCAGTTCGGCCACCCGCAGCGCCGGCGGTTGACTGCTGCGCCCCGCCAAAAGACAAACCGGGATCGGCAAATTCGCCAGATCGGTCAGCCGCAACGGGTCAGTCAGCAGCGCCTGAAAATCGAGCAGCAGTTTCGCCAGCCCGGCACAGAAGGTCTGCTGGCTGCGGGTCGAGCTGTCGGCAAAGGTGCCGGGACCCCTCCAGTAGTCGATGAAACAGCCGACCGCCAGGTCGGGACGGCCCAGCTGCAGTTGCCGCCGAAGCTGCGCCAGGATCTCCAACACCGGTTGCAGCGCCGGATCATCAACTGCCAGCAGGTGAAAGGCGACCGGTTCGAACAGGGTCAGGCTGGCGACCCGGGCCGGAGCCTCCCAGGCCAGCCGCAGCGCAGTGGCGCCGCCGTAAGAGTGGCCAACCAGATGTACCGGCGCGCCGTCGGGCTGCAGCCGAGCTATCAGTCGACGCACCAGGGCGGCTTCCTGGGAGAGACTGAAATCGCTGGGTGATTCGGGCAGAGGGGTCTGGCCGTAGCCATAGAGATCGAGGGTGAGAACGCGAAAATTAGCTCTGAGCTGCCGGGAGAGACTGCGCCACTGCTGCTGATTGCCGAGGGCGCGGTGCAGCAGCACCACCAGCGGCCCCTCCCCCTGCAGGGAGTGGGCGGCGAGGGGAATCGATGGGGGCATCAGTAGGTCCAGATGGCGGTCAGGGCCGCCCCTTTGAAACCGATGGAGAGGGCGGGAACCCAGGCCGGCATCTGGTCGGCGAACAGGCGCCAGCCATCGAGCAGGGCCGGCACCAGTGCCAGCAGTACCAGGCTGTCGGTGGAAAGACCGGAGGCCTCGGACATGCCGACCACATCGCCCTGGTCATGATCCTTGAGCACGGTGAGATAGGCGGCGGAGATCGCCAGATGGGCGCAGACCAGGCCGGCGGCAACGGGGCCTGGGGGACTATCGGGGTCCTGCAGCTGCTGGCGGGCAAAGACCACTTCGGTGACTAGCCACTGGGTCTACAGGCCGGCCGAGGCGGTCTGCAGACGTCCGGAGCGGGAAAAATCGGCGTCGGGGTAGGTAATAGAGAGGCCATCGTGGTCAAGATGGTAACCGCGGGCCTTGGCCACCACCACATGGCCGAGCTCGTGGGCGGCAATCCCTCCGGCCAAGCCGAGCAGAAAGGGGGCCCAGTCCTGGCGCAGGGTGGCCGGCGACCAGCCTGCCGCATGGGCCGGCACCGCACCCAGCAATAAACAGACCCCCAGAATGAATCCAATCAGCCTCTGTTGATCCCCCATCGCAACCCCTTCCCTCCTAACAGCCCTTCCCCTTAACCGCCAGAGTGTCAAATTAACCCAAGGCCTGGCAGCTGTCAAACCTGGAAAAACCTGTGGAAACCTGTTGACCTGCCTCAATCGAGCCCGTATCTTGGCAAGGACTCACCAATCGATTCCAACCACAGACTTCCTTCGGAGCCATCGATGACCGAACAGCGCCGGCGCAAGCGCGAACACTCCCTCTACTACCTCCCCGTGTTCCCCGCCGGGAAAGACGAGCCCCTTGGCCGCCTGGTCGACATCACTCCGGAGGGGTTGATGCTGGTCTGCGAAGTTTCGGTGGCGGTGGGGACTCATTACCAACTCAACATTCTGCTCCCCCAGGAGTTGGCCGAGGCGACCGCCATCAGCTGCCGGGCCGAGTGCCGCTGGTGCCGCTCGGCGCTCAATCCCGACTTTTACGATGCCGGCTTCCGGATTGTCGAAACCTCCGACCGCGACCGCAGTCTGATCAATTTGTTGATCACCCATTTTTCCTTTTCCGGCTGACGCTTTTTCCGCCTTCCAGGAGTTGCCATGACTGCGCCCGAGACCAAACCGCTGAGCTGCACCAAATGCAGCGCCGTAATGCAGAAGCAGGGGACCACCAACTGTTGGTGCGCCCCGGAAACCCGCCAGGGGAGTCCTGCCTACTGCCCCTCTGAGCGGGAAGCGGAGATCATCTCCGACTCCTTCCGCCGCTACACCGGCGACGACGCCGACGCCAAACTGGCGCAGGTGGCGGCCCAGGTCGAGGGTTTGTGCTACCAACCGGTGCCGGGAAGCGACGCCGTCAACGCCCGCTGGACCCGGGTCGAGGACACCATCGCCCTGGCCAAGATGATGGGCTACCGCAAGATCGGCATCGCCACCTGCGTCGGCCTGCTGGAAGAGAGCAACCGCCTGGTGGAGATTCTCACCGCCCAGGGCTTCGAGCCGCTCTCGGTCTGCTGCAAGGCCGGCAGTATCGACAAGCTGGAGTTGGGGATCGGCGAAAACTACAAAGTCCGCCCCGGCACCTTTGAGCCGGCCTGCAACCCCATCGCCCAGGCCCAACTGCTCAATCAGGCCGGAACCGACATGAACATCATTGTCGGCCTCTGCGTCGGCCACGACATGTTGTTCGCCAAATACTCCAGCGCTCCGGTCACCACCCTGGTGGTCAAGGACCGGGTCACCGGCCACAATCCGGTGGCGGTACTCTACGGCCAGAATTTCTACTACAAACGGCTGCAGAAGCAACAGGTTCAGGTTCCCAGCGACACTGACGAGAGCCGCTGAACATGGCCCCCGCCGCCGCCGCCAGTCGCGAACCGCTGATTCTACTGACGCTGACATTGGCGGCCCTGGTGGTTTCGGGCATTGATCCCTTTGATCGCACCACCTGGTGGCTGGAAGTTTTTCCGGTGCTGCTCGGCATTCCCCTGCTGCTCGCCAGCTATCGCCCTTTTCCGCTGACCCCACTGCTCTACCGGCTGCTGCTGATCCACGCATTGATCTTGATCCTCGGCGGTGCCTACACTTATGCTCGGGTCCCGCTCGGTTTCTGGGTGCAGGAGCTGTTTGACCTGGGACGCAACCATTATGACCGTCTCGGCCACTTCGCACAGGGGTTCGTCCCGGCGATTCTGACCCGGGAGATTCTGCTGCGGCGCTCGCCGCTGCGCCAGGGCAAGTGGTTGTTTTTCCTGGTTGCCAGCGTCTGCCTGGCCTTCAGCGCCTGCTACGAATTTCTCGAATGGTGGGCGGCCCTGCTTGGCGGTGATGCGGCCGAGGATTTTCTCGGAACTCAAGGGGATATTTGGGACACCCAGTGGGATATGTTCCTGGCCCTGATCGGAGCCCTGAGCGCCCAGCTGTTGCTGGCCAGGAGCCATGACCGACAATTGGCGGCCCTGCCCCGCTGAGGAATGGCAATCGGCCCGAACAACAATAAATAAGCAGCGACACCCTACCGGGCGCCGCTGCTTATTTCGTTTGTATCCATGAAGTCTGAACAGCTACCCTGGCGGCTGCAGATACCCATCCCTCAGTGGCCGGCGCCGCGCCATCGGTTGCAACCGACAGAGGTCGAAGGGGCCGTCCAGGCCGTAGATCTCTCCATCCACCGTCGCCGTCACCACGTCCCCCTCGATCAGGCATTGACCGAAACGACTGCGCGGCTGACCATTGCGACACTCCACCAGCAGCGGACAGCCAGCCAGCAGAGGCACCCCGGTCGCCTCCCCCCACCCCAAAGGCCAGGTTTCGGGGAGCAGGAAGGCCGACCCTAAGGTTTTCAGCAGCGGCCGTTGCAGCGTGGCTTCGGCCCAGCCTTCATCCAGCAGATGAATAACAAAAGAGGCTCCCGCAACCGGGGCCGACTCCGGGTGGAGACAGCAGGGAAAGGCAATCGTTGCAACCGCCGGCAAGCTACAGGCGACTCCGACCCAGGAGGCGACCAGAAGCCGGACAGCCCCGCTGCCATCCTGGAAACTGACCAGGGCCGGCGGCCAGGTGTCGGAGATGGGGGAGTAAGGCAAATCCATAAAAACTCCAATGTCGACAAGCACCTTCAGTTAAACAGAAATAACCCATTTCTCAAGCCAGCCAGGAGAATATTCTTGACACGAATGATCGTCTTTACTAATTATTGCAAAGACCAATAATTGGAGGACAATCCCATGAAGCTGTCGACCAAAAGCCGTTACGGGCTGCGCGCCCTGTTTGACATGGCCTATCATTCCGGCACCCTGCCGACCCAGATCAAAGACATCTCGCGGCGCCAGAACATCTCACCCCGCTACCTCGAGCAGATCTTTCAGGATCTCAAACGTGCCGGCCTGCTGAAAAGCCGCCGGGGACCGCAAGGGGGCTACTCCCTGGCGAAAAAACCCGAGGAGATCACTGTCAAGGCCATCGTGCTGGCAGCGGAAGGGGAAGTCAATCTGGTCGACTGCCGCAAAGAGATCAAGGGAAGCAAGCAAAAGTGCGAAATGGATAACCAGTGCGTCACCCAGAAAGTCTGGAGTGAAGCGACCCGCCGCCTGCACGAATACTTCGACTCGGTCACCCTGCAGGATCTCTGCGAGGACGGGAAAAAGATCGGGCTGGAGAAGGAACTGGACCACCGCTTCATGTATTTCATTTAGCCGGAGGAACCCATGCCAACACAACGCAGCGACTCGCCCCTGGGGCAGATCGGCAACACCCCGCTGGTGCGCCTGAACCACCTGGGGGATAAAAACAGCGCAACCATCTGGGGAAAACTTGAAGGCGCCAATCCTGGTGGCAGTGTCAAGGATCGGATTGCCCTGGCAATGATCGAACAGGCCGAGCAGGATGGCTGCATCAAACCGGGCGACCTGATCGTCGAGCCGACCAGCGGCAACACCGGCATCGGCCTTTCCCTGGTCTGCGCGGTCAAGGGTTACCGGCTGATACTGACCATGCCCGACACCATGAGCATGGAGCGCCGCCGGCTGCTCGGAGCCTACGGGGCCGAACTGGTACTCACCCCCGGCGCCCAGGGGATGCGCGGCGCGATCGAAAAGGCCGAGGAAATCGCCCGCAGCAAGAAGTGTTTCATGCCGCAACAGTTCAAAAATCCGGCCAACCCCCGGGTGCATGAACGGACCACCGGACCGGAAATCCTCAGCGCTCTTGACGGCCGCGTCGATGCTTTTGTGGCCGGGGTCGGCACCGGCGGCACCATTACCGGAGTCGGCCGAGTACTGCGCGCCCAGTTGCCACAGGTGCTCATCGCCGCGGTCGAACCAGCCGATTCGCCAGTACTTTCCGGCGGCCAACCAGGACCACATAAAATCCAGGGAATCGGCGCCGGATTTGTCCCCGATGTGCTCGACACCAAGATTTTCGACCAGATCATCGCCGTGAGCAATGACGACGCCATCGCCACCACCCGCCGTCTGGCCAGAGAAGAAGGACTGTTCGTCGGTATCTCCGCCGGCGCCAACGTCTTCGCTGCGTTGCAGATCGCCAAAAAACTCGGTCCCGGGAAAAATGTCGTCACCATCCTCTGCGACACCGGCGAGCGCTATCTCTCCACCGGTATCTATGACTGAGACGACCCAGGATCTGGCGGCAAAATACAGCCGCTTGCAACAAATTCTACGGGAATTGGGCTCGGTTGTGGTCGCCTTCTCCGGCGGCGTCGACTCGACCCTGCTGTTGCGGGTGGCCCGCGACGTGCTCGGCGCTGACAAGGTCATCGCCCTGACCGCCACCTCTCCAACCTATCCCCAGTACGAATTCGAGGAAAGCCAGCGCCTGGCCAGCGAAATGCATGTGCGCCAGCTGGTGGTGGAGAGCAACGAGCTGGAAATTCCCGGCTTTGCCAGCAACGACCGTTTGCGCTGCTATCATTGCAAAAAAGAGCTCTTCTCCCTCTGCCGCGCCAAAGCGCAGGAGTTGGGAATGGCCTGCATTCTCGATGGCTCCAACACCGACGACCTCAAGGATTTTCGCCCCGGGCGGGATGCCGCCCGCGAACTGCAGGTGCGCTCGCCCCTGCTCGAAGCCGGGCTCAACAAAGATGAAATCCGCTATATCAGCCGCGATCTCGGCCTGACCACCTGGCACAAACAGCCCTTCGCCTGCCTCTCTTCGCGCTTTCCCTACGGCACCGAGATCACGGCCGAACGCCTGACCCAGATCGATCGCTGTGAGACCTTCCTGCGCCACCGCAATTTCCGCAACTACCGGGTGCGCTACCACGGCGAAACCGCACGCATCGAAGTCGCCACAGAGGAGATCCCCCGACTGCTCGACGAGGCCTTGCGGTGCGAACTGGTGGCGGAATTCAAGGCCGCCGGCTTCACTTACGTCGCTCTTGACCTCGAGGGGTACCGCACCGGCAGCATGAACGAAGTCGCCCCCTGACCTCCGCCCCACCCTTAGGAGGACCGATGTCCCGTCAAAAAGCCCTACTCGCCGTCTGCTTCTGCGCCGGAGTGCTCGGCGGCCTGGGCAACAGCCTGCTCGGCTGGTTGTTGGGGCATTGGGGATTGACCGCCCTGGCGGGGATCAGTTTCACCCCCGAGCTCACCGCCGCCTGGCTCTATCCCCGACTTGTCTGGGGCGGACTCTGGGGCCTGCTCTACTTCCTGTTCATCGGCCACCCCCGCAGCCGCCAGGGGTGGATCCGCAAGGGGCTCTGGCTGAGTCTGCTCCCGAGCGCCGTACAGTTGCTGCTGATTTTTCCAGGCCGACCTGACGCAGGCTATTTCGGCCTCGGTCTCGGTCCCCTGATGCCAGCCCTGGTGCTGCTGCTCAATGCCTTCTGGGGGATCTGTCTCGGCCTCTTCACCCGCCTGCTCTGGGGGCGTGGTTGAGCAGCCTCTGGCGGCGGCTGTTCTGCGCCGCGCTGCTGACCGGACTGCTCGGCGTCGGCGCCTGCAGTGAGGCCGCCACCAACGGCAGCAGCGGAGTCGTCGAATGGATCTACGACGGCGACACTCTGAAGGTCAAAGGGATCGGCAAGGTGCGGCTGATCGGCATCGACACCCCGGAAAAAAACGAGACTCCCCGCGACCGGAGTTTCACCCGCCTGGGCGCCAGGCAGCGGCAACTGCGCCCCATCGGCCAGGCGGCGCTACGCTTCAACATCGCCCAGGCCAAGGGAAAAACCGTCCGTTTGCGTTTCGACGGCCCGCGCAAAGATCGCCACGACCGCACCCTCGCCTATGTCTACCTCCCCGATGGCCGCCTGCTCAACCGTCTGCTGCTCGAACAGGGCTACGCCGTCGTCTACCGCCGCTTCGATTTCCAGCACAAGGACGATTTCCTCCGCGCCGAAGCCGCCGCCCGGGAGGCGCGGATTGGGCTCTGGGGAGAGTGAGTCAAAGAAAAACCCATTGACAAGCACCGACGATGGATCAACATTGAGGCACAACCTTCACACTAAACTCAAAGGATCAACCATGCCGCTGCTGTTACTTCTTTTGACCTTGCTGCTGACCCCTTCCTCCCTGCTGGCCGCCGAAATGACCAAGGGCGAAAACCTGATCCAGTCCCTTCCCCAGGGATACCAGGTCGGCTTCAACACCATCCAGGGAAAGGTCCAACTCACCCAACTGGTCCCAGCTGGGCAGACGGTAGACAACTGGAATGAGTTGGTCGCCACCCAGATTTTCCTTGGCGGCGCGCCGCAGAAAAACCCCACAGACTTCTACCGCGCCACCGCTACCGCCTGGGCCCAGGCTTGCCCCGGAGCCCAGCAGGAACTGGTCAAGAGTGGTCAGGAAAAAAACTATGAAACCGCCTACTGGATTCAGATCTGCCCGCAGAACCCGCAATCCAAAAAACCCGAATTTACCTGGTTCAAGGCGATTGCGGGCAAGAACAACTTCTATCTGATTCAAAAGTCCTGGGCCTATGAACCGAATCAGGACGAAGTGGCCACATGGTCCGGCTACCTGCGCAATATCTACCTTTGCGACAATGGCAACAGCGAGACCCCTTGCCCCCAGGTCAAACAGTAACCATCCCCGCCACTAACCTAGCAAGGGAAAACGATCCATGCAGGACAACCTGATCTTCGCCTTCAGTCTGACCCTGTTTGCCGGTCTTGCCACCGGCGTCGGCAGTGCCGCCGCCCTGCTCGCAAAACGCACCAACACCAAAATGCTGGCCGTCGCCCTCGGTTTCTCTGCCGGGGTGATGATCTATGTCTCCTTCGTCGAAATTTTCGCCAAAGCCCGAGACTCTCTGATCCCCGAACTCGGGCTGCGCGCCGGCTCCTGGGCGACCGTGGCGGCCTTCTTTGGCGGCATGGCGGTTATCGGGCTGATCGACAAACTCGTCCCCTCCTACGAAAATCCCCACGAAATGCATCTGATCGAGGAGATGAACCTGGGGGCACAACATCAGGATGACCCAGAGTTGTTACGCATGGGGATCTTGTCGGCGCTGGCCATCGCCATCCACAACTTTCCTGAGGGACTGGCCACCTTCACCGTCGCCCTCAAGGATCCCCAACTCGGCATTCCCATCGCCACCGCCATCGCCATCCACAATATCCCCGAGGGGATTGCCGTCTCTATCCCGATCTTTTACGCCACCGGCGATCGTCGCAAAGCCTTTCTGCTCTCTTTCGCCTCCGGCCTCAGCGAGCCGGTCGGGGCGCTGATCGGCTATTTCCTGCTGTTTCCCTTCATGTCCGAGGTGCTCTTCGGGGTGCTGTTCGCCAGCGTCGCCGGCATCATGGTCTTCATTTCCCTCGACGAACTGCTCCCCGCCGCCCGCCGCTACGGCAAGCACCATTACTCCCTTTACGGTCTGATCGCCGGCATGATCGTCATGGCGATCAGCCTGCTGATGTTTTTGTGAAAAAAGGACAAATTATTAACTACCCATAGACGTTCGCCACCAATTCAGGCAAAGTTTTTTCCATGTGTCGTGTCATGCTCCTATGGCCCCAGGGAAGGGACCCGAGCGCCGCACCTTCACCAAGCCCATCGCTTGATGAGGTGCGGCGTTTTATTGTTTAATCAACCCGCCACCGGCTGGGTCACGGGCGACCCTCTGGCCGACCAGGCGATGGGGCCCTACCTCAATCCGGTGGAGCAGAACCTGCCCAGCCAGGCCGCTGCCTGCATGATCGTGGCAAAGAGCAAATACGCCCCGCTCTACACCCAGGCTTTCGGCAAGGCCATCGACTGCACTTTGTATGATGCTGACGGCCACCTCATGGCCTATAAAAACTTTGCCCGGGCGGTGGCGGCCTTCGAGCGCTCTGACGAAGTGAATCCTTTTTCCTCCAAATTCGACGCGATGATGGAAGGCAAAGCCGAGTTCACCACGCAGGAAACCGCAGGATTGAATCTGTTCAACGGCAAGGCCCAGTGTGTCCTCTGTCATCCTGCCCCGCTGTTCACCGATTTCAGCTATGACAATCTCGGGGTGCCGAAAAACCAGACCAACCCCTTCTATCGAATGGATACGGTATTCGTCGACGGCCAACCGATCAATCCCGAAGGAGCCGCCTTCATCGATCCGGGTCTCGGTGGTTTCCTCGCCAGCCAGCCTGCCGACTGGTTCGCAGCACAAGGGCTGGACAAAGAGCTGGCCGTGGCCGAGAACCTCGGTAAACACAAGGTGCCGACCCTGCGCAACGTCGATCGCCGACCTGGCCCAGGATTTAGCAAAGCCTTCATGCACAACGGCGCCCACAAGAGCCTGGAAGAGGTGGTCAGCTTCTACAACAAACGCGATGAGATGATTGCCAGGGGGATGATTGTACCGGAGGTGATGGACAACATGAATCAGGACGAACTCGGTGATCTCGGCCTGAGCGCAGCCGAAGAGGCCGACCTGGTGGCTTTTATGAAAACGCTGAACGATGGCTACAAAATACCTAAGAAGAAGTAATCGCAGAAGGGCTCCGGTTAACCGTGGACAAGCCTCCGCAGCCGTGGGGAGATCCGCCATTGCGCCACCTGACCACCACCCAGCAGCAATTCTCCTGCTGAACATCTGACCCCATGACATAAAAATTGCCCCCATCCTGAGCACTCAGGATGGGGGCAATGACCCTTGAAAACCGTTGATCAGTAGGATTTGCGAAAGACCGTCTTATGACACTGGGAGCAGGGTGGGATTCGCACCGTCGCCTTGAAGTGCATCTCCTTGCCACAATCCTTACAGGTCAGGGTCCCCGGGCTGGTCACTTCGCCAGTTTTATATTCGAGCGCCTCCTCGGATTTTCCGGCCAATTCCGATAAGAGATCGGCCGCCGAGGTCAACAATTTCGACAGGCCACTTTGCACTCCGGCCACAACCCGATGGGGCTCAACCGCCTCGATCACGGCGTTACGGGCATTCTTGGCTTTTTTACCAACTTCCCCCAGGTCCCGACGCAAATTGGCAGAAATCTTCTCGGCCTGTTCGCGGGAGTATTCGCCACCGGCCGCCATTTCCTCTCGGGCTTTTTTCAGGGCCTCATCCAGGGTCTTTTTCCCATCGGCCAGGATCTCCGCCGCACGGTCCGCCATTTTCTGATACAAACCGACGTCTTCATGCTTTTCAGGCTCTTGTTCTTGGTCGCTCATCGGTGCACTCCCTGAGGGCTAAAGGATTAAATTTCATGCTGACTGGGTACAAGTGTAACCTTTCCCTAAAATCTCTCAATCGGAAGCATAACAAAATGTGAAAACCCTGTCTCGAGCACCTTGCCTCCAATCCTGCTAAACTTGCTTCAAACTAGCCCTACCAACCGCAATCCACTCAATGCAGCGATCAGGATGGGCACTTTCCCGACGGAGGCCGTCATGACCACCCCGATGCAGCAACTCAGTCCCCTGCGCCACACCACCTCCGCCGAGGAGGCTGCCGCACTGGCGGCGGAGCAGTTGGCCCATTTCGGCATCGAGGCGCAAAGCGAGTACGGTCAGGTGCTGTTGCGGCTGAGCCAGAACCTGTATCAGGCCAATGCTGCCACCCTCGATCTCTGGCGCATCACCCTGGAGACTCTCGGCCAACTGGACCGCAAGGATCGCATCGCTTATTTCAACGCCAAGCGCTTTGTCTCCTTCCAACTGGCGAAGATCCTCGACACTCTGCAGAACCCGCTGCGCAGCACCTACCAGTCCCTCAGCGTGCGCGAACATGGCTTTGCCTGCAAGGGGGTTTATCCTCTGTTCGACAACGTCACCGCGATTTTCAGCTCCACCCCGGTGATCGCCCGCACCGCCACCTACCTCTTCGCCTGTACCGAGTGGGTGGAGGATGCCTTCAAGGGGCGGGAACCGTTGCTGGAGATCTACTCCCGACTGCTCAATCCGACCTCGATCAGCCTGGCCAATCATATGGTCGATCTGGAGGCCGGTCCACTGGCGACCGAATACCTGGCCTGGAATTTCAACTCGGGGATGGCGGCCATCGACGGGGTGCTGGCTCATGTGGTGGGAGCGCGGGATATTGTGCTCTCGAGCCGCAACATCTACGGCGGCACCTACCAGTTGCTGCACGACTGGTACGGCAAGAAGAGCAACCTGGATCTGGCGCTGGAGTGGTTCGACGGTCTGGAGGGAGAGGATTTCGCCGCGGCGCTGGCGGCGACCCGGAGCAAGCACGCCAAGCGCCTGGCCGAGGGGCGGCGGATTTACGTCTTTGTCGAATCCCCCTGTAATCCCCACGGCAATATTCTGGATGTGCCGGAGATCTGCCGGCTGGCCCATGCCGCCGGTTCGCTGGTGCTCTGTGACGCCACCGTCGGTACACCCTTCTTAAGCCCGGTGCTGCGCCGGGACGACCCGGTCGAGCGGCCGGATTTCGTCATTCATTCCTACACCAAGGATCTCTGCGGCAGCGGCACCACCACCGCCGGAGTGGTCATCGGCCGCAACGAGCGGATGTTTTTGCCCAAGGGGGAGAGCGTCAGCATCGCCGGCCCGGACGGAAAACCGGAGACCATCGGCTGGGAGGAGAGCCTGTTCTGGAACGTCTACTACATCAAGGGGGCGTTCCTCGATGCCGACAAGGCCTTCGAGGTCCTTTCGGGAATGCGCACCTTCGAATCGCGGATGCTGCAAAAGGGGATCAACACCCTGGTGCTGGTCCGGGCCCTCGACCAGCACCCCGATATCAACGTCCACAGCCCGGCGGTGGAGGGGCATCCGGGGGCGGCGCTGCGGGAAAAACTGATGTACCTTGGGCTGCCGGCACCGCTGTTCACCATCGATCTGGAGGGAGGCAATGGCCGGCCTCCGGTTCCCAAGGATGCCTTCAAGCGCTTTTTCGACTCCCTGGAACCGGCCATCGGCCTGCAAGTGAGTCTGGGCCAGACCAACACCCTGGCCCTCTGCCCGGCGCTGACCAGCCATTCAGAACTCTCCGACGAAGCGCTCAAAGCGGCCGGCATCTCCCTGACCACCATCCGCATTTCCGTTGGGTTGGAAGACCCACGGGTGTTGATCGCGCACCTGCTTCGGGCCGCCGAACTGGCCATCGAGCCGAGTGTTCCGGGCTTCTGCGCCAATTTCCCGAGTCCAGAGCAGATCGACACCCTCTACCGCAGCACCTACCTAGATGTGCACCGCCGCTTTATCGAGGCCCAGCCCGATTTTGCCACTCTGGCGCGGTGATCCTCCCACCAATGGCAAAAAAACGCCCCGGCCAACCAGGCCGGGGCGCTCCATCCTCCTTGTCGACTTCCGCTACAGTTTCTGCTTCACAAAGTTGAGGGTTCCGCCGGCCAGCAGATGCTGACGCTGACGCTCAGAGACCTCAAGCAGGGTCAGTACTGTCTGCCCATCCAGCTCCATCGGTATTTCACTGGCGCCGGACTCGATCAGCTGCCGCACTTCGGGAAACACCACCTTTGCCCCCTGGCTGAAGCGGTCGTAATCCTGGGGATCTTTGAAGGTCAGCGGCAGGATGCCGAAGTTGCAGAGATTGGCCTTGTGAATGCGGGCGAAACTCTTGACGATCTTGGCCCGCACCCCCAGATAGCGCGGCGCCAGGGCGGCATGCTCACGGCTGGACCCCTGACCGTAGTTGTCGCCGCCGATGACCACCACCGGCGCTTTGGCCTTGGCCTCGCGGAAAAAATCGGGGGCGATCTGGTAGAAGACGAATTCGCTGATCGCCTCGATGTTGGAGCGCAGGGGCAAGACCTTATTGCCGGCCGGCATGATGGTGTCGGTGGAAATGTTGTCGCCGACCACAATCGCCACCTCTGCACGAAAGCTGCCGGGAAGCGGGTCGAATTCGGGCAAAGGACGAATGTTGGGGCCACGGGCGACTTCGGTCTGGGCCAGCGCCGGGTCGGGGAAGCTGATCGAGGATTCATCGACCAGATACTTGTCCGGATCGACGATGCGCGGGTAGGCCATCTCGCTTCCCAAGTCGCGGGGATCGGTGATCACCCCTTTGAGGGCCGCGGCGGCCGCGGTTTCCGGGGAGCAGAGGTAGACCTTGTCATCCTTGGTCCCCGAGCGCCCCGGGAAGTTGCGGGGGAAGGTACGCAGGCTGACCTGCCCGGTTCCCGGCGCCTGGCCCATGCCGATGCAGCCGAGGCACCCCGACTGGTGGATGCGGGCGCCGGCGAGCAGCAGCGACATCACGCCCTCCTGTTCGGCAACATTCACCAGCACCTGGCGGCTGCCCGGATTGATGTGGAAGGAGGTGTCGGGGTGATGGTGGCGGCCATCGACGATTTTTACCACCACCATCAGGTCGCGGTAGGAGGAGTTGACGCTGGAGCCGACGATCACCTGGTCGACCTTGAGCCCGGCCACCTCGCGCACGGTCTTGACATTACCGGGGGAGGTCGGGCAGGCGATCAGCGGTTCGATGGTAGAGAGATCCAACTCGAGGGTTTCCTCGTAGCTGGCCCCGGCATCGGCGGTCAACGGCTGCCAGGCGTCGCCGCGCCCCTGGGCTTCGAGATACTGGCGGGTGCGCTCATCGGAGGGGAAAATGCTGCTGGTGGCGCCGAGTTCGGTCCCCATGTTGCCGATGGTCTCCCGATCGGTGGCCGAGAGGGTGGCGACGCCGGGGCCGTAGTATTCAATCACCTTGCCGACGCACCCCTTGACGTCGTAACGGCGCAGCAGTTCCAGTATCATATCCTTGGCGCTGACCCAGTCGGGGAGAGACCCGCTGAGTTTGACCCCGAAGACTTTCGGACAGGGGAGATGGTAGGGATGACCGGCCATGGCCAGGGCGACGTCGAGGCCGCCGGCCCCAATGGCGAGCATGGAGACCCCGGCGGCGCCGGGGGTGTGGCTGTCGGCGCCGATCATGGTCAGCCCCGGGCGGCCGAAACGCTCCATGTGCACCTGATGGGAAACGCCGTTGCCGGGATGGGAGAAATGCAGGCCGTAGCGGGCGCAGGCGGTCTGCAGGTACTTGTGGTCGTCGGCGTTCTTGTTGTCGGTCTGCAGCAGGTTATGGTCGACGTACTGGGCGCTGAGCTCGGCCCGTACCCGCTCAAGGCCGAGGGATTCGAACTCGAGCATCGCCATGGTACCGGTGGCGTCCTGCAGCAGGGTGTGGTCGATATGAATGGCGATCTCTTGGCCGGGGATCAGCTCTCCCTCGACCAGGTGCGCCGCAAGAATTTTCTGGGTCAGATTCTGGGCCATGATGTTCCTCCTCGCTCAAACAGGAAGCTTACACTCCCATTCTAGCAGGAAACTGACCGCGCTGGCGCCGCCCCCCCCTTGTCATGTCCGGCCACATCTGTTATCAAAGGACTTCTTAAAATTCTTCAGGAGTCCCGCCATGTTGGAAAATTTCACCCAGTACTTCGACGGTTCCCTCTGGGGAATCGGCCTGGGCCGCGTCGCCGCGGCCTTCGGCATGCTGATCCTCATTTTGATTTGCAAGAAAGTCTTCGCCCACCTCTATGAGCGCATTCTGCTGCCGCTGACGGAAAAAACCGCCAATCATTACGACGATCTGCTGCTGCGCGGGGTGAAAAAACCGGCGGAACTGCTGATTCTGATTCTCGGCCTGTTCGTGGTAGTGCAGATTCTGCAGTTGCCCTCCGAACCCCTCAACGCCGAACGCTTCGCCTACTCGCTGCTGAAAGTCCTGATCACCTTCGACATCGCCTGGGCGCTGTTCAACAGCGTCACCCTGCTCGAAGTCTATCTCGGCCGTCTGGTACGCAAGACCGAATCGGAGTTGGACGACCATCTGCTCCCCTTCGTGCGCAAGAGCCTGCGGGTCTTCATCATTCTGATGGCGGTGCTGATGGCGATTCAGAACCTCGGCTACTCGATTTCCGGGCTGCTCGCCTCCCTGGGGATCGGCGGTCTGGCGGTGGCGCTGGCGGCCAAGGACACCCTGGCCAACGTCTTCGGCTCGATCATGATCATTCTCGACCGCCCTTTTCATATCGGCGACTGGGTCAAGGCCGGGGAGCTGGAGGGGACGGTGGAGGAGGTCGGCTTTCGCTCCACCAAGATCCGCACCTTCGCCAAGACCCTGATCAGCGTCCCCAACAGCGTGATCACCAACATGGCGGTGGATAACTTCAGCCGCATGCCGAAGCGGCGGATCAAGCTGACCATTGGCGTGACCTACGAAAGCACCCCGGCGCAGATGCGCGAAGCAGTGGCGCAGATCCGCACCCTGCTGCAAAACCATCCGGCCATCGACCAGGAGTTTCTGCTGGTCAACTTCACCGATTTCGGCGCCTCCTCCCTCGACATTCTGGTCTATTGCTTCACCACCACCACAGTCTGGGGGGAGTACCTCGAGGCCCGGGAGGATGTCTGCCTGCAGATCATGGAGCGACTCGAAGCCCTTGGCCTGGAGATCGCCTTCCCCAGCCGCAGCGTCTATCTGCGCGGCCAGCAGGACGATGGCCTTCCGGCCCCGGCCGGCGCCGCGGCCTGAAACCGACGGGCCGGACAGCTGTTGGCGTCCGGCCCGTTTTTTCCCGCGATCGTTCCGTCCCGTGAATGGCAGCTACTTGACCTGCACCTCGATCTGCCGCGCTTGCCCACTGTTGCGCTTGGGCAGGATGACCTTGAGCACGCCGTTTTCAATACTGGCCCGGATCTGCCCCTGATCGACCGCCGCCGGCAGGGCAAAGGTGCGCCGGAAGGGACCGTAGCTGCGCTCAATGCGATGGTAGTTCTGCCGACTCTCCTCCCGCTCCAGCCGCCGTTCGCCGCAGATAATCAGAGTGTCCCCCTCGATCTGCACATCGATATCCTTCTGCTCGATCTCGGGGACTTCCATTTTCACCACCACTTCCCGCTCATCTTCGAAGATATCGACCGCCGGTTGCCACAGCCCCGGCTCCAGGGGGTCGCCGGCGGCCCGCTGCCGGCTCTGTTCGAATAGCTGCTCCATCTGTTGTTGCATACTGCGCAATTCCTGCAGCGGATCCCATTTCATCATCGCCATTTCGGTCGGCTCCTTTGCAACACTGGTTCGCTTGATCTCCCTAAGATAATCAGCTGGCGGCGGCTGTCAAGCCCCCCCGGACTTGACCGGAGCTAACAGCAATAGAACTGGATATCGACGCCAATTAATGGTAATCTCTCGCGAAAAATTATTCTGAATTAATTTGGCGAAGGCTGATCGCCGCAGCGAGAGGGGAGCTACTCGTATGCTTGAACAGCAGGTGCAGCAACTATTTTTTGAGACGACCGAAGAGGAACAACTGATTGCCGGGATCGACGCCCTGGCCGCTCGCGGCGGCAAGGAGGTCTACAGCCTGGTGCTGCGCCACCTGACCTGCAAGGAGTTCGAACCGGAACTGGCCAGCCAGCACTGGCAAGCGGCGCTGGAGCACCGCAACCGCCCGGAAGAGAACCACCGCCGCCTGCGCCCGGCACTGCTTGACTACCTGTATCAGGTTGCCGGCGCACTGCGCGACCCCCGTATCGTCGAGGCCGACTTGCTGGAAAGCATCCGCCACGCCTCGGTCAGCGACGGCCTCACCGGCCTGTTCAACCAAACCTGCTACAAAGAGTATTTGACCAAGCTGCTCTCCGAGCAGGGTAAAGACTCCCTCGGCCGCTTTGCCGTGGTGCTGCTCGACCTCGACCGCTTCAAGCAGTACAACGATCGCTGCGGCCATCTGGCGGGGGATGACGCCTTGAGGCTGGTTGCCGAAACCCTGACCCGCAATATTCGCCATGGTGACATGGCGGTGCGTTACGGCGGTGAAGAGTTCGCTCTGCTGCTGCACCGGGTCAACTTCAGCGACGCCTTCGCTGTGGTCGACCGCATCCGCCGCGACATCGAAACTCTCCCTTTCAGCCATCAGGAGCGCCTCGACAGCGGCAACCTGACCCTGAGCGCCGGCATCGCCCTGTTTCCCGAAGACGGCCGCGACCGCGACACCCTGCTACGCCAGGCCGACCGCGAGCTTTACCGGGCCAAGGAGGACCGCAACTGCGTCCGCCCCGGCCGCCGGGAGCAGCGTCAGGAAACCCGCCACAAACTGCATTCGCTGGTGGAATTCGCGCTGCGCGATCAGGCTGAATTTGCCACCGGCATGATCTACGATATCAGCCAGGGCGGGCTCGATCTGGCCTGTGACAGCGAACTGCCAGCGGGGGCTGAATTGCAATTGCGCTTTCGCCGCCCCTTCTGGCCCGTCGACAGCACCCTGGAGGCGCGGGTGCGCCATACCCGCACCGTCGGCCAGCAGGGAGTGGTCCGCCTCGGTCTCGAATTCGTCGATGACCAGGAGGCCGTAGCGCCGCTGCTCCCCTGGGGACAGCGCCCTCCCGGCGCCTACATCGGCGAATCGGTGGTCGCCCTCTCCGCCTGACCTTCGATCTCCCTGACCACAAGGCCCCCGATCGAATCCGACCGGGGGCCTTGTTGCCTTCAGCCATTGCCGGCGTCCCGTCGCGGCGGGCTGGGCTCCGGCAGGCGAAACACCTCCTCCAGACTCAAGTCCCGGCGCTCTCCTGCCAGGAACTCCCGAATCGCCTCCACCCGGCGGCGGATTTCAGTTTCGACCAGAGCACGCAGTTCGGCTTCCCGTCGGGTCAGTTCGGCGGCGCCGCCGACCGCTTCGCGCTTGCCGGCCTGCAGCTCAAGCTGCAGACGAAAGGCCTGCATTTCTGTCAGCTTGCGCCGATGGCCTTCGCCGAAGGCAAACACCTCCGGTACCAGCGCCGAAAAACTGCGCACCCCGCGGATATCCCGTCCCTCCAGGCGATAGGCCTCCAGCACCTCCGGCTCCAGATCCTGGTAGTTCTGCAGCGGCATGTACATCCGCGGCAGATACTGCAAAACCTTCTCGGCTTTTTTGCGGTGGCCGCCGATAATCACCGAAGCCCCAACCTCCCCCCGCTGCGCCCCTTTGGTCCAGGGGGCGCCGGTGATGCCGAAATCATTGAGCACCGGCAGCTGCAGCAGGGTCGAAAGGGTGTTGATCGCCAGGGCGAACCCGGCCGAAGGGCCACCGACGCTGTAGGAGGCCGAAAGCAGCTGGTGATGCAGGGTGTACCCTTCGAGGAATTCCCCCAGCAGGCGGGAAACATTGAGCTCGGGGGAGAGCACCTGCAGGTAGTTCTCCACCAGGGTCAGGGCCTCGCGGGCGCTCTGGTGGGTCATCTGCACGGCCAGATCGAGCTCGGCAGCGCCCGGAGCGGCCGAAGAGACCGCCCCGGTGACCACGATTTTCTCGGGGTAGACCCGGTAGACCAGGGAAGAGGCGATGGGGAGCAGCACGCCGCTGGTGTCGTTGGCACCAACCCCGACCACAAAACCGATCTGGGGTTCTTTGGAGAGCTCGGTTTCGAGGAATTCGTCGAGTTGCTGCTTCCCCTTGCGGGTCGGGCTGCTGGCCAGTTGGGTGCGGGCGGCGTGCAGATGCCAACGAGTGACCGGAAACAGCCCCTCCTGCTGCAGCCGGAAGAGCCGTGCGGCGGCCTCATCGAGACAGCCGAGCAGTCCTTCTTCGCCGTGGCGAGCCCGCAAGGCCAGGCTCGGCTCGCCGGCGGTGCCATCGAGCAGGCCGACCAGGGTTTTATAGTTGAAACGGACAAACCGCGCCCGCTCTTCGGCGCTCCCCTGCACCGCTTCCATCAACTTGCCCAGCACTTCCATTTCGGTGCTGCGCAGACTGCGCACTTTTTCGGCGAAAGATGTGAAATCGGCCGGGGTTTCACACAGCGCCCGGGCCACCCGCACCATCTCTTCGTAACAAATCCCCTCCTCGAGGGGGAGATCGTGCAGCTCCTTGCGCATGATCCGCAGGGCATCCTCGTCGCGCATGTGGCCGGTGACGCTGAGGACCTTGAGCCGCTTGGAACGGATCAACGCCGGGTCGAGGATGTCGAGACGATTGGTCGTCAGCACAGTGAAGACCCGGGAGAGGGGGGACTCACCGTCGATCACCGAGAGGAACTTGTTGGTGATCTTGTCGTAGGGGCTCCCTCCTTGCGGGCTGCGCCGCGGGGCAAGGGCGTCCCCCTCGTCGAAAAAGACCATGGTCGGGCTGATCATCTTGGCAATGTCGTAGACCCGCTCCAGATTCTCCACCATCCCTTCCAGCGGATTGACCGGGTCGGTCAGGTCGTTGAGATTGACCGCCAAATCCTGCACCTCGAGGTTATCGCCAAGCCAGGCCCGCACCATGTAGGTCTTGCCCGAACCGGGCGGGCCGGAGAGCACCACCCCTTTTTCTTCACTGACGTTGTAGTAGAGGGCGTTGTTGGCCATCTCAGAAAATTCGTTTTTGATCGCGCCGATGTAATCGTCCCAGCGGATGCCGCGATCGAGGTGGCCGACCACCTTTTTGTAGAGGGCGCCGTAAACGTTTTTCGCCACCGCCTTGAAGGCATCGCGGACCAGGAACTGATCATCGAGCATGGCCGGGGAAAAGTCGTGGCGCAGGGTGATGATTGAATCGATCAGCCGGCGCACATAAGCCGGGGTCACCCGCAGGCTGCGTTCGCGGAAGATCGGATAGAGTTTTTCCACCGCCTGGTCGAGCTGCAACTCCGAGAGCAGCCGCTCGCCACTGCCGGCAAAGGTGAAATTCTTGCGTTTAAGCTCGAATCGCACCACCTCCCGCAGGTTCGCCGGAACATCCCAAAGATCGCTGATGTCGAGGATCAGACCGCGCTCGACGAAGCGCCGATAGATGGCCGGGTCGAGCTGTTCGGGCTGGTCGGTGGTGGCGATCAGCAGGCAGTCGCGCCGGCCCATGGCGATTTCATCGAGCAGGATATTGGAGGTATCGACCAGGGTCGCCTGCTGGGCCTTGACGCTGCTCATCTGATCGGGGCGGCCGAAGGCCGAGTGAGCCTCCTCCAGATGGCGGATGCAGGTTCGGCGGGCATCCCCCATCGCCTTGCGCAGGTAGTTGCCCGGCTCGCCGGCCCAGGCGGTCTGGTAATCGTTGGGGGTGATCATCGCATAGTCGACCAGCACCCCCTCCTCTTCCAGGCTGGAGAGGGCCTGGCCGAGACGTTCGCGAAAGATGTACTTCACCAGCGGCAGCCGGGAGTAGAAGCGCAGCCACTCGGCTTTGCGCCGCCTCTCGATGCGCACCGCCAGTTCCGGGTCGACCGCCTCCAGACTGCGCCAGATCGGCTCGTTGGCCAGCACCTCTTCGCGCTTGGCCTCGAGGTCGACCACCGGCCGCACCTCGGTGGCGAAGACCGCATCCTCGATCGCCTGCTTGACGGTGGCGCTCTTGCCGCTCCCCGAGCTGCCGATCACCAGCACCAGCGGTGCCCGCGGCACGCTGGGGTCTTCGGTATATTCCTTGAGGATGTGGGCCCGGTAGAGCTTGCGGAAGGTTTCCAGGAAATCGGGGGGGACGAAACTGTCGACAGTCTGCTGCTCGAGCAGGAAACTCAGATACTGGTAATCGTGCCAGTCGAGTTCCTTTTTGAGGATTTTTTCCCAGGCAGCGGCAGCGTTATGAGCTCCGGAGACTTCGAAACGGCGGCGCCAGTTGGAGAGCAGTTCGGGGTCGCGCAGAATCTGAAAACTGCGCTCAGCCGGCTGCAGCAACCGGCGCAGCCAACCCCTGAGCCAGCCAAAGGGGGATGGGGAGGGATCAAACTGCCGCAGCCGACGCAGCACAAAGAGGCGGGTCTCGAAACTCCAACCGGCAACCAGAGCCTCAATCTGCTTTATACGCTTCTCCGGCAATCGGACGTAGATTGGACTTCGGGTCTTTCGCAGCCTGGCCATTGGTTGGCAGCGCGTCCTTTCTCCCCGCTGGGGCTGGGGTCGGCAGTACCAGGGCGGGGGCACCGCCGGAATTGTTGAGCACGAAGGTATTTTGGCCCTGCTGGTTTTTCTCGTAAGCCGTGGCCCACTTCTGCTGATTTAAAAAATCGAACAACACCGCCTCCTCCCCCTGGCGCAGTTCCAGGGTCTGTCGGAAATCGCTGACCGCCGCGCTGAAGGCGGCGTAGAGCTTGCGGGTGCGGCTGGCTTCAAGGTCAGCCGCGTAGTTTTCCGCCTCGGCGATCAGTTCGCGACGCTTCTTCTCCTCGCTCGCCTCGGCCAGCTTTTCGCCGAAACCGGTGTCGCGCAGCACGAAGGAGACCACCTCGATGCCGTATTTAGCCTCCAGATTGAGGCCGCCGACATTGATCGGCCGCTCCTTGAGGGCGGTGTAGATCTGCTCCTTGATCCGCTCCCGGGCCGAGATCAGATCGTCGGCCGGATGACTCTGCATGACATCGCGGATGATGCCGTCGACATCGTTCTGCAACAGCGACTGGGGGGCCTTGTTCTCAATCCCCCAGCGCTCCAGATCGACAATGCGGTAGGTGAGCATAGCGCTCCCCCAGAGGGCGACGTTGCCCAGCGACATGATCCGCTGCAGCTCCGGGGTGCCGCCGAGGTAGAGCCCCTGGTTCATCAGCGGCACTTCCAGCTCCAATCGGGTGAAAAAAGGGAGCCGGGCGTGCCAGCCGACCTCTTTGACCACCCGCCGATCACCGGAGAGATCTTCCAGAATCACCGCGTAGTTGAGCCGCACCTTGTAGATGGTCTTGGTGGCATAAACCAGCGCCACAGCGTAGTACAACACCACCCCCACCAGCAGCAGCAGGCCGCCGCGCTTGACCAGGTTGCGGATTCTGGCCCGTTGCAGCAGGCGGAATCGTTGTTCAGGCTCCACAGACACCCTCCACGACTTAAAGGACGAGCGGATATTATAACGGTATTTTATGTTTTATCTATGAATTTTTATCGCCTTGTCGGGCTGCTTGAAAACCAGGCGAAGCCTCCCCTTCACAATTGAGATAAAAATGAAACCTCGTCAAACGATGTTTTCAACCCAAACAATTGATCTGCAGAGCAGGCCATGCTAACGTTGGCCGCTCTTCATCCCACCCACAAAACCAGGAGGTTCAGATGGCTTCGACGGTCTATTTTGCCGACATGCGCACCGGCAACCGGGAAAACCTCTTCAAGAAACTGCAACGCCTGCTCGAAGCTGGCGGCCTCGAGCAGATCGTCGGCCGCGGCGACCTCACCGCCATCAAGCTGCACTTCGGCGAGCGCGGCGGCCACGCCTACATCCGCCCGACCTTCATCCGCACCATCGTCGACCGGGTCAAGGCCCTGGGGGGCAAACCGTTTCTCACCGACTCCTCCACCCTCTACCCCGGCGAGCGCAAGGAGGCGGTCTCGGCCCTGACCTGCGGCATTGAAAACGGCTTCGCCTATGCGGTGGTCGGCGCGCCGCTGATCATGTGCGACGGCCTGCGCGGCCACAGCGCCCGCCGGGTGGCGGTGGCCGGCGAACTGCTGCAACAGGTCGACATCGCTCTGGGGATCCTCGAAGCCGACACCCTGCTCACCGTCTCCCACTTCAAATGCCATGAGCTCACCGGCTTCGGCGGCGCGATCAAGAACCTGGCCATGGGCTGCTCGAGCCGGGAGGGAAAACTGGAGCAGCACTCCAACGTCGCCCCCAAGGTGGCGGAAAAGCTCTGCACCGCCTGCGCCGTCTGCTTCAAGGCCTGTGTCCACGAAGCGATCAGTTTCATGGAAGGCAAGGCCCGGATCAACCCGGATCGCTGCACCGGTTGCGGCCGCTGCATCACCGTCTGCGAGGAGCGGGCGATTCAGATCCAGTGGAACGAGGAAGCTCCCAAGGTGATGAAAAAGATGGCCGAATACGCCCTCGGCGCCCTCTCCGGCAAGGCCGGCAAGACCCTGTTCGTCAACTTCGTCACCCAGATCTCGCCGGCCTGCGACTGCTACGGCCACTCCGACGCCCCCATCGTCGCCGACCAGGGGATTCTGATTTCCACCGACCCGGTGGCCCTCGACCAAGCCTGCGCCGATCTGGTCAACCAGGCTCCGGGCCTTCCCGGCACAGCCCTGCGCAGTGGCCTGGAACCGGGCGGCGACAAATTCCGCGGCGTCCATCCCGCGATCGATTGGGAGGTCACCCTGGAGCACGCCGAAAAGGTCGGCCTGGGGAGCCGTTCTTATGAAATCATCCGCCTGGAGCCGCTGGGCAAGGGCTGGTAACAACGCAACCACCGAACCAAAACGACCAAGGGCAGCGCTGCATTGATGCAGGGCTGCCCTTGGTCGTTTTGGTTGCATGAAAAAATCAGCTCTCTGCCGCAACCTCGGAGCTCAGACTGTCGGCCAGGTGATTGAAAGCGGCGGCGCCGCCGTCACCGCGAAAACCACCCAGGGCCACCAGCAACAAGGTTCCCTCGCTGCGCTGGATGCCGACCACCCGCCAGGGGATGAAAAAGGCAGCGCCAAGCCCCAGCACCAGCAGGACACAGCAGACCCAAACCACCATCTCTCCGGGGTCGCGGGAGAACTGGAAACCGGCATACCAGAAGCCGTATTGATCCTGGTCGAAGGCGGTCTGGTAAATCCGCACCCCCCGATGCACCAGGGGAGAATTGACCTCGATCACCCCCTGTTGCACCACCTTGCCCCCTTCCAGAATCGAGACCTCGCTGTGCATCTGCTTCAGGATCGGGTCGCGAAACTCCGTCGGCCGCAACTCGAAGCCGGGGTCGATGGGGTTGTTCAGCTGCATCGGCGCCGGCAGTCCCTGGTATTCTCCCAGCGAGACGCCATTGCCGATCAGTTCCAGAATCAACCGCTTCTCAAAGGGGATGAAGGAGACCACCCGGGCGCTCAGGCCCGCGCGGGGGAGCTGCACCACCTCCCCTTCCTTGACCTGATATTTCTGCAACACTTGGCCGCTGGCGGGATCAATCGCCTCGAAGCGCAGTTCAATCGGATAGAAGCGAGGCTCGAAGTGATCGAGGCGGAAGGTGAAACCGAGGGGGACATCGGCCTTGCGATCCCAGTCGAAATAGACCTCGCTGGTTTTGCCGATGTGGATATTGAGGGTGCCGACGAAGCCGAGCTCGCCGGCCAGAGCGCCAGCCATCAGAAACAGCACCGACAGATGCACCAGGGTCGAGCCCCAGCGTCCGGCCCAGCCGCGGCGACCGAGCAGGCGTTCCCCGGCCTGGTCGACCCGGTAACCCTGGCGCCGCAGAGCCGCAACCAGACTGGCGGAATCGGTCTCTGTCGCCAGCACCGCCCGCAGCGGTGAAGCCAGCGGCTGCTCGGAATCAAGCTGCGCCAGCAACCGGGAGCGATCGCGCAGGTTGCGCAGCAGGGTCTTAACGGTGCAGACTGTCAGATTGAGGGCCAGCAGAGCGAGCAGCAGGCGGAACCAATGACTCTGGTAATAGACGGCGTAACGACCGTCGGCCACCGGCTGCAGAGTCCCCCAGATCGCCATGAAGGCGAGACCGAGCAACAGGCCAAGGGTCAGATGCAGAGATGAGAGCAGGCGCAGCATGGCAACTCAATCAGGCAAGGGAGGAAAACGTGGCGATTCGGCCAGAAGCTTAGCAGAGTTGCCGCAGCCCAGGCAAGACAAGTCGGCCAGGATTAAATTGGCGGAACAACAGCCGGCGCCGGCGCCGTTTGCATCCCCAACTCCTGTTCCAGAGCGGCGATCAGCGCCAGGGCATCAACGGCGCGGGACGGCGGCCAGGAGAGCTCGACCAGGGCCAAGCGATTATCGATGGTGCGGAGAAACACCAACCCGTCGTAGCTTTCCAGTAAAAACCGCAGCAAGGCGATTTTATCTTTACCGAGCTGATAGTAGCCCCGTTGAAACACCTTATCCATGCTCACCTTTTCGCGGTCTCGCCGCGGCTGGAACGCTGTTGATTTCCCTTGACGGCCCATGCGGTAAACGCTATTTTCGCTAAAACTTTTCACCGGTATTAAAAAAATCGATCTTCCCCTAAGGGAGACTGGTCAACCAACCAACTTTCGCAAGTATCTCTTTCCAGCCCAAAAACCTCCTCCAGAGTCGGCTGACCCCCAAAAGAGATAACCTTGTGCGATCCCCCGGGTTCCCCACCCGGGGGTTTTTTTATCCCTTCGGCGCTCCTGCCTGCTGTGCCAGCCAGTGATCGATCAGGTAGCGGGCGATACTGCGCCGCGGCGGCAGTTGCGGCAAGGCATCCAGGGCAAACCAGCGGGCATCCTCCAACTCCTTCTGCTCGACCACCACCTCCCCGCCCTCCCAGGCGGCGACAAAGCCAGCCATGACCTGACTCGGGAAAGGCCAGCACTGGCTGCCGATGTAGCGGATATCCCGCACCCGCAGTCCGGTCTCTTCGGCGATCTCCCGGGTCACCGCCTCCTCGAAGCATTCCCCGCAATCGAGAAACCCGGCCACCAGCCCGTAGCGCCCCTCAGGCCATTCGGCTTTGCGGGCCAGCAACACCTCACCGGGGCGATGAATCAACACGATGACACAGGGGTGGATATGCGGGAAATGGGCATAGCCGCAGCTCTGGCATTTTTTCCCCGATTCCCCAGGCAACCGTGCGGTGGCACCGCCACAGCGGGAGCAGATCCGGCTGTTCTTCTCCCAGTGCAGCATCTGCCCGGCCCGGCCGGCGAGAGAGAGCAGGTCGATATCGACCCGCGGCTCGCTGGCCATCAGGCTTTCCACCTGCAGAGCGGGAGGAAATTCCCGCTCCCGCGACAGGCTCAGAGCCCGGCAGGGACGGCCATCCCAGAGACCGAGATAGAGGGCGTTGGCCGCATCACCGACGAAATCGGCCGGCAGCGGCCCCTGCGGAAGATGCAGACCGTCAGCCTCGACCAGCGCCAGCTCGCTCCCCCGTAGCAGCAGCCAGAACCCCTCCCCGCCGGGGTCGGCATCGGCCGGTTGCGGTTGCAGGCGACCGGCCAGGGCCTCGGCGTTGAAAGGGAGATAGAGGGGCGACGGATAACTCAGCGGCAAGGGAGACATCAGGGGACCTCAAAGGATGCAGCCGCCTGACGGCGGGCATAAAGCAGCAGCGCCAGGGCGGTTTTGCCATCGGGAATGTCGCCGCGATCGAGGCGGGCGAGGGCCTCGTCAAGGGAGAGGGTGAGGATTTCCAGGAATTCGTCCTGTTCCAGGGCCTGGGGGACCGCTTCGAGCTCGCTGGCCAGGAACAGATGAATCCGCTCGTTGCAGAAACCGACCGAGGAGAGCATTTCGCCGAGCTTCTCCAAGCGACCGGGACGGTAGCCGACCTCCTCCTGCAGCTCCCGCCAGGCGCAGTCTGCCGGCGGCTCCCCCGGTTCCAGGCGGCCAGCGGGGAGTTCCAGCACCATCCCTCCCACCGCCGGGCGCAGCTGCCGGATCAGCACGATGCGGCCGTCGGCCAGCACCGGCAGGACCGCTGCCCCGCCGGGGTGGCGGACGATCTCGAAGGCGGCCAGTCGCCCATCGGGCAACCGATGCTCCTCCACCGCCAGGGAGATGATGCGGCCCTCGAAGATGCTGTTGACTGGGCCGCTCATGAAGATCCTTTCCGGGGTGGGAACACCAGTACCAGTTGGCCCGGTTCGGCCCGCACCTGCAGCGGCAACCCCCCGAGGTAGTCGCCATCGAACTGGGCATGGACCCCGGTGCCATGAATCTCCAGGGCGGTGGTTTTGAACTGCAGCGCCTGGGCTGCGCTCAGGGGCTGGCCCAGAGCGACCCGCAACAGGGCCGAGAGCAGAGCCAGGCGGCCGGGGCGCAGCAGCAGGCAGACATCGAGTTCCGGCGCCTCCAGATTGGCAGCGGGGGTGAAGCTGAACTTGCCGCCGTAGAGGCGGCCATTGCCGATCACCACCCCGAAGCCGCGCAGCACCAGGCCATCCTCCCGCAGCAGATCGATCGCCGCCGGGGAGCGGCGCAGCAGCGTGGTCAGGGCCCCGACCCCATAGGCGAACTTGCCGGTCCAGCGCTTGAGCCGGGAGCTGACCCGGTAGACCACCTCGGCATCGAAGCCGGCACTGAGCATGAGCAGGAACCGCTCATCACCCGCCCGGCCAAGACAGACCGGCCGGGCATCGCCATCGATGGCGATGTCGCAGGCGGCTTCGACCGCAAAGGGAATCCCGACTTCGAGGGCAAAAACGTTGGTGGTCCCCAGGGGCAAAAAGGCCAGCGGAATGGCCGAGGGGGCAAGGCCGTTGAGAACTTCGTTGAGAGTGCCGTCGCCGCCGGCGGCAATGATCCGGTCGAACCCTTCGACTCGGCCAGCCGCAGCCGCCTTGCGGGCGTCACCGCGAGTGCGAGTGAGACAGAGTTCGACCTGGCAGCCGCGCCCCTCAAGGTAGGCCTGGGCGCGGGCGATGCGGGCGCGGGCGTCGCCGCCGGCCACCGGATTGGCAATCAGTTTGATACGCATGCAACAGATCCTGAACTGGGGAGGAATCGATAAGGGGAGTATCTTAACTCAAAGCGTCAAGCGGGGGGGAGTCTTTTTCCTGCTGTCAGTTGCGGAGAAAAACAGCGCATGGCCCAGGGAACAGACACCATTGAGGGGGAGCAGGTTGGCGAATTCCTCGCGGGAGAAGGCCGCGTCCGCCCAGGCCAGGGGCTTGTGGGACAAGCCGCCGCGGGCAGCGACCAGCATCAGCGCCAGCAACAGGGTGGCCCCCATCAGCCGCAGGGTTTGGTCCTGAACCTCCGGGCCCGGACCGAGATAGCGCCGACCGAGCCAGTGAAGACCCGCCCAGAACAGCAGCCAGAGCAGCACTCCAAGCCCGGCCGCCAGGCCCGGGGAACAGGTTCCGGCGGGCAGGCCTGCGGCCGGACCAAACCGCAACTGCAGCGCCGTGCTCAAGCTTTGGCCGTCCACCAGAGTCACCAAGCCGGCCAGGACCATCCCGGCCGCTGCCAGTAGCAGCGCCGCGTCCAGCCAGCGCAGCCTAACCCCATGGCTCCAGAGCAACAGCAGGAAAACCGGCAGCAGCAGGTAGCTGGTCACCGCCAGGTCAAACCGCGTCCCCAGCAGCACCCCCCACCCCAGAATGCTCGGCGCAACCCCTTGCATCGCCGCGGCATGACTGCCGAGAAAGGCCAGCCGCAGCAGCCCCAGCAAACTCAGCAGCAGCAGGTAAAGCCCCAGCACATAGTGGGCTTCCCGACCCAGAAACTGCCGCCAGCGGATCATGGACGCTCCGATGAAACGGCCGGGGCCGGAGGGTGATCCAGCAGTCGCCCACCAAAGGGGACAACATACAGCACCAGGGCCACCGCCCAGCAATAGGCCGCCGTCCAGATATTGTGGGAGACGAAATGCGCCCCCCGGGCCAACTGGCCGAAGCCGAACAGGCTCCCCAGCAGCAGGCCGACCGCCAAACCAGCCCAGGCACGGCGCCGGCAGCGACGGTGATAGACAAAATAGCTCCCCAACAACGAGAACCCTCCCGAGGCGTGACCGGCCGGAAAGCAGTGGCCGACCTTGGCAGCCGCCGCCGGCTCGGAAAACAGCGGCAGATAAACCACCGTACCGCCGTAGCGCTGGTAGTCCCAGGGGCAGTGGCGGTTGATGCTCGCCTTGGCCAGGGCAACCCCGCCGGTCCCCAGACCGATGCTCAGCAACAGGAACAGGGCGGCTCGCCGCCAGCGCCGCAACCTCGGAGTCAATAATACGCCGAGCATCCCAACGGCCATGGCCACGACCAGCAACTTCCCCCCTTTGTGCAGCAGCGCCTTGGCCCACCAGCTCTCCCGATAAATCCACCCCCCGGCAGCGGCCCGATAAAAAGGATCGGAGAGCACCAGATCGAGATCGCTCGGTTCGAACAGCAGCAGCAACACCCCGAACAGCAGCAAAGGGACGAGGGCGTGCCAGAACCAGAGGCGCCAGTTTGAAGGGGACTGCATGGGAAGCTCGGGCGTCATCTATTGATAGCGGTGGGATTTGAACAGATCAAAGGCGCTCTGGTAGTAGGCGGTCGCCAGATCGAGCAGGCCCTTGTCGGCCGGGATCGCCTCGAGGCGCTCAGCCGCCGCGTCGTAGCGATAGCTGTCGGCGGCGCGATTGAGCCCCAGCACCACCAGCCGGTCTCCCGCCAGCAGGGCGACATCGTGGTTGTGATTGACCAGGATCGGATGGATCTGTCCGGTAGCCAGGTGCAGCACATCCTCGCCGAAAAACGGCGCTGAATAGGGCAGACCGAGCAGCCCCAACACCGTCGGAGCGATATCCATTTGGCTGATCGGGGTCTCCACCACTTGAGGGGCAACCAGGCCGGGAGCGTAGACCAGCAGCGGAATCCGGTAGTGCTTGAGCGGCACCTGGGCCCGGCCGTAAACCCGGGCGTCGTGATCGGCGACCACCACAAAGACGGTGTTGACGAACCAGTCATGCTCGGGAGCCTGGGCGAAGAAGCGCCCGAGGGCATGGTCGGCATAGCGGATGCCGGCCAGCCGCCCGCCCCCCTTGACCGGCACCCCCTCGACGCCGCCGGGGAAGGTATAGGGGGTGTGATTGGAGGTCGACATGATGATGGAGAAGAAGGGCTGCCCGCTCTTGGCCTGGGTATCGAAATAGTCGAGGGCGTGGCCGAGCAGGTCTTCATCGGAAACGCCCCAGATGTTGGCGAACCTGGGATTGGGGATGTCGCTGCGATCGCTGAGGGCGAAGCCGTTGCTGCCGAAAAAATGGTTCATGTTGTCGAAAACGCCGTAGCCGCCGTAGAGAAAACTGCTCTGGTAGCCCTGCTCGGCCATCACCCGCCCCCAGGTTGCGATCCCTTCGCTCCCCGGACGCTTGACGATCGATTCGCTCGGGATCGGCGGGAAAGAGGCGGAAATCGCCTCCAGGCCGCGCACGGTGCGGGTGCCTGTGGCGTAAGCGTTGGCAAACAGCAGCCCCTCCCGGCTCAGACGGTCGAAGTTCGGGGTCAAGCCGCGACTGTCGCCGTAGGCACCGACAAAAGCGGCGCCCATCGACTCCTCGACAATGACCACGACATTGCGCGGCCCCAGCCCTTCGGGCCGGGCGGCGTGCTGCTGGCGCAATTCCAACGGATCGCTGCCGGCAAAGACGCCGCCCCCCTGGCCGAGTTCCTGGCGCAGCAGGGCGAAGGCCTGATCCTGCTCCATGGTCCGGTAATAGGCCGGGTAGTTCAATTCGTTGGTATGAAAAGCGCGGAACAGGCTGCTGATGCCATTGGCGGTCAGCTCGTTGCTGACCCGATTGGAGGAAAAGCCGAGGCTATCGGTGGAAAAGGAGAGCGCAACCAGAGTGGCGAGGCCGAGGTGTCCAGCCGTCCAGAGCAGCCGGGAGCGCAGCGGCGGGTGCTGCGCCAGCCCCTGGCGCCAGCTCGGCCAGAGCATTTTGAGCAATCCGGCGGCCAGCAGCCCCACCACCAGCAACACCGGAAGCACCGGATAGGTCTCCCAGATATTGACCAGAACCTCATGGGGATAGATCAGGTAATCGACCGCGACCAGGTTGAAACGGGCGTCGAACTCCTGGAAAAAAAAGAATTCCGCCGCATTCAGGTAGAGCATGCCGAACAGGGTCAGATACAGGCCCACGGCCAGCAGCCGCCGATGCCAGGCTTTTTGGGCCAGCCCCACCGGCAGAACCAGCAGATAGAGGGCCAGAGGCAACAGCAGGTAGACCAGCTGCAGCAGGTCGTTGAAACCACCGCCGAGCAGAATCAAGGGGAGGCTGGTCGGCGAAACTCCGGCGGAGCGGCCGAAACTCCACCACAACACCAGCCGCAGGACCAGAGACAAGAGCAGATACACACCCCCCAGGGTGACAAAGGGGGCCAGGCGGCTCGAATTTTTCCAAAAAGGCATCGCGGCATTTCTCCATGGTGAAAAAATGGGGGGAACCCGTGGCGGAGTTCCCCCCGAGGCAAATGAGCAAGCTTGGGGATACCTTGCTTGCCCCCACTGTAAGAGCAAGGGGCCTGCCAACCATTGGACACCACAACTATCCGATTTTTATATGTATTTTTTTGAAGACGTACAAATTTTCGGCAACTGCGGTAAAAATGGCAGCCGCTTGTAAAAAAAATTGTACAGGGCAGAAACCGGGCGGGGGATCAGTCGAGGTGATATTTCTTCAACTTGTACTGCAGATTGCTGCGGCTGATGCCGAGCAGTTCGGCGGCCTGGGCCTGAACCCCCCGAGCCTGGATCAGGGCGCTGCGCACCAGGGCCTCCTCCTGGCTGTCGAGCAGTTCCGGCAAGGATTGGGAGAGGGGAAATTCAACTCGGAGGGTGGAGCTGGCAACAGCGGCTGCGGCCAGGTTGGTCGGCAAATCCTCGGGGAGCAATTGTTTCTCGCGGGCAAAGAGCACGCCGCGCTCGAGAACGTTCTGCAGTTCGCGCACATTGCCGGGCCAATCGTAGCCCTTGAGCAACTCCAGGGTCGCAGGGGCCAGGGCGGTCACCGATCGCCCCAATTCGGTGGCAAAACGGCGCAGAAAAGAGAGGGCCAGCAGTGGGATATCTTCGGGGCGCTGGCGCAGCGGCGGGACCGGCAGCCGCACCACGTTGAGGCGATAGTAGAGATCCTCGCGAAAGGTCCCGGCCGCGACCATCGCCTCGAGGTCGCGATGGGTGGCGGCGATCACCCGCACATCGGTCTCGATCTCCGCAGTGCCGCCGACCCGGCGGAAGCGCCGCTCCTGCAGCACCCGCAGCAGCTTGGGCTGCAGCGGCAGGTGGAACTCGCCGATTTCATCCAGAAACAGGGTGCCGCCGTCGGCGACCTCGAACAGCCCCTTCTTACGCTCGCCGGCGCCGGTGAAGGCGCCGCGCTCGTGGCCGAACAGTTCGCTCTCCAGTAGATTTTCGGCAAAGGCCGCACAGTTGACAGTCACCAGCGGCCCGCGGGCCCGGGGGCTCGCCTCGTGCAGCGCCCGGGCCACCAACTCCTTGCCGGTGCCGCTCTCGCCGACGATCAGAATCGAGGTGCGGGCCGGGGCGACCTGGGCGATATCGCTCAAAAGCCGCTGGATCGCCGGGCTCTCACCCAGGATCTTGCGCCCCTGGCTGCGCGCAAGCTGATGCCGCAGCGCCAGGTTTTCACTCTGCAGCCGGGAATAGTCCAGGGCCTTGTCGACCACCAGCAGCATTTCCTCGTTTTTGAAGGGCTTGAGCAGGTAGTCGAAGGCCCCGGCCTTCATCGCCGCCAGGGCGGTCTCCACGGTGGCGAAGGCGGTCAGAATGATCAGCGGCACCTCCCCGACCTGCTCCCGTACTTGCCGCAAAAAGGCGAGACCATCCATGTGCGGCATTTTCAAGTCGGAAAGGATCAGGTTGACGCTTTCCCGGCTGAGCAGTTCCAGCGCCGCAAAGGGGTTTTCCGCCAGCGAAACCCGGTGCCCGGCCTCCTGCAGCAGTTGACCGAGGACGATGCGATAATTTTTTTCGTCATCCACCACCAGAATATGCGCCACTCAGGCCTCCTCTGCCGCCGGCAGGTCGATGCAGAAGGTCGCTCCCGCCCCCGGTTGGCTGACCAGCCGCAGTTCGCCACCGTGGCTCTCGATAATCTTATAGGCGGTGGCCAGCCCAAGGCCGGTCCCCTGATCCTTGGTGGTGAAAAACGGGTCGAAAACCCGCTGCTGCAAGTCCGCGGGAATGCCGCAGCCATCGTCGCGTACCTGCAACAAGACCCGTCCATCCTGCCGTTGCAGCCCGACCTGGACCTGTCCGCCGGTGGGAGTCGCATCCAGGGCGTTGAGCAGCAGGTTGAGCAGCACCTGCTGCAGCATAGCCGGATCGGCCTGGGTCAGCATGGCGGCCGGTGGCGCATCCGCCAGCAGCAGCACTCCGCGCTCCTTGGCCAGGCTGCCAAGATGCAGCAGCACCCGAGCCACGATCTCGCGCAGGTCGCAGCGCTGCAACTGCGGGGTGGCCGGTCGGCCAAAAGCCAGAAAGGCGCTGATCAGCTGATTGAGACGGGCGGTTTCTTCCTGGATAATCCCCAGCAACTGGCCGTTGGGGTCGACGCCGGCGAGCCTCCCCTCCAGCAACTGCGCCGAGGAGGAAATCACCCCGAGGGGATTGCGGATTTCATGGGCCATACCGGCCGACATCGCCCCGAGGGCGGCCAAACGATCTTTGCGGCGCAGATCCTCTTCGGCGGCTTCCAGGCGGCTCAACGACTGCCGCAACTCCGTTTCGCTGCTCTGCAACTGGCGGGTCAAGGCGGTCTGCACCGCCATCTGCCGGCGGTTTTGCTCAGCCAGAGACTGCATCAGCGCCCCGACCAGAAAAAACACCAGTCCGAACACCAACAGCTCGGGCCAGGCCTCGGAGCGCTCCCGGGGATCGAACAACATCTTCGATGGCACCTGACTGACAAACAACAACCAGGCCAGGCCGCAGGTGGTCAGGGTTCCCGGCAGCTCGAGGGAACTGGCCGCCACCGCCACCGGCAGCAGATAGACGACCCAGAAGACGCTCTCCTCATCGGCAGTGGTGGCCCAGATCACCAGGGTACAGAGCAGCAGATAGAGGGCGATATGGGGGCGGATCAACCCCTGGCCGACGATCTGCTCGCGGCTCTGGGGACGATCGGTCAGCAGGTGATAGCCAGCCAGCAGAGCGAAGGCGAGAACGGAGAACAGCAGCGATGGCCCCGCGTTGAAAAAAAACAGCAACGCCAGCAGCAGCAGAATCAGGCTGCTCTTGGTATGAAACAGCAGCTTGGAGCGGGGGCTCTGGTCGAGGGGGGCAGAGATCATGATCGAATCCTGGGGGAACCAATGTTCAGGGCCAGCAGCAAAAAACCAGGCTGTTGCTGCAGCGGCTCCATCATAGCCCAACGATTATCGGCTTGCCCGCTTTTTCCCGGCAAAGCACAAAAAAAGGGAGCTCTCCCTAAAGAGCTCCCGAGGCAAATGAGCAAGCATGTATGCGCATGCTTGTTAGTTTTCAATATAGCAAAGTTCGGGCCAGTTTGATGCGGCCAGGGAAAACCTCCTGTTCAGCGACCACCGCGACGGTCTGAACGGCGACCGGGTGTCAAACTCCTGCAAAAAGCCACTTGCGGTGCCAAAATTCCGCCCATAGCTGAAGAAACCTTGACAGCGGATTGAGCAACGGGCCAACCGGAGGTAGACTGATAGCTGCACGCACTGGCAAAAGGAGCGCAAGATGGCAGAAACCAAAGGGACCGGGCGGCTGTTGGCGATCGGCGATATTCATGGCTGTCGGGATCAACTGCAAGCCCTGCTGGCCCAGGTGAAACCACAACCGAACGACCAACTGGTGTTTCTCGGCGACTACATCGACCGCGGCCCCAACAGCAAGGAGGTGGTCGACCTGGTGCTGTCGCTGCGCCAGAGCTGCCCCAACTGCATTTTCCTCAAGGGAAACCACGAGGCGATGCTGGAAGACTACCTGGTGCGGGGAGAGCGGCAGCAATTTCTGCGCAACGGCGGCGATGCCACTCTGGCCAGCTATACCGCGGCCGGCTTGGCAGAGATCCCTCAGAGCCATCGGGAGTTTTTCAATAACCTGCGGCTGCACTACGAAACCAACAACTTCATCTTCGTCCATGCCGGCATGCGCCCCGGGGTCCCTCTGGCAGGACAGCGGGAGCAGGATCTGCTCTGGATCCGGGAGGAATTCCTCACCTCCAACTACGACTGGGGCAAAACCGTGGTCTTCGGCCACACCCCCCGCACCACCCCCCTGATCACCCCCAACCGCATCAGCTTGGATACCGGAGCAGTCTACGGCGGCCGCCTGAGCTGCTGTGAGGTGCGCAGCGGTCAGCTCTGGCAGGCCTGAGAACCGTCCAGCGCCGCGCCCGCTTTTTCCCGCCGCAACAGATCGCCGACCCGGGCCCCGGAAGGGAGCCGCAGCCGCAGCCGGGCATTGGGCTGGGCAACGGCCAAGCTGGCCCCATCCTCGTTCTTCAAATCAGCCACGACCAGGGAAGCGGTTCGCATCCCCGGGCCGATCAATTCCAGGGTTTCGCCAGGGAAAAACCGGTTGCGAGCCACCACCAGAGATGCACCTGAGTCCTCGACTGCCAGCACCTTGCCGACAAAATCGTGACTGCGCCGATAATGGGAGTCGGCATCGTGAATCAGCGGATCGCGGCTGCCGAAGAGAAACCCGCGGTCATAGGGACGATGACTGACCATCTCCAGCTCCCGCCGCCAGGCCGGATCTTGCCGGTAGCCGGCCGGGTCGGCGATCCAGGCATCGAGGGCGGCCCGGTAGACCCGGGTGATCGCCGCCACGTAATAAATGGTTTTCATCCGCCCTTCGATCTTCAGGCTGTCGACCCCCGCCTGCAGCAGTTCGGGGAGGTGATCGATCAGGCAGAGGTCGCGGCTGTTGAGAATATAGCTGCCCCGTTCATCCTCGCTGATGGGGAAGTATTCCCCGGGGCGGGTCTGCTCCACCAGGGCGTAGCCCCAGCGGCAGGGCTGGGTGCAGGCACCGGAGTTGGCGCTGCGGTTGTTGAGAGCGGCCGAGAGCAGGCAGCGCCCCGAGTAGGCGACGCACATGGCGCCGTGGACGAAGACCTCGAGTTCGGCGCTGCTGCCGGCGCGGATACTGCGGATTTCTTCCAGGGTCAACTCCCGGGCCAGGTTGACCCGGCTCACCCCGGCCTGCTGCCAGAAATCCACCGCGGCGGCGTTGGTGGTGTTGGCTTGAGTGGAGAGATGCAGCGGCCTCCGGGGGTCGAGCTGATGAACGGTGGCGAGTACCCCGGGGTCGGCGACGATGTAGGCATCGAAATCGAGGGGCCGCAGCTCCTCCAGCCAGGCTTCCAGGCTGGGGAATTCGGCCGGGCGCAGATAGGCATTGAGGGTCAGGTAGAGCCGGCGACCGCGGCGATGGACCAGATCGCAGGCCTGGGCCAGACCGGCCAGATCGAAGTTGCCAGCGGCGGCCCGCAGGCCGAAGCGCCCCCCCCCCAGGTAGACGGCATCGGCGCCGTAATCGAGAGCGGTTTCGAGTTTTTCCAGATCCCCGGCCGGGGCAAGCAGTTCGGGCTGCGACATCGGTTGATCCTTTCGCTTCAGGTCGGCGCAGCCTAGCACAGAAACGCTGCTGCCGCCAGCCATCCTGGGGTCGTTTCGAACCCATTGTTGCTTGACAAGACCTTAAAAAGCCTATAATTTTCTGGAAATTGTACGAGGCTGCCGCAGTCCCGACCACCTCGACAAAGGAGCCTTTGCCCATGCGTCTGATCCTACTTTGCATCTGCCTGCCGCTCCTCGGCGGCTGCGCCCTGGTTGAACCGACCACCCAACCTGCCCTGCAGACTGAGCTCCTTCAGTTGCGCCAACAGCAGAACGATCTGGCGCAACGTTTGCAACAGCTTGAGGTCATCCAATCGCAGTTCGACCTGCGGATGCGAGATCAGGAGAACCTGATGGCCCATTTGCGCAGCACTCCAGGGGCGCAAATGGTCACCCAAAGCGGGGAAATGGCGACAACCGCCCCCACCGTAGCTGCTCCCGCAGCCACAGCGGGCGCTCTTTTGCCGGCCAATGAATTATATATGCAGGCCTTTGCCGACTACACCGGCGGGCAATTTCGCCAGGCGGCGGTCGGTTTCGAAAGCTTTCTGGAGCACTATTCCGACAACCCCTACGCCGGCAATGCCCAGTTTTGGCTCGGAGAATGCTTCTACGGTCTGCAGCAGTATCCACGGGCCATTCAGGAATACCAGAAAACCGTCGAGCGCTACCCGCAAGGGGGAAAAACCCCCGAGGCGTTGTTGAAGATGGCCGCGGCGCTGCGGGAAACCAATCAATCCGGCCTGGCCCGCGATGTGCTGCGAGCCCTGCAGCAGCAATACCCGGACAGCGCCGCCGCCCAACGGGCCCGACTGGGACAATAATCGTCAACCTCCTAATTCTGACCACCGGGGAGTGCCATGCTCTTGAAACGTCTCGTACTGCTTGCCGCCCTGCTCTGCCTCGCCCTGCCGGCCCTGGCACAGCCCCCTGTGCCGACCTATGTAATCAAGAGGGGGGACACCCTCTGGGGAATTTCCCAGCGTTTTCTCTCCGACCCCTTTTACTGGCCCAATCTCTGGGCCGACAACCCCTTCATAACCAACCCGCACCTGATCTATCCTGGCCAGACCCTGGCCCTGATCGATGGCAAACTGGTGCTGCTGCCGGCCGACGTGCAACTGCCGCAGACCGCCCCCGCTTCGACCATGGCCCCGCCCCGGGAGTCGCTGCCAATTCCCAGCGAGGCGATCACGGTCAAGGCCTACGGCGGTGCCCGCGGTTTTATCTCCAGCGAAGAACTCAATGACGCCGGAGTGTTGATCGACACCGTCGACACCCGGATCATGATGGGGGAAGGCGACAAGGTTTTCCTCGACATGCGCCAGCTCGGCGCGGCCCGTCCCGGGACGGTCTACGCTCTGTATGAGCTCGGCGACCCCGTCGACCATCCGGTCACCCGCGACCCCATCGGCCGCAAGGTCACCGAAGTCGGTGCGGTGCAGTTGACCGAGATCACCCCTTCGGTGGCGGTCGGCACCATCATCACCTCCCATCGGGAAATCCAGCGCGGTGCCATCCTGTTGCCGCCAGTGCCGGAGATGCAGGAGATCGCTCTGCGCCGAGCCACCCGCTCCCTCACCGGAACCCTGCTCGCCGGCAGCAACGACAAGGTTGCCCTTGGCCAATACGACATCATCTACTTTGACCGCGGCAGCCTCGACGGCCTGCAGCCGGGGAACCTGCTGACCATTTCCCGCAAACGCGTCCCCTCCGATCTGGCCCTGGTGGTCCACGACAAGGAACTGCCCGATCAATTGCTGGGGAGCGCGGTGGTGGTCGACACCCGGGCCAAAACCGCTGCGGCCCTGGTGCTCAAATCCATCCAACCACTGGAGCGGGGGGACAAGCTGGCCACCATGGAGTGAGCCGCGCCAGCTGCTGAATGAACAGGTAGACAAACGGATTGAAGTATCGCTTCAATCCGTTTGCTTTTTAATCCAACAATGGGAGGGGACCCATGACTGCGAGCGATGCCGCCTGGCTGCGGCTGCACCTGACCCGGGGCTTGGGCCGGGTGGGTCTGCTGCGGCTGATGCAGGCCTTTGACGATATCGATGAGATTCTGGCCGCCGGCCCACGGGGCTGGCAGCAGGCCGGGATCCGCCCCAGCGTCGCCGAGGCTCTGCCGGCCGAAACCGACCCGCAACTGCAGAATGCCTTGAAAAGTCTGGAGGAGACCGGGGCCCGGATCGTTCCCTTCTGCGACCAGGAGGCCTATCCAGAGCTGCTGCGCAGCATCCCCGACCCGCCAGCCCTGCTCTATGTGCGCGGCCAGATCCCCAGCGGCGAGGCCCTGGCGGTGGTCGGCGCCCGCCGCGCTTCCCCGGCCGGACTGCGGCTGACCAGCGAGCTCTGCACCACCCTGGCCGGGCGCGGCATCGCCATCGTCAGCGGCCTGGCCCGGGGGATCGATACCGCCGCCCACCAGGGGGCTTTGGCCGGCGACGGCCCGACTCTGGCGGTTCTTGGCTGCGGCATCGACCAGATCTATCCGCCGGAGAACGAGCGGCTCTACCACCGGATCGCCGAACGCGGCGCCTTGATCTCCGAGTATCCTCCCGGGGCTCCACCCCTGGCCGCCCACTTTCCCGGCCGCAACCGGATCATCAGTGGCCTTTGTCGGGGGGTGCTGGTGGTCGAGGCCGCCGCTGGCAGCGGCTCGCTGATCACCGTCGACTTCGCCCTCGAGCAGGGACGCGAGGTCTTCGCGGTGCCGGCCCAGGTCTTCTCCCCCACCAGTCAGGGGGTCAACCAACTGCTCAAGGAAGGGGCCAGGCTGGTCACCGAAGCCGCCGACATCCTTGAGGTGCTCTGGCCGCTGCGGCCGCCGAGCCGTCTGCCGAGTCGCCAAACCAGCAGCCTCAACCTGGCGCCGCAGCAGCAAACACTGCACGAACTCCTCGGCGCCGAGCCGCTGCATGTGGACGAACTGGTGCGGAGAAGTGGCTTGACACCCCGGGAGGTTTCCGCTAGCTTACTCGACTTGGAACTCCAGGGGGGGGTTGAGCAGCTTCCTGGAATGCGTTTTTTACGCAGCGGCTAAGCTAAAACCTGACCGCTTATCCATCAGGAGCAACCTTGAGAGAACGGGTTCTGACCATCGTTGGCATCATCGCCCAGTACGTCATGGACGAGCGTGAGGATTTCAACGAAACCGACATTGTCGAAGAACTCCTGGCCGAAGGCTTTGCGGCCGAGGAAATCGATGCCGCCTTCAGCTGGATGGAGTGCCTCTCCCTGCATCCGAGCCGGAAGACCGAACTGAGTCTGGCGACGCCAACCTGGCGCATCTTCACCCCTGAAGAAAACCGTGCCCTGTCGGCGGAAGCCCGGGGTTTTCTGGTCCGACTGCGCAGTCTGGGAATTATTGATAACGAATCCCAGGAAGAGATCATCGATCGCGCCCTGCAGACCGAAGAGGGTGAACTTTCCCTCAGAGATATCAAGACCCTGACCGCCCTGACCCTGTTTGCCCGATCTCAGGACACCTGGCGACAGGAAGTTGACTGCATCCTCGAGGATGACTTGGGTCGCCTGTTTCATTAATTACTTCGCCAGGCTGCAGGGATCCCCTGCAGCCTGATTGCTTTTCACCTGCCCGGTTGCCCCCAAGGCGCCCGGAACCCGCGAGGCACGCATGGCACAATCCCTGGTGATCGTCGAGTCACCCGCCAAGGCCAAAACCATCGAAAAGTTTCTCGGCAAGGGCTATAAGGTCCTGGCCTCTTACGGGCACGTGCGCGCCCTTCCCAGCAAGCAGGGGATGGTCGATGTGGAGAAGAATTTCGAGCCGAATTACCAGGTTTTGGCGGAGAGCAAGAAACAGATCGAGCTGCTCAAGAAGGAAGCCAGCCAGAGCTCCGAAATTATCCTCGCGACTGACCTTGACCGTGAGGGAGAGGCAATTGCCTGGCATCTGCTCGAAGCCCTGGGACTTCGGGAAGATGGCACCAACCCCACCGTCAAACGGGTCACCTTTCACGAAATCACCAAAAAGGCGATCACCAAGGCGATGGCCGAGCCCCGCCAGATCGCCCGGAATCTGGTCGACGCCCAGCAGGCGCGGGCGGTTCTCGACTATCTGGTCGGTTTCAACCTCTCCCCCTTCCTGTGGAAGAAAATCCGCTACGGCCTTTCTGCCGGCCGGGTGCAATCGGTGGCTCTGCGGCTGATCTGCGATCGGGAAAAAGAGATCCAGGCCTTTGTGGCCCAGGAATACTGGACCATCGACGCCGCCCTGAAAACCGCCCGCGGCGAGACGCTTCAAGCCCGCCTCTTCACCGAGGACGGCAAACGGCTCGACAAGTTCGCCATCGGCGATGAGGCCCGGGCCATGGAACTGGTCGCGGCCTTGGAGCAGGCCGAGTTCAGCGTCGCCGGCATCACTCGCAGCGAGAAAAAGCGCAACCCCGCCGCCCCCTTTACCACCAGCACCCTGCAGCAGGAAGCCAGCCGCAAGATCGGCTTCTCGGCCCGCAAGACCATGACCGTGGCGCAGAAACTCTACGAAGGGGTCGATATCGGCGAGGGGATGGTCGGTCTGATTACCTATATGCGGACCGACTCGGTGGCCCTCTCCGAAGAGGCGACCAGCGAAGCCCGGGAGATCATTACCCGCGCCTTCGGCAAGGAGTACGCCCTGGAGCAACCCCGGGTCTACAAGAGCAAGGCCAAGAACGCCCAGGAAGCCCACGAAGCGGTGCGCCCGACCCTGATCGCCAACACCCCGGACAAGGTCAAGCCGTTCCTGAGCTCCGACCAGCACCGGCTCTACAGTCTGATCTGGACCCGCACCGTCGCCTCACAGATGGCCGCCGCAATCCTCGATGCCACCAGCGTCGACATCGCCGCCGGCCCCCGTTTCACCTTCCGCGCCAGCGGTCAGGTGATCCGCTTCCCCGGCTTCATGAAGCTGTACATCGAGGGGACCGACGAACCGGGCGAAGAAAAAGAAGGCACCCTGCCGCTGCTGAGCGAAAACGAGGATCTGAGCCGCGAGGCGCTGCTCCCCGAGCAGCATTTCACCCAGCCTCCGGCCCGCTTCACCGAGGCCAGCCTGGTCAAGAATCTCGAGGAGAACGGCATCGGCCGCCCCTCCACCTACGCCAGCATCATGAACACCCTGGTCACCCGCAAATATGTCCGCCTGGAGAAGCGCACCTTCTTCCCCGAGGATGTCGGCATGGTGGTCAACGACCTGCTGGTCAACCATTTCCAGAAATATGTCGACTACGACTTCACCGCCAAGCTCGAAGAGGAACTCGACGCCATCTCCCGCGGCGAGGCCAGCTGGCAACCGGTACTGCGCAACTTCTGGGACCCCTTCATCAGCCTGCTGCGGCAAAAAGAGAAGGAAGTCACCAAGGAAGAGGTGACCACCGAGAAAACCGGGCGCAGCTGCCCTGATTGCAGCCAGGAACTGGTGATCAAACTCGGCAAAGCCGGCAAGTTCCTGGCCTGCAGCGGTTTTCCCGAATGCCGCTACACCGAGGCGCTGGGGAGCGAAGAGCGCGAAGAACCGGTCGTCTCCGAGGAAAAATGCGACAAGTGCGGCGCCCCGATGCTGATCAAGGATGGCCGCTACGGAAAATTCCTCGCTTGCAGCGGCTACCCGGCCTGTAAAAACATTCAGCCGCTGGTCAAACCCAAATCCCTCGACATCAGCTGCCCCGACTGCAAGCAAGGGGTGTTGATGGAGAAAAAGAGCCGCTACGGCAAGATCTTCTACTCCTGCAACCGCTACCCTCAGTGCAAGTACGCCCTCTGGGATCTGCCGATTGCCGAGCCTTGCCCGACCTGCTCCTACCCGGTGGTGGTGGAAAAGGTGACCAAGCGCTACGGCACCTATCGCAAATGCCCGACGGAAAACTGCGATTGGAAATTGGAACTGGTACCACCGGAGAAGAAGGCGGCTGCGGTCAAGGAGACCGACACCACCAAGGCTCCGGCGAAAAAGGCGGCCGTTAAAGCGACGGCGGCCAAGAAAGCTGCGGCCAAAAAGGCCCCTGCGAAAAAAGCCGCGGCACCCAAAAAAGCCGCCGCCAAAACCACGGCTAAGAAAAAAGCCGAATAACCAAAAAAACTGAGCATTCGGAATCCAAGAGCCAGAAGGGAGCCAACCCTCTGGCTCTTGAATTTTTCCCTCTGACTTCAGACTCCAGGATTGCTATCTATGAACATCACCATTATCGGCGGCGGTTTGGCCGGCTGCGAAGCGGCCTGGCAGGCGGCAGAAGAAGGGGCCGAGGTCACCCTTTACGAAATGAAGCCGCAGCGCTTCTCCCCGGCTCACAGCTCCCCCTCACTCGGCGAACTGGTTTGCTCCAACAGCCTGCGCGGCGCCGGGATGAACAACGCCGTCGGCTGCCTCAAGGAGGAGTTGCGCCGCTGCGGCGCGCTGGTCATGGAAGCCGCCGACGCCACCGCCGTCCCGGCCGGAGGGGCGCTGGCTGTGGATCGTGAAGCCTTCGCCGCCTACTTGACGGCAAAAATCGAAGGCCATCCGCGCATCCGCCTGGTCCGCGAAGAAGTCACCAGCCTGCCCAACGAGGGGACGGTCATCGTCGCTTCGGGCCCCTTGACCTCGGAGGCCCTCTCGGCGGAGATCGCTCACCTGACCGGGTCCGAGCATCTCTACTTCTACGACGCCATCGCCCCCATCGTCGAGGCCGACTCCATCGACTTCACCAAGGCCTGGAGGGCCTCCCGCTACGGTAAGGGTGGGGATGATTATGTCAACTGCCCTTTGAGCCGCGAGGAGTATTTCGCCTTTATCGCTGCTCTCAACGCCGCCGAGAAGGTCCCGGGGCGCGACTTCGAAAAGGTGGTGCATTTTGAAGGGTGCATGCCGATCGAAGCTTTGGCCGAGCGGGGCGAGTTGACCCTGGCTTTCGGGGCGATGAAACCGGTCGGCCTGGCCGACCCCCGCACTGGTCGGGAACCCTTTGCGGTGATCCAACTGCGTCAGGACGACCGCCACGCCAGTCTCTATAACCTGGTCGGATTTCAGACCAAGTTGACCTATCCCGAACAACGGCGGATTTTCCGCAGCATCCCCGGCCTCGAAAACGCCCGTTTCGCCCGCCTGGGGAGCATGCATCGAAACACCTTCCTCAATGCCCCGACCTGCCTGGAGCGGACGTTGCAGTTCAAAACCATCCCCCGACTGTTCTTCGCCGGCCAGATCACCGGTGTCGAGGGTTACGTCGAGTCGGCCGCCATGGGTTTTCTCGCCGGCATCTTCGCCCCGCGCTGGAGCCGCGGCCTGGAACTCCCCCTCCCTCCGGCCACCACCGCCCTGGGAGCGCTGCTGACCCACCTGAGCGAGTCGAGCCCGGACAACTTCCAGCCAATGAACGTCAACTACGGCCTCTTTCCCCCCATGGAAGACCGCCGCCGCAAGCGCACCGACCGCCGCCTCGCCCTGGCCGAGCGGGCGCTGCAGGAGCTGGCTCCCTGGTGGCAAAATACCCGCCCGCTACAATCCGGCCAAGAGCAAAACTAGATCGATCCAATGAGCCGGATACCATCCAGCGCAATATTTTTGCCAAACGCTGATGTCTTTTTATTTTCAACAGCCTGCAAGCTGCAGGGACAAGCAAAAGGAGACCCCTTCCAGTCTCATTGACTAAGATCAATTTTTTAAAGATTAAATTGTTCACAAACGACTATGCCGTTTACACCTAAGACATAGAAACCGAACACTTTACTGTTGTTTTTTTTCCCGCATACTGGTATTTAAACTGGTCATGGTCTCGCTGACGGACAGATCTTTTCACCCTCACCGATCGCCAATCACTTCATTATCAAAACCCCACATATTCCCATCGACCCTGGCTTGTGTTTCAGGCCAAAGCCGACCGGGAAAACAGCGGCAAACGCTGATCAAGGCACCAGGACGGTACCTCACGGAACAAACCAGGGATGGTGATAAGCCGCCGTGGCGGGGCCGCCCTCCTCTTCAAGAGCGCTGCGTCCGCCCCCAGTCTGGATTTTCCGAAGCCCCCTAGACGGGCGACTCGAGAATGCTTAGCCCAGGGGACGCCTTTGCTGCAGGTCGACCAACAAACCAGCATCCATTCTGACGACATTCTCGACGCTCTGCGCGGTCATCCGTTGCTTGAACCGTTCCGGATGACGGTTCTGTGCGACCCCAAGGGGCGCATTGACCACCGTGCCAGACATCTGTGCAGCGGCGGCGGACTACGCCCACCTTGCCCGGGGACCTGTCAGGAAACCAGGCGCCAGGCGATCCTTGGTGCTCTCGCCGACCAGAAACCGCAAATCTTCACCTGCCAACTTGGCCTGCTCAATTTCGTCGTCCCCTTTCGCGATGACCGGGAACGCCCCTGCTGCATTCTCGGCGGTGGGGTCAGAGAAAAACCAGTCTCCCTCTCCCAGGTCGAAGCCCTCTCCCACACCCCGGGAAGCGACGGACTGGCCCTGCTCGACACCCTGGAAAAGCTCCCTTTTGCCAGCCATGATACGGTCGAAAAGGCCGCTGCTGAAATCCAACTGCTGCTTCCCGGCCTGTTCGGCCGCAACCTGTTTGCCCGCGCCCTCGACCGCACCACTCAGCGGATGCGCGCTTTGGCAGCCCTGGCGCCCGAGTTCGACCGGGCCGAAGATGCCGACGAGGTGGCCAGCCTGCTCTGCGAAGCGGTGGCGGTGCACTTCGACCTCCCCCGGATGGCACTGCTGATGGTCCCTGGGCAACGCCGCCCTTTAAGCCTGCAGTGCTGTCTCGGAGTCACCGCGGAGTTGGCCACGCCCCAACCGGGCAAGCTCGCCGATCTGCTCGAACGCCGGATGCCGAGCGAACCTTTCGCTCTGGCCGAGGAGACCCCGGGGCTGTTTCCGGCCGCCAACGCCAATCATGCGACCTGTGTGCCGCTACTGTCGGGCGGCACCCTGCTCGGCCTGCTGGTCGCCTTCGACACCGAGTGCCACCCCCGCGACCTGCTGCTGATTCAATTGCTGGCCAGCCAGGCGGCCACCCGGTTGCTGCGGCTGCAAACCCTGCAGCAACACCTACGGGAAACCAGCCTGACCACCCGACTGGTGGAATTGATCGGTAGCCTGGCCCTGGCACCGACCCGGCAGGCCCTCTATGCAGAAATCGTCACCATGGGAGCCGAACTGCTGCAGGCTGGTAGCGGCAGCTTGATGCTGCTCGACGAATCGGGTGAGACCTTGGAGATCGTCGCTGCCAAGGGGATGAACAAAACCCTGGCCAAAACCATGTCGGTTCGGGTCGCCAGCAGTCTTGCCGGCCGGGTCGCCCGCAGCGGGATGCCATTGCTGGTCAGCGATATCGAAAAAGACAGCCGCATCGGCATCCCCAACCGCCCCCGCTTCCGCACCAAATCGTTTCTCAGCGTGCCGCTGAAAATCAGTGACCGCATCATTGGGGTGCTCAACCTCTCCGACAAACTCGATGAGGGGATTTTCGCGCAAACCGACCTCGACCTGCTCAGCTCCTTCATCGGTCATGCCGGCACTCTCATCGACCGCGCCACCACTCTGGAGCGGGCCGAAGTCATGGAGCGACTCTCGGTGACCGATCCACTGACCGGCCTTTACAACCGACGCTTCCTCGAGCGTCGACTCGATGAGGAGCTCAGTCGCTCCTCCCGCCAGAGCCTGAACTTCACTGTCATGATGCTCGACCTCGACAATTTCAAACGCTACAACGACCTCTGCGGCCACCTCGCCGGCGACCAGAGCCTGAAGCGGGTCGCCAGCCTGCTGCGCAGCTCGGCCCGGGAAATGGACATCGTAACCCGCTACGGTGGCGAGGAGTTCTGCCTGGTGCTCCCCGGCACCGGCAAGGCTGAAGCGGTACTGGTTGGCGAGCGGATCCGCCGCGCCATCGAGCAGGAACCCTTCGACGGCGAGGCCGACCTCCCCGGAGGACGCCTGACCACCAGCATCGGCCTCTCCTCTTTTCCTGAAGATGGCCAAGCCGAACAAGATCTGCTGCATGCCGCCGACCTCGCCCTTTACCAGGCCAAGCATGAGGGTCGCAACCGCCTGGTGCTCTACCAGCGACCCGACTTTCCCCTTGACCACCCCCTGGAAAACCACGGCTGATCCGCCAGATTCTCCTGGCTTTTTTCGCCCCAGCGCAGTACAACCCCCGCAGACCCCCATCACTCGCACACCCACTTTTGCGGAAGAATCCCATGACCGAATATCCCCAGATCGTTCTGGCCTCGGCCTCGCCGCGGCGGCGGGAGCTGCTCGCCCAGGTCGGCATCAGCTGCACCGTCATCCCTAGCGGCGCGCCGGAAAATCTGCTCCCCGGGGAATCCCCCAGGGGACACGTACTGCGCCTGGCGTTGGAGAAGGCTCTGGAGGTCGCCCAGCGCCCCGACACCCCAGGGCGCTGGTTTATCGGCAGCGACACCATCGTGCTGCGTGATGAGACCATCCTCGGCAAGCCGGTCGACGCCGCCGAAGCCGCCGCGATGCTGAGCTCCCTCTCCGGCCGCAGCCATCAGGTCCTCTCCGCATTCGCCATTTTCGATCGTGAAACCGATACCTCCCGCAGCGAAGTTGTCACCACCCAGGTCCGTTTCAAGCAGTTGACAGCCCGGGAAATCGCAGGGTACATTGCCAGCGGTGAACCCTTCGACAAGGCTGGAAGCTACGCCATCCAGGGGATCGGCGCCTTCATGGTCCCATCCATCGAAGGGAGCTACAGCAATGTCGTCGGTCTCCCGGTCGCCGAAGTGGTGGCGACCCTGGAAGAGCTCGGCGCCCTTTCCCTGTTCCCCTGAAGCGGAGCCCCCATGGAGCTGCAAGCCAATCTCGACGCCATCCGCCAGCGCATCATAGCGACCTGCAACGACTGTGGCCGGGAGCCGGCGTCGGTGCGACTGGTGGCGGTCTCCAAGCTGCAACCGGCCGCCGCGGTCATTGAAGCTGCCTCCGCCGGGCAGCAGGTTTTCGGTGAAAACTACGTGCAGGAACTTCTGGCCAAACAGGAGGAGGTTTCAGCCCCGGTGGAATGGCATTTCATCGGCGCCCTGCAGAGCAACAAGGTCAAATACCTGCAGGGGAAGGTCGGATTGATCCATTCCGTCGACCGCCTCAGCCTGGCCCAGGAAATCTCCCGTCAGTGGGGCAAGGCCGGAGAGGTCGCCGAGATCCTGATCGAGGTCCACCTCGGCGATGAAACCAGCAAGGCCGGGGTCGCTGTGGCAGAGGTCGAAACCCTGGTGCGGCAGATTGCAGAACTTCCCAACCTGCGCATCCGCGGGTTGATGGCCCTCCCCCCTTACTGCGAAAACCCGGAAGAGGTTCGCCCTTATTTCCGCCAACTGCGCCAACTCGCCCAACAACTGGCGGCGCTGAAACTCCCCGGGGTCAGCATGGATGAGCTCTCCATGGGGATGAGTCACGATTTTGCCGTCGCCATCGAAGAAGGCGCCACCCTGGTGCGGGTTGGCACCGCCATCTTCGGCGCCCGCAGCTGACCCGTCCATGAGCGGTTTTGACTGCTACCTCTTCGACCTCGACGGCACCCTGGTCGATTCGGCCGCCGACCTCGCCACCGGCATCAACCTGCTACGCGGCGAACTCGCCCTCCCCCCCCTCGAACTGACTACCGTCCGCAGTTACGTCGGCGACGGCGCCGCCCTCCTGGTGCGGCGGGCCCTCCCCGAAGGACGCTACCACGAGGCCCACCTGCAGCGCTTTCTCGCCCTCTACGCCGAACATCTGCTGGAGCAGACCACGGTCTACCCCGGCATTCGGGAATTTCTGATGCGCCTGGAGGGCAAACAGCTCGCCGTGGTCACCAACAAACCCCTCGGCTTTTCCCTGACCCTGCTCGACGGTCTCGACCTGCGGCGCTATTTTCCGGTGGTGCTTGGCGGCGAAAGTTGCGCGGCGAAAAAGCCCGACCCACAACCGGTGCTGGAGGCTTTGCGACTACTGGACGCCTCGGCGCAAGCGGCGGTGATGATCGGCGATCACCATACCGATCTGCGCGCCGGGCGCAGTGCCGGGGTCAAGACCTGCTTCTGCGCCTGGGGGATTGGCCAGGATGGCGGCGAGCCCTGCGACTTCCGGGCCGAGACCCCGGCCGATCTGACCCGACTGCTGTTGCCGGAAAATCCATGAGCGGCGCCGCCCGCCTGAGTCAGAAAGAGATCGCCCTGTTCTTTTTTCCGCTGCTGCTCAATGTGCAGTTGATGAGCGTCTCCCACTCGGTCATTAATGGCGCCCTGGCCCGGCAGAGCGATTTCGTCACCGCCCTGGCGGCCTTTTCCGTCGCCATGGTGCTGCACCTGTTTATCGCCTCCCCCTCCTATCAGAACCACACCGTCACCATCGCCATGGTTCGCGGCCGCCGCTCGCTGCGGGGGACAGCGATCTTCGTCACCGTGGTGGCGCTCTATGTCTCCGCCTTTCTGGCCCTGGTCGCCTTCACTCCGCTGGGAGATTTCATTCTCGGCCGCCTGATCGGGGTTGAGGGGGAAATCGCCCGCCAGGCCCGGGCAGTCCTTGGCATCATGGTGCTGCTTCCCTTTCTCACCGGCTTTCGCGGCCTGTTTCAGGGGCTGGTGATTCAAGCCCGGCGCACCGGCCTGGTCTCCTTCGCCACCCTGGTGCGGGTCGCCGCCCTGCTCGGCTGCCTGGCCCTGGGCGCCCCCTGGTTCACTGGAGCGGTGCTGGGGGCGGTGGCCCTGGTCGGCTGCATATTCGTCGAAACCGTGCTGATGGGCTACTTCGCCTGGCGCTGCCGGATTCAGCACCCCGGCGGCAGCGCCGAGCGCGGCACCCTGGAGATCTTCCGCTTCGCCTTTCCCCTCGCCTATTCCTCCTGCCTGCAGCAGACCATTCCGCTGCTGATCAACGCCATCATCAGCCGCCTCCCCGATGGCGCCCTGGCGCTGGCCTCCTTCGGCGTCATTCGCGGCTTCATCTTTCTGCTCGGCGGGCCGATGCGCAACCTGCAGCAGGCCTACCAGACCCTGGTCAAAGATCTCGCCGATTACCTGCAGCTGGTGCGCTTTTTCCGCTGGGTCGGCAGCACCCTGGCGCTGCTCACCCTGCTGATCGCGTACCCCTTGAGCCAACCGGTCCTCGGCAGCCTGATGGGTCTCGATGACCAGACCCGCGGCTACATCGCCTTGCCCCTGGCCGGCTGCGCCCTCTACTGCTACCTCTTCGGCGCCGTCAGCCTGCTACGCGGCTGGTTCACCGGCGAGGATCGCACCACCGAACTCGGCCGCTCGGTGGTCTACAAAATCCTCTTTCTGCTGCTAGGCTGGGGCCTGCTCAGACTGGTCCCTCTGCCGATTCCCGGGGTTGCCGTCGCGGTACTGCTGCTGATGGGGGCCGAACTCTGCGAAGCCTGGTACCTGCACGGTCGCCGCAATCGACTCCTGGCCGGAGCGCTGATTGCCTGAGGAACCTTTGAGGGTTAGAATAGGGGCAGAGATTCAGGAGCCCCGCATGGAGAAAAAACATCTCTGTCCCGATTGCAAGGCCTGTCAGTGGTGCGCGGACGACCGCTGTCGGCTCTGTTTGCGCAGCGGCAGTTGCCGCAAAAAGTTGAGCTTTGCCGAGCAGATTGCTTTGTATGAGCGCATCAATGCCCGCCCGGCAGGAGAAACAATACCCACGCCTGTTTGCGCTGAACCAGATGTTTCCGCCACCCAACCGAGCCCCTCGCCGAAATGACCTGGCTTCTTCCCTCCATCATCGCCTGCCTGGCCGGATCGGTTGTACTGGTCTGGGTTTACGGTTTCCTCTACGGACAATACCGGGAACGCCACATCGGCCTGTGGACCTGCGGTTGGATCTTCTACACTCTGCGTTTTGTCCTCCAGCTGCTCGATCTGACCTGGCTCCCCTGGGTCGACATGCAGCATCTGGTTCATGCCTGCGTGCTGCTGAGTGGTTATTATCTTTTTCTCGGCACCGCCGAGTTCGTCAACAAACCCGTCGGCAAGGGCTGGCATCGTGGATTGATCCTCGGTCTGCTCTGGATTCCGGTCTCGCATCTGGCGGACCTCGGTTTTTTTCTTACCAATCTGCCAATCTTTTTCTTCTACGGCCTAATCTCCATCTGGACCGGCCTGCTGATTCTGCGTGCCCCTGACCGCGCCAGAGGGGGTGGGCACCTGGTGACCGGCGGCAGTTTCATCCTCTGGGGCCTGCACAAGTTCGACTATCCGTTTCTGCAGCCAATCCCCTGGTTCTCTACCTGGGGCTTTCTGCTCAGCGCCGTTCTCAGCTTTGTGGTCGCCATCGGCATGCTGCTGATCTATTTCCAGCGGATGCGCAATACCCTTCAGCAGCGGGAACTGTCGCTGCAGCTCAGCCAGGAGAAGTATCAGGGAATTTTCGACCAGTCCTTTCAGCTGGTCGGGCTTCTCGATCCCAAGGGGACCCTGCTGGAAATCAATCAGACCGCCTTGGGCATCAAGGAAACCACCAGCGACCAGGTGCTGGGCAAGCCTTTCTGGGACACCCCCTGGTGGACCAACATTCCCGGTGGTCGGGAACGGGTCCGCCAGGCGGTGCAGCAGGCCGCCCGAGGGGAACTGGTGCGCTTCGAGGTCACCGACCAGTTGGCCGACGGCCGAATTCTGCACGTTGATTTCTCCCTCAAACCGATTCGCAACGCCGCCGGGGAGGTGGTCTTCCTGATCCCCGAAGGCCGGGACATCACCGAGCGTAAACAGACCGAAGAAGCGCTGCGCACCAGCGAAACCCGATACCAACTGCTCTATCGCCAGTTTCAGGGGCTGCTCGATGGCATTCCCGACCTGCTGCTGCTCTTCGCTCCCGACCTGCGGGTGGTCTGGGCCAACCGCAGCGCCCACCAACTGGGTGGTGAACTGCGGGTGCTGGAGGGGGCCGCCTGCCATCTGCTGCAGGAGCAGTGGGGGATCCCCTGCGACGTCTTCATGCTGGTCGATGCCTTCAGCTGGGGTCGCACGGAGGAGGGACGCGTCGCCACTCCCGATGGCCGCTCCTGGGGGGTCAAGGCCTTCCCGATCCGGGATGATAAGGGGACGGTTTCCCATGCCATTCTCTGGGCCAGCGACATTACCGAGAAAAGCCGATTGCGCGACGAAGCCATGCGCGCCACCCGACTGGCCTCTCTTGGCGAACTGGCCGCTGGCATGGCCCACGAAATCAACAACCCAAACGGCCTGATTTTGCTCAACCTGCCGCTGCTGATCGACTGTTTCGATGACGCGCTGAGAGAGATCGAGGCCATCGGCTCTGAGCCTGAATTGGGCGGTCTCGACTTTGCCCGGGTGAGAACTGAAGTTCCTGAATCGTTGCGGGAAGTGCAGCAGGCCTCCCGGCGGATCAAACGGATCGTCGAGGATTTAAAGGATTTTGTCCGCCTGGAGCGTTCCGACGAGGATGCAACCTTCCAGCTCAACGATGTGGTACAGACCGCCACCCGGCTTTTGGCCAACCCGATCAAAACCGCCACCGACCGTTTCGTCTTGCGTTGTGTCGATGGACTGCCGGCGGTGCGGGGGAGTTTTCAACGCATCGAGCAGGTGGTGGTCAACCTGGTGATGAACGCCTGCCAGGCACTGCCCGATCGCCAGCGACGACTGCAGCTCAGTACCGATTTCGATCCAAACCACGGCATGGTGACATTGCAGGTCGAGGACGAGGGGAGCGGCATCGAACCCGCCGACCTGCCCCACCTGACCGATCCATTTTTCACCACCCGGCGGGACCAGGGAGGGACCGGCCTTGGCCTTTCGGTCTCAGCCCGCATCGTCCGCGAGCATGACGGACAGTTGGAATTCAATTCCACTCCGGGCCGGGGGACCATCGTCACCCTGCGACTGCCAGCGGCCCCTAAGGAGGATTCGCCATGACCCCAAATACCCCCTCTCGCCCGATCTTGCTGGTTGATGACGAGCCGTCCTGGCTCCGGAGTCTGGCGCTGATTCTGGAGCGCACCGCGGGTCTGACCAATCTGCAGCTCTGCCCCGACAGCAGGGAGGTCATGGGCCTGCTGGCGCAGCAGGAATACAGCCTGGTGCTGCTCGATCTGACCATGCCGCACGTTAACGGCGAAACCCTGCTCAAACAGATCAGCCAGGACTACCCGGGCCTGCCGGTGATCATTCTCTCCGGCATGAACCAGGTGGAAACCGCGGTCCATTGCATCAAGCTCGGCGCCTTCGATTATTTCGTCAAAACCGTGGAGGAAGATCGCCTGACCGCCGGCGTTCAGCGGGCCCTGCGGATGCAGGAGCTGCAACGGGAAAACGATCGCCTGCAACGGCATGTGCTGGAGGGCAATCTCGACCACCCGGAGGTGTTTGCCCCGCTGGTGACCTGCGACAGCAAAATGCAGGCTCTGTTCCGCTACCTTGAAGCGGTGGCGCCGAGTAGCCAACCGGTGTTGATTACCGGAGAAAGCGGCACCGGCAAAGAACTGATCGCGCGGGCTGTGCACGCATTGAGCCGCCCGGCCGGCCCCTGGGTGGCGGTCAATGCCGCCGGTCTCGACGACACGGTTTTCGCCGACACCCTCTTTGGCCACACCCGGGGAGCCTTTACCGGGGCCGACAAGGCTCGCGCCGGGATGCTGGCCGAAGCCGCGGGTGGCACCCTGTTTCTGGATGAAATCGGCGATCTCAGTCCGGCGTCCCAAATCAAACTACTGCGCTTGCTGCAGGAGGGTGACTATTATCCCGTCGGCGCCGATCGTCCGAAAAAATCGACGGCTCGGATCGTCGTCGCCACCAACCATGACCTGGGGTTGCGTCAGACCGAGGGAACCTTTCGCAAAGACCTCTTTTTCCGCCTCCGCGGCCATCAGGTCCACCTCCCGCCGCTGCGGGCGCGGCGGGACGACATCACCTTGCTGCTCGAGCATTTTTTGGCTGAAGCCGCCACCGAGCTTCACAAACCCAAGCCGACCCCCCCTCCGGAACTGGCGCAACTGCTGGCCAGCTACCACTTCCCCGGCAACGTCCGTGAGCTTCGCGCTATGGTCTTTGACGCCGTCAGCCTGCATCAGTCCCGCAAGCTCTCCATGGAAGCCTTCAAACGGGCCATGGGGCTGACCGAATTCCCCTCCGCCCCCCCCCCGCTCACCGGAGGCGAGCCGTTGCTGCGCTTCGGTGAGCGTTTGCCGAACATGGAACAGGCACTGCAACTGCTGATCGAGGAGGCGCTGCGCCGGGCCTCCGGAAACCAGACCCTGGCAGCCAGTTTTCTCGGCATTTCCCGCCCGGCCTTGAGCAAACGGCTTCGAAAAAACAGTGCGGAAAAGGGGTAACCAAGGTTACACCCGCAACCTCCTCACCCCCGGATAAATTTATGTAATTTCGGACAGTTGGCATCACCAGCAGTGATTCCATGTGGTTTTGGCTACACCCTTTCCCCGGCAGACTCCCACTTCACACACTAAAAACCTCAGCATTTCGGCCGGTTACCTCCACCGAGAAACTCTGGCACCGGACTTGCTATTCCAATTCGGTGATTCCGCATGTTTTTTCGATTTCCTCGGGAGCCCGCCATGAATCAGCGCCACGTGCTGCTACTCGATCCTGACGACGATCAACGCCGTAATCTCGCCTTTCTGCTCCGACTTGCAGGCTATCGAGTGACGGAGGTCGCCGATGGAGACGAAACCCTCAACCGGTTGACGCTATGCAGCGAGAATCTGCCCGTCGATCTGCTGCTGATCTGTCCGGGCGCGACGGCTCTCAACCTGGGGGATTTTTTGCAGCGCTTGCAGCCATGGCAACCGCCCCACCTTATTGTCAGCGAGGAGCTCGGGGTGATCCGCCAGAGCTCAGACAGCACCTCCCCGCCGAAAACCTGCCGACGCAATGAAATCATCGAAACCCTGGGTGCGTTTTGGGCTGCCAACCCACCCCAACCTTCTCCTCTGACGATGGCAGCTCACCCCCGGCAGGAGCAATCCAAATGACTCAAACCCCTTCCCCAGCAACCGTGCTGCGCCTGCAACAGGCCGCGGATCGGCTGCCGCTCGCCGCCCTGACTCCAAGGGTGCTCCCTCACGAGCAGCTGGCGGCACTGTTTGCCGCGATCCCGGTGCCGGTTTTCGCCAAGGACACCGACGGACGATATATCGCCTGCAACGAGGCCTTCACCCGGTTTCTCGGCGTCAGTGCCGCCGAACTGCTCGAAAAATCAGTCTTCGAAATCGCCCCTCAGGAACTCGCCATCCGCTATCATCGCGCCGATCTGGCACTGATGCAGGAAGGCGGGGAGCAGTCCTACGAAAGCCAGGTGCAATGTGCTGATGGCCGCTTGGCCCAGGTGATTTACCACAAAGCGGTTTTTTACCGCCGCGAAGGCGAGGTTGGCGGCATCGTCGGTAGCCTGACCGATATCACCGACCAGAAAACCTCCGAACACGCCCTGCAGCAGGCCGCCAATTTCGACCCCTTGACCGGCCTGATCAATCGCTCGCATCTGGAGAAACGTCTGCAACTGTTTTTGAGCGAACCGAGCAAACTCCCTCTGGCGGTGCTCTCCCTCGATCTCGATCGCTTCAGAATGGTCAATGAGACCATTGGCCTTTCCCTGGCCAACCAGCTGCTTCAGACCATTGCTCAGAAACTCTCTGAAGTGATGCGCAACTGCGACCTGCTGAGCCGTTCCAACCGCGATGAGTTCATTCTGGTCCTTCCCCAGTTGATTCACCGCCAGTATGTCGACTACATCGTCGCCCGGATTTTGGCCCTGCTGGCCACCCCCTTCGACATCGACGGCAACCAGATCTACTGCACTGCCAGCATTGGGGTTGCCCTGGCTCCGGAGGACGGCACCAATGCCCAGGAACTGCTGCAAAAGACAGAAACCGCCCTGTTTCAGGCCAAGGGCCAGGGGAAGAACCAATGCCGTTTCTACGACCAGGGGATGGAGGCCGGGACCGCCGAGCGCCTGACCCTGGAAACCGCGCTGCGCGGCGCCCTCAAAAGGGAGGAAATCACCCTCCATTACCAGCCCCAGGTCGATCTGCAATCCGGGCGTATCACCGGAGTCGAGGCTCTGGCCCGCTGGCAGCATGGGGAATGGGGGTCTATTTCCCCCGGGAAATTCATCCCTGTCGCCGAGGACTCGGGTTTGATCATCCCCCTGGGCCATTGGGTTTTGAACACGGCCTGTCGCCAGGCCAAGGCCTGGCAGCAGAAAGGTCTGCCGCCGGTACGGATGGCGGTCAATGTCTCCGGGCATCAGTTCCAGCAGGCAGATTTCGTCGATACCGTCGCGTCTGCCCTGCTTGACTCGGACCTCGATCCGAACTTCCTGGAGCTGGAACTGACCGAATCGACCATCATGGAGCGCACCGAGGAGAACATCAGCACTCTCAAACGGCTCAAGGGTCTGGGGGTGCAACTCGCCATCGACGACTTCGGCACCGGCTATTCCTCCTTGAGTTATCTCAAACGCTTCCCCATCGACCGGATCAAGATCGATCGCTCGTTTATCCTCAACATTCCCGGCGACACCGACGATTGCGCCATCACCGATGCAGTGATTGCCCTGGCCCACAGTCTCAGGTACAAGGTGGTGGCCGAGGGGGTGGAGACGACCGAGCAACTCGCCTATCTGCGCAGCCGCCAATGCGACGAAATGCAGGGGTTTCTGTTCGGTAAACCGATTCCGGCAGCGGAAATGACCAGCCTGCTGACGTGGGGCAAAACTTTGCCTTGAACCATGGATTCAGTTCACCCTGAACGCCGAAGGGCCGGTCAATCGACCGGCCCTTCGGCGTTTTCTTTTGTGTGCCAGGGCCTAGCGCCGGCCCAGCTTCTGGATCACCAGACCGGCAAGAATCAGCCCCAAGCCGACCAGGGTCGAGGGAAAGATCTCCTCACCCACCAGCAGATGAATGAACACCAGCGAGAAGACCGGGGAGATAAAAATCAGATTGCCGATGCGGGCAGCATTTGCCGAGCGCTTGAGGGCCAGCAACCAGAGGACGTAGGTGATCCCCATTTCGAACACCCCGACATATACCGCGCCGAGCAGACCGCGAACATCGCTGACCAGCGGGTCGGAAAAGAGCAGACAGGCCAGGAGTATGAACGGCAGGGCAAAGAGGAAGTTGAGCAGCAGCCCGGCCACCGGGTCGCGGCGGTCGCGGGTATTGAAGATCCAGTAGAGCGCCCAGATGACGGTACTGCCCAGGGCCAGAGCGACACCGAGGGGATTGCTGAAGTGGAATCCGGCCAGGTCACCGCGGGTGGAGATGACCAGCACGCCGCTGTAGCAAACCAGGCCGGCGCCGAGTTCGGCCAGGCCGAGCTTCTGTTTCAGCAGGGGTATGGAGAGCAGCGCCAGGGTCAGCGCCCAGGTGTAATTGAGGGGTTGGGCCTCCTGAGCCGGCAGCAGGTCGTAGGCCTTGAGCAGGACCAGGTAATAGAGCAAGGGATTGAGCAGCCCCAGGCCGAGGGACTGCAGGTACTCGCGGCGACTGTAACCGAACAACAGCCCCAAGCGCCCCTGCACGGCGAGCACCGCCGCCAGCACCAGAATCGAGGTCAGGCTGGCGTAGAGCAGCAACTGGATCGGATCGAGATAGCGCAGGGAGAGTTTGAAGGCCGTGGCGACCGTCGACCAGCAGAGCACTGCGGCGAGGCCGAAGAGGTAGGCTTGTCGCTGTTTCTCCATCCAGGCCTCCCCCCTCTAACTGACCGGTGTCGCGGCGGCGCGCCGCGGCAAGGCCCGTCCGCCGAAGGTAAGCAGCAGCAGGCCGGCGAAGATCAGGGCAATGCCGCCAAAAGCCGGCAGGGTGAGGATCTCGCCGAGCACCATCACCCCGAGCAGGCCGGCGGTCAGTGGCTCGGCCAGGGAGAGGGTCACGGCGGTAGAGACGGGGACCAGTTGCAGCCCGCGGGCAAACAGCCAGTAGGCAAGCCCGGCACTGATCAGGCCGAGGTGAAGAATCACTGCGATCCCCCGGGGCTGGGCCAGCCAGCCCAGTTCCCGACCGAAGAGCAGCGGCGCCAGCAGCAGGGCGCCGAGGCAGAAGACGACAGCGATGACCGCATCGGGGGAGCGCCCGTCGAGCAGCCCCTTGATCACCAGGGTATAGGCAGCGTAAGAAGCCCCGGCGCCGATGGCCAGGGCAATCCCCAGCGGGTCGACGGCCACCGGGCCACCGCTCAGGCTCAGCAGGGCGCAACCGACCACCGCCAACAGGGTTGCGACCATCCAGAGTCGCCCGGGGCGCTCGCCGCGGAACAGGAACCCAAGCAGACCGGCGGCAATCGGCGAGCTGCCGATACCGACGATGGTGCCGACGGCGACCCCGGTTTTGGCCACGGCGGCGAAAAAACAGAGCTGGTAGGCGGCGGTGAACAGGGCAGCGCAAAAGGTCGGCCAGAGGGGCCAACCACGGAACTGGCCGCTCTGGCCTCGGACCAGGGCCAGGCCGAGCAAAACCGTTCCGCCAATGGCCAGACGCAGGGCCCCGATGGTGGTGGAATCAAACCCCGCCGGCGCGAAGGCCTGGGCGGTGCCGGTGGTTCCCCAGAGCACGGCGGCGAGCAGCACGAAGCCGGTTCCGGAAACGAGCGGTGCGGCAACTGGAGTTGGGGACGCTGACATAAAGACCTCGAAATGGGAATTCCGCACCCTAGCGAAAATCCCGCCCCTTGACAATGACAGTTGCGACCAAAAGAGAGAGACACAGAGTCAAGGCCTCAACCTCGTTGCCCCCTCTGTGCCTCCCTGTCTCTATAGCTCCGCAGTTTAAACTTAGCCGAAACTCTGTTCGGTGCGCTCGATGATCTCATCCTGCAGCGCCTTGTCGAGGTTGTGGAAATAGTCGCTGTAGCCGGCCACCCGCACGATCAGATCCTGGTATTGGTCGGGTTTTTCCTGAGCGGCGCGCAGGGTGGCCTGATCAACGACATTGAACTGGATGTGGTGGCCATCGAGCTGGAAGTAGCCCCGCACCAGATGGGTCAGGTTGGTCAACCCCTGCTCCCCTGCCAGCACCTGGGGGGTGAATTTCTGGTTGAGCAGGGTGCCGCCGGTCTTGAGGTGATCCATCTTCGAGGCCGACTTGATCACCGCCGTCGGTCCCTTGCGGTCGGCCCCCTTGTTGGGAGAAATCCCCTCGGGGAGCGGCTGCCCGGCCTTGCGGCCATCGGGCAGGGCGCCGATCACCGAGCCGAAGTAGACGTGGCAGGTGGTCGGCAGCATGTTGATGCGGTAGCAGCCCCCCTTCATGTTCGGCCGTCCATCGATCTCTTTCAGGTAGGCCTCGAAGGCCTGCTGCATCAGGGCGTCGGCGTAGTCGTCGTCGTTGCCGTACTTGGGGGTGTGGTTGGCGACCAGGTTGTAGATCCGGGTTTCGCCTTCGAAATTCTTCGCCATCGCCGCCAGCAGCTCGGCCATGCTGAAGCTCTTCTGCTCAAAGATATGTTTTTTAAGCACCGCCAGGCTATCGGCCATGGAGCCGATGCCGACCCCCTGCAGATAACTGGTGTTGTAGCGGGCGCCGCCGGCGTTGTAGTCCATTCCCTTCTGGATGCAATCGTCGATGACGGTGGAGAGGAAGGGGGCCGGCATGGTGGTAGCGTAGAGCCGCTCGATGACGTTGTTCCCCTGGATCTTGATATCGGCGAAGTGCTTCAGCTGCCACTGGAAAGCCACGAACAGTTCCTCGAAGCTGGCGAAGCTGGTCGGATCACCGCTTAAGGGGCCGAGCTGCACCCCGGTGCGGGGGTCGCGGCCGTTGTGCAGGGTGAGCTCGAGAATCTTCGGCAGGTTGAAGTAGCCGGTGAGGATGTAGGCCTCCTTGCCGAAGGCGCCGACCTCGACGCAGCCGCTGGTGCCGCCGCAGCGGGCATCCTCCAGGCTCTTGCCCATGCGCAGCATCTCCTCCACCACCGCGTCGGCGTTGAAGAAGCTGGGCTGCCCCAGCCCGCGGCGGGAGATTTCGCAGGCTCGGCGGACGAAGGCATCGGGGTTCTTGCGGCTGACCTGGACGTTGGAGGAGGGCTGCAGCAGCTGCATCTCGTCGATGACGTCGAGCACCAGGTAGGTGACCTCGTTGACGCCGTCCTCGCCGTCGATGGTCAGACCGCCGGAATTGATGTTGGCGAAGTCAGTGTAGGTGCCACTCTCCTTGAGGGTGACCCCGACCTTGGGGGGCGCCGGCTGGTTGTTGAACTTGACCCAGAAGCACTGCAGCAGCTCCTCGGCTTCCTCTTTGGACAGGGTGCCGGCCTTGAGCTCCTTCTGGTAGAAGGGGTTCAAATGCTGATCGAGCCGCCCGGGGTTGAAGGCGTCCCAGATGTTCATCTCGGTGATGACGCCGAGATGGACGAACCAGTACATCTGCAGCGCCTCCCGGAAGGTGCGGGGCGCGTTCTCCGGCACCCAGCGGCAGATGGCGGCGATCTCGTAGAGCTCCTCCTGGCGCTGCGGGTCACTGCAGGCATCGGCCAGCTGCTCGGCCAGCTCGGCGTGACGGCGGCCGAAACTGATCAGCGCGTCGCAACAGATCGCCATCGCCTCCAGCTGTCCCTTTTTGTCGAGGGCCTGGGGATCGTTGAGAAAATCAAGGCACACCAGGCTCTGCTGAATCTCGGCCTTGAACTGGGCGAAACCCTTTTTATAGATCTTGTCGTCGCCGACGGTATGGCCGGGACCGCGTTGCTCCATGAACTCGGTGAAGATGCCGGCGGCGTAGCACTCCTTCCACTCGGGAGTCATCTCCCGCAGGATCATCTCCCGCATCGAGCGCTTCTCCCAGTAGGGGATAATTTGTTCCCCCTGGACCTTCTTCACCCCGTCGCTGACCTTGAAGAAGATCTTCTCCCGCACATCCATGATGTCGAAGTCTTCGAGGGTGTGACAGCAGAGCTCGGGATAGGTCGGGGTCGCCGCCGGAGCCTCGCCGCGCTCACCGACGATCAACTCCCCCTCGCCGATCCAGAGGGTCTTGTTCTCCAGGATATTCTTGAACGCCAGCGCCCGCAGAACCGGCACCGGCACCGTCCCCTGGTACTTGCGGTAGGTCTGGTCGAGCAACTGGGCCCGTTCGATAGAAATGCGCGGCACCGCCTCGAGGCTTTGCTGGCGAAGTTTGCGGACTCGTTCGTTCATGGTCAACCTCCTGTCACTGCGGTCATACCGGCTGCGGCAAACTGCGCTCGCAGCTCCTCCAGACCCTCGGCACTCGGGGGCGTCACCCCTTCCATGCGATAGGCCCGTCCCAGCTGGGCGGCCTTTCCCTTCCCCAGTTCGTGATAAGGGAGCAGATTGAGCTGGCGAAAGCGGATAGTCTGAAGAAATTCAATGCTCTGGCGGATATTCTCCGCGCCGTCGTTGACGCTGGGGATCACCGGAAAGCGGATCCAGATGGCGTCGGTGGCGGCGGAGAGTTTGCGCAGGTTCTCCAGCAGCCCCCGGTTGGAGACCCCGGTGTAGCTGCGATGGGCAGCATCATCCATCAGCTTGAGATCGTAGAGAAACAGATCGGTCAGCGGCAGTACCCGTTCGAAACTCGTCCAGGAAACCGCACCCGAAGTATCGACCACGGTATGCAGACCGGCTCCCTTGCATTCGGCCAACGCCTCGACCAGAAAATCGAGCTGCGCCAGCGCCTCGCCACCGGAGAAGGTCACCCCTCCCCCCGAGCGCTCATAAAAGACCTGGTCCTTCAGCACCTCGGCGACCACCTCGGCCACGCTCAGCTCCTGGCCACAGATGTTGCGGCCATTCTCCGGGCAATGGACCTGACACTCGCCGCAGCGCACGCAGGTGCCGAGGTCGGTGGCAGCTTTGCCATCGACCAGCGTGATCGCCCCTTGCGGACAGCTTACCACGCAACTACCGCAGCCGCTGCAACGGTCGAGCCGCAGCAACGGCTCTTTGCCACTCCCCTGGCTTTCGACGTTGTGGCACCACCAGCAATCGAGGGGGCAACCCTTGAGGAATACCGTGGTGCGGATGCCGGGGCCGTCGTGGAGGGAGAATTTCTGGATGTTGAAGATCAGACCGCTGACGGCCATACGCGATGCGCCTTTGCTTTGCCTTGCCATGCTCTTGAACTTGCCCGGCCTTTGACCTTCCCCCCCGTGAGTGCAGCCGAACGCAGAGTTTTTAATCCGAGGCTTTCGGGGACGAACTGTTTGAGCGAAGCGAGTTTTCGTCCCCGTCGGATTAAAAACCCGGAGTGAGGGGACCCCGCAGGGGCAAACGGCAGGGGTGCCCTTCTTTTGGTTACTTTTCTTGGGCAAGCAAGAAAAGTGACTCGCGTGGCGGGGCGACCCCCGCCGATTTTATTGCTTTTCTACAATCGGAAAATCAAGTTCAAGACCGCGGGGTCGCGGCCCCGCACGCCGCCCTACTTTCTTGCTGCGCGGCAAGAAAGTAGGCAAAGAAACGCGCCCAATTGCCCCCGCCCGCCTGCGGCGGGTTCCCTCCGCTACGCAGACGTTTGGCGGACCGGCAAAAACTCGCTGCGCTCAAACAGTTTGCCGGTCTTTTTCGCCAAACGTCCACTTCGCTCCGGCGAGGGCAATATGGGAGGACGGTAAAAGTCAAAAGGCAAGGCCAAAGGCGAAAAACCCTATTATTGCGGCGCTGGCGCGCCCATGCCATCACCGTGCTGTTTGCCGAGATAAGCCTCCTGCACCTTCGGGTTGGCCAGCAGCTCCTGCGAAGTGCCTGAGAGGGCAATCTTACCGACATCGAGGACATAGCCGCGGTCGGCGAGCTTGAGCGCCGCCTTGGCGTTCTGCTCCACCAGCAACACGGTCACGCCGCTCTGAGCAATCTCCTTGATCTGTTTGAAGATCGCCTTCACCAGGATTGGCGCGATGCCGAGGGAGGGTTCGTCGAGCAGCAGCATCTCCGGCTTGCTCATCAGCGCCCGGCCGATGGCCAGCATCTGCTGCTCACCCCCCGAGAGGGTACCGGCCAGCTGTTTGCGCCGCTCCTTGAGGCGGGGAAACAACTGGTACACCCATTCGAGTACGGCGCGGTCCATCGACTTCTGGGTGAAAGCGCCGAGCATCAGATTCTCTTCAACGGTGAGGATGCCAAATACTCGCCGCCCTTCCGGCGAATGACTGATTCCCAGGCGGACGATCTTGTGGGGTGGCATCTTGGTCAGCTCCTCCCCCTTGAAGCGAATGGAGCCGGCCGTGGCTTTGAGTAACTGGCTGATGGTGCGCATGGTGGTGGTTTTCCCCGCACCATTGGCACCGAGGATGGTGACGATCTCCCCTTTGCGCACCTCCAGGGAAATCCCCTTGATGGCGGCGATGCTGCCGTAGGAAACCTCCAGATCCTTGATTTCGAACAGGGCGTCGTTACTCATCGTCGTCATCCTCGCTCCCCAGGTAGGCCTCGATAACCGCCGGGTTCTTCTGGATTTCCGCCGGCGTCCCCTCGGCGATCTTCTTGCCGAAGTTGATCACCGTCAAGTAATCGGTCAGCTCCATCACCATGTCCATGTCGTGCTCGATGAGCAGCACCGTAACCCCTTTGTCGCGGATCTGGTAGATGGTCTGCAGCAGCTCCAGGGTCTCCTTGTCATTGAGCCCCGCCGCCGGTTCATCGAGGATCAGCAGGGTCGGCTCGACCGCCATCGCCCGGGCCATCTCCACCCGCCGCTGCAGGCCGTAGGGGAGGCTGCAGGTGGCGGTGGCGGCGTACTCGCTGAGCTTGAAGAAGTCGAGCTGTTCTTCCACCTTCCGCCAATTGGCCAGCTCGTCCCGCTTCGACCCCGGGGTATGAATGATGCCATGCCACCACTTCTGGCTGCTCTTGATATGGCGACCGCTCATGATGTTTTCGGCCACCGACATCTGGCTGAACAGGCGGATGGTCTGGAAGGTGCGGACGATGCCGCGGTCGACAATCTGGTAGGGGGTGAGACCGCGGATCTCCTCCCCCCGCCACTTGATCGATCCCTCCTCGGGCTTGTAGATGCCGGTGATGTTGTTGAAGGCAGTGGTCTTGCCGGCGCCGTTGGGGCCGATCAGGCCGTAGATCATCCCTTCCTTGACAGTGAGGCTCAGGGCGTCAACGGCAGTCAGGCCGCCGAAGCGCTTGGTGACATCGGTCAGGATCAACTCGTTACGCGCCATGGCTGTCCCCCTTGATCAGGAACTTGGGAATCTTGCCGAAGGTCGCCGGGACGATGCCGCGGGGGCGCAGGATCATGGCCAGGATCATGGCGAAACCGAAGATGAAAAAGCGCCAGGTGGCGAACTCGCGGAAGATCTCGGGGAGCACGAACATGATGAACACCCCGAGCAGCACGCCGGAGACCGAGGAGCCGCCGACGATGACGATAGCGAAAAACAGCACCGACTGGATGAAATCAAACCCCTCGGGGCTGACCGCCGCGTACTGAGTAGCGTAGACCGTCCCGGCCAGCCCGGCGATGCCGGCCCCTAGGCCGAAGGCGAAGATTTTGTAGACCCGGGTGTTGATGCCGATGCTCTCCGCCGCCAGCTGATCCTCCCGCAGGTAGTGCATGGCCCGTCCCGGCTTGCTCTTCTCGAGGTTGCGCATCACCCACAGGGTGAGCAGCAGCACCGCGAAGGCGAAGTAGTAGACCGCCACCTGGCTGGTCAGGTTGGTGCCGAACAGGCTCAAGGGGTCGAGGCCGAAGATGCCGTTGGGGCCGCCGGTCAGCCCGCCGAGGTCGTTCTGCAGCACCTGCACGAAGACGATATTGAAGCCGATGGTGGTCACCAGCAGGTAATCACCCCGCAGATGGACGATTGGGCCGGCCAGGATGATGCCGAACAGCGCCGGGATCAGGATCGCCAGGGGAATGGTCGCCAGCATCGGCCAGCCGAACTTGGCGTTGAGGATCGCCGTGGTATAGGCGCCCATGCCGAAGAACAGTGCCTGTCCCATGTTGAACATGCCGCTCTTGCCGAGGACGATGTCCTGCGACAGGGCGACCACCGAGAAGATCAGGAAGGTGATGGCGACCGCCTGCCAGCGCGGGTTGAGGGCGAAGGGGAGGAACGCCATGACCAGCAGGGCCAGCGGGGGGCCGAAACGTTGCACGGTATTCATCAGACTTTCTCCGCGACCCGCTCACCGAGGATGCCGGTGGGGCGGACGATCAGGATGCCGATCAGCAGTATAAAGGTGAAGGCATCGGCCCAGGTACTCGAAACGTAGCCGGCGATGAAGGCGTTAAACAGCCCCAGCAGCATGCCGCCGAGCATGGCGCCGGGGATATTGCCGATGCCGCCGATAATCGCAGCGATGAAGGCGTAGAGGCCGTACTGCCACCCCATGTTGAAGGTGATACCGCGGTAGTAGAGGCCGATGAACAGACCGCCGACCGCCCCCAGGGAGGAGCCGATGATGAAGATCAGGGCGATGACCCGGTTGACGTCGATCCCCATTAGCCGGGCGGCGTCCTGATCGATGGAGGCGGCGCGGATGGCGGCCCCCATGCGGGTCTTCTCCACGAACAGGTAGAGGGCGATCATCAGCACCAGCGACAGCACCAGGATGATCACCTGGATCATGCTGATCACCACGCCGCCGAACTCCCAGTAAACCTGGGGCACCAGCTCCGGAAAGATGCGCATCCGCGGCCCCCAGATCAGCATGACGCCGTTCTGGATCACCAGGCTCGCGCCCAGGGCCGAGACCACCGCCGACAGCCGCGGCGCCTCGCGCAGGGGGCGGTAGGCGAGACGCTCGAGGATCACCCCGATCACGGCCATGGAAACCGCGGTCAGCAGGAAGATGGCGATGACCGCCCCCAGGGAAGCGGCTTCCCCCATGACCTGAGTGTAGATGGTCAGGCCGACGAAGGCCGAGGCTGCCACCATGTCGCCATGGGCGAAATTAATCAACCGCATGACGCCGTAGACCATGGTGTAACCGAGGGCCACCAGGGCGAACATACTGCCGATGGTCAGGCCGTTGGCCAGCTGTTGCAGAAAGATATCCATAAAAACATTCTCTCCTGCGGTCCCCGGGGGACCAGTCTTCTGTTGCTGCCATCCAGACGCCAGGGGAGGACGGCTTGGTCCTCGCCTCGCGTCTGCAGAGCAGGCGTCTTTTTCAGCTGAGGTTTTTCGAGGCAAAAAAAGGGCGGGAGAAGATCTCCCCCGCCCTTGATGGACTTCAGGCGTTGGTTACTGAACGTATTCGTTGGCGTAGCTGCCGTCGGCCTGAATCTTCTTCACCACATAGGCGCCGCCCTTGCGGTTGCCGTCTTTGGCGAAGGCGATGGGGCCGGTGATCCCATCCAGCGGCTTGCTCATGTTATGCAGGAACTCAGCGGCTTTCTTGGTGTCGAAGCTCTTGTTCTGCTCCATGGCGTGGATGATGGCGCGCATGCCGTCGATGTTCATCAAGCCCCAGATCGAGGGGGGCATTTCGCCGAATTTCTTCTGATAGTCGGCGATGAAGCTCTTGGCGATCGGGTAAGGGAGCACGTCAGGGGAAGGCACGTTGATGATCATCGCGCCCTGGGCAGCGGAACCGGCCAGCTTGACGAAGTCCGGGTTGTCGTTGGCGTCACCACCGATGAAGTCGGCTTTGATGCCGAGGGCCAGCTGCTGGGCGCGGAGCTGACCGCCGTCGGAATAGTAGCCGGCAAAGAAGATGACATCGGGGTTCTTGGACTTGATGTTGGTCAGCACCGGGGTGAAGTTTTGCGAATCAGCCTTGATCTTGTCGCGGGAGACCACGGTGCCGCCAAGCTTCTTGATGGCGGCTTCGGTGGCGTTGGCCAGGCCGTCGGCGTAGGTCGAAAAGTCGGAGAGTACGACGATCCGCTTGTACTTCTTCACGTTGACCATGTACTCGGCGGCGAACTGGGCTTCGGCGCTGTTGGGGAAGGAGTTGCGCAGGAAGGTCCAGTAGCCCTTCTCGGTCAGGTTGTCGGCGGTGCCGTCGGAGGTCTGCAGCACCTTGGCATCGAAGTAGGTCTTCTGAGCGGCTTCGGCGCAGGTCGAGGTGTAGGAGCCGATAACCATCGCGACCCCCTTGTTGACCAGGTCCTTGGCACAGATGGCGGCGGCCATGGCGGTCCCCTGGTCGTCGCAGGTGATGACTTCGATCTTTTTGCCCATCACGCCGCCCTTGGCGTTGATCTGCTCGGCGAGCAGGCGGGTGCCGTTGTCGATCCCCTGCCCTTCGTTGGCGTAGCTGCCGGTGATCGGAGCCTGAACGCCGACTTTGAGGGTGTCGGCCGCCAGAGCGGCGGTGCCCCAGAGCAAAGCGGGAACCAGCAGGGTGGACATCAGTTTGAACGTTCTTTTCATCCTTTTCCTCCGTCAATTGAGTGGGTGAAACCAAACGTGAACCACAAACCGGGGTATTCTAACATTTCGCCCCGTTCAGCGAAACAAAACATTGTACTACTGGGGTCAAAACCGCTTCATCCCCAGCAGCTGTTTGAGGGCATGCTGGGCGATCATCGGGTTCTCCTTCAACCGCCGCCGGGAATAGGGCATCCAGGCTTCGCCATAGGGGACGTAGACCCGCAATCGATGCCCCCCCTCGACCAGGATCCGCCGCAATTCCTCGTCGACCCCGAGCAGCATCTGGAACTCGTACTCCTCCTTTTGCAGCCCATACTGCTCGATCAGCCGCAGCGATTCGAACACCAGCTTTTCGTCGTGGGTGGCGATGCCGACGTAGGCCTTTTTCTGGAACAGCTTCTCCAGGCAATAGATGAAGTTGCGGTTGATGACAAAGGGATCCTTGTAGGCATGGAGCCGCGGTTCGTTGTAGATCCCCTTGCAGAGCCGAAAGTTCATCGGCGCATCGGCCAGGGAGTCGATATCGGCCGGGGTGCGGCGCAGGTAGGACTGCAGCACCGTGCCGACGTGACCGGGAAACTCGGCCCGCAACCGGCGGTAGAAATCGATGGTGGCGTCGGTGCAGGCGATATCCTCCATATCGATGCGGACGAAGCTCTGATTCTCCTGCGCCAGTTTGACCAGTTCGCGGATGTTCTGGAAAGCGAATTCGGCGTCGAGCAGCAAACCCATCTGGCTCGGTTTCAACGACAGGTTAGACTGCAACCCTTTGGTCCGAATGACCTCCAGGATCTGCCGACACTGATCCTGGAAAAACCGCGCTTCGTCCCTGGTTTTGATGAACTCGCCGAGGATGTCGATGGTGGTCAGCATCCCCTGGCGGTTGAACTCCTCGGTGACCCGCACCGCGTCATCGAGCTTGCTGCCGGCGATATACCCCTTGGCGAAATAACCGACGATCGGCCCGGGGACATGCATGATGGTTTTGGAAACCAGAAAATTGAACAGCGACATGGCCGGGCCTCGTAAGGGTTAAACGGTTCAGGGTTCCAGCATGAACGGATATTCGACGCTCTCGGGGGTGACGAAGGTCTCCTTGATGGTCCGTGCCGAGCACCACTTGAGCAGGTTCAAGACGCTACCGGCCTTGTCGTTGGTCCCCGAGGCCCGGCCGCCGCCGAAGGGCTGCTGCCCCACCACCGCGCCGGTCGGTTTGTCGTTGATGTAGAAGTTGCCGGCGGCGTTCTCCAGCTTGGTCATCGCCAGGCTGGTGGCCAGGCGGTCGGTGGAGAAAATCGCGCCGGTCAGGGCGTAGGGGGAGGTGGCGTCGAGGATATCGAGTGTTTCCTCAAACTGGTCATCCTCGTAGACGTAGAGGGTCAGCACCGGGCCGAAGATCTCCTCTTCCATGGTCTTGAAGCGGGGATTGTGGGCCAGGATCACCGTCGGCTCGATGAAGTAGCCTTTGCTGTCATCGCAGTTGCCGCCGAAAATAACCTCGGCATCGGCAGCTTGTTTGGCGAATTCGATGTAGCCGCGGATGCTGTTGAAGGCCTTTTGGTCGATGACGGCGTTGATGAAGTTGGTGAAGTCGGAAACATCGCCCATCTTCAACCCGCCGAGCACGGTACCGAGTTGCTCTTTGACCTGCGGCCAGAGGGATTTGGGGATATAGCCGCGGGAGGCCGCCGAGCACTTCTGCCCCTGGTACTCAAAGGCGCCCCGAACCAGGCCGGTGACCACCTGCTTGACCTTGGCGCTGGGGTGAACCATGACGAAGTCTTTGCCGCCGGTCTCGCCGACGATGCGGGGGTAGCTTTTGTAATTGGCGATGTTCTCACCGACGGTTTTCCACATGCCGTGAAAGACGGGGGTGGAGCCGGTGAAGTGGACCCCGGCCAGGTGGGGACTGGCCAGGCACATGGGGCCGACCTGGGCGCCGGAGCCGGGGACCAGGTTGATGACCCCGGCGGGCAGCCCTGCTTCCATCAGGATCTGCAGGAAGAAGTGGGCGGCATAAACCCCGGTGGAGGCGGGCTTCCAGAGCACGGTGTTGCCCATGATCGCCGGGGCGGTGGGCAGATTGCCACCGATGGCGGTGAAGTTGAAGGGGGTCACGGCGAGCACGAAACCTTCCAAGGGGCGGTGCTGGACCATGTTCCAGCAGCCGCGGGAGGAGTGCATCGGCTGCTCGGAGTAGATCTGCTGGGCGAAGTAGACGTTGAAGCGCAGAAAATCGATCAGCTCGCAGGCCGAGTCGATCTCGGCCTGATAGGCGTTCTTGCTGGCCGAGAGCATGGTGGCGGCATTCATGCGGAAGCGGTAGCGGTCGGCCAGCAGATCGGCGGCTTTCAAAAAAATCGCGGCCCGCTCTTCCCAGCGCAGACTGGCCCAGGCCGGCTTGGCGGCCAGGGCGGCGGCGATGGCCTGCTCGATTTCGGCGGCTCCGGCCTGATGGCAATCAGCCAGCACATGACCGTGATCGTGGGGCTGCACCACCGGCAGGGTTTTGCCGGTGCGCACCTCTTTGCCGCCGATCACCAAAGGGATTTCGATCCGCTCATTTTTCATCCGCGCCAGCTCGGCCTTGAGCGCCGCCTTCTCCGGGCTGCCAGGGGCGTAGCTGAACAGGGGCTCGTTGATCGGAACGGGGATCTTGACGATGGCGTTGTTGAGCAGGTTCATGGCTTAACTCTCCCTTTATTGATGGAGGAATCGAATCGCGATCGGGTCGATGGCAGCTGCAGCAAACCGGGGTTTGTCAATCTCGCCGTGGCTGCTGGAAATATTCCTCTTTCAGACCAATGTCGGTTGCGTTTACAACAAAGAGCAAAACAGATGCCAAACATGGTTTTATATTTTTTCACCCTGCTTGCCAGCCGCATCAAATCCTCTAGCTATTGGATTTTCGCGTACTTTCCCGCTCCGGACCCATTGATGATGCAGTCCAGGGGGTCAGACTTTCCCCCTGGTTTCTATTCTTAAATGAATTGGTTTTTCGCCATCAGAACCGCAAAGCCCCTCATCCTAAGAATCGCCAGAGGTAAGTGGCTGTTTGACAAAGGGGAAATCCAGCCAACGGCCATCGATTCAACCCTGAATGGATAAATTCACCAATGAATCTACATCCAGTCCGGCGCTTCAGCCAATCCAACGAAAACCGGCAGGCCACCCCTAAAGGGCAACCTGCCGTTTCTCTTTAATCCTCGATACCATGGCCGCCGATGACTGATGTCAGCAAGACCCGAACGGCCATCTCCAGCTAGCGGCGTTCCTGAATATTGCCGTCCTCGTCGGAAATGATCACTTCGACCCGACGGTTCAATTGCCGCCCTTCCGGGGTGTCGTTGCTGGCGATCGGATAGGACTCGCCATAGCCGCGCACCTGGATCCGCTCGGACTCGACGCCGCCGGCAGTGAGGGCGTTACGGACGGCATTGGCCCGCCGCTCGGACAAGTCGAGGTTATAGGAATCAGATCCGCGACTGTCGGTGAAGCCTTCCACCAGCAATTTACGGGTGGGATAGGTTTTCATGAAATTGGAGATTTTGCTGATGGTCACCACGGCGCCGCCTTTGAGTTCGGCTTTGCCGGTATCGAACAGCACATCCCCAAGAGTGATCACCAAGCCGCGCTCGGACTTGACTCCCTGCAACTGCGCCACTTCAGCCTCGAGCTGCTTGGCGCGCGCTTCAGCGGCCCGGGCAGCGTCAGCGGCCTGCTGAGCCTCAGCGGTCATGGCGGTCAACTGGACCGAGCGCTCCTCGGCCTGCTTGCGGGCCATTTCGGCGGCCTTGGTAGCCTCCTGGGCTTCCTTCGAGGAGGCCTGAGCCCTCTTGTAAGCGCTTTCGGCCTCAGAGGTCCGGGCCGCTAACAGCACCTTGGCCCGCTCGCTGCTGGCAGCTTCGACATTTTCCTCGGCGACTTTCTGATTAGCGGTTTCCTTGGCAATGGCGGTGCGCTGCAGAGCCAGATAGGCCTGGTGGCTGACCTCCGCCGGCTCGGCATCGCCTTTATACATACTTTCGGCAACCATCAAAGAAGACTCAGCCGTCTGCAGATCCAAGGGGGCTCTTTTGACCACATCGGGGTCCATTTTGGCGGCGGTAAAGGCCTCGCGGGCTTTCTCCAAATCAGCATTCTTCATCGGCGCAGCACAGCTTGCCAACAGCATGCAGGCAATCCCGGCGAGGGCCATGGTACTAACAAATCGACTATTGCGATTCATGAAAAACCTCCTGGTAAGGGTCATGGTTGGACTCAAGGCTTGGCCTTGCGCTCGATTTCCATCTTCAGGGTCTTGATACTCTCCTGAAGCTCCGACACTGCCTTCTGGGACTTGGCGGTGCGCGCTTTGGCTTCTGCCAACTGGGCGTCAACCTCGGCCTGTTCAGCCAACTGCAAGGCCCTCTTGTTCTCTTCCATATTCATGGCGCTCTGCGCCTGGGCCAACTTCTCCCGGGCGGACCGCATCTCGACCGGCGCATACTCCACGGCCCCCGAGGCTTCGGCCTGATTGATGGCCGCGGAGCTCAGGGCGATTTTCTGGGTTGGCGGCGGGAGCTTGGACGAACAGCCGACCAGCGATAGGCCGAACAGCATCAGTACCAGCATGTTGAGCAATGTGATTGTACGCATTTCTCCTCCTTGTATCCTTGGATGGGTTGAGGTTGCCCTGCCCCTCATTGACCGAGGAACAGGACCGTTCTTATTAAATTCCACTTGTTAAAGGCTACCACAAAGTGGGCACTCGTCAACTGACAGAGCCCCAGCAGATATTTTCTAACAGCCTCGAAACAGCGACAGCCCCAGAGGGAATAATCCCTTGGGGCTGTCGCTGTTTCGAAGGAGGTGTGCGGAGGGGTTTTTACCCTCGCAACGACCCTGGAGGCAGATGCAGATCGCGGCTACGGGGGCTGCGGTCGAGCCGGACGCAATTATCGAGACTCCAGACCTGCTGATCGGAAAAGCGCGGCAAAGTCAAGGTGTTGCCATCAGGCGCCAGACCAAAGGCAGCATCCTGCTTCAACAACTTGACCTTCACCGAACGCGGACCGCAACTGATGATCTCCCCACGACCCCGGCAGAGATAGCCCTGGTGGGTCCAGCGTGCGGTAACCTTGGCGCCAACAGTGAGCTTGCGGTCCTCTTCCAGCAATTCATGAAACGGTGCGGTATCCATCTTATCCTCGAGTTCAGGCGCCGTGCAGGCCGAACATCTGGCGCAGGGCGTGTCGGGCGATATTGGGATTTTCCTTCAGCCGCCGGCGCGAATAGGGAAGCCAATCCTTACCGAAGGGGACATAAATGCGCAAGCGGTGCCCACCTTCGACCAGAATACGGCGCAGCTCCTCGTCGACCCCGAGCAGCATCTGGAATTCGTACTGATCGCGCTGCAGCCCGTACTGGTCGATCAACCGCAAAGCCTCAAACACCAGCTTCTCGTCGTGGGTGGCGATACCGACATAGGCCTTTTTCTGGAACAGCTTCTCCAGACAGAAGACATAATTGCGATTGACCACCGCCGGGTCCTTGTAGGCGACCTGGCGGGGCTCATTGTAAATCCCCTTGCAGAGGCGGAAGTTGAGCTCGCCGTCGGCCAGCGCTTCAATATCGGCCGGGGTTCGGCGCAGGTAGGACTGCAGCACCGTGCCGACATGGCCGGGGTAGTCGGCCCGCAGGCGGCGAAAAAACTCCAGAGTATCGTCGGTGCAGGGATGATCTTCCATGTCGATGCGCACGAAGCTGCCAAGCTTGGAGGCGTGGGCGACGATCTCCTCGAGGTTGGCAAAGCAGGCTGCTTTATCGAGGGAGAGCCCGAGCTGGGTCGGCTTGAGGGAGAGATTGGAGCCGAGCCCCTCGGCGTGAATGGCGGTAAGAATCTCCAGGCATTGAGTCTTGAAAAACCGCGCCTGCTCAATGGTGGTGATGAATTCACCGAGAATGTCGATAGTCGACAGCATCCCCTGGCGGTTCAGATCGCGGGTCACGGCGACGGCGTGATCGAGCTTGCTGCCAGCGATATACCCCTTGGCGAAGTGGCCGACAATCGGCCCGGGGACATGCATGATGGTCTTGCTGACCAACTGGGTGAAGAGCGACATGGTCGAACCTCAGACGAAAAAGGGTTAGGATTCCAGCATAAACGGATAGTCGACGCTCTCGGGGGTGACGAAGGTCTCCTTGATGGTCCGGGCCGAGCACCACTTGAGCAGGTTCAAGACGCTGCCGGCCTTGTCGTTGGTTCCCGAGGCCCGGCCGCCGCCGAAGGGCTGCTGGCCGACCACCGCGCCGGTCGGCTTGTCGTTGATGTAGAAGTTGCCGGCGGCGTTCTCCAGCTTGGTCATGGCCAGGCTGGTGGCCAGGCGGTCGGTGGAAAAGATCGCTCCAGTCAGAGCGTAGGGGGAGGTGGCGTCGAGGATATCGAGTGTTTCCTCGAACTTGTCGTCCTCGTAGACGTACAGGGTCAGCACCGGGCCGAAGATCTCCTCTTCCATGGTCTTGAAGCGGGGGTTGTGGGCCAGGATCACCGTCGGCTCGATGAAGTAGCCTTTACTGTCATCGCAGTTGCCGCCGAAAATAACCTCGGCATCGGCAGCTTGTTTGGCGAATTCGATGTAGCCGCGGATGCTGTTGAAGGCCTTTTGGTCGATGACGGCGTTGATGAAGTTGGTGAAGTCGGAAACATCGCCCATCTTCAACCCGCCGAGCACGGTACCGAGTTGCTCTTTGACCTGCGGCCAGAGGGATTTGGGGATATAGCCGCGGGAGGCCGCCGAGCACTTCTGCCCCTGGTACTCAAAGGCGCCCCGAACCAGGCCGGTGACCACCTGCTTGACCTTGGCGCTGGGGTGAACCATGACGAAGTCTTTGCCGCCGGTCTCGCCGACGATGCGGGGGTAGCTTTTGTAATTGGCGATGTTCTCGCCGACGGTTTTCCACATGCCGTGAAAGACGGGGGTGGAGCCGGTAAAGTGGACCCCGGCCAGGTGGGGACTGGCCAGACACATGGGGCCGACCTGGGCGCCGGAGCCGGGAATCAGGTTGATGACCCCGGCGGGCAGCCCTGCTTCCATCAGGATCTGCAGGAAGAAGTGGGCGGCATAAACCCCGGTGGAGGCGGGCTTCCAGAGCACGGTGTTGCCCATGATCGCCGGGGCGGTGGGGAGGTTGCCACCGATGGCGGTGAAGTTGAAGGGGGTCACGGCGAGCACGAAACCTTCCAAGGGGCGCTGCTGCACCATGTTCCAGCAGCCGCGGGAGGAGTGCATCGGCTGCTCGGAGTAGATCTGCTGGGCGAAGTAGACGTTGAAGCGCAGGAAGTCGATCAGCTCGCAGGCCGAGTCGATTTCGGCCTGATAGGCGTTCTTGCTGGCCGAGAGCATGGTGGCGGCATTCATGCGGAAGCGGTAGCGGTCGGCCAGCAGATCGGCGGCTTTCAAAAAGATCGCGGCCCGCTCTTCCCAGCGCAGGCTGGCCCAGGCCGGTTTGGCGGCCAGGGCGGCGGCGATGGCCTGCTCGATTTCGGCGGCTCCGGCCTGATGGCAATCAGCCAGCACATGACCGTGATCGTGGGGCTGCACCACCGGCAGGGTTTTGCCGGTGCGCACCTCTTTGCCGCCGATCACCAGGGGGATTTCGATCCGCTCGCTCTTCATCCGCGCCAGCTCGGCCTTGAGCGCCGCCTTCTCGGGGCTGCCAGGGGCGTAGCTGAACTGGGGTTCGTTGATCGGGGCGGGGATCTTGACGATGGCGTTGTTGAGCAGGTTCACAAGCATCTCCTTGGGTGGCTTTGAGGTGGCGGGCAGCGCTGGCTGCTGCGGGACCGAACAGTTGCAACCAGCCTAGAGCAAAGCCAGTGCCAAGACCCGGAATGACCATTCCAAGAAACGAATTTCCGAATTTTTTCGACAAGTTACATGCCGATAAAAATAAAAATGGCCGATCTTCGGATTAATCCGAGATCGGCCAACAACGAAAATCTATTCAGATTTGAATAGGGCGTCAATCAGCCCTGAACGTTTTCACCGCCAATCCCATACTGCCGCAACCGCCGGGCGATGGTCGGCTGGCTGACGCCGAGGGCAGCGGCGATCTGGCTCTGACTGCGATGTCCCTTGGCAGCCTTGAGCAGCACTGAGCGCTCCACACTCTCCAGAATCTGTCCCAGAACCATCTGCTCCGGCCAGTCGAGGGCATCGCCGCTCCCTCCCCCGACCCGGCTGACGATCTTCTGCGGCAAATCCTTGACGTCGATCAGCTCGGTGTCGGACATGACCACCAGCCGCTCGCACAAATTCATCAGTTCCCGCACGTTGCCCGGGTAGGAATAGGCCAGCAGCACATCAAGAGCGGCCCGGGTCAGGCGCTTGCGCAGACCGCTACGGTCGCCGAAGTGATCGATGTAATGGCGGATCAGCGGAAGCACGCACTCCTTGCGCTCCCGCACCGCCGGCACATAGATCGGGATGACGTTGAGCCGATAGTAGAGGTCGAGGCGGAACTTGCCCTGCTCCACCATTTCTTCGAGATTGCGGTGGGTCGCCACCAGCACCCGCACGTCGACGTCCTTGGCCTGGGTACCGCCGAGGCGAGTCACCCGGCCATCTTCGAGAAATCGCAGCAGTTTGACCTGGGAGGGGAGCGGCAATTCGGCGATTTCGTCGAGAAACAGGGTGCCGCCGTCGGCCATCTCCAAAAGGCCGGGTTTACTGGCCAGGGCTCCGGTGAAGGCTCCCTTGTCGAAACCGAACAGTTCCGACTCGATCAGCGATTCGGGAATGGCGCCGCAGTTGATACGGATCAGCGGCATTTCGGCGCGGGGGGAATTTTTATGGATCAGGTCGGCGATCAGCCCCTTGCCGACCCCCGATTCGCCAAGGATCAGCACCGAAGAGACCGCCGAGCTGACCTTCAGCGCCTGCTGCAGGGCTTTGAGCATGCTGGGGCTCTTGGCGATCACCCGACGCGATTCCAGCTCCGCCTGCTGCATCTCCAGCATCTGGTGGCGCAGTTGATCCTTGACCGCCCCCTGCTCTTCCAATTCCCGCTGCAGGGCGTCGATTTCGGTAATATCCCGCTCGCTGACCACCACCCGCACCAGTTCACCGGCGGCGTCGAAGACCGGAGTTCCGGTAGAAATCAGCTTGCGGCCGACGTGGTTTTTCTGCAGCAGACTCACCGTCTCCCGACTGCGCAGCGCTTCGAGGGCGGCGGAACGGTCGACGAAGCCCCAACTCAGCAACTCGTCCATGGTGCGGCCGACCACCTCGGCAGCGGTGATTTTGTTGATCCGCTCCGAAGCCGGGTTGATGCGGATCACCTTCCCTACCCCATCGCAGATCCAGAGGCCGTCGTGGGAAAAATCGATGATGGTGTCGAGTTCGCGGGCGAGTTCTTCAACGTTGCGGTGCTGGGACAGGTCGGTGGGCATGGGGACCTCGCGGCATTAAAAAGGGATTCGCCGTGAGCATACAGGAGTGAATTGAATTATTCAACGGTGAATAGAAGTGGTGCTTAAAGGGAGGTTGGAGCATTGATTGAAGGGCAGAGAATTTTACTAATCTCTCAGTTCCGGGGTCTCGCCCCCGGACGGCGACCTACTCTTTGCAAGCGCCCAAAGAGTAGGCAGAAATGCGCTTCTCCTGCGGAGGGCATTTCTAGCGCGGGTTGCTGTTGCAGGAAATACTTTCATTGCTGCCCCTGCAGCATAACTTCGTGGCACCTCCCCCAGTGGTTGAAACGGTCGGATACGCTTGGCCATCGCCGCAGATTCGACCGTTTTCTGGTTGCGATTTTTTTGGTTTTTCTTTTTTTGACCTTCCTCCCCCCTTTTGCCCCTGCCGGAGCGGAGTGGATGTTTAGGGAAAAAGCCGGAAAAACTGTCTGAGCGCAGCGAGTTTTTTTCCGGCCCCGAAACCTCTGCGCAGCGCAGGGAACCCGGCGTGAGCCGGGCGGGGGCAATTGGGGCGCCCTTTTGGTCCTACCTTTTAGGCGGTTAAAAGGTAGGGCGGCGTGCGGGGCCGTGACCCCGCGGTCTTGAATTTGAGGTTTTAATACAGAAAAAGAGCTATATACGTGTCAACCGCTCCAACAACACATCCTCAAGATTCCGCCGGGAATCGAACACCGCCAGTACATGAACTTGCTGCTGGCCGATCCGATAGATGACCCGCCAATCACCAATGACCAGTTCGTGATAACCAAGAATCCCCTGAGCCTGAAGCTCCGGCACCACCCGCCCTCGCTGCGGCAGTGAAGCGAGCGCAGCAGCAGCGCTGCGCAGCTTGGAAAAAAAATCCAGTGCCGCATCAATGTTATCCCGGGCGATGTAGTCGATGATCGCCTCTAGATCCCGCTCGGCAATTTTGGTCCAAAGAACCGCGTGTTCAGGCGGCATCGACCGTCCCCTTCTTGGCGGCCTTCAGCTTCTTTTCCAGCCGGCCGAACACCTCCTCCTGGGGGGTTGTCGCGCCGCGGCGCACATCCTCTTCCCCTTGCGCCAGCAGTTTCAACAGCCCGATGGCAGCCCGCATCTGTTCATAGGATTCAGGATCCTGAAGCACGGCCCGGGCTTCACCGTTCTGGGTAATGATTACTGGACGATGGGTCTCGTTGACTTGCGCCAGCAGATCGGCCGCCCGGGATTTGAGATAGGTGACGGGACGAATGTCGTCATGGATTTTCATGGCACACCTCCTGTCCTTTTGAAGTACCATAAAAGGACCGACACTGCAACTCGCCCCCTACTTCCCCCCCAACTCCCGCGACCTCTTGGTCGCACAAGAAACCGCCTCCATCAGCGTCGAGCGCAGCCCCTTCTCCTCCATCACCCGCACCGCGGCAATGGTGGTCCCCGCCGGCGAACAGACCTTATCCCGCAGCACGGCAGGATGCTCGCCACTCTCCTTGACCAGCAGCGCCGCTCCCAGCACCGTCTGCACCGCCAGCGCCAGGGCGGTATCCCGCGGCAACCCCTCCTGCACCCCGCCGTCAGCCAAAGCCTCGATAACGGTAAAGACGTAACCCGGCCCCGAGCCAGACAGACCGGTCACTGCATCCATCTGGTCCTCGCTGACCATCCGCACGATGCCGAAAGTTTCGAACAGCCGCCGAGCCACCTGCAGATCGTCGGCGGTGGCGAATCGGCCACCGCAAAGGCCTGCCGCTCCGGCGCCAACCAGCGCCGGGGTGTTGGGCATCGCCCGCACCACCCGGGGACTGCCATCGAAATGACCTTCCATAGTCGCAGTGGCGACCCCGGCCAAAATCGAAACCAGCAGTTTCTCGCCGTTGAAAGCCCCGGCGACTCCCGAAAGGACGGAATCGACAATCTGCGGTTTCACCGCCAGTACCACCGTATCGGCCCCGGCCACCACCTCAGTGTTGTCAACGGTCACCTTCACCCCGTAACGCTCGGCCAGAAACTGTCGCCTGCCCTCCCCCGGCTCGGCCACCGCCATATCCTCGGCCGGAACTCCACCTTTGAGTAATCCTTTAATAAAGGCTTCGGCCATGTTGCCGCCGCCGATGAATCCGATTTTTCCAGCTGATTTCATAACGAAAGAGTTCCTTTGAATAAAGAGAAACAACTAGGTTTAACGGGCAAAAAGCCAGTAAATAGTATTCCGACCCGACCTGTCAAGCACCCCACGAACCAGGGGCGGAGATCGTCTCTAATTAGCAATTGACAGCGGCGGCCGATGGGCGTATACAACCCCCTCTGAAACTTTTTTGCTAAACAGCAAGTATAGTAATGGTAAACTGTCGACCAGGCGGTCATTGACCATTGCTCCACCGGGGGATGCGGGTGAAAATTGGCGAAAATCTGCGCAGGTTGAGGATGTCCAACTCCCTGACCCAGGAAGAGTTGGCCAGTCGGGCCGACCTGACCAAGGGCTACATCTCGCAACTGGAAAACGACACCACCTCGCCCACCATCGGCACCCTGAAGGATCTGCTCGATGTGCTCGGGGTTTCGCTGTCGGACTTTTTCGCCCAATCACCGGAGTTGCAGGTGGTCTACGGCGAGGACGACCGGGTCACTGCCGGCGATGAGGATGGCCTGCGGGTCGAACTGCTGGTCCCCGGCGCCCAGAACCGCACCATGGACCCGGCGATGGTGACTCTGCAACCCGGCATGGCCATGGACGAGCAACCGATTCACGAAGGCGAAGAATTCGGTTTCGTCCTCAGCGGCCGGGTAGAACTGACCCTGGACGGAAAAAATTATACGGTGCGCAAGGATGAGTGCTTCCACTTCCCCTCCGACCGCCGCCACCTGGTCCACAACCCCGGCAAGAGCCCGGCCAAGATCCTCTGGGTGGTCTCGCCGCCCACGTTTTTTTACTAATATCAGCTTCTGGCTCCTGGCACCTGCACTTCTGACTTCTGCTTTTCCCCATAAAGGAGACCCGCGCGATGCATCCTCGGGTAAAACAAAACTGGACCATCGAAGACTCGGCCGAACTCTACCGCATCCGTGATTGGGGGGCGAGCTACTTTGACCTCTCCGACAAAGGCGAGGTGACGGTCAACATCAAGTTCCCCAGCGGTGAGGTGCGGGTTTCGCTGATGGATATCGTCCAAGGGATCACTGACCGCGGTATGCAGATGCCGATCCTGGTGCGGATCGAAAACCTGCTCGACGCCCAGATCGCTCGCCTCAACGAATCATTCCGCGCCGCCATGGCCCGCATCGGCTACCAGGGGAAATATCAGGGGGTCTTCCCGATCAAGGTCAACCAGCAGCAACAGGCGATCGAGGAGATCACCAAGTTCGGCGCCCGCTACAACTTCGGCCTCGAAGCCGGCAGCAAGCCGGAGCTGATCATCGCCCTCTCCCACCTCTCCGGGAGCGACAGCCTGATCGTCTGCAACGGCTACAAAGACGAGGAGTTCATCGACCTCGGCCTGCGGGCCCAGAAGCTCGGCCTGCGCTGCATCTTCGTCATCGAAACCCCGGCCGAGTTGCCGATCATCCTGGCCCGCAGCCAAGCTTTGGGGATCCGCCCCCAACTCGGCGTGCGGATCAAGCTCTCCTCCAAGGTCGGCGGGCACTGGAACGCCACCAGCGGCGATCGCAGCATCTTTGGGCTCTCCACCAGCCAGCTCATCGAACTGGTCGACACCCTCAAAGAGCACGACATGCTCGACTGCCTGCAGCTGCTTCACTACCACCTCGGCTCGCAGATTCCCAACATCCGCGATATCCGCGCCGGGGTGCTTGAAGCCTGCCGGTTCTATATCGACCTGGTGCGGGAAGGGGCGCCGATGGCCTACCTCGACCTCGGCGGTGGGCTGGCGGTTGACTACACCGGCTCCCAGTCCAACCACCAGCACTCGAAGAACTATTCCCTCGACGAGTACTGCACCGACCTGGTCGAAGTGATCATGGGGACCCTCGATGCTCAGGGGATTGCCCACCCGACCATCGTCACCGAATCGGGGCGCAACACCGTCGCCTACTACTCGGTGCTGATCTTCAACACCCTGGACGTCACCAGCTTCGAGGCCGGGGCGATCCCCGCCCAGGCTCCCGAAGGGGCCCATGAGCTGATCTGCAATCTCTACGAGGCGCTGCAGAACCTGCGCCCCGAGACCCTGCAGGAGTGTTACAACGACGCCCTCTACTACCGCGACGAAATCCGCGAACTATTCAAGCGCGGCCAGGTCACCCTGCGCACCCGTTCCCTTGGCTACGATCTCTACCTGGAAATCCTGCAGCGGATCGCCGCCCAACTGGTGAAAATGGATCGCATCCCCACCGAGCTCGAAGGTTTAAGGGAATACCTGGCTGATATCTACTACTGCAACTTCAGCGTCTTCCAGTCGCTCCCCGACACCTGGGCCATCGACCAGGTGTTCCCGATCCTGCCGATCCACCGCCACGACGAGCGGCCAACCCGGGAGGCGATCATTTCCGACATCACCTGCGACTCCGACGGCAAGATCGACGGCTTCATCAACGGCCACGAGGTCCGCAGCACCCTGCAACTGCATCCCCTCAAGGCCGACGAGGAGTACATCCTCGGCGCCTTCCTGGTCGGCGCCTACCAGGAGACCCTGGGCGATCTGCATAACCTTTTCGGCGATACCAACGTCGCCAGCGTGCGGATCAACGAAGACGGCAGCTTCGACGTGGTCAAAGAGATCTACGGCGACAGCATTGCCGATGTCCTCGGCTACGTGCAGTACAACCCCAAGGCGCTGTTCGAGCAGTTCCGCAACACTGCGGAAGTGGCGGTACGCCAGGGAACCATCACCGTTCCCGAACGCCAGGAGATCCTCGAAGCCTTCACCGCCAGCCTGCGCGGTTATACCTACTACGAGAAGTAAGGTTGCTATTCAAAAACGCAAAAGAGGCGGGACCATTGGGTCCCGCCTCTTTTGCGTTGGAAGAAAATCAGCGCACCACTTCCCGCTGGTAGATCAGCCGCGGTCGGCCCTTGTAGATGCCGAAGCTGGCCCGAGCCGCCGGGTCGTTGTCATGCACACCGTTGCCGTCCCAGTCAAACCGCAGCCAGGGCATCGCTGCCAGATTCGCGCGTAGGTCGACCCAGCCATCTCCGCCATCTCCCGGAGCCGAGAGAGCCAGGCTGGAGACCCCGCCGGCGAAAGGACCCAGGGTGGCGGTGGTGGTATTGGGATTGTCCGGGTTGACCTGAAGCGGCCCCGGGGCCGGGACCGTGCCGACTGGGCTGGCCATCGCCAACTGCGCCGGCGCCAGAGTGGTGCAGCTGTCGAGACCATTGGGAACGAAGGCGGTGCCGTCGAAGGATTTGACGACCAGGGGGAGCGTCAGACCGATCAGTTCCGGCCCGTAGGTATTCTCCAGCTCCAACCGTCCCCAGTGCATCGCCTTGCCGCCGTTAAAGGCGATGCCGTTGCCGGCGGCAGGCGTGCCGAAGCGGGCCGGATTGCCGGCGAAGGCGATGCCGTCGCTGTCGATCACATCGATCGCCAGGCTGATCTCGGCATCGAAGGGGGCTGCCGGGGCGTTGCGAAAGAAGCCGAGACCACCGCCGGAGCTGAAGGTCAATGTTCCGCTGCCGCCGACCCCAGCCGTCACCACCGGATCGGTAGCCGGCAGCAGGCCGGTATCGAGAGTCCCGGTTTCCGCCGTATAGCTCTTGCCGCTCACGCTGGTTTCGGTCAACCTCCACCAGGCTCCGCTGTAGTTGCTGGTGACTCCCCCCCCCTGGTTGCGGGCCTGCACGGTCATGACCGGCGCCGTGACATAGTCGAAGGCCTGCCCGAGATAACTGAAACCGCCAGCCAGGCAGGCAGCTTGGAATTGGGGGGCGTTGTAAGCGACGGTGAAATGATCGGGGGTGAAGCGGCCGACCACCCCGCCGTTGCCACCGATATCGGCACCGGCGGTTCCGAGGAAGCCTGTTGCCTGGGCCTGCAGGGTCATACTGCCGACTTCGCTGTATTGCAGCGTGGTCGGTGTCGCCCTGCCACCGGAAAAGGCGGCAGCGGTCAAGGCGCCATTGGCCAGAGTGCCGAGAACCCCGGTGGCCGGTTGGAAGGGGGCCACCGCACTCAGGGTGGTGGGCCAGGCATAGCTGCTGGCAACCGGGTTGTCGGCCAGATTGGCCCCGGCATCGGGGATGCCGTCATTGTTCAAATCATCGCCGACCTGCCAGCGCACCCCACTGACGGTGGCCTGGAAATCCACCCCGGCCCGGGTGAAGATCGCCCCGGCCGGGGTATCGGCTCCGGGGTTTGCGCCGCTGCCGCCGGTGATGCCGTTCACCGCCAGGCCGAAGGGACGAGTGGTCAGTGGCGTGGAACTGCCGTCTATGGGGCGGGGGTTGCCGGCGGCATCCTTGGCGAAGCCGCTGCTGTCATCCCGCAGGTTCAGACTGTACTTGCCGACATCGCTGCTGGCCAGGTTGAAGCTCGCCTGTCCGGCGGCAAAGGTCAGGTTGAGGATGTCGGCCCCGGGCAGGGCGTTGGGCAAACTCACCGCGCCGATGGTCGGCGCGGCCCCGCCGGGATCGAGGAGATCCCTGCTGAGCCAGGCCTTGAGCCCCACCCCGCCGGCATAACCGGTGGCAATGGCGCAGTTGCCGCTGACGCTGTCCCGACGCCAGAGCGCAGCGGTCATTGCCTGATCCCGTCCGGCGACCTGGATCGGGTCGGGAGTGATGACGAAGACATCGTCGCGAAAACCGACCGGTATCGAAGTCGAGACCGAGGCCGGCAGGCTGGCGTCGACGGCGCCGATGGTCAAATCGTCGGCGTGGGGGTTGCTCAGTTGCAGAGTGACCACCCCATTATCTGCCGCCACGAACTGGTAGCTGGCGATCCCATCGTCGGCTGCGCCGTTGTTCAGCACCCCGCCGCCGGTCACCAGGGACCAGTCGCCGTGGCCCGCAGAGGTGGTGAGACTGAGGCTGCCGGTGTAGCCGGTCAGGGTGGCGTTGCTGGCATCCTTGGCGGTCAGGGTCACGGTGGTCGGGGTGCAGGTGCTGGCCGTGGCGGCGACGGCGATGTCGAAGCGCTGCAGGGGATTCATCGAATTCAGGTAGGTGGCGCAGATCTTCAGGCCGTCGATTTCATGGATATTGGTCGAGCCGCCGGTGGAACCGGTAAAAGAGAGCAGCCAGTTGGTCGGCACCGCGGCCTGCCCCGGCTGAGCCTTGGCATCGTAGGGCGGGACCAGGGTCTGGTAGCCTGCCCCGGTATTGCGCTCCACCGAGGTCCAGGCATTCAGACCATTGGAATGATCGATGATGATGCGATAGCGGTGGGGGGGCGCGGCGGTGCCGTTGTTGTCCACCTGGGGGTTCAGGTTTGCAGCGGTGCCGGCATGATAGCGATAACCGCCAAGACCGGCCCCGGAGCCACGGATTGCCACCGAGTCGACCAGGAACCCCGGGCCGTCGGGCCGGCCTTCGGTCGGATTGGAAAAGTTGCCGTACTCATCGATGCCGACCCCGAGCCAACCGCCGGCGAAACCGTTGATATTCGGCCCGGTACGCTGGGCGTAGCCGAGGGAGCCGCCATAACTGCCGGGCGTGGGGGTCTGGGCGCGGTCGGAAAGGATCACCGCGATGCCGTCGGCGCCGCTGCCGTTGTAGGCATAATGATCGAATTCCACCTCGATGCGGTTCCCGGCAGCGGGAAAACTGCGCTGCACCGTCGCCAGGGTTGCCACGCTGCCGCTGAGATCGGTCAACCGCAGACGGTTATTGAGCACCACCGGGCTGCCGAAGCCCCCACCGCTGTTGGAGACCTGCCAGTCCGCTCCCGGGGGGCCGTTGGCGCGGTTGAAGCTGTCGTTGAGGCAGGCGAGCGGGGTTGCCCGCAGGGCTACCGAGTGGGTCGCCCCCCGGTCGGCGTTGGCGGTGGAGGTGGCAGTGCGGGCGCCGGTAGCTCCTGCGTTCGGCCGCAACTCGGTATTCATGGCCAGCGCTATGCCTGCAGGGTTGGGCGGAGCCAGGGAAGCCACATCCACCACCTCGGTCATGCCGGCGGGAGGGGTCCAGGTCGAGGAACTGGCATAACTGTGCAGGGTGACCAGCAGGTGATCGACCCCGGTGGTGGTGACCGTCGGCGCGGTGTGGGTCAAGGTGCTGTTGGTGGCGCTGCCCGCTTCGGCATCGATGGGGGATGCGATATCCACCCCCGAGAAGCGCGCCATGCCACCGGCGCCACCGCCAAATCCGGCGCCGCTCAGGGTCCAGGTGGTGCTGCCCGGTTCGCTGCCGTCGGCCACCCGGTAGTAGGTACTCAGGCTGCTGGTGGTCGCACTCCCCTGCACCACCCGACGCAGCAGAGTCCAGCCGGCGGGGGGGGCTATAGTGATCGTGCTCGGGGTCGCCGCCACCGAGGCCAGCAGCAGATCACCCACCGAGAGCCCCGCCGGGGTGGCGATGTTCAGGGGGAAACTGGTGGTCGGGGCGGGGCGCAGGGAGAAGATGATGCCGAAGTTCTCATCCGTGTTGCCGATACTCCAGCCACTGACCGACTTGGCACCGGCGGTGGTCTGCAACTGGTAATGGAGGTTGAGGGCCAGATCGCGGCTGACATTGAGAGCGGTCTCAAAGGCAGAGTTCCAACCGGCCCCTTCGGCAATCCCATTATTGTCGTTGACGAAGGAGGCAACCAGCAACATGGCATCGGCAGCCAGGGTGGTTTCCGTCCCGGTGCTGATGAAGTTGGTATTCTGCCGCACCACGTTGCCGGCAGGTATCGGCACATTCAAGAACGGCTGGCTGCTGTCGACCCCGCCAAACCGGGCGACCTGTGAGGCAAGGGAGCTGCAGCTGCCCGAACCATTGACGGTGAGGGTTTCGCTGCCATCGGAGATGCGGTAAGAGAGAAAGACTTTCAGGTCCCGGCCGGGATAGTTGTCGGTATAGAGGGTGGTCCATCCCGACGAGAAGGCGATGGTGGAGTTCTCCTCCCGGGAAACGGTCAGAGCCAGCAGAAGGTCGCCGACCGCCCCACCGGGAATGGACGGGGTGATGTCGCCGCAGTTGTTGCGGGAGTCGACCGCACCGGTGCCAAGGTAGGAAATCGCCCCCCCGGGAGCGACGCTGGCGGAGGTCGCTCCGCCGAACAACACCGTTGCCGAGGCGGCAGGGGTCAGCCCCAGAAGCAGCAACATGTACAAGGCTATCCGTCTGACCATGGGCGATCCTTTCTGTCGCACTCAGGGTGCATCGGTTTATTGGCGCCATCAGGCGGCGGCAAACTTCGTTCGGCGATTATTTAACAAGATGGGCGGGAACCCCGGCAGTGCCGAGGAGGAAAAGGGCACGCCCAAACTCCCTCCTGCCTTTCAGGAAGCTACCTTACCACTTCCCGCTGGTAGATCAGCCGCGGCCGCCCCTTGTAGATGCCGAAACTGGCACGGGCTGAGGGGTCGTTGTCATGCACGCCGTCGCCGTTCCAGTCGAAGCGCAGCCAGGGGAGCGCCGCCAGATTGGCCCGCAGGTCGATCCAGCCGTCGCCGCCATTGCCCGGGGCCGAGAGAGTCAAATTCGCCGCGCCGCCGGTAAAGGCGCCGAGGGTGGCGGTGGTGGTATTGGGATTGACCAGGTTGACCCGCAGCGGCCCAGGCGCAGCAAGCGTGCCGACGGAACTGGTCAGCGACAACTGTGCTGGCGGCAGACTGGTGCAGCTGTCCAAAGCATTGGGGACGAATGCCATACCATTATAGTATTGGGCGACAAACGGCACTCTCAGGCCGACCAGTTCCGGCCCATAGGCATTCTCCAGCGCCAGCCTCCCCCAGCGCATCGCCTTGCTGCCGGCAAAGGCGATACCGTTGCCGGCGGAGGGCGCGCCGAAACGGGCCGGATTGGTAGTCAAGGCGATGCCGTCGCTGTCGATGACGTTGATCGCCAGACTGATTTCGGCATCGAAGGGGGCCACCGGGGCCGCCGGGCGGACAAACCCGAGACCGCCGCCGGAGCCGAAAGTCAGGGAGCCGCTGCCGCCAGCCCCGGGGGCGACCACCGGGTCGATGGCCGGCAGCAGACCGGAATCAAGGAGCCCCGTCTCCGCCCCGTAGTTTTTGCCGCTCAGGCTGAGGTTGGTCAGCTTCCACCAGGCTCCAGCGTAGTTGCTGGTTGCTCCTCCGCTCAAGTTGCGGGCCTGTACGGTCATAACCGGCGCGGTGGCATAGTTGAAGGGCTGTCCTAGGTAGCTGAAACCACCGGCCAGGCAGGCGGGCTGGAATTGGGGAGTATTGTAAACGACGGTAAAATGGTTGGGAGTGAAGCGGCCGAAACCGCTGCTGCCAATGACCGGGGCCACAGCGTTGCTGCCGATGGAACAACCATATTTGCCGCCGGTCAGCACGTTGGAAAAACCGCTGGTACAGTCGTTGGGCTGATCGACCGTGGTGAAGCTGGTATCGTAGAGCGCGTTCTGACCCAAGCCGAGCAATCCAACTTCACTGTAGGTAAAACCGGAACCTGTCGCTGTGCCGGTCCCAACCGGCGCAGCTGAAAAACTTCCGCCCAAAGCACCGGCATTGGGGGTTCCGGACACCTTGCTGCTGTCGATCCCCGGCGTCCCGTCATACCCTGGCACCGAACTGGCCGTCAGATTGAAGGCTGCACCGGCTTTGATGGCGGGGGTTCCGGTGGTCCCGGTGTTGTTGGCATTGCTTGAGGAGACGGTAAATGCTTGTGGACGAATTGCGAAGTTATCGCTGGAGCAGGCCGGAGCCGAAGCCCCCACCTTGGCGCGCACCCGGACGTCCCGGGCCGCGGTTCCAGAAGTGAGGGTCACCGGCTTGCGCCCGACATCGCCGGCCGCAAAAGTGATGTTGGTGGCCGCATTCAGGCCAGTGCCGGTCGGGCAGGCGGCAGCGGTGGCATCGACCAGATCGACCGTCACCGTGCCGGTATAGGTGGTGTTGATGGTGGTGGCGCTGCTCAGCGCCAGTACGTCCACACTGAAGGGTACACCAGCCAATTTGGTGTAGATCGTCGTCTGTGGAGCCCTGCCTGACTCAACGGCATCGAAGGCACAAGAAGCCGCGGCAAAATTCATGCTGCAGGTTTCCGAGGCGCCATTGAAACAGCGACTGGATGAACCCGGGGTAGGCGAAACACTATTGGTCCCGAAGGTGACGCTTCCCGCCGTGCCCCGGCTCAACTGCCGGGTCCCGATCCCGCCGCTGAAAGTGAAGGTATCGCCGCCAACCCAGCCTGTGGGGGAAAGGTTGACCGTGACATTGCCGGTGTAAAGGGTGGTGCAGCTCGAATCCAGGCAGGCCTTGACCGTCACCCGTTCCGGCGCACAGACCGAGCCGACTCCGTCATGCTCGATGCGCAGATGATCGAAGGTTCCGGAACAGGATCGCCCCAGGGTCATGTCGGCCACCACCTCTTCCTGACTCAACTCGAAGCTGTACAACTTCACTTCGTCGATCCGGCCAACAAAGTTTCGCGCCGGAATTATGGCGCAGGTGCCGGTTGTCACGTCGCCGCCGATGTAGAAATTGCAGTTGTTGGCGGCCAGAGTTCCTTTCCAGCTAAGGGTGTTGGCATCCGGCGCCCCATTGATATAAATTCGCTGTCGGCCCCCAGTCGTCGAGGAATCGGAGGTGATAGCCACATGGGTCCATTGATTCAAAGGGATGGTGGTCGCCGAGGTCAGAGTCTGGACGTTCCACCACCAGAAAAGCTTGCCGGCCGAATTGAGGTGAAACTCATAGTTCTGGTCGTTGGAGAGGATGGAATAAAGTCCAGTCCCTGTCGGGTAGGCAGTTGGGTAGATCCAGGCCGAGGCCGACAATTTGGTGGTGTAGTCAAACAGCGGACTATCGCCGACTTCCACGATGGCACGGCCATCGAAGGAGGCAGCGTTGCAGAAACCGCCAATCACCGACGAATGCTGGGAGGCAATGGTCGGAACCGGGTTGATGACGTTGGTGGTGGTCGGGGAGGTACTGATCAGGCGCCGGCCATGCAGCCCGGTGCCGCCGCTGTCGATGACTTCGCTGGCCGAACCGGTCCAGGAATTGACGGGCTCGTCCATGCGGAAATGGGTGACGGCGCTGGCCAACACCAGAATGCCGGCGCTGGCTGGGGTGGAGCCGGGTGACGTCACCGTGTTGGTCAGAGAACCTTGAAGGGACAAGGAAACGGCGAGGGTCAACTGGGCGCTCCCCTTGGCTGGCAAGGAGGGGATGCTCCAACTGACCACTTGCCCGGCGGCCGACACCGTCCCCAGGGTCGCCACATGGGCGACATAACTCATACCGGTCGGCAGAGTGTCGGTAATGACGACGGAGCTGAGAGGATTATCGTAGGGATTGGTGGCGGTAATGGTGAAGGTGACGACATCCCCCACCACGGCGGAGGATGCGCTGGCGGTCTTGGTCAGCACCGGGGCGGGGGGGACCAGGGAGTAGATCTGGCCGGTATAGTTGCCGTTGCCGGCACCGACACCGCCGAGGCGCAGGCTGGTCGCGACATCGATGATCGAATCGTCATCCACCAGGTTCAGACCCAGGGTGCCGACGTTGGCGGTCCCGGTGTTGGCGCTCACCGTCCAGGTGGTGCCGCTGCCGCTGATTGCGCCCAGGCTTGCCCCACTGGCGCCGCCGGCGGCCACCAAGACGAAATCGGCGCTGTTCACGCCGCTGACAGCGGTGCTGAAGGTCATCGTCCAGCTCACCGTCGTGTTGGCGGTGCTCGGATCGGTACTGGCGCGGGTGATCGAAGTCACAACCGGCGGCGGATTCACCGTGTAAGTTGGCCCGGTGAAATTGCCGTTGCCGGCGCCTACCCCGCCGAGAGGCAAAGCTGACCCGCTGACAATGGAGTCGTCGTCGACCAGATTGAGCCCCAGGGTTCCCGCGCCCGAAGTCCAGGTCCCGATGTTGGCGCTCACCGTCCAGGTGGTGCCGCTGCCGCTGACCGCGGTGATACTTTCGCCGCTGACCCCGCCGGTTTTCACCAGCACGAAATCGGCGCTGTTCACCCCGGTTACCGCTACGCTGAAGACCACCGTCCAGCTCACCGTGGTGCTGGTGGTGGTCGGGTTGGTGCTGGCGCGAGTGATTGAGGTTACGGTCGGCGGGGGCACCGGGGTATAGGTGATACTGACCTGCCCCTGCGCGCCATTACCACCGTTTTGATTTGCGCCGCTGCCGGCGTAGCCGCCCCCGCCCCCGCCCCCGGCGGGATTGCCGACATTGCCGTTGTCGCTGCTGGTCTGTGCCCCCCCACCG